>Ga0247812_10001203_pt1 | contig 14715 bp, 18 predicted proteins | sample UWRJL149409B1_FD_178011 | JGI IMG/M metagenome (GOLD analysis project Ga0247812, IMG submission 178011) | Plant litter microbial communities from Arlington Agricultural Research Station in Wisconsin, United States - UWRJ-L149-409B-1 | ecosystem: Environmental > Terrestrial > Plant litter >...
CTTCTCAGCTAGCCCATGGATGAACTCTGCCTTCCGCACCGAGAGCCCGGCTTCGCGTAAAGACTCTACGGTTCTTCTGGACACTTGGGTGGGAGTGGGGAAGATATGGCCGCTAGGGTCCGTTCCGCTGACGTTGAACAAACCGACGAATTTGGCCTTAATGGACTTTGCTGCAGCACCAGAGACCTGTTGAGAAATGATACCACTAACCAAACTATTGAAAGGATCAATGACCTCCGCAAGTCCTTCTGACGAGAAGACGTTACACGGATACTTTGCAATGATGGGCTTGAGCTTTGGCTCAGTTTCAATGAGATGAGCTAGAGCTTTGTCGAGGATGTTTTCGTTGGTGGTGATGGTCTTGATATTCGTGGTTGAAGAAAGGGATGCTTTGTAGAGAGGCTTCTGGGCTAGAATTTGACGGCTCTGGGGGGATATCAAGGTAGCATTGGTTTCAGTTGGAACCGCGAGACGGGTGACTGGTGGTGGTGTATCTTCATCACTGGAAGCATACGGACCGTGATGCGCATTGATATCACCTGGCGTAGGAGTGAAAGGAGGAGCAGTTGTCTTGGTGACCTTCTTCCGCTTAGGAGTAGATGGTACGGCATCGTTGTTGGTTGGTTCCGAGATCTCAGGAATGGTTTTTCTCTTGAGACTCGCAACGGTGATGCCTTCGATCTCCTCCTTGGCTTTAGTCGAAGCTGCGCTCAAGCGAGCTGATCTTCTAGTAGACATGGTGAAAGCTTTTGAGATGTGCTGTGATAGTAGTACAGTTGATACACGAGCAATCGGTCCTTGAAATGTGATGAGTGAGCGAAAAATGATTGCTGCTGCTGAGATATAAAAGCTACCTATTGGTATTCAGGCAACTGCGAATTATCTCAGTTCAGAGTGAATTTGAGGACTGCAAAAACGAGCTAGTATATTGTCAGATAACGTGACGGGAACGTAGTCGCTCGTGGTGGCGAAAAGGGGGAAGATAGGGTGCAGGGGGTGGAAACAAGCTAGCGAGAATTGATAATACCTATTATTCCGAAAAAGCCTGCGTGATACGCTGATGTGTTTTCATATGGCGTCTATTGCGTGAGGGGAATGCAAATGTGTTTGGTGCAATACGGGGTTGTGAAGTTTGAGAGCAAGAGGTCTTGGTAGCCTAATGGACTATGGTCGAATGGGCAACGAGCAGCTTGACACACGATTGCTTACCAAAAACACCTACGGTACAAAGTTGATTCGCGAGTAAGTGGAAAATGAAGCGAGAAAGAGGATTATATTGTAAGAAAGAAGACTGAGGCCATTCATTATGTACAATTTTCTCAATCAAAGGGGGCAGATGCATGGGTAGTATCATTCTGTTTTCTCTCACGTGATACATTTAAGATGGTACAGTACAGTACTCGGTACTCCGAAGAAATGAAAAGTTGGGATTTAGATTTGTATTTCATATATCTATATATCTATATATGTTTCAACAGCATGCGCCGAGACTCGGCATGTCTGGGCAAGAGATTTGATGTCAATTGTAACGAAGTATTATTAGAAAAGTTGGGTTGAGGTCGTTGGAGGTAACCTGTGACGAATGGAATGGCTGAGCTTACGTATACCATGGATATAGCAGTACAGTACATAGAGTTACTTACATATGGCGTATGGCGGACGGCAGTACCTTTAATTTTTAGTAAGTACCGTTAGGACCATACTGTGGCAGTAAGTACAGTAGCCAGTAGTAGTCGCAAAACAAGGCAGCACTAACGAAGCAAGAAGAGCAAGAATAGCCAGTTGGTGGTGTGGTGTGTCTTGAATTGGTGGTGCTGCGTTCCAACTCACGTGACATGATCCGTAGGTAATTAAGTCAGTAAGTTGGGGGTATTTTATGATAATATAAAGAATATACCAATATAAGCACACGAGTACACAAGTATACCAAGTATATATATGACTGAATATAGCAATGAATCATATCAACAACGATATGCCAAAATTATATGTAAAAATAACATAATACAATCTGTTCCCCTATCACCCCTAACGCTCCAATACCAAACAACTTCCCCCATCCCTGGTCCTTTCCCTGCTTGGCGCCTTGGCATACGGGGCTAATTTGGCTCTTCTGCATCGAGACGGTACGCAGGTAAACGAAGGTTACGAAAAGTACAACTATTCTTTCAACTAAAACCGTCAACCGCTCAACCATCGTTCAACACCACGCCAACTCGACCACCGCCCGCCCTCCCACACACAATTCCCACCTCGGCGCATCCTATCGACAGATTGACTAGATAGCATCCCTTGACGCTGGCGGTGCTGCGACCACGGGGGTTCCGTCGTCATGTTACTCCCTAAGGGCGGCGTTACGTGGAAGTCTGCGAAGGCACATCTGCCACGAACGAGAGCAATATGGGTGTTTCTGACTCGGACGCGATTTCTATTATGTCTAGCATTGATCGGAATAGTTACATTATTATGGCGCGGACTGAGCACATCCGCGTCGGAAATGCAAAGGTACGATCTCCTGAAAGTGCAGATAGGTGTCGATATTTTACGAGGATAAAGCTCTCTAACATACCACCTCCCGCGTGTAGATTCTACTGTTGGGGCCCATCAAAACCCCCAATGCAGATGACCGCGAATGAAGTAGCAGATTGGAACGCGCACTTACAGACGCCCGTCCTTTTCAACCATCACGAGCCGATCGTGGTGAACTCCACTACCATCAAGAGGGTCGACCTCAATGCCATAGAATCAACCCCCAAGGCCTTGACAAATGAAGAACGAATCTTGATTTTGACGCCCCTTCGAGATGCCGCATTGTATTTGCCTGGATACTTTGACCTCTTGTCTCTATTGACCTACCCCCATCATCTGATAGACCTAGGGTTCTTGGTAGGCGACTCAACAGACGATACTCTCGCCGTTCTTGCGGCTGAACTTGACCGGATACAACGACAGCATTCAGATACCCTACCCTTCCACAGTGTCCTGATCGTGGAAAAGGATTTCGGAGCTAGTACGAGTCAAAGTGTCGAGGAAAGACATGGGTTTGAAGCTCAAGCTCCTCGAAGAAAAATTATGGCCAGAGCTCGGAATTACTTGTTGACCGCGGCATTGAAACCAGAGCATTCGTGGGTATACTGGAGGGACTCCGACATTGTTGATAGCCCCGCCAGCATCATTGAGGATTTTGTTGCGCATGACAAGGATATCATCGTTCCCAGTATGTCTACGCTTTTTTCTTTTTCTTTTGGGGACTCGCACTAATAATGAGCAGATGTATGGTTCCACAGATACAAGGATGGGAAGGATATTGAGGGCAGATGTAAGTCTAGGCTGGACCGTAATCTTGTGCCACAGGACTAATAAACACCAGTCGACTACAATTCATGGATCGAATCCGACAAAGCGCTCCGATTGGCAAAGAGCCTCCCGAAAGATACCGTCATTGTTGAAGGTCAATACATCCATTCTCTGCAATCAACTTTTAGGCTAACCTAACATTAGGCTACAAGCAATTTGACACGGGTCGTACATATATGGCCAAAATGGGAGACTGGCGTCACAACAAAGACGAAGAGATAGAACTTGATGGAATAGGTGGAGTAAACATAATTGTGAAAGCCGATGTTCACAGATCAGGTATGCACGCGTTATAAGATAAGCAATAAGTAAGCTGCTAATCGATGCTCAGGAATAAATTTTCCTGCTTATGCCTTTGAGAACCAAGCGGAGACCGAAGGATTCGCTAAAATGGCCAGACGGGCTGGTTACGGGGTGTTTGGTCTACCCAACTACGTGGTATGGCACATAGATACAGATGAAAAGCCAGGTAATGCTGCCTAAAAGGGAGTCATTTGCATGCAGTTGTACACAGACATAATTCACTGGACCATGGTCAAGCATATACAGAGTTTCGGTGAAGAACTTCTGGATCCAATATTCTGGAGCCCATGACTCATATCGATGAAGAAACGACAAGATTCCCATTATTCGATTCGCTGTAACGAAATTTCTTCCTTGGGATTGTTTCTTATTGATGGAGTTGATTGGGGTTCAAGGCCATGGTCATAAGACTTATGCGATGGGGCAATGGGTTGGTTGCCATGTTCAGAACCATCATTGTAATAAAATGATCATTTTTGTCTCTTTTGCGTTTCAGCATGATGGCCATGATGCTGTTGGTGTAAGGTTGGGGCCTTAGTGATCAGATACTGTATGGATATTGGTGGGAACGTTAATATAATCCCTGTGATCTACTCTATTTACTATGTCCTTGAAGTTCTCACTTAGCTGTTCAGAAACCATGCCTCCCAGTCCAATTGACCGCCCAACGTCCTTCTTTTCACGATGCACGTATAATTGAGGTTGCGGGAAGTTATCACCTTAAAGTTGAAGATATGACCACGTCCTGCAAAGCTTCAGAGTTTCTACTTTAAAGAACATATTTGCATATATTCGACATCAGGTATCTTAATCATTTAGAATGGTGCGCAATTTTGAATTGAGTGATCATCGTTATAAGTACAGACCGCCCTTCACTTTCTTCTCCGTCTAATGCTTTCCGGCTTCAATTGTACATCCTATCCCCAGCCCCTTTCTATCTCTTCTTCTGAGGAACCAATGCCTCCAAATCCGCGCGCTCCTTAGCTTCTGCTTCAATTTCTCTGATGATGGGGGAGAGATATGCGTAATCCTAAATTGGGTATATTAGTTATGGTTCGATTTTAACGGGAAGGGTGGCGGACCTCCTCGGGCTTTGTGTATTGTTCCTTGGGGAGAAGTTGGTGGGAGAGCGATAACTGCATATATTTAGGCTCATGTATAAGTGTATAGATTTCTTTGCGGCTGCGTGCATACCTGGAAAGCTCTTCGCAGGCGGTAAACACGATCGTAAGACTCCTTTTGATCGAGACGCTTAAGAGCAAGCAAAACGGTCTCCGATTCCTCGGGAATCAAATCATCGGCCCTAAAACACCAAACGAATCAGTCCACAATTGCGATCTCTTCAATTATTTCCATCGTCGCCGAGTCCATCATTCACACATCCTTCCTCGGCACTGTCAGGAATAATTGCCTACCTCAAGCCGAGCTTCCTGTACCCAGCGGCATTGCAGTACCAATTGGCAACTGGCATCATCATTTTGGAGAGCCATGGCTTCCCAGCGATGAATGTGGCGAGAGATGGTGCAGACATCTTGACGGTGTGATCGAGGTGCTTTGGGGCGTATTCTTGAGGTTGTCGTCGTTGGAGACTTTGTTCAATGGCACTAGTGCATGGATGCTTGGCAAACCACCCAATCTAAGGATTTTTTACTATGACCAGTTGCGGTCTGGTGGTTCCACGCCCACTCTCCCACGTAAACTCACACCTTCTTTTACTTTCCCACCCGTCTTACTCAGAAATTCGCGGAGATATTACTAAAGTCCTTGTGTCTGCGATATTCTATACCAAAAGCAATTTGTGCGGTTGAACCTCGAGAAGCTTGTTCTTTCACCGATCTACGCTTATCAGAGCTACTAGCTTGCTGCCCACCTTTCCAAGAAACCTCAACATCAACAACCACGAATTCACCCAAAATATATCTGCGCTCCCTATCCGAACACCCGCCTTCTACTCGCCTTTCATACTCCCTGCCTAGAAACATCGCCCTCAATTCAATTGCCAATGGCCCGCTGCAACCGTTAGCGACTGTGTTTGGCTGCGTGGGACCTTTCCCCGCACAACCTCCGGCCAAATCGTTACAATGTCGAGTAGCGGCAGCTCGAGCTCCTCCGCGCCCAGCGCCATCGCCTCAACCTTCAAAGCACACTATGGCGGCCCCATTACGCCCTTCGAAAGCTTTTGTATGGGAAGGTCAGACTCTACATTTAACGCTCTGGCCGGAGCCACGGGAGGGTTTGCGTCAGGCGTGGTGACATGTCCGCTGGATGTGATCAAGACGAAATTACAGGCTCAGGGAGGCTTCAGAGCAATCAATGCAAACTCGAATACGCCGTCGAAAATTGTGTATCGGGGTATGTTGGGTACGGCGAGGGTTATTTGGAGAGAAGAGGGGTTAAAGGGGATGTATAGAGGGTTGGGACCCATCATACTTGGGTATTTGCCTACTTGGGCTGTCTGGTTTACGGTGTATGGAAAGTCCAAGGAGCTCTTTATGCAGTACAACGGTAAGATTAGGACATGTTATGTTTTTGGGGAAGAAAGCTGACGATATGTAAAGGCAACCCGAACGTAGTAAATTTCTGGTCGTCAATCGTAGCTGGAGCCTCGTCAACGATGGTCACCAATCCGATTTGGGTCATCAAAACTCGATTGATGTCACAAGTAAGCCGGAAATCTACGTCTGGAGGAGCAAGACCTCCTTGGCATTATAGATCTACCTTTGATGCTGCTAAAAAGATGTACACAACCGAAGGCATTCTTTCTTTTTACTCTGGTCTCACGCCGGCTCTTCTTGGATTGACACATGTTGCAATACAATTTCCCGCCTACGAGTATCTAAAAACTAGATTCACAGGTCAAGGAATGGGTATGTCGGTTGAGGGCGAATATAGAAGTCACTGGATAGGCGTATTGTCAGCCAGCGTTCTCAGCAAAGTCATGGCGAGTTCTGCCACCTATCCACACGAAGTTATTCGAACAAGACTTCAAACCCAGCAAAGATCAATGCCTTCTGCTTCGTCTGAGTATGCTGCTTTCCGAGGTGGCCTAGAAGGCTCGGAAAATCACGGGCCGGCCTCCCTGATCGCAAAGACAAAGGCTGTGTTACCTCGGTACCAAGGAATCGTGACCACAGCCCGCACCATATATCTCGAAGAAGGCTGGAGAGCGTTTTATGCTGGCATGGGCACCAATATGATGCGAGCTGTACCGGCTGCTACGACCACCCTTCTCATGTATGAGTTTTTGATGAAGCAATTTTACCACGCGAAAGCCGAGGGATTAGAGAAGTCAAATGGACAATGGTGAGAATTCGGTTCAAAGGTGCTATGAACGAAAACATATAGATCTCTCTCTTGAGCTTTCAGGAGCGACGGTCGGAGCATTTGGAAAACTGAACCATGCAGGAAGAATCTCAACTTGCTGCTGATTCGTTTACTATTGGGCGTTGGGGCGATCATGGATGCATTGGCAAGCAATCGCGTTTTACTGGGGGGTTTGGGTGAATTTTGGAGATAGTTCAGAGGAAGTTCACGATACCAATTGCCACGGCAGTGGCGTGTAGTTATAGACAGGAGATATGCCATTAATGCAATATAAAAATGATCTTTCGGATGATGTTGCAATATGCTGCTTGTGAACAAATGCAAATACTGTATTGTACAGCTGTTAATGGTCTGTATGCATCTTAACACCATATGACTGAGTTTCATTTATTTTCTGATCAGCTGGGAGTTGCTAGTTTCTAGTCTTTCGTTCTTTTAAATATAGTCCCGGAGAGCAATGGACCAGTGACATGAATTCTGGTGCTTCTGCAGCATGAAATATCCTCCAATCCAGCTTCTTCATCCATCACCGTCCCCTTCTTTCCCTTACTCTCCTCTCCTCCACAGTCTCCCCTAAAGCCGGAACCTCTCTGACCTCCTCTCTCCCCGCCAACTGCCTCACCACCCCGCCCTCAACCGGCTTCTCGAGTTTTCCATGCCGTCTCAAGTTCTCATTGTGCCAATTGATCTGCCCGCCATCGGCCTCGCGGTGCTGTTGCGCGTTGCGCTTCGCAGCTTGGATGCTAGTACGAGCGTAGACGAACAGGATACTGGCCATGCAGAACGCTGCCAGGGGAGCTTGTATGGTCTTTGCAACGGTATTAGTTAAGGTTTTACAATATAAGAGAATATGTAGAGGGGAACGAACTTTAGAGTTTAGATTGAATTTTGGAGGCATGGCTTATAGGTTGTTACATGATTATATTATAAGGATTAAGAGAGAACCTGGGAGGGAGCTGGGACGGTTTTCTGGATGGAAACATGCGATTTGGAACATCCCTGCAATCGCTGTGTGGTGGATGTCATCACCGATTAAAATGTTCCCCCCAACAATTTTTGTCACGAACTTACATCTCTCCACCTCCGTCTTTTTTAAATTATGCACCCATAATACGCGATTGCACCCCGAATATACGGGCATTCTACTTTTCAGTTTAACATTATAGAGGAGAACAATGAAGGGCTTTAATTTTGCAACGGTGGCGGGATTGGCAAAGCCTAGTCCCTGGACTTGCCACAGATGTACGCAGGCGCAAACGACTTTTAGAGCTGTGAAGCAGAGCAGAGGGTTTGCGAGCAGGACAGGATATACAAATAGGACAGGCAGAATCCCGGGACAGAAGAAGAGAGGAAAGATATTGTTTGCAGCTGCTGGAGGTGCGTTAGGTGTTTCGGCACTAGCTTTTGGAGATGATGTACGGCACGCATATGAGGCTGCTGAAAGGAGTGGGAGGGTGGCTGGTACACTTTTCGTTAATATCAATGAGTATGCTCCCGGTATTCTAGAATTGGGGTGTTAGAGAGCTAATTGGGATCTGGCAGCTACCGAGTGACGTTGAACCAAAACGAGAAGATCGAAGATGAAGAGGAACAGAACAGAGCTTTAAAGGACTGTCACCAGAGATGTGCGGATAGGACATTGAAGGTCCTGGAAAAGAACGGCAGTATATTCATCAAACTGGGTCAGCATCTGGTAAGTGATACCAAAACAACGGTGTGTTAAATTGCTAATATCTTTGAAGAGTGCCATGAATTATCTCCTACCCATAGAATGGACCGAAACCTTCATACCCTTACAGGACAAATGCCCAGTCTCATCTTACAAATCGATAGAGGATATGTTTCTGAAGGATACTGGGGAGCCACTGTCGGACTACTTTTCCGAATTTGCAGAATTGCCGATAGGTGCTGCATCCCTGGCGCAAGTGCATCTTGCCACAATCAAAGAGACTGGACAAAAGGTTGCTGTGAAAGTACAACATCCATCCCTGGCGGAGTGGGCGAACTTGGATCTGGCATTAACGAGTTTCACATTCTCGACTTTGAAGAGGTTCTTCCCAGAATACGATCTGGAATGGTTATCAAGTGAGATGGAATACTCTCTTCCCCAGGAGTTGGATTTCGCTCTTGAGGGGAAAAACGCTCTTCGAGCAAAAGAATACTTTTCCCATATTCCTGAGCTTCCTCTGGTGATCCCGGATGTTATATGGGCAAAGAAGCGTATCTTGGTAATGGAAAACGTATCCGGACATCGTCTTGATGATCTTGAATTCCTTGACTCGAATGGAATTGATCGTGATGAAGTATCAGCTGCTCTAGCTCGTATTTTCAACGAAATGATCTTTGGCAATAACGCACCTCTCCACTGTGATCCCCATGGTGGAAATATCGCAATACGCAAAAACCCCTCCCGACGCGGAGCAAACTTTGACGTCGTACTGTACGACCATGGGCTCTATCGAGATATCCCGATCTCCCTACGACGTTCATACGCAAAACTCTGGCTCGCAGTACTAGACACAGATGAGGAGGGTATGCGCAAATACTCCAAAGAAGTTGCCGGTATCTCAGACCAACAATTTCCACTCTTTGCCTCTGCAATCACAGGTCGTGACTACAGAGTCCTTACCTCATCTATCGCTACTGCTCGATCAGCTGAGGAGAAGAAAAACATCAACGACGCGTTGGGTGAAGGCATGTTACAACAACTTGTCGAGATGCTCGGCCAAGTTCCTCGAATCATTTTGTTGATCCTCAAAACTAACGACTTAACCCGGAGTCTGGATGAGAATCTACATACTCGACAAGGGCCCGTACGAACATTTTTAATACTAGCAAGATATTGTTCGCGGACAGTCTTTGAGGAAAAGGTAGAGGAGTTGAGAGGGAGAGGTAGTTTGTTATGGCCGAGGAATTTCGCAGGGCTGTTAGGCGCTTGGATAGGGTATTTCAGGGTAGAAGCTAAGCTGGAACTGTTTGAGTTAGTGTTGAGCCTGAAAAGAGTAGTCGGTATGTCGTGATGGAGAACGTGTGTCGTGTAGATAGTATACATCTGTCGTATTAAAGGAGCGAACGCATTAAGTGCAGTACATAAGGTAAACATAGATGAGCTTTAGATTCGCAATTGGCAACGATTAGTATTAGAACTATATCCTCGCGTCAGAAAAAAACTTTCACCCTTATCACTTTTAACTTCAAACGGCTTATCTGAAGGTTTATCTAGTCATCATGTTTTCATGCAAGCTATATTAACAAACTGTGTAACCGCCCAAGAGTCACCGGGCCAGTCAGGTGGGGAGAGAGAAAGGGGCTTAAGCGAGGTCGTATCTCCAAGCAATTTTGCTTAAATAGCATTTCAATATTGACCTTTAACGACTTTGGATCCGTTAAAGGAGGAGAATCTTCTATCATTTTGCCGCTTCTTTCAGTTAGATGTAATGCAATAACTGAACTGCATTAATTGATGAGACACGCTGGATAAACATGATTTCGTCAGCAACAACGGGTATGAAATGTAACGTAATGTTATGTAATGTCAGACATCGGTGTCCTTCAGCGGCATAAAGTACGAAAGAAATGGGGAGATAGATGATATAAGGTTTAAGCTGTAATCTACGTCCTGTAACTCGTGTTAGACAGAAGTTTTAATCGATAAGAAATGTTTGGGTTGGGTTGGGTTGGGTTGCTTGAAAATCATAATTTTGTGTTGAGTTTGTCATATTTGAATGTGGTAATGCTTTTCTATAGCGCATTTGTATGTTCCAGACTACACGCCGCTTTTTAGCATCATTGTCGCTTACTATGCAACAAAACTCCGATTGCCAATACTCCTAGAATGCCATAACACCCATCCTTTCCCAACCTTTGTCCAGAATCGTAAATGAAATTTCCATATGCGTGAAGTCAGAGCATCAAGACCATTTAATATCACCGCTAGGTGGCCGTGTTCTCCGTCTTGAGTTGAGATGTGGTGCTGTCCCTGCTCCCGTCGCAGACGATGCTATCGATCTCGTCTGATCGCGAATACGCATGTTATCTTTTCGCAGAGATGATGACGTACTAGAGCCAGGTGGATCTTCTCGTAGGGTGGGAGCTGCCATCGAGGATCGTGACGTCCGGAGCATTGATGTTCGTGGCAGGCGGCTCTTGCTTGCTGCTGAGCCATTTGAGAGTTCTGAGCTAGTTCTGCGGACCGATATTTGTGCGCCATCGCGACTTGTTGGACGATAGAGTATTGAATCCCCGGTGCCTGACGGTACTGCAATACGCCTCGGTGTGACATTTCCATCGATGAAAGCCGACGACAACGAAGCTCTACTGGAATGTGTAGGTGTAATTGGTGTTGACCCACCTTTATTCAGTGATGGTGGTGTGTAAGAGCTTGTTCTTTTTGGTATCTGGCCAGGACGTGGCCGGCCGCCGCTGCCGCTCTCTTGTTCTTGATCCAGGTTTAGCTTTACAAGTTCACTTGCCATGTTCCTCACCAAAACGGCGTTGTCATTCTCTGCAAGACGCTGGATCGCATTGAAGAGATCGTGGTTTGTGATATGACCGGCTTGGTCCTCGCTTGGATCACAAATGCTGCGTACGATACGCAATAAATTTAATCGAACGACTGCTTTCTTGTGGTTGAGCTTTTGCAGGATACCATTGAACAGGTCAGGTCGAGCCAGAGAGGCAGCAACTGGCGAACTTAGTCGGAGGAGCTTCTGTAAAGGCTCGAGAAGGTTGTAATCGAATGCACTGGCTTTTGGAGCATTGAAGCACTGTATTATAGACTCCGTGAAATTCCCCTCAAGCAGAGACTTTTCGACCTTGGCAGTCTCTTCTTGGAGCCTATGCATCTCGTTAGTAGGAACTAAGAGGATGGGGAACTGGCGACTTACCATATAAATATAGCATCAAGTGCCGTGACCTGCCAATATTGGTCCTCCAATAGGGAGACATAAAACTGCATGCCCTTATTCTGCCAGAGATATTTTCTGCCCACCTTTCCAGAATGTGCCATATCACACAAAATGGGCAGTGCAAATTCCTTTGGAGGTCTTTTGGTTTTCATTATCCGTTGAAGTAGGGGAATAATGCCATTCGTAGCGGCATCTTCTTGCCGAACTTTGCTAAGCCTACAAAGGTTATACATAGTGTTCAAAACTTGATTAGACATCTCTCGGAAGTGAGTTGGTGCTTTTTTCAAACTAGCATTCAGTAAATCTATCAATAGCTCAATTGCATTTGCTGAGTGGAGGTTATCCAATGTGGTGGAAAGCATAGACAAGTTTTTGATGAATTTGAGCATCGTGATCTGGTGAGCTGGAGTCATGCGTTTGAGATTTTTCAAAACACCTAGAAACTGTTAGCTAAAAACTATGGTCAAGCTAGAAGTTACTCACGCTTAAGAACGACCCTATCCGCTACTACTTCTTTGACATAATTCTCTGCTTGCGAAAATAAGTAAAATATGTTGACAATACGTCCTTCAATGAGTTCTGAGAGTTTGTCTTTTTTCTCATCGAGTACACGATCCAGCACAAGGGCCAATGGTGACAGAATCTTGCTCCTTGAGAATATACGACAGAAGTCGTTCTTGGGGGTAGGTCCCTACGAATGTTAGAAATATAACACGAAATTGCTAGTTGGAAATAGGAATGTACCTGAAGCTCAAAGACATTCCAAATACCATTAACACCAATCAAAACGAGATCTCTAGCTTCGTCGTAATCCTCATCCAAAAACTCTACTAAAACGTTCAGTCCACCTGCACTCACAAACATCTGAAGCGTCAAAGTCGATGTTTGGTACATTTGGCGTACAAATGCAGCCGCTTCAAGTCTAATCTCATTCGAATACTGTCTCGCAGAGAACTTGGTGATGATCGGGATACCTCCGACGAAGCACAAGTTCTCCTGTATCTCAACGTCGTTTAAAATGATCTAGAAAGTTAGCAAAGATATGAAAGCAATGCGAGGTACTTACAGTGTTGACTACTTTCAGAAGCCGCAAAATTGTGCTTTGTCGGCTCTTGACAGTACAGGGCTCCAGAATTTCAAGGATTGGAAGCATTCCATGAGCACTAATAATGAGACCTTTTGCCTCTTCAGATTCGAACAGAACATCGAGCTTCATCGAGTTAGCTTCTCTTTTCATCAAAAGGGGTGGGTTTCATACCAGTTGCTCCGACAGTTCCGAAATAACATCTTCTTCCTCTCGAACCTTCAAAGAACTTACTAAACCCTCGACCAAGGTACACAGTCTTGCATGCTTATCCCTCGCAATGTTAGCCTGCAGGTCCATTTCATCGAACCCTTGTTCCAGCGAGGCAAATGGATCATCTTCATCATCTTCGTCACCAAGCCATGAGTTATTCGAGAGTTTAGAATGAAGCATCAGAGCCCCAACGCCATCCTCAGATCCACCGTCACTTTCGTATTTCTCACTGATGGCGCCATCTTTGCCGAAGATATCTGAAAAATCTTCATCATCTTCATCTTCGGCGAAACGTTGGATCTCCACTGATGATCTTGTTCGTCGCATTGACGTATCTTGTGTCCTTGGCGTAGGCTTCCTTCTCATGCTGCCATTGCCATTGGTTATTGGTGATTGTGCAGAGCGTGTAAGGTCGGAAGGATGGAATAGCTTAGGTGAAAGAGCATCGTCTTTGATAATATTCAGCCTTCGGTCAAATACGCTATCATTGTCGACAAACAAGTCCGAATAATCCTCATTTGATTGCTCCCGATACAAAGCAGCTGGTCTAGAAGGAAGCAGAAATCGGTCTACCTGAGACTTGATTGGAGAGTGTGGGCGTTGAGGTGGAGGTGCACTTATTGAGGTTTTTCTAGAAGTGGCTTTTGGTGCAATCGTTGGCTTGAGACCTTGGGTGATAATGGTCGGTTTAACTCGATACGGCCGAATAGTCTCCAGTTCATGAGTGTCGGGTTCTATGTTTCTGTTTGGACCCTTGATAGTCATAAGGTCACCTTCAAAATTGTTGTCCCAGTTGTCACTTTCATCATTAGTCATATCAAATGAAGCGAAAGCTTTTAGCTTGTCTGACGAGAGCATTCCTCCAAAATTGTCTTGAGGCTTAAACTGAGGAAGGTGAAGCGCACTCGGGGATATAGAAGAAGCAAAGTCATCATCCCAGTTATCATCAGCTTATTCCGTATTAGCTACACCATAATCATTCCAGATAATGAGACTTACCAGGGTTTTCAGGAGATCGAAAGGATTCCGCTGGATTTTTTGGCTTTACCAATGAGAGTGGTCCTTTCGCTGGGGTGATCAGCCCGGTCATTTGCTGACCGTTTTGTATATTACGAAGTGGAGGATCTCGCCTTGGCGGCATGGGGCTGGTAGCATTTGATCTTGTAGAAACGCGAAATGACCCTCCTGTAGGTGATCTCAACGCTTCGTTCCATTGTTTAACCTCTTCTACGGCTTCACTGAAGTTTGCTGGCTGTTTAACAACTGGGGCGTCCGTCCGTCGAGAGCCGACAATCCATGCATGTTTTAGAAGCTTCTTTGCTGAAACTCTAAGATTTGGATCTTTCTGAAAACATTGCATGAGAAAATCCCGTGCAGCCTAATTACCATTTAGCTATATGATAGATAGAGGCGTGAGCCAGTATGTAACTTACCGGAGAAACTCCTTCTGGAAGAGGTGGGTGATCATCGTTCACAATAGCGAAAAGCGCCGGCATGGGAGCTAGCTTGTGATACGGAGGCTTCCCT
>Ga0247812_10001204_pt1 | contig 14712 bp, 14 predicted proteins | sample UWRJL149409B1_FD_178011 | JGI IMG/M metagenome (GOLD analysis project Ga0247812, IMG submission 178011) | Plant litter microbial communities from Arlington Agricultural Research Station in Wisconsin, United States - UWRJ-L149-409B-1 | ecosystem: Environmental > Terrestrial > Plant litter >...
CTTACCACGTTTAAAAGGGGAAATCAATCTAACAAAAACAGGTCCATTACAACTCTGCAAGAAGTGCCCATATCCACCGGTTTATCAATTAATGGGAACGGCAGATCATCTGTTCAAGATTGATCAAATGATTGACTTTGAAAAGGCGATGAAAATGACGGGACAAGAATGTATATCTGTAGTGGTCGATGATGGGGCACATGGATTTGATATCTATGCCGATGAGAAGCTTGATCAGGAGGTCCTGGTGCCTGCTGTTGAATGGCTTTCAAGGATGGCGACCCGGAGGTGAAGCCTGGGGGGATATATCTCGGTCAGTGGGCTGGCTACCTTTACCGATTAGATAGAGCGACGCGTTAGACTTCGGTTATTGGATTAGAAGCTTCATCGGAAAACAATATATATGGTTTTCATACTACCTAATTACAGCTCGTTATGATAACTTCAGTTTCTAGGTATGCACGCCGCGCATTTTTCTACTTGTCTTGAAAAATCACTACGATTATATTCTACATATTAAACATGATAACAGTCAGACAGCGTGGCAATTCTCGGATCAAGCTCAAACGATTTCAAAAGCCCCGACCTGAAGGTCCTCCTCCGTAGCTATATTCTCCAACGTCCACTTCCAAAGATCCTCCTGTTTCTCCTCTTTATAACTATCCACGCTCGATGCTATAGTTTTCCTCTTTTCATAATACTTTCCACTCACTCCTTCAACATCGGAACTAATGGCTAGCCACGCCATATTCTCGCCCGATTCCGAAGGGGTATTGATGTTATGATGGATCAGGATTCGCAAAAGCGGCATCACACGCGGGAGGATGTAGAACCATATGAATTGCAGCAGCTTCCGCTGCTCATTGCGGACGAGATCCGTGCCCGGCATAAGGCCCGGGTCGAAGGAGACCACCGTCAGGTTTTTCCCCGTCAGTCGCGCGAAGCGCCGGTGGAGGGCGTATGTCCACAACACATTGCACAGCTTGCTGGTGGCATATCTCTGCCGGCCCGCGTATCTCTCGGTCTCTGGCGTGGGATGTGCTAGCTCCTCCGCTGAGTTGTATATCGCATCCGGCAGGCCGGATTTCTGGGCCGGGTCATGGGTGCCGCTGCTGACCACGACGACACGAGCGTTCTCGGCAAGCTGGGCGTAGAGCAGGTGGAAGAGCAGCGTGTTGCCGATGTGGCTGATTGCGAAGGTCTTTTCGAACCCGTCGATGCTTTTCTCAACCCCGCCTGGAAACTGAAGAGCGGCGTTGAGGATTAGTGCTTGGATTGGAGGGTAGGATCCACCAATGTAGCTTTTGGCAAATGAACGGACTTCGGCAATGCTAGATAAATCGAGCGGAAGAAATTTAACGTTTTCTTGATTGAGGGTTTTGTTGATCGTGGACGCGGCGTTCTTGTCTGTCCTCGAGGCGATGATTACTAGATATTCAGGTACTTGGCGAGCAACTTTGAAGTGAAAACAATCAGTATATGTAGTTCGGTTATGAATATTATAATTTCTGAATAGAGCTTCAAACTTGATCAAAAAAATTGGGATAGCATATGTGTACAATCACAGAATAAGAATAGACTTACTAGCCATAGCACATTCATAGCCCAGGCCGTTAGTTCCTCCAGTGATCAGTACAGTGCGTGTAAACTTCATGATTAGAGATTTATGAATGTATCGAGAATTTGAGAGATCAATTTGTTTTTGGGCGCACATTGAATCTCTATATATCTCTATTATCTCCTTCTCTATTATCTCCTTCTCTATTATCTCCTTCTCTAAAGTCCTTCAACGACAACTACTGCAGGGGGTGTTGGAACGGAAGCAGGGATTCATGAGAGCATAGATAGGATTTGATTGGTCTATTTTCCGTTCGGCTAACCCCGTAAACCTTCGCTTGAGCCTTAAGCGTGCTGTGGCGAGGTATTTAAACCTCAATCTCAAATACTGAACTTCCCTGCTACCGTTCCATCTACTTGCTCTTCACATAAGCTCACGGGTTACCTCGTAACATACAAAGAAGTCATGTTGCCTGGCGAACCCCACCCAGCTCAACTGCTCCACTACCTACCTACATACAAAGTAATTGTGTGTATGTCATGCGAGTATGCAGTGCAGCCTAGCGCAGTGGCAAGTCATTTGAAAGATATCCATAATATTGAAAGGTCAGTTCTAAACCGCCGATAGGAGTCTATCAAACTTCGGATGGCAATATGATTGGTGGGGGGGGGGGGTTATTTTTGTTAAATCCGACCGCCTCTCTCATTCAATGTATCAAACCCTCTCAAAAAGAAAAAGGAGATCCATGTACCCAACATTGCCAAATGACTCTGCTAAAATACGGCTGGTTTAGAGAACAGCGGCTTTCCTATCTTAAAGACTGCTCGAGATTCAAACTAAATAGTGTCGAAGCTGTACTACAATCCACCATCGAAAAGTTCCCTGTGCCTGTTTTACCTGTACTGAACGGTCTCCGGTGCCGACATGATGATTGCAATCACTTGTGTGTATCGACCAAACGCATGCGGAACCATTGGACTTCTTTTCACGGAAGATCAGGAAAAGTGAGTAGTTGTACTTAACGCTATGATACATCAAAACAAACCATTTCATTCGTTTCGACATTTCGCTCGACGTTATTTTCTGACCCTCCTAATTCTACTAGCTGATATTTTTATGCACCCATTAAGTTTCTATATTTGGCTTCGGGAACCACCTCGCAATCCAACCACTAACACTTATTGTGTTATAGGAAACTATAGATTGGGAGCCGGCATTATTGCAAACGTTTTTCAGAGGAAAGCTGTTGAAGTACTTCACGGGGTCAACGGAGTTATCTGCTAACGACAGTCTTGAGGGTTTTATCCGACTCAATAATGAAGGCAAAAAAGCCTATATACAAGAGCAACATGGTAAGGTACGTAAATTTCCGCTCATGCTTGATTCTTGTGTTCGAACTATATGAGACAACCAAATTCAACGCCATAAGCAACAGCGCATGAAACGGTAGCCTAGAGCTGCTGGCTGGGAATCCCTTAATTATTCTATAGAGGCCAACGGAAAACTTCGTTGGGTCCCTTCTTAGACGTCTCATATTGTTTGAGGTAGCAAAAGTTCTAAAGCCAAGTTTATTTGTTCACAATTATACACGTATACACTTGTACTAAACAAATTTAGGATACTTTCCAAGAAGCTAAAAACCAGCTCGACAAGCACCAGCTTGATCTGCACCTTATCTCTCCTACGAGCGTCGAATTGTTCATTTTGTCCTATTACTTATCTTCGACATGTTTCACTCTTGCCACGGATTCCGCAACAATGGAAGTGTGGCAAAGTACCATTCCAAAGCTAGCTGAAGAGTTTCCGTTCCTAAAATATGGTGTGCTTGCTTGTGCAGCACTACATCTGTCACATTCAGATGCCACCCGCCAACAAGAATATTTTATGATTGCAGCTAAATACCAAGGGATAGCCATACCACTGTACAGCTTGGAGGTAGAAAATGTAAATAGTAGAAATTGTGATGCAGTCTTCGCATTTTCTCACCTGCTTTCAATCTACGCTTTTGCTTCATCGATACATGATGAGCGACTCTTGCTTGTCGAAAACAACCAAAAGGATGTGTTACCTAGCTGGCTGTACGTTATGCGAACAGCCTGTCTCATGCTGTGTAATCAATGGGATCGACTCGAATATGGGCCGATCAAGGGCCTCGCACAAGCTTGGGAGGAACCCATGGCGGTCATGGAAAAGGAAGCCACATCTCCACCACATCCGCTGCTGTACCATTTACTCTCCGTCATCCCAGATCCAGCATCAACAGATGCCTGGTCCGAGGAGACCTGCCAAACATATCGCAATGCATCCATTGACCTTGCTAGAGCCTTCTCGTTCACGCATTTCTTAGGGAAGGATTTTACCACATGGCATGCTCTTCGTTTCTGGCCTATGCAGGTATCTATTGACTATCTGAATCTTCTCAGTTGCTGGCATCCCGGGGCACTGATCCTCTTGGCTCATTATTGCGTTGTTCTCCAGAAGTTGGAGTGTAACTGGTATTTTGAGGGACGAGCAACGAGTTTACTGAATAAGGTGTTGGCTTGTTTAGATGAAAGGTGGCATTGTTTTATTAAAAGGAGCCTGGATGATTTCGAATCTCCCTCACTGTCTACTTGGTCTACGGAAGGCTATGAATAATGTAAACCACAGTCAACACGCGGGGGAAATGAGGAGCAATACTGGTATTTCGCAGGCAGTTATTCATTCAACGAATCATGCTATTCGTACAGTGCGTCCCGACCCAATTTCTCTGGAGTCCAAATCCAGCCTTGAAACCTTCTTGTTTCCGCATCGAACCATGACAGGTTGATCTTGTTTTGTTAGTTGTAAGTATAACTTGAAAGTGAAGAGATGGAGGATTCGGTGTATCTCTTGACTAATCTCATTCCTAGCTTATACCGCGTGGACAAACGATATACTCGGATGAGTCCCTGTAGTGTCATTTGTTCAATTGGTATAAATTAGCAATATCCAGCATGCCAGCCTTCTTCACTTCTCCGTTCAAAGTAAAGCGAACACTCCCTAGTTCCATCTCATGTGTCGAATTCACGACCAAGTTACGAGGATGATGTGGAGCTGCGAGGGTGTCTGATTCAGGGAGCGATGCAATTCTCCATACTGTGGAGATGGACCAGAATTTGGCACAATAAATAACAAGAATATAGGTGTTATATCTCTTTAAGTTGTCTTATCCTTGGAAATCTATAACTAAATGGACTATAAAGTCATATAAAATGTTTGAGGTTTTCAATTAGCTCATTTCCGCATTCTAAAAGGAAGACTTGGGGTCAGTGAAGCAGAATACTTTTTATTTGCTCTTGTTTGATTGTTTGGCTAGGTGATAGAGAGTATATATCTAAATTAATGTGTTTTTAGAAACAACTGTTGGCTTTTCACTTCTGAACTTTGGCAGTTTTTTGAGATGTAAGGAAATTTAGTAGGCAATTTAAAGCAAGGGATTGTTAAGTTATAAAGTTTTAGCTACCAAAAAATGTGAATATAGAGGCAAAAGTCATCCCGGCTAGGTTAGCACATTTCTTTCAATCTGGATGAGGCGTGTGTGGGTAACAACAGTGCAAATCAATTGATTTCCCAGAAGTCGGTCTCAGTTGGTAGTTCTGTTTATGTTGTTAGAGCCTAAAAACTGTGTTTTAGTTATTTATTTATCAAGTAGGCCCACAGCCCGGGATATGCACATCACATAATGGGACAACTTGTGGATGATCCTGCACGTACCTTGTTACTTGTTGGTTTGTTGTTTGTTTGTCCAACAGGATTGGTGTGGGTCGGCCATGGACTTACAATCACTATGAGGAAAGAAAGCTATATATAGTGCCAGGCCACTAGTGCGCTTCCATAATGTAGTAATGCATAATCCCCAACAGGCTCGTAGACTCTGTCCAGTTGGAACAAAGGTGGATCTCAGATGTCCCAAGGGTCATATCACATAACACACATTGCATGAAAACTTACTTCTTCTTCTCATCCTCTTTCTTCCTAACCACTATTGTGCACAACTTGGAGAAAATATTAGCTTAATCTTCTATCGTGAATTTGTTGTCTTCAATCCAGCTCCATCTCTTACGTTGTTCATATTGTTCATATCCACCATTGAATTGTTTGATAATTTGTCTCTATCATAATCCCACACTCAGCACGACTTGAAAAGCGCCGTCATGGCCTCGTCAATTATCGATATACCATCCATTCTTGACAAGCTATCTATAGCCACACGGTCATACTTGAAAGATGAAATTCCTGCTCGGGAATCCTTGATTGATCTCAGCCAAGCACTTATCCACGCACTCGAACTCCCAAGTGAGTCGATCCAACGCATGGGCTGGACCGAAGTAATGGCCCCAGAACTCTATTTCTGCAATTATGAGCAATTTTTCTTTTTGGTTTACATACGAGGCTCTTTTTGAAATGTATATTACACGAAAGATGCTGACTTTACCAGCCTGCAAGAGCAGCGCATTGCCGAATTGCAGTCGACTTGAAGCTGTTTGCAGAAATTAAAGAAAGCGGTGAGAACGGAAAAGGTCCGAGAGAGCTTGGAAAGAAGTGTGGCGCAGATGTGATACTGATCGGTATGTTACTTCTTGAGCTATGATGTGATCACTGGATAGCAAAATAAAAAAATTGACAGGACTAATGACTTCAAGCACGCATCTTGAAACACCTGGCATCAGCACATGTTATTAGCCAGAAAAGTGACGAATGTTACATTGGAACGACTTTGAGCAATTCTCTGGTTGACACAAAGTTCCAAGATGGGATAGTTTACACGTGAGTTGAAAGATATCTTACCTTTTTTTTATTTCAGCCTATAACCAGGTTGGCTGATATCTATGCAATACAGATACGATGTAGCTGGTCCATCTTTCCGATCCTTACCAGAGTATCTGAAAAGCACCAACTACCGCAATCCAACAGAGCTGACAGATGGACCGTTCCAATTCTCCCACAAAACTAGCTTACCATTTTTCGCTTGGCTAGATCAGAATCCACCATATAGTTCGATATTCAACAGCTATATGAGTGCTTACCGTTCAGGAAAGCGAACCTGGTGTGATACTGGGTTCTATCCTGTAGTAGAAAGACTCTTTGAAGGATTTGATCAAAACCAAAGCGATGTGCTACTGGTGGATGTAGGAGGTGGCCTGGGACACGATTTGCATGAGTTGATTACCAGGTACCAGTCCTTACCAGGAAAGCTGCTACTTCAAGACCGGGAGGAGGTTATTTCAACCCTTGAACCTTCCATTAAGTTCCAGGCAGCTGCTCATGACTTCTTTACGCAACAGCCAGTACAACACGCGCGTGCTTACTATCTGCACTCGGTGCTTCATGACTGGGGTAATGATGATTGTGTGCGCATCTTAACGGCTCTCAAACCAGCGTTGAAACAAAGCTATTCAAAAATACTCCTGAATGAGATTGTGCTTTCTGAAAAACATGCAAGTGTAGCCGCTACATCGATGGACCAGTTAATGCTTGTTCTGGGTGCTATGCAAGAACGTACAGAATCTCAGTGGAAAGAATTAATCCGGCGATCTGGTCTCAAGTTCGTCGATATTTGGACTTATCCTGGCGTGGCAGAGAGTGTGATTGAGATAGAACTAGAAGATTAGTTTCAAAATATCCTACTATTTGTGATCTTTAAACGACTAAAAGGGAAATCTGTTTTAGGTAGACAAAGAATTTATGCCTCGTTTTCGAACTGGAGATTTATAATTTCATTTTGGGCAAGATTCGGACGTTTTGAGCTCTTCTGTAACTATTGCAATATCCGAGTATCCGGTTTTAGGTTATACCAAGACGCAAAAAGAGACTACTATCAACGCCTCAATATTACCAGCAGAATCAATATAGTTTATTTTGGTTGGACTTCACCTATTAAAATCGGATCTTGGTCTTTCTTCTAATCTAAATTCCCGATATGATCTCAGCCGCTCGGTCGAAATTTGGCGTGGGATTCTAACGTCCATGAGCTCAGCTATCGTGCGCAATGATAAGAGAACATGGGAAATTAAATTTGCTACTGGTAAGTCCATCTTCATGCCACATTGTAGTGCGGGACTTCTTGGCAATACCTGGTTCCTTTCCCATCAGAGCCGTAAGATGTGAACTCTTGTTGAATATTGTAACTTAAACCAACAATATTTTGACGATGCACTAGCAGGGCAAGCTGGTAATTTGCATCCACTCTAATGTTCTTCAGTTTGAAACAAATAAGTCACCCCGGGGTATAGCTTTGAAGGAAACGGAAAAGCTGTTATGTATTCTTAGGAAGGCTTTTACGCACCTTCCACCGCCGACAATATGGTTGAGCTGGGAGAACTTTTAATCATCATTTTCTCTCGTAACACCTGTAGAATGGGGTGGCCCAAGGTCTAATTATTTGACAATCGGAACTGCTTCAATTCCCTACATCAAAATACCGTTGATTCTTCCCTTCTGTCATTTGTCCTTGCGCTAGAGCAGATTTAGTTGATAGTATCGCAGCAGGTGAAGAGATATACAAGAGGATGGTACAAGGAGCATTTGTACTTTTTTGAGTATATGAAGTAACATCAAATGGCCTGTGTAAACAATAGTAGGGGTACTACAGTATGATATCTGTGGGATAGACTCGCGGTACACTCTCGAAAGGTACCTGACGTATGGCCAAAAGCTTGAAAAATAAATTAACAATAAATATTTTTGAAGATATATAAGGATCCCAAACACGTAGATGAAACATGTGACTAAAGGACCGATGTACGAAAATAAAGTTACGCTATGAATCTGTTGGTAACTATTTGCATTAATCCGAGCTCTTCAGGTTGCCAATTCTCGGCAAAACGTCATTTTTGCGATTGGAATAGCAAACGTAGCCAGATTGGTTTTTTGACAAAAGGAACTTGAGAGAAACAAGTGCCTATTTCAGCTTGAGGGAATCAAAGGCTACCAAGTTGGCGTTACTGACTTAATAATGTTGGAGCAATTATAATTTGGATGTGTGAGAGGCACAAGGTTGCAGAAAAATAATATCGCACCAGTTTCTGTGCCTCGGGTTAGAAATCTCAAAGGCTTGGTTATGGGTAGCTTTAGATAATGTCGTAGCCATTTTCATTTTCATTTTCATTCCCATTTTCGGATTAAATTCTATTGATCTCGTGGACTGACGCTGCTCGGTCCTATCTCGAACATCTCCATCTATCTTACGTGAAGTATATACTGTATATATCACATTTGTTAAAGCATCGGAGTAAACCGGAAATCTTTGGCAGCCTGCTATTTTCTAATGCCCTCACGCTTATTGGCCGAGTACATGAATTTGTGGATGCTTATGTAATCTATGGGTGTTCCATTCCATTGCATTGCCTCGGGCTAAGAGATATCGCCGTCAACACCTTCAATTCTTCGATCGCCCCACGACGAGGTCCAATCCATTGCCACAACTGCCACTGGAGACTAATACCTATAATACCATCTATCGTCTCAATTGGGAAGCGTTACACTCTCGGTCGCAGTTCGAAATACACTCCACTCCATAATGGCTTCCATTCGCACAACCAGCCGGCTTATGGCCAGCTCACGAGCAGCATTCCGCCCTCAGATCCAAGCACGAACAATGGCAACTGTTAATTCAGCGGCGTCGACAATTAAGGACCCAGCTTCTGGACCAGATGCTAAGATCAAGACCTTCCAGATCTACCGCTGGAATCCTGATGAGCCATCTACCAAGCCGCGCATGCAAAGCTACACTCTGGATCTGAACAAAACTGGTCCTATGATGTTGGATGCATTGATCCGAATCAAGAACGAGGTTGACCCGACCTTAACATTCAGACGGAGTTGTCGAGAGGGAATTTGTGGAAGTTGCGCAATGAATATCGATGGTGTCAATACCCTTGCTTGTTTATGTATGTTTTCTCTCCACTTCCGACTAGAACACAAGCTTCCAGTTCTTGCCTGCAGAAGCTTGTAAAGTCTTCATTCATCAATTTGGTGGGGATATGTAGCTAATGTTTCATACAGGTCGCATCCCTACTGACACAAAGACTGAATCAAAAATATATCCACTCCCCCACACCTACGTTGTGAAGGATATTGTACCCGACCTCACTCACTTCTACAAACAATACAAGTCCGTAAAGCCATATCTCCAACATGATACCCCAGCGCCAAATGGCAAAGAATACCTCCAGTCAAAGGAGGACCGAAAGAAGTTGGACGGACTATATGAATGCATCTTGTGCGCCTGCTGCTCGACTTCGTGCCCATCTTACTGGTGGAACTCTGAGGAGTATCTAGGCCCCGCGCTTCTGTTGCAGAGTTATAGATGGATTGCGGACTCTCGTGATGAGAAGAAGGAGGAGCGAAAGGCTGCCTTAGACAATTCCATGTCGGTTTACAGATGTCACACAATTTTAAACTGCTCGAGAACATGTCCGAAAGGTCTGAACCCTGGATTGGCAATTGCGGAGATTAAGAAGGAACTGGCGATGTAAAACTGTGTTCTAGGCTCGCGAAGAAGAGAAGCAGGAGGCACATGCCGAGAGATAATCACATTATTGAGCGGGGACAAAGGGGTGTTATTGTTGGGGAGTGGCCGAGTTTGAGGCGCTGTGTAGATACATATGAGTGCTTTTCCAGCATTGCGTGTCATTTTACTTTGTGCAATGAATATGATAATTGAAAGCCTACAAAATACTGAGCACCTCATGATGACATTCTACCGGGAAAAGTGCATGGTTCACCCCAAAATTTATAGCAGATTTCGGAGTTTAGCTGTTAATAACATCTTTACAGTAACAAGACTTTAATATTTGGGTATATTCAAGTCTAGCAGTATGTCTGAGTTTTGTGAAAACAAAAATCAGATGCTGTTAACTACAAGAGGAATTATCGCAAAACCCTACAACTCCAGCATATTGCAGATTTGTGGAATGAGTTGACAATATGCACGAGTGAGAAGTTAGGCAATCGTGTTCATGACTTGAAGTATAATAATATTGACCAATCTTAGAATTTTGTCAGAACACAGAATGCAGTGATGCGTTCCGGTTCTTCCCTCCATTTAAATAAAGTACCTTCGTGGGGGTGGAATATGTCATACAATTTGAGAGCTGCTCAAGCTCAGTAAATCTAGAGGTCGATATTCATAACTTCGTGTTTTCCAACGCCCAGCAATGCCACTATCCTGAACGCCACTCAAAAATCCCGTTACCCGTAAGGATCAAATGAAGTATATAAATTAGCCCAGATCGACGATGAAGTCATAGATAGCTTCAAAATAGCCGTCTTCTGCAACGCAGGAATTATGGTCCCCGCCTGGGAAGGTTCTCCATATCTTTGTGGGTGTTTGGCAGAGCTCATAGAGACGACGCATGTGGGCTGGTCTGTTATTTGTTAAGTTAGCGTCATATTTCAAGTGCATAGCATTTGCCTAAATGTAAGAGTTTTTTTTTCAAAGGGGCATAAACGTACGGGACTATCTCATCCTGTAAGCCAGAGAGGAAGAGAATTGGTACTTCGGTAATAGATGGAATGATCACCTCTGACGGCCAAACCTGGTGACAGAACATGGCAAGGTATTTAGCTGGAGGCATGATACTTTCTCGGTTAGCTTTGGCCTAGAAAGGGGGGGTCAATCGAGCACATACGAAGGGATTAACTTTCGTATACTCAAAAAAGTATTTTCTAGAATAAGCCCGACAAGCTTAGGATCATTTTGGTTCTTCGAAACTAGCTGTATAGATACAGCACCTCCCAAACTTTGCCCGTAAACTATAATATCATGATCTCTCGTCTCTGCTCGAGAGCGAAGATAATCATATCCAGTCTGGGCATCTATCATTAGGCCATCCTGATCCGGGCTTCCTGTGCTTAGACCGTAACCTCTGTACTCCAGCATAAGTACATTGCACCCCATGCTTCCTATAAGTCTCTTCGCAATCGGGATTCGGTGACCAATATTGCCAGCATTGCCATGGAACATCAATATGGTTGTATTCCTCTTCTTAAGTCCTGGCCTCTCTGCTCGTATGTAGAATGCAGAAAGTGTTTCATGATCGGGGGTAGGTATCATTAGCTCTTCAAAGTCTTTTATGAAGAAAGGATTGTCAGACGGTCGGAGGAGTTTGCGGCGCGCATCATCTGGGAATGCAGCTGGGTATATGAGGGCTCTAATGGTTTCCGTCAGTATTGCGAGGCTCAACGATATAGGACAACGTACTTTTGCTTGAAGTACAAAGTTGCGCTCAGTACAGCAGTGACGGTCTGCCACCAATGTAAGTATGCAGACATAGACGCAAAGGTATAGAACAGGATCTCAAGAAGAAGTAGTAGAATGTACCGAGGATATCAAGACCGGGAGTCTGATATAACGAGAGCTAGCAACAGAGCTTAAGGCAGTCGTCATCTGCTCAAAGTAGCTTGTGGAGACATCTTGAGAAGCCATTTCGAGACCTGCTGGCTAAAGACGCGAACTGAGGTATCTCCGTTGCCTGTTGTGATGTTGTCGCGTGGCTCAAATAGGCTGGTTCGTGGATTGTCTCAAGTGTTGCACGTCCATTCGTCAGGGCGAGAAACAACGTTATGCTTTCTGCAAGGCAATCACAAAACCACAATTACCTGACTGGCCTGGAAGAGCATAAAACTATAAATTGCAAAAAGTGAGTGTGTTCTGATAAGAGTTCATGCGGATTTTGTCACAAGCCAATAGTAACATTTCCCCAAGGGACAGGATTCCAGAGGCGTTTCTGGCTAATGAAATGATGGTTGAGGTAGAGTGGAGAGCTGGATTAGTGGGGATTTACCTTTCATATACGGAATGCTGCTTAAATTCGTTCATAACTGAAGAGCTAGTAAACTCTCTTCTCTATTATTGTTGTTTTAGCGTGTCTCACGTTCATAAATCTATCATTGTTTTATCTAAAATGTATCACATAACGCTCAATATCGCTAAAGCTCCAAGTTCTATGTATGTTAGCCAACTAAGTCCTCCTAGCCTAGAAGGTTACGAGTAAGCTAAAGGCGCAATAAATGATTGCTTATATTATAGAACAGTATAACGAGAGATATGAAAGTAGGAAGTGAGACAGTCGACACACGATTATCCTGATGTGGCGTTGCTGAGTGCCAGGAGAAGTCTTGGTGACATTTAAATGTGCTAGTCTAGCCTTGTCGTACCGTCTACGACAACCCCCTGAAAAAAGCTGCCCTGTCATCCCCTCAATTCTGATTTGTATCACGTAGCGAATTTTCAAACCACCAATCCTCTGGGCGGTGCAACGAACAACTGACCAAACAGAACTCGCTGATCTTATGCACAATCCGAGAGGCACCTGCAGCACCCTCAGCCCAGCACGAGCCTTGGATCTGAAAATAAACAGAAAAACAAACCCCCGGGAATCACCCCCTACCCCTTCCAAAGCCGCCAGACACATACAACTACACCCTTCATCACACCCATTAACCAACTGATTACACTTGCTTCTCAAGTTATCCACGAGACTCGACCATCTGCACTATATTCAATAAGGAGTTTAAGTTGAATTGGGAGCGCACAAATCAGCAATTGCAAAATCCTCTCGGTTTGCGCAAAGGGGTCACTGCGGCGCAACGATGGTGTCGTTCAATTGCAATACTTGCAACGATGTGTTGACGAAGAAGAAATTAGATGGACATCGTAACCAGTGTAGAGGAGCATCCTTCTCTTGTCTTGATTGTATGATAGACTTCCAAGGGACCGATTATCGCACGCACACGGCAAGTTCTCCCATTCCTAATCCCATTCCCTACCCGCTCTAACCTCTTTGCAGAGTTGTATAAGTGAAGCGCAAAAATATCAAGGCGCCCTCTATCGACCTGAGAAGGAAAAGAAGAAGCAGAATAACTCGAAGGCCATTGTTCCACATAAGGCATACGTCGAGGATGTTGATGAGGAGAATTATAATTCGCATATCACTATTGTCGATCCTCCCCCACGGGTTCCAAGCCCTCCAGCGCCAGGATCCAAACCGTCACAAGAATCCGTCAACGTCTTTGATTTTCTAGTAAACAGTGAAACTCCAAATGCGTCTGTGCTCGAGCTACCTGCACCAGAAACAACCAATATGATCGAGGATACTCCGCGGGAAAACAATGATCGAGATCTTGTCCGGGTGCGATTCCATGAGGATGATAGCCTGTCCAATCTGGTTGAATACGGAAATGGACCAATACCCGCAGTTCACACCCCAGCACCCAGAGAGGAGAGGCAAAGAAAGAAGGAACGGGATGAAAGACGCGAGGAAAAGAAGGACAAGAAGAGGAAGAGACTACACGTTGATACTCAAGACCTATCAACAGCTCGTACAGCTGACGAAATCATGACTGATGCGCCCCCGATTCTTCATTCCGGACTTACTGGTGGCCTAGGTCGACTACTATCTCGACCTTCGGTGTTTCCACCGTCACCAGATTACTCTGGTGGAGACCACGAAGCATCTCCCGGTAGCCCGTTGAAGAAGACTAAACATTCCAAGCGTGGACGTAGTCGTGTTGATACGATCAGCAACAACATCATGTCTATGATTACGACAGGAAATTCGTCTCGTGACCACTCTGAACATTCCCAAGATCGTCCCAGGCGCAAGCATAGGCGACATCGTGAGCACTCTTCCGAGCAGCCATCCCGGAGAATGATTGAATATAAACCAATGAATGGCGAGGTTGTATCGGAGGACTCGCAAAATCAAATGGTTATTTTCCAGCCACGGGCAGAGTTGCTACTAGGATTTATCAACAAAGGTCCAGAGAGTGAGAGAGGACTTAGCATGAACAAGGCATTAAAACGATATCATCGGGAAAGAAATATTGCAGGCATTGGGCTACCTAGGGCGGATGAAGAAAAGGAACTGTGGAGGAGTTTGAGGATGAAGCGGAACGACCGTGGGGAGATTGTTCTATTTTGTGATTCGTGATACCAAATACGTTGTTTTCTTCGATAGCTTTGCTAGGACCTTGCACGGGATTTTGTTTTGTGTGTTGTGCTCCGGCTGGTGACTGGAGTATTATAGTATTAGTCTAGCCTGTCTACCCAAGGCGCTTCGGTTGGTTTTAATGCCACCATTCTTATCTCGTATAACTTAATGTTGTGCTGTTTAGTGATCTCTTTCCCT
>Ga0247812_10001205_pt1 | contig 14710 bp, 6 predicted proteins | sample UWRJL149409B1_FD_178011 | JGI IMG/M metagenome (GOLD analysis project Ga0247812, IMG submission 178011) | Plant litter microbial communities from Arlington Agricultural Research Station in Wisconsin, United States - UWRJ-L149-409B-1 | ecosystem: Environmental > Terrestrial > Plant litter >...
GATTTTGAAGAAATGTAAAAACACAATCTGCCAAACTTACGCCGATATTCGAAATTGGATTTGAAAAGCAGAAAAGTGAATCTGTCGATATTTTGCAGAAACTTGAAAATAAAACTTAAAACTGAAACGCCTAAAGCGGAATATAGAAACCGAAAATAATGCTCTACAAACGGATTAATATGAAAACCTGAGAAGTAGTAAAAATTACGCATAAATTTTATTCAATCCTAATGTTAACCTTATGGATTGGAGAGTTATAAACTTAAAATTAGACTTTCAAAATATTAAATTAAAGCATTTGATTAAGCTGAAGAAAAATATAAACTATTCTTAAAGTAAAATATTTAAACTAACTTTACTTGTACTTTAAAGAAAGTCAAACTACATAATTAAATATTATGAAAGACTACAATGAACCCAGCGAAGAAACTAAAAATAAGTGGGAAAATGAACCAAAGAACTGGATTTGGGGAATGTTTTATTATAATCCGAAAGACAAAAGATCCTACTTTCCAAGAAAACCAAAGGAATTGGGATGGCACGCTAATTATGCGGATCCGAACAATATTATTATAATAGCACTAATGGTTGCAATAATATTAGTTTTAATCAAGCATGACAAATAACAAATACTATTGCTAACTTTTACTTGTCAACAAAACTACGAATGCAATATCTTCTCACTTTTGATAAGAAGTCAGCTCAAAGTATCTACTATTATATTTCGGGCAATAATAACTTAAAAAAGTCTATAAAAGAATTTTGCAATTACATATAATTTTGAATTACAAAAATCGACTTTTTAATTTTTTATTTTGTCTTCAGAATAAAACTGTTTCAGCACATACCGCACTTTTTTCTTTTAACCTTTATCAGAAAGTAAGTCTTTTCGGTTCCTGCCTTTTTGAAAAGCCTGATGTTTTGTTCTTTTATCAGAAAAGAAAGAAAACACCAGATATTATTTCACTAATTCATTCTCTATTTCTTCCAATGTTTTTCCTTTTGTTTCAGGTAATTTTTTCAGAACAAAGATAAATCCTAAAATACAGATTGCAGCATAGAGCCAAAAAGTTCCGGCTGCACCAAAGGATTGATTTAGTAAAGGAAAAGTGTAAGTGAGAATAAAGCACGCAATCCACAAAGCGAAAGTAGCCAAAGACATGGCAGCACCCCTCACCCGATTCGGAAAAATTTCCGAAAGAATTACCCATGCTATTGGCGCCAGTGACATGGCATAAATTGCAATAGCGACTACCACTAACGAAAGAACCGCAACGCCTTTTAATTCAAGATAGAAAGCACTTCCCAGAAGCAGGTAAGTAATTGCCAAACCAGATGCTCCAAAAACCATCAGTTTTTTGCGTCCCCATTTGTCAACCGTAAACATCGCAACAAGCGTAAATACAAGATTAACTGTTCCGGTAATTACAATATTGAATAAAGTATCGCTTACACCATAACCGGCGGCTGTAAAAATTTCTTCTGCATAATTAAAAACAGTATTGATTCCACACCATTGCTGGAAAACAGCTACTACAATTCCGATTAGTAAAACATTTCGGAATTTAGGATTGAAAAGCGCTTTGAAATCTATTTTCTCTGAAACATCATCCAAAGTGGCCTGTATATTGGCCATTTCCTCTCGTGCATAGGCTTCTCCTCCAATTTTATTCAATGTCGGAAATGCTTTTTCCTGTTTACCTGCTTTCATTAACCAACGAGGACTTTCAGGAAGCGCAAATGCTAACAGAAAAAATACTACCGAAGGCACTGCACAGGCATAAAACATCCATCGCCAGCCAGTTTGTCCGTTCCATGAACTGCGAATAAATTCATCGGTTACTCCAACAGGAACTTCTTCAGCAATAATCAGATTAATGATTTGAGCAGCCAGAATTCCAACAACGAGAGTCATTTGATTAAGAGAAACAAAACGTCCTCTTAAATGAGAAGGAGCCACTTCGGCAATATACATTGGTGAAAGTGCAGATGCAAGACCAATTCCTACTCCGCCAACTATTCTAAAAAAAACAAATGTCTCATAATTCGAAGCCAATCCTGTACCTACTGAAGCCACTGTAAACAAGAAAGCGGAAAGCAATAAAGGCCATTTTCGTCCAAATTTATCACTGATTACACCCGACACAACTGCTCCTAAAATACAGCCAACCAAAGCAGAACTCATCGCCCATGCCTGTAAATTTGCAGATGTTGTAATATCAAAAAAGCGTTCGTAAAAAGGCTTTGCTCCTCCAATCACAACCCAGTCATAACCGAAAAGTAATCCTCCCATGGCTGAAACCATCGAAATAGCAAATAAATAGAAATTATTGAATTCTTTATTTTGGTTTTTCATAAAAGTAAATGTGGTTATAATAGTAGTGAAACAAAAATACGCTGAACAAAGCAGTAATAAATGGATTATACTTTGAAATTAATGGATTATTTTATTATTTCAACTGCATAACAATCTCAATTTAATCAGGATCAGACTTTTCATAACCGTAATTAATTTTTCTTCCCAATTGTTTAATTTTAATTATCGATGCAATATCGTGACAGTTTAGTTTTCTCTGGATTGGCATAAAAAGAGGTTTTGACCAAGATGATCCTCAAACTAAAAAGCTAAAATTAACCTGCCAGTGTTTAAGTTGTAGTACAGGAAGTTCCTGACAAAGCTCAAACTGATGATTGTTCGCTGTGATAATGAGTAGAAATCTAAATTCAGAACAAAGAATGAACGATTAAGAACAATTTTAGCTCTGGATTCAATATACAATATAAAAAATCCTTTTCAATTAATAAATTAGGCAGGGCTTCTATATATTAATCCTGACTTCTCAAATTCTATCAAAGAAGTAATTAGACAGGTAAGTAGTTAATATTAATAACTGCTTGCCTAAAGTCAATTAAATGAAAATTTAATAATGTTTACGAATAATTGTATAAATCAAGCTGAATCATAAGATTGTATTTTTAATATTATTTCAAAATACTTAGCTATTAATTCAAATTGATTTTATATGACACTTCAAGACTACTTTTCAACCACTACAGAATCAACAACACGCTCAATATCATACGAAGAACAACTGCTTCTAAATTATGAAGACTATTTGGAGAGCAATTTTGCAACACCAGTAAAAGCTAATGATAACTATATTTTAGAGCTTAGGGATGAATACGTAATGATTTAATAGAAGAGTTTTAATACTTATAATAACATACTTTTTTTGCACTATCAAAATTCTTCTGTTTTTGAATAATTGATATCCCGTTATCTTCTGTTTAAGTGATTGGTTTACTCAAATAAAAAGGACGATTTGTTATTAAAAAAATAAATTGCCCCAAAAAGCTACTAACTTTCTGGGGCAATTAGAATGATAAATTTAATCAGGAAAATTTATAAGTTTAAAACGATAAATTCACTTCTTCGGTTCAACTGATGCTCTTCTTCCGAACAATCCGTATTGTCAGAACATCGATTTACCAATTGAGTCTCTCCATATCCTTTTCCTGTCAGCCTATTTTTTGCAATTCCGTTTTTAATCAGCCAATCAATAGTAGATTTTGCTCTTCTCTCTGATAAAGCGATATTATATTTTGCCGTCTGACGACTATCGGTATGCGATCGAACATCAATTTTCATACTTGGATATTGATTCATTACAGCTACTATTTTCTCCAATTGGAATTTTGCAGCTTTGGTAATGAATGATTTGTCTAAGTCAAAATAAATAATTGGGATATCTAATGTTTTTGCCAAATTGGTTCCAACCTCAATTGGTTTGATTCGTTTCTCCAGAGGCAGTTTCAGATTCTTTATTCCGTCAGTAGCATCCATTATAACTGACACTTCTTTGGTTTCAAAATCCTCTTTTTCTGCACGGACATAATACTTCTCATTGCATTTTACCTCAAAAGAATAACTTCCGTCTTTGCCTGTCGTAATTTGTGCCACTTCCTGAAATTTTTCATCAAGTAACTTTACATGTGCATTTTCAAGAACATTATCGCTTTCCAGATCAACTACAGTACCTGCTAAAGTCTGATTGCACACTAACTTTTTAGTTTCCGTAAAACGGTAAATATCATCATAGCCAACTCCACCTTCTCTGTTGGAGGAAAAGAACCCGCTTCTGTTTTCACTGTTTATAATAAAAGCAAAATCATCTTGTGTCGTATTAACCGGAGCTCCAATATTTTGAATCTCTCCAATACCAGTATCTGAATTTATTTTGGCAACAAATACATCAAGACCTCCTAAACCCGGTCTGCCGTCACTTGAAAAATACAATTCATTATCACCGGATACAAATGGAAAAGTTTCTCTTCCCTCGGTATTAATTCCTGCTCCCAGATTTTGCGGGGCTCCAAAAGTACCATCACTATTGATTGCTGCACTAAACAAATCTGACTGACCAATAGTTCCCGGCATATCAGAAGCAAAATAGAGTTGTTTTTCGTCCAGGCTTAGAGCCGGATGTGCTACACTATACAAATCACTATTAAATGGCAGTTCGGTGATATTCTCCCATTTTCCATTAATTAAATGAGCACGGTATAATTTAAGTAAGGTAATTTTTTTATCGTCTTTTCCTCTTTTGCCCTTTAAAAAATTGTTTCTGGTAAAATACATCGTTTTTCCGTCTTTTGTGAAAACAGGCGTCGATTCATTAAACTTAGAATTGATTTTCTTTTCGAATCGTTCAGGTTCTCCAACGGTTCCGTCAGCTTTTAATTCTGCTGCATACAAATTGGTAAACGACTTATTAGTCCATTTGAATGTTTTTCTGGAAACACCACCAGTATCTCTTGCAGATGCGAATACCACCTTGTTATCTAAAAAAGCACTTCCGTAATCAGAATATTTTGAATTAATCCCCGCATCTGCTATTTCGAAACGTCCGGAATTGGATTTAATCTGTTCGAGATAATTCTTATTGCTCTCAAATAATATTCCTCTTTTATCGTTCTTCACCAACTGATTAAAGGTTTCCAGAACCTGATCTGCCTTGCTGTAGTTTCCACTTGCTTTCAGGGCTTGTGAATATCTGTAATAGTATTCAGGTTCCTGCTGGCTGTTCATTTCAAAAAGAGCATCATACCATTTTACCGCTTTGGTTAATTCCCCATTAAAGTAATAAGCATTCCCAAGACGCTGGAACATTTTTTCGTCTTTATATCCTTTTTCTGCTACTTTTTCATAAGTAGCAATTGCATCGATATAAGCATATTTATTATAATTTTCATCTGCCTTGATTACACTTTTTGTTTGCGAATTTCCTGTTATTGTCAGGAAAAGAATATATGCAGTATATACTATTTTTTTAATTTTCATAATGGAAAGGATTAGAAGAATCTAGGTGAAGTAATTCGGCTGTAATTGTTTAAGAATTCAAAACGAAGAAATATCTCATGGGATCCGGAGTTATAATTACTTAAATTAGTCGTTTCACGATCATAGGAATATCCCAAAAACAATCCATCAGTAATCTGGAAACCAGCCATTGCACTCCAGGCTGCACTCCATCTGTAAGCTGCACCAACCGTAAACTTATCGTTAAACAAAAAATTGGCGGAAAGATCAACCTGCAAAGGGGCACCATCGACCATTTTGGTTAAAACTGTTGGCTTGAATTTAATATATTCGTATTGATCTAAATTAAACACGTATCCTGCAATAAAGTAGTAGTTTATCTTCTCTTTAAAAATGGCGGTATCATCATCACTAAAACGGTTTGTTTCAATAAAATTAGGTACAGATAAACCCACATACGCCTTGTCTGAATGCCAGTAAATCCCTGCTCCAATATTAGGTGAAAACTTATTGTCTAAATCCTGAAACTGTCGATCTCCCTGATGTTCCGGACTTAATTTATTAAGATCCAGATTAAACAGATTCGCCGTACCTTTAATACCGAATGATAGCTTAGAAAAGGCTGAAACCGGAATAGTATAAGATAAATCCGCAGAAAAAGTATTTTCATTTGTTGGTCCTATCCTATCATTAATAACTGATATCCCTACTCCAAGGTTACTATTTGTTATTGGTGTGTTTACTGAAAAACTGCTGGTTTCAGGAGCGCCATCTAATCCGACCCACTGTGTACGATATAATCCAAAAACACTCATGACCCCTCGCGAACCTGCGTAAGCAGGATTAATATTGGTCGTGTTGTACATGTATTGTGTAAACTGAGTATCTTGCTGTGCCTGCAAAACACATGAAGAAAAAAGAAAAAACAGAATAATTTTTTTCATAATTTATGTTTTTAAATAGTGGCTCAGACTCAAAAATCTAAGCCACCATTATTTATTTTGTAATGTATAGGTAACCTGCCTGTTGGTTTGATTTCGAATTATTATCCTTGTATTTCAGGATGTAGTAATAGGTTCCTGCCGGCAGACCATCTGCTTCTTTTACAGTTACTCTTCCTTCCGAAAATCCTTTGAAAACATGAGTATTGTTGTCATAATTATTCGTTTCAAAAACCAATACTCCCCATCTGTTGTAAATTTCAACTGTATTATCCGGATAACATTCGATTCCCTGAATGTAGAATCTTTCATTATTGCTATCCCCATTTAGTGACAACGCATTGAATACTTTGATTTTACAGCCATCTAGTGAAAGTACCGTTGGCTGATCATTAGTCACATCAGTATTATCAGACAGGTCATTAACCACTATTCCAGAAGTAGTTTCACCATATACAGTCGCCTGATTAGAAACGTCACCTTTGTTGATGTCATTTTGAGTTATAGTGTATACTCCGGTAAATGAACTTTTATCAATTTGACCAACTCCTAATGTTATAGGTCCTCCGTTTAAAATGACACCTGGCAATGGATCTGAAATGGTTATATTCATTAATGGAATATTTCCTGTATTGGCAATTGTGAAAGAGTAAGTTATTGTTTCACCTGCATTGGCGACACCATTTCTATTTTCATCATTAAACACAGCTTCTTTGATTAATGCAATCGCTGGAGACTCAACAAAAACAGTAACCTCAGCAGTTGCACAATTATTAAGATTTCCAATTTCACAAATTTGATAATTGAATGTGTAGTTTCCTCCAGCTGTATTAGGTGCTATGTCTAAAGTTCCGTCAGCATTTAATGTTATTCCAGTTGGAATGTTATTGGAAGATATCGTAATCTCTGAAGGATTAATAGTCATTCCATTAAAGCTGTCATTACTTAAGATATTGATAAATGATAATTCCCCATTAATTCCGTCAACAGTAACTATTCCATCATTAGCAGCGACAATTGCATTTACTACTACAACCGTGGCTGTTGCAGTCGCACAATTTACAGGAATTGCCCCTGACTCACAAATTTCGTACTCGACGGTATAATTTCCTGATGGTGTATTAGTATCCACTGTAATCGTTCCGTCAGGATTTAGGGTCAGACCTGTCGGAACTATTGTTCCGGTAAGAATTACTTCGCCAGGATTACTTCCAATTACAATCGGACTGCCATTAAAGGTATCATTGCTGATCACAGTTGTTGTACTGCCTCCGCCGCTTACAGGAGTTGTGCTGAAATCATCATTCGTTGCGCATATTTTTGAATTGATTGTTACATCTAATGACGCAATAGATGAACATCCAAATAAAGAAGCACTCAAACTATATGTACCAGATGGAGCATTTACTTTTGATCCAACTATAGTAACCCCAATTGATGGATTAGCTGTGTACGTATATGTCGCATCATAATTTGTTATTTCGAAGCTTCCATTGGCTACAGCACATGTTGGCTGCACGATATTTCCTAATGTTGGCTGGACAGGTTGTGTTCCCGTCACGTCCCAAACGCAGGTTGTGGTATTGAAAGTCGCCGTTTCATAACAAGCTGTTGTTGGCTGGACAGGTTGTGTTCCCGTTACGTCCCAAGCGCAGGTTGCCGTATTGAAAGTTGCCGTTTCATAACACGTTGTTGTTGGCTGTGCAGGTTGTGTTCCTGTCACGTCCCAAGCACAGGTTGTCGTATTGAAAGTCGCTGTTTCATAACAAGCTGTTGTTGGCTGGACAGGTTGTGTTCCCGTCACTTCCCAAGCGCAGGTTGTCGTATTGAAAGTCGCTGTTTCATAACAAGCTGTTGTTGGCTGTGCAGGTTGTGTTCCCGTCACGTCCCAAATGCATGTTGTGGTATTGAAAGTCGCTGTTTCATAACAAGCTGTTGTTGGCTGTACAGGTTGTGTTCCTGTTACATCCCAAGCGCAGGTTGTGGTATTGAAAGTCGCCGTTTCATAACAGGCTGTTGTTGGCTGAACAGGTTGTGTTCCCGTTACATCCCAAGCACAGGTTGTGGTATTGAAAGTGGCTGTTTCATAACAAGCTGTTGCTGGCTGTACAGGTTGTGTTCCCGCCACGTCCCAAGCACATGTTGTGGTATTGAAAGTGGCTGTTTCATAACAAGCTGTTGCTGGCTGCGCAGGTTGTGTTCCCGTCACGTCCCAAGCGCAGGTTGTGGTATTGAAAGTGGCTGTTTCATAACAAGCTGTTGCTGGCTGTACAGGTTGTGTTCCTGTTACATCCCAAGCACATGTTGTAGTATTGAAAGTTGCCGTTTCATAACAAGCTGTTGTCGGCTGTACAGGTTGTGTTCCCGCCACGTCCCAAGCACAGGTTGTGGTATTGAAACTGGCTGTTTCATAACAAGCTGTTGTCGGCTGTACAGGTTGTGTTCCTGTTACATCCCAAACGCAGGTTATAGTATTGAAAGTTGCTGTTTCATAACAAGCTGTTGTCGGCTGTGCAGGTTGTGTTCCCGTCACATCCCAAGCACAGGTTGCCGTATTGAAAGTCGCTGTTTCATAACACGCTGTTGTCGGCTGTACAGGTTGTGTTCCTGTCACGTCCCAAGCACAGGTTGCCGTATTGAAAGTTGCCGTTTCATAACACGTTGTTGTTGGCTGTGCAGGTTGTGCTCCTGTCACATCCCAAGCGCAGGTTGCCGTATTAAAAGTAAATGCATCCCAACAATTTACCTTGGCTGGTTCAGCTGGTTGTGTAGTATTATTATTTACCCAGGTACAAGTTGTCGTGTCAAAAGTAAAAGTGTCCCAACAATTTACCTTGGCTGGTTCAGTTGGTTGTGGTAATTGTGGTTTCCCATTGTAAATGAAGCTAGCCGAAGTAGCCTGACAATTTGCCAAATTGGATGCTGTAATAGTATATGATGTGTTATCAACCCCTCCTGTAATTTCACCTAATGCTCCCACTGATAATCCTGCAGGAGAAGACGTATAGGTTAAATTACTGTCGTAAACACTTAAAATATTACTTGCTGCTTTGGTGCAGCTTGGCCCTGTTACAACAATTGTTGGAATGCCTGGAACTTCATTTATGGTTACTGAATTAGTAGTAGCACTGCAGTTTGTTACAGCATTAGTAAAAGTAAATGTTGTATTTCCTGATGAAATCCCTGTTACAACTCCTGCATTGGTTACAGTAGCTATTGCAGTATCATTACTTATCCATGTTCCTCCTGTTGTAGGGGATAGTGTTATTGTACTGCCAATACAAACTGATGCTCCCGCATTTACAGTTGGAATAGCGTTAACTACAAGAGTGGCAGGACTCGAAATAATCCCATTTATATCTGAAATGATATAGGAAACTGTAGTTCCGGTAAAATTAGCATCTGGTATGAATGTCAACACACCTGTAGTAGTATTGACATTAAAAACACCTTGGTTTAAAATTGTTAAGGAAGTAACTGCTGTAACCCCATCTAATAATCTTACACCTGATGGATCAATTGCGCGTGTACCAGCTATATCATTATTCAATACGTTTATAGTACTGTTTTCACCAGCCATTGCACAAGCCTGATCGTTATTTGCTATTGGAGCTATATCCGCACTTGCACAACGTGCTCCGTCACCAGGACTCAATCCATTTAGTGCTGATGAGAATAACGTTGTACTTATAGCTGTTCCTGCAATAATATTCTGGGTATTCGCTATGCGATATATATTACCGGTAGCATTATTCCCTACGAATAAATTACCCTGACTGTCCATAAAGGAAGTTCCATAAGATGCACTTGACAAACCTGTCACAGTGCCTAAGGAAGTGACGGTATTAGATATGATATTATACTTCAGTAAAGTTGTTGGGTTACTATCACTTGTTACGGCATAAATATTTTTATCAATCGGATTAAATGCAAAATCATTTATTTTATCAGTATAATTTAATTTTGTTTGAGCAACCAAATAATTTGCAGCTTCAGGATTCAGGTTTATGGTAACAAATTTATTTTCACCATATAAATACAACACACCATCTTCACTCACGTCTCCTGCAGGATAAGCACCTGCCAAACCAGTGACATTTAATAATTGTATTTCACCGTCAGCTCCTATTCGAACAATTTGGTTGGTATTATAACGAAATCCATAAATATAATTATCTAATTTATTATAGCCCACTCCATTAATAAATTGGCTTCCTGTTGATAAAAGAGGGTTCTTTATAACTTCCGGCTGACCTGTTGAAAGATTGAATTTTCGTAAACTTGTAACAAAACTATTACTAGGACCCGAATTAGTCAATATGTATCCGGCACCATCATTACAATTAAAGGGAAGTAATATTTGTGGTACAGGAGTTACTTTCGCTGTATTATTTACAGTATTAGGATCATTGCTATTAGAAGTTATTTGTGCTGTATTTTCATAATCGCCAGTAGTTTTCACTATTGCAGTAATAGTTAAAGTTCCAGAAGCACCGTTAGCTAGATTACCAATTGTCCAAATTCCAGTGGCATTGTCATAAGCTCCAACTAAAGATGCTGCACTTACAAAAGTGTATCCCGTTGGAAGCACATCATTTACTACAACACCTGTAGCATCATCTGGACCCGCGTTATTGGCAGTTAAGGTAAAAGTAACCTGACTGCCACCAATAGGAGTATTATTATTTATTGCTTTAAGTATGCTTAAATCAGACTGTAACAAAGTGATACCGGCACTGGATGTATTATTGGTCAGGTTTGAATCAAAATCACTCGTAACCTCAGCTGTATTCAGGTAAGGACCAGTTGCATTAACAGTCGCGGTTATCATTAATGTTTCGGAGATACCAGTAGCTAAGTTTCCTAATTCCCATTCAGGTGCTGTCCAGGTACCTGCGCTTGCAATAACATTTGTAACCGTATAACCTGCAGGGATGTTGTCTGCTACTTTGACGCCAGTTGCATTTTTTGGACCATTATTTGTGACTTCTATTGTAAAAACAACCGTATCACCAGGAAGTACACTCGCAACATCAACGGACTTATTTATACTGATATCAGTTGATAAACATATAGAAGAATTTAAATTCACAGGAATTGCCAATATTGACCCGGTATTACCACTTGTAGCACCATTGGCAGCGAACTCTGTCAATGATGTTGAAGTAGTTCGCCCATTGATACCTCCAGTAATAGTTTTTAAAGAACTGTCAGTCGCAGCATTAACGGAAACCACTCCGCCTCCGCCTCCGCCTCCTGGTCCTTCTCCTTCTGAACCAGTTATTAATTGGGATCCACCATTACCTCCATTTGCGTTTATAATTTGGGTAGCTGCAATAATATTAGATTGAATCAAAACAGTTCCTCCTCCTCCTCCTCCTCCAGGTGCATCGTTATGACCTCCAGATGAGTTTAGTGCATTTTCTCCATTTGCCTGTATAGTACCGGTTCCGGTGATTCCATTTGAAACAATTACAAAAACAATTCCACCTCCGTCAGCGCCATCAGAATTTGCATTGTTATTTCCATCACCAGCACCACCGCCGCCTCCAAAAAAGATTTGATTTTTAAAATCTAAGGGGACCACTGGCCTCCCTCCTAATCCTCCTAATGCATCCCTTGAATCTCCACCCCAAGTGCTATTGACCAAATTTGCGGCAGGAATTCCAGGTGCAATAAAATTTGCAGGGTATGAAGGCCCGACAGTACATGCGTCTAAATTATTAGCTGAATAAGTATATCCACCATGACCTCCACCAGATGAACTGGTTAATGCATTGCTGTTTGCTATAAAATTTGGATCAAAAATCCAGGCTCCAGGTGATCCGCAATCACCAAAATCATTCATAACTCCAGCACCTCTAAACCAGTCAGCAGGATTTCCGCCATTGGCTCCGCCACCGCCACCTGCATTGTGACCATTTCCACCACCACCACCATTGGCTGCAGCTCCACGACCATATCTGCCTCCTAAAATATCATAATCCGTTCTGTAACCTGCGATACTTTCTCCTTTTTCAGCTCCATCTTGTTGTAAAGAAGAGAAAAAACTACTTACAAAGGCCGCACTAGCAGCAGACGTAAGATTATCAATTGTTCCTCCTCTAAAACCAGCATTATTGGCATTTATACTTCCATTATTAATGACATTATTAGCAAAAAAAGCATTAAATCCTCCTCTTCTTCTTTCTATGGCAGAAGCATCAGCTCCTCCAAAAGAAGGCGCTCCCCAAGGTATTGCAACAATTGAGGCTGCGGCATTTACTGTAATCGTATTATATTGCGGCACTCTGATAATCTGTACATATCTTGCTACATTATAAGACATTTTTGTCTCACACGATAGGGTAATGGTATTGCCAGATACACTCTCAACATACACTAATTCATAAGTACCTGCTCCATTATAATTTGTTACGGAACCATATCCCATTGTATCACTATTATTGATACTGGCTCCCTGGGCCTGATATATAATAATTAAATCTCCGGGAGATAAAACATTAGATACAAACCCGGAATTATTTGTTACAAATCCGCCTGGTAAATATGATGGTGAATTTCTATTCAGATCATTAATATTTGTAACCGTAATAGTAGTAGAGCCTGCTGCTATATCAACTGCAGCTCTTGTATAACGGTTTAAAACAGTATTTACATCCGTAATAGTTACATCACCATCCTTCCCCGGTTGAGCATGTGCACAAGCAGATAACAGCAAAAGAAAATAAAAAATAAATTTAATGCGAATAGTAAAGTTTTTCATGTATAAAAATTTTATTATAAATAACTGGTAATCTTAAGTGATAAATGATTTCATAAACTACATCTTCATCTCATTATGATATTATCTCTTTCCTAAATAGGAATTATGGAGTGATGAGTGTTAAAATGTAGTTTTTAAAAAGTGGTGCAAAGACAATGATTTTGTAGAAGAATTAAAACATATAGGCTTTACAAATTACGTAAGATGTAAATAATTTATTAAGTTCAGTACCTAAGAGAGCACTTACTAATACAACTTATCTTTATAAAACTCAAAAAACAATGCAGACAATAAAACATGCATGATTAGGCACACATTGTTACACCAATACGACCTGAATGATGATGCTATAATTGCATTATTAAAGGCTGACAGTCTGACTAAAATCGATAACAATTATTTTATGCTGGCAAGAGCGAATGGATTTTCTCTACAATTTACCGGGAAACGGGCATTGATAGTGTAGGTAAAATCTTTGTAAGGTAAGCAGAGAGTGAAGAAAAAAAATCCAACGACAAAAAAACATGTATAGATTTCATGGGAATTTCTGCCAGGAACTTGTTTACTATGAAAGGTAGGATCGCAATTATTCAAAAGCTATAAACAACTATTCAAAGAAAAAAATATTTAAAAAATTGATTGTGATTTCGACGAGCATTTTATAATGCAGTTAATGACGAAATGATTGCCAAAAAATTATTTTCACTTTAAAAATAGATTCTGATTACACTAGGAATATACTTTTATAAAAAAGAAAGGATCGCAAAAAACTTAAGGACTTTATTAGAAAACAAGATCAATTAGTTACCCACAATCCTTTAAATTCAACTCTAAAAACTAAGGAAGTTTCTTATACACTGAAAAAAGGTGTTAAAAGAATACATGTCAACCGAAGCCGAGCAAAACATTTACAATAGTACAATCGAATTTGAATCTTCTGAATTTCATATATATAAACAAATTAAGAATTAATTACATTGTCAAATGCGTGAATAGCGATACTAAATTTTTAAAATATAAAATTAGTTCTCTTGCCGAAAAATATGGTTTTTCCATCCAAAAGCAGATTTGCCATTACATTTAAAAAAGTGACCGGGTCTCTCCTCTCCATTATATCAATAAAAGAAAAATCTAATTAGCTTGATTGTAATGTAAAATAAAAGGTTGTCCTACTAAAATAAACAACAGGGCACAGAAAAACGGTTTACTTTATAAGTAAAGTTTTATATTTGGAAAAGTTTTTTAAAGCAAGTCCCGTGCCCTGCACCACAGCCCGTAATGGATCTTCGGCAATAAATACTGGCAGATCCGTTTTTCTGGATATTCTTTTATCCAGACCTCTAAGCATAGCGCCACCGCCCGCAAGATATAATCCGGTATTATATATATCTGCAGCCAATTCTGGTGGTGTCAGTGAAAGTGTAACCATAATTGCATCTTCAATCCTTTGTATCGATTTATCCAGGGCTCTTGCAATCTCCCTGGAGCTAATAGTCACCTCTTTAGGCTTCCCGGTAAGCATATCCCTTCCCCGAACCGTCATGTCAGGTGGTCCTTCCTCAAGTTCTTCGATTGCGGCACCCACATCTATTTTTATGGACTCAGCTGTTGCATCACCAATATATAAATTGTGTTGTGTCCTCATGTAATACAGTATATCATTGGTAAAAACATCACCAGCAA
>Ga0247812_10001206_pt1 | contig 14706 bp, 12 predicted proteins | sample UWRJL149409B1_FD_178011 | JGI IMG/M metagenome (GOLD analysis project Ga0247812, IMG submission 178011) | Plant litter microbial communities from Arlington Agricultural Research Station in Wisconsin, United States - UWRJ-L149-409B-1 | ecosystem: Environmental > Terrestrial > Plant litter >...
TGAAAATTTAAATGCTATTTCTATTGAAGAAAAACCTGACGAACCAAAATCAAGTTTCGCAGTTCCCGGTTTGTATTTTTATGATAATTCTGTTGTAGAAATAGCTAAAAATATCAAGCCAAGTGCTCGCGGTGAATATGAGATTACTGATGTAAACAAAGTATATTTGGAAAGAGGAGCATTAAAAGTTGGTATTTTAAGTAGGGGAACAGCTTGGCTAGATACAGGAACCTTTAATAGTTTGATGCAAGCAGGCCAATTTGTTCAGGTATTAGAGGAAAGACAAGGATTAAAAGTGGGATGTATAGAAGAAATAGCCTGGAGACAGGGATTTATATCAGATGAACAATTAGAAAATCTGGCACTACCTTTAGTTAAGTCTGGATATGGTTCTTATTTGATTGAATTTTTAAAACAAAAAAGAAAAGGAGTTAAAGTCTAAATTACCAAGAGAAATAATTTTTTAATACCTTTAATTTGTATTTTTGTAAGACATACAAATTTTGCAGAATCAAAATCATAAAAATTGAATACAGATAAACAGACCAAAGTAGCCGATTTGTTGCATAATTCATTCTCTCCAAGGAATCTAAGGGCGCATATTAATAATCTTAGCTATTTGCCTAGGTGGATAATTGTTGCCATTGATATAATGGTTTTGGCTTTCTCCTTTACATTTACCTATATGTTGTTTGAAGGAACGGCATTAGGCTATATTATTACATCTCATGATTTTTATTTTGTTGGAGGACTAATTGTTGTAAATATATTTTTCTTCTGGTTGTTTAGAACCTATTCTGGTATTATCAGGCATTCTTCTTATATTGATGCTATAAAACTGTTGTTCTCTCAAATGTCAGTTTTGGTATTTTTCTTGTTTTTTAATTTAGTTTTTGAATTATATACAGGTCATAAAGCATTTTTAAATACTGCTCTTTTTATTAATTTGGTTTTGTCGTTTTGTGGTTTGTTTTTGTATCGTGTAATCGTAAAACAAACTTTCGAATTATACTTTTCAGAGAAAACAAGTACAAAATTAATTAGAACAGTTATATATGGTACAGATGCCAATGCTATTTCGGTGGCCAATGCATTAAAATTTGAAACTCCTTCGCGATTTAAAATTGTCGGTTTTGTAGACAAAAACAATCAGAATGCATCCAAGCGAATGCTGGATTTGCCAATTTTGATTCTTAGAAAAAAATTACCTGCTTTAATGCGTTCAGTAGCAGCAGAAGGTGTAATTATAGCAGATAAAAGTTTATCTAAAGAAGAACAATTAATTATTGTCGATCAATGTTTAGAGTTTAACTATAGAGTTTATACAGTTCCATTGATTTCGGATTGGGAAAACCAAAAAGAGATTTCTCAGAAAGTAAAAAATATTCAGATTGAAGATTTGCTAGAAAGAAAACCTATTGTTTTGGATAGTAAGTCGATTTCTAAACAATTAAAGGATAAAACCATTCTTATTACAGGAGCTGCAGGATCTATAGGTAGCGAAATCGTAAGGCAAGTACTTGGATTTAATCCTAAAATGGTAATTATTTTAGATCATGCAGAAACTCCTCTTCATAATTTATGTCTGGAGACATTGGCAATGAACTCTGAAACAAAAATTGTAGCGGTAGTTGCTGATGTAAGAAGTAAAAAAGCATTAGAAAAAGTATTTAAAAGTTATAGTCCACATGTTGTTTTTCATGCCGCTGCGTACAAACATGTTCCTTTAATGGAAGAAAATCCTGCGCAGGCCATTTTAACCAATATAAAAGGGACGAAAAATTTAGCAGATTTGGCATGTAAGTACCATGTTAAAAAGTTTGTTATGGTTTCGACCGATAAAGCTGTGAATCCAAGTAATGTTATGGGGGCGAGTAAAAGAATAGCAGAGAAATATGTTCAGTCTCTATTTTTGAAAAATCAACGTGAAAATAACGAAGGTTCTACAAAATTTATAACCACACGTTTTGGAAACGTTTTAGGTTCAAACGGATCTGTTGTTCCCTTGTTTACAAAACAAATTGCAGAAGGCGGCCCGGTGACCATAACACATCAGGATATTATTCGTTATTTTATGACGATTCCAGAAGCCTGTCAGCTGGTCTTGGAAGCTGGTGCAATGGGTAACGGAGGTGAAATCTATATTTTTGATATGGGTAAACCAGTTCGAATTATAGACTTAGCTAAAAAAATGATAAAATTGGCTGGTTTTATTCCAGACAAAGAAATAAAGATTAAAATCGTAGGTTTACGTCCAGGCGAAAAATTATACGAGGAATTATTAAACGATACTTCTAAAACGCTGCCAACGTATCATAATAAAATTATGATTGCGCAGGAAATACAGGACGAGTATGAAAATTTACATACAGAAGTTGACGAACTTATCGGAATTGCTGATTTTTATGATAACGATGATATAGTCGCTAAAATGAAAAAAATAGTTCCTGAATTTAAAAGTATGAATTCTGCTTTTGAAGTTTTAGATAAATAATATTCGAATTATATAAATGAATTTTTAATTCTAATTGTAAGAAAAAGGTGTTTTTTAAGAAAAACACCTTTTTGCTTTTTTGTGAATTTGTAAAACAGTAAAAATCTTGTTAATTCAATAGAGTTTCATTTTTTATATATCGAATTTTAAAAATACTATCGTAGCTTTTATAAATTCATGTTTTTTATATTGCACAAAAATTAAATAATTATTGAATCCCCAATTTAAATGGAATTAAAAACTACGGTTTACCAAAAAGTAAATAATAATAAAATTGGTAAACTTTTACGAGATAGTCTCAATGACATGTTTACTTCCCGTTTTTTAGCAAAACAATTGGCTATTAGGGATATTAAGGCACAGTATCGACAATCATTTTTAGGTATTATCTGGGCATTTATTACGCCTTTGTCAACAGCGTTAATTTGGATCATTTTAAGCAAATCAGGAACCGTTACATTATCAGATACTGGAGTTCCTTATCCTGTTTTTGTTTTCTCCGGAACATTGCTTTGGTCAATTCTTATTGAGTCCATTAACGCACCAATGACAAATACTAATGGTGCAAAATCAATACTTTCTAAAATCAATTTTCCAAAAGAAGCCTTAATCTTATCAGGCGTTTACAAGTTGCTGTCTAATAGTTTTGTAAAAATAGTTTTGCTGTTAATTTTTTTAATCGTCTATGGCATAGGTTTTCATCCTTCAATTCTGTTGTTTCCACTGGCTTTTTTAGGAATCATCTTTTTCGGAACTACGATTGGTTTATTTATTACTCCTTTAGGAATGCTTTATAATGATATTGGAAAGATAGTTAGTTTAGGGCTCAGTTTTTTGATGTACGCGACACCTGTAGTTTATGCAATTCCTAAAACTGGATTATTGAAGACTTTAATGGAGATAAACCCTTTAACACCGTTATTGCTAACTACCAGAAATTTACTATTTGGGCAACATATGGATTATTTAATGTATTACTTTGGTGTATTTGCCGTCTGTGTCCCGTTATTTTTTTTAGGATTAGTTTTCTACAGAATTTCTATTCCGATAATTGTAGAACGTATGAGTGCTTAATGATGGAGGATAACGAAGTACTAGTAAAAGTAGAAAATCTTTCGAAAAAGTTTTGTAAAGATTTAAAAACCAGTCTTTGGTATGGTGTGAAAGATTTATACTCTAATGTATTGGGGAATAAAAATGATAATAATGATAATTCAGCCTTGCGACCAAAGGAATTTTGGGCGGTAAAAGATATAAATTTTGAATTAAGAAGAGGAGAATGCCTTGGATTAATAGGGCATAATGGTGCAGGTAAATCGACATTACTGAAAATATTGAATGGGTTAATTAATCCAGATGAAGGAAAAGTAATAATGAAAGGAAGGGTTTGCGCTTTAATTGAATTAGGCGCAGGTTTTAATCCAATTTTGACAGGAAGAGAAAATATTTATAATAATGGTGCAGTTTTAGGCTTTTCAAAAAAAGAAATCGATTCAAAAGTTGAGGAGATTATTGATTTTGCTGAAATTCGAGAGTTTATTGATATGCCTGTACAAAATTATAGTAGCGGAATGAAAGTGCGTTTAGGATTTGCAGTTGCTGCTCAAATGGAACCTGATGTATTAATTATCGATGAAGTACTTTCGGTAGGCGATTTGGGCTTTAGAGTAAAGTGTATGAATAGGATTACGGAACTATTAGCGAGTTCGGCCGTTATATTTGTATCTCATTCAATGACTCAAATCACTACAATCTGTAATGAAGCTATGCTATTAGAACATGGAAAATTAGATTTTTATAGCAAAAATGTTGGAGAGGTAGTTGAAAAGTATTTCTTTAAGTTTCAAACAAGTGAAGAGCAATTAATTGGAGATGGAAGTATAGAATTAAAAGTATTTAATTTTTTTGAAAATTCAGAAAAAGTGACCGAAACCTCTATTAAAAATGGAGAGGATTTGAAAATAGAGTTCGAATTAGAAGCTAATAAGGATATTGAAAATTTAAAATTTAGATTGGGTTTTTTTAATATTGAATATAAACTTTTGGCAGAGGTAGATTCAGATACGGTAAATTTTGTGGGAAAAGTAATTGACGGAAAAGTTAAAGTGACTACCGTTATTAGAGGTTTGTATTTGAAGTACGGTAAATATAGTATTCATATACATGTAATAAATCTAGACACAAATAAAAAAATATTAAGACAAAGTAATATTGGTCACTTTATTGTAAAACCAACCATTTCTATTGGAGCTGATTTTTTATTGCCTAGCGAATGGAGTTAGTTTTATGATATTCTAAAAAAACAGATCTTATTTTAATTAGCTATACTAGGATTGAAATGGATTTCAAATAAGATTTGATAGCCTTTTTAAATTAAGTAGAAATTTTTAGTAATTTTCTTTTAATACTGGTAATTGTTTGAATAAATTATTAATATAGAGTTGATGGTATTGTTGAATTTTTTAAAATTAGACATATAGTTTACTTTAGAAAGGAGTAAAATCTATGTTTTAAAAAGAGATATAAACTGTGTTGAATAATACATTAAATCAAGAAAATTTTATTAAAAAGTTTGAGAATCATGAATTTTTCTTTTATGGTATTAATTGGTGGCCTTTAATAAAAGTTCAAGTGGCATACCAACTGCATTTAAAAGATATTGGTATTTTTAAATTAAATGATAGCAGCAAGTGTTTTTCTGAAGTTGTAACAAAAATAACTTTAGGAGATGGTTTAAAATTCTATCGTGAAACTTTTAAGAGAAATAAGTCGATTAAAAACATAATTGTTACTGATTCTAATAACAAAATTAATTTTGCGCCCAATTCAAAAGTCCTTATTAACCCTTACACAGATCCATTTATTGATTATTTTGAAAAATTAAATATTAACTACTCTGTTTTTGATTATAAAAAAGAGAATTTCTTTTTAGGTTTTAATATAAAAAAACTGAAAAAAGTTTACTTAGAACGGGTTAAAAATCAATTTAATAAAAATTCTGAGATCAAATTTAAATTAAAGGAATTTTGTGATTTTTTAAGTCAGCAATACGGCAAAGATTTTAATCTCTATAACCATTTAGTACAAAATATTATTACTAATCAAGCGGAGTATTTTACTTATTTTAATATTTTAAAAAAAAGTGACGTAAAAAATATTCTATTGTATTGTTATTATAACAATACAATGATGAGCATTATTAGAGCAGCAAATAAGTTAAATATTGTTACAGTAGAATATCAGCATAGTCAAGTAACTTCAAATCATTTTGCATATAGCAGCTGGAAAGCCATGCAAACAAATGAAACAAATTTTTTTCCCTCAAAAATTTGGACATGGAGACAGAGTGATGCCGAATACCTGGAAAGACAATTTCAGGACGTAAAAAAAATAGATTATATCATAGGGGGTAATCTTTCTTTAGAGTTATCAAAAAAGACAGAAGTAATAAAAACAGACTCGCTTATTAAGGTACTTGTTACTTTGCAAGGAACTGGGTTGCCAGATTTTGTAATTAATTGTTTAGATAAATACCCACATGTAGTCCTGTATTTGAGATTGCATCCTCGTTATTCTCAAGATAAGGAAGTATGTGAAATGCTTAAATTAAAGTATAAAGAACAAATAGAAATTGATAAAGCAAATTCATTAACATTGTACGAACTTTTTAGTTTTGCAGATTATCATTTAACTAATTTTTCAGGTTGTGCGATTGAAGCAGAATATTTTGATGTAACAAATATTATCTATGGAGACCGAGGTTATTTGGCTTATGAAAATGAAATTAAAAACAAAAAATATTTATTTATAAATGATCAAGATGATTTAGATTTTATATTTGATCAAAAAATAAAGTACAAAGCAAATTCAAGAATGAAGAAAAAAGATATTTGTAAATTGATTACAGAAAATTTTAATTAAATGAAATTAATTAAGAGTTTATATAGGAAATTAAAAAAAACTTTGATTAGTGAACCTAAAAAAAAAGATATTAAAAATATAATTGAATCAAAAGTTCAATGCTCGGAGTTAATAGATGAAAATGCACAAGTACAATTTTCAGAATTAAGAGGAAAAGTAAAAGTCGGACCAAGTAGTTTGATTAATAAGGTACTATTTGACGGTAATATAATTATAGGCTCGAATACTACGGTTAATGGACCTAATACGGAGTTTTATTCTTTAGATTTTCCAATAAAAATTGGCAATTTTTGTTCAATTGCTAGAGGAACAAATATACAGGAGCATAATCATGATATTAATTGTATGACAACTTATTTTATAAAATATAGAATTTTTAATGATAAATATGGTACTGATGCTGTTTCAAAAGGAGCAATTGAAATAGGAAATGATGTGTGGATTGGAACAGGTTCGACTATATTAACAGGAGTCAAAATTGGAGATGGTGCAGTAATTGCGGCAAATGCCGTGGTAACAAATGATATACCTCCATATGCAATAGTAGGAGGGACTCCAGCGAAGGTTTTGAAATATAGATTTTCTCCAGAAATTATAAATGAGCTACTTCAAATTCAATGGTGGAATTGGGAAATAGATAAAATTAAAGAAAATAAAGACTTATTTTATGGTGATTTAACAATGGTTAAATTGCAAAATTTGAAATGATCAATAAACCTAGAATATTAGTACTAGCCCATGAACAATATCTAAACGGCGCGTCTCATTCTTTGATTGCTATTTTAGAAGAATTAAAAGCAGTTTACGAATTTTTAGTAATTGTACCAGGCAATGGAATGATGGTCGATGAGTTGAATCGTATAGGTGTTAATTATCAAATATTAAACTTGCCAAGATGCGGGTATTTTAATTACTCTTCACTTCAAAATCATTTAAAGCGAACAATAAGCTACTATAGAAGTAAAAGAGTATTTGATAAAAAAATGCTTTTGATTGCGCAAAAATTTCTTCCTGATTTGGTCTATACAAATACTTCTGTTTTATCTTTTGGATATGATCTTTCCAAAAAAATAAAAAAACCTCATGTTTGGCATATTAGAGAATATGGAGATAGGGATTTTAACATTTCATATATGCCATCAAGAAAGGTAATTATAGATAAAATTAAAAAGAGTAATGTTTCAATTTTTACAACCAATTTACTGAAAAAACATTGGCTAGGAAAAAAACGAATTAATTCTGAAATTATATACAATGGAGTTCTTGAATATAAAACTGTTCCCTTCAAAGTGAAAAGAAGCAATATCACTACAATTGGAATTGTTGGAGTCATAATGAGTATTAAAAAACAGGATTTTGCAATAAAAATATTTGAGGAATGTTATGAAAAGAATAATAATTTAAGGTTAAATATTTATGGTGCTATTTCTGATCATAATTATTACTTATCATTGCTAAACAATATCAAAAGTAATGAATTGTCAAATGTTGTAACTTTTTTAGGATACAAATCTACTACTGAAATCTACAATGAAATAGATATATTGATTAGCTGTTCTAAAGATGAAGCTTTTGGAAGAACTTTAATAGAAGCAATGAGTTATAAAATACCAGTATTAGCCAAAAATAGTAGTGGGCCATCTGAAATTCTAAATGAGAATTATGAATTTTCTTTATATAACAACGCTGATGAAGCAATTGTTAAAATGAATAAGCTTATTAATGATCCTGATTTTTATAAAAAATCTTCAGATGATGGTTATAAATTAGCAATGAAATGTTTTTCTAAAGAGAACTACCTACAAAATATTTCAAGTGTTTTTAACAAAATAATAAATGAATAAAATTAAGGCTATAGCTATACATTTACCTCAATTTCATCCCATTCCGGAGAACGATTTATGGTGGGGAAAAGGTTTTACCGAATGGACTAATGTAACTAAAGCACAGCCTAGGTATAAAGGGCATTATCAACCTCATTTACCGGCAGATTTGGGCTTTTATGATTTACGGTTAGAAGAGGCGCGCTTAGCTCAAGAAGCACTGGCCAAACAATATGGTCTTTATGGATTTTGTTATTATCATTATTGGTTTAATGGAAAACGCGTTATGCATGAGCCAATTGATAGAAAAATGCAAAATCCAAAAGAAGATTTTCCTTTCATGTTTTGTTGGGCAAATGAAAATTGGACAAGAGCATGGGATGGAAGTATAAATGATGTCTTATTGCAACAAAATTACTCCGAAGATGATGACAGAGAGCATATTAGATTTTTATTGTCGTATTTCAAAGATGAAAGATACATCAAAGTAAATAATAAACCTTTTTTTATTTTTTATAAACCAGACTTATTTCCAGATATGGAAAATACAATTGCTATTTTTCGAGAAGAGGCAAGAAAAGAAAATATAGAATTATATTTAGGATGTTTTGAACGCTGGATAGGATGGGATAAAGAGAAAATGTCAGAATTTGATTTTGATGCCATAATCGAATTTCAACCTTTATCAAGATCGATGAAGAATTTTAGAATCCAATTAGAAAATAAAAAACAAACTATTATAAAGCGTATTGAAAATAAACTGCGTAAAAAGCTAAAATTAAAGATTAAAGTTAAAAATAAAGATCTTAGGGTTGATTATAAAGAATTTATTGATTTTGATCTTCAAAATACCGATCTCAGCGTATATCCTGGAGTTACTCCAATGTGGGATAATTCTTCAAGAAGAGTTGGTCAAAATGCAATTATACTCGACAATAGTACTCCAGAACTATTTAAATATTGGTATAAAAATAAAACGGTTGCTAAAAATTTTGCAAATTTAGATGATTCCTTTGTTTTTATAAATGCATGGAATGAATGGGCAGAAGGTAATCACTTAGAACCATGCCAAAAATGGGGAACATCTTATCTTGAAGCATTAGTATGAAGATTTCAGTTGTTATAGTGACTTATAATCCTTCAAAATGGATTGAAAAATGTGTAGATAGTCTCATTAATAGTACTGTTTCAGTTAAGATTCTGATTGTTGATAACAACTCTACAGATGGTTTTCAGGAAATTGTGGCATCTAAATATTCTCAAGTTGAATTAATACAAAGTGTTGTCAATTTAGGATTTGGAGCGGCTAACAATATAGGTATTAAAAAAGCATATGATGCTGACGCTGATTTTGTTTTCTTATTAAATCAAGATGCATGGTTACAGTCGGATACCATTGAAAAATTAATTTTTGCTCAGCAAAATGAACCAGAATATGGAATAGTAAGTCCAATGCATTTAAACGGAAAAGGAGATAAGCTGGATTTTAATTTTTCTAATTATATTATCCCATTTCAATGTAAAGATTTGTATTCAGATATTTATCTAAACAAAATAAAATCGAGTATTTATCAAGCTAATTTTGTAAATGCAGCTGGCTGGTTACTATCACGCAAATGTATTGAGACAGTTGGTGGATTTAATCCTTCTTTTTTTCACTATGGAGAAGATGATAATTATGTAGAGCGAATAAATTTTCATCAATTTAGAGTTGGAGTTTTAGCGACCGTAAAATTATTTCATGATAGAGAAGAACGAAACAATAGTGTTTATTTTGAAGACTCAATATTAATTTATAAAAGAAGAATTACACTAATAGCTTCTAATCCTTTTAAGAAGTTTTCATTTCAATCCGAGAACAAAAAGCTATATAAATTTGCAGTAAAGGCTATTTTTTCTTTTAGATTTAAACTATTTACTAGAATTATTTTGCAAATAAAAGCATTGAATAATTTAGATAAAAAAGACATTATAAATCGAAGAATTGAGAGTACAATACCTAATCCATCTTTTCTAAAAGAATTATAACCAAATAATGAATAATCAACTTTTTTCAATACTTGTAGCAAATTTTAACAACGGTCATTTTTTTAAGGATTGCTATACTAGCATATTGAATCAAACATATACCGATTGGGAGGTAATTATTATTGATGATGCTTCTACAGACAATTCTATCGAAATAATAAAGCAAATAGTAGGCGATGATAACCGATTTAAAATATTTGAAAATAAAAAAAATAAAGGCTGTGGTTATACTAAAAACAGATGTGCTCAACTAGCCCAAGGAGAAATTTTAGGCTTTTTAGATCCTGATGATGCATTAAAATCAAATGCATTAATGATTATGGCCGAGGCACATTATGTAAATAAAGGAGCAGCAATTATTACTTCAAAATATGAGTTGGTAGATTTGGAAATGAACTTCAAGCAAATCAGTAACTATGGTTTTTCTTTGCCTTACCACAAATCATATCTTACTCATGGCAAAGGGGCGTTTACCCATTTCGCAACATTCAAAAATAGTTTTTACCTGCAATCGTCAGGTATAGATAAAAAAATGAAAAGGGCAGTAGATCAAGATTTATATTATAAACTTGAAGAACAAGGCAGGCACTTATTTATCGATAAAGTATTATACTGTTATCGAATTCATGTAGGAAGTATATCGTGTAATGACAATTTATACAAAGCAGAATATTGGCATTTTTACGCAATAAATAAAGCTTACAATAGAAGAAAGAAAAGTAAAGTGATAATAGATAATTTTACAGAAAAATATATGCGATCATATCGATCCAATTATTATTTTTCAAGGTTTGTAAGATTAAAATTCACAAAGAAATACAAAGCCAAATTTTACTTTATAAGTAAAGCTTTTTTTGCTGATCCAAAGCATGAGTTTAAATTAAAATTTAAAAGTTTATGCTTGTTAATTTTAGGTAGAATATGAGTAGCTTTCCTTTAATTTCGGTCGTTCTCCCTGTTTATAATTGTGCGTTGTATATTGAAGACGCGATCAACTCTATTTTGAATCAAACTATTCAGGATTTTGAAATAATTATAATTGACGATTGTTCAATAGACAATACTGTTAATTTGGTTCAAGCTATAAATGATAATAGGATTAGACTTATAATTAAGGAACAAAACGCTGGTCTTGTAGATAGTCTTAATATAGGATTTAAAGAAGCTAAAGGGAAATATATTGCCCGAATGGATGGTGATGATATTAGCTTACCCAATAGATTTCAAAAACAATTGGAAATTTTAGAAAATAATTCGGACATAAAAGCTTGTGGTTGTTGGCTTAGAGAATTTGGTTACTCAAATAAAATAATTAGTCATAAACAAAATCATGATGAAATTGTATCAAGACTTCTTTTATCATGTTCAATATCTTTGTGTAGTGCTATGCTCGAAAGATCATGGGTGACAAATTTTAAGTTTGACAAAAAAAGACTACATGTTGAGGATTATGATTTTTGGTCAAAGTTGGCATGGACTGGAAAATTTTATAATGTTCAAGAAGTATTGTATAACTATAGAGTTCATAAATCACAAGTATCTACGCTTTATAAACCAATTCAAATACAGGGAGATGTAGGCATAAAATTGTTTTTATTTAAAAAATTACAATATAATACCGAAGTGTTTTCGGATGATATGATATCAAAGATCCTTCTTCTGAATGAACCTATTAAAATAGAGGAGTTTAAATTGTTTCTTAAATGGTTGAAAAAGTTGATTGTTTTAAATAAGAAAACACAAATTTATTCTACAGTAGAACTAGAGAAAGTGCTTAAAATTTTTAAAAGATCAATTTTGTTTTCTCTATATTTTAAAAAGAGTTCAATTGGCATAACAAAAGAATGGAGAAAAAAAATATTATTTAAATTGTCTATTGAAGATATCTTATATATTTTAAAAATAAAAATGAGAGAAATCTTAAAGAGGAAGTAATTAGTATGAAAGATGAAAACCTTTCTTCGCAAACACAATTTGGATTATGTTGTTTAAGAATACTAGCAACCTTTTCGGTTATTATTATCCATGTTTCAGGGCCGTTAGTTGTAAAATTTAATGAAATTTCATTTTTGGATTGGAATGTAGCTAATTTTTTTGACAGTATTAGTCGCTATTCAGTTCCAATTTTTTTCATGATTAGCGGTGCTTTATTATTAAATAAAGATTATTCACTTAAAAGTTTTTTTGGAAAAAGACTAGGAAAAATACTTCCTCCTTTTTTAATTTGGTCTATAATCTACAGTGTTTTCAATCGCTACATTTTCAAGGAAGAGCCTTTTAATATTATCAAAATTATTAAAGATGTTTTTTATGGGGCTGAGTATCACTTATGGTTTATATATACTTTATTAGGAGTTTACTTAACAGTGCCGATCTTGAGAAAATGGATTAAAGATGCTACTGTAAAAGAAATGAGATATGTTCTAATAATATGGTTCCTTACATTAATTCTAACTATTCCTAATTTGAAAGTTTATTTCTTTAAAATCGACTTAAGCTTTTTTTCTGGATTTATAGGTTATTTTATTTTAGGTTATTATTTGTCGTTATTTAAGTTTAGAAAAATTGTATCTGTTTCCTTAATTGTTTTAGGTAATGTTATTACAATCTTTGGAACATATTATTTTACCGCGAAAACTTCTAAATTCTATTATTATTTTTATGAATATTTATGTGTAAATGCATTTTTAGTCAGTTCTGGCATATTCATGTTTTTTAATAAAATGGTGACACCTAGCAAAAAAGTTAATTCAATAGCACAACGACTAAATCAAGCAACTTTTGGTATTTATTTAATTCATCCGTTGATGCTTACAATGTTTAAGTTAATTAATTTTGATACAGAAATTACAACTCCAGTAATAAGTATACTTTTGGTGGGATTATCTTGTTTTATTTTATGTTTTGCTTTTGTGTTTTTATTTAAAAAGCTAAAATATAGTGAAATAATTATTGGATAAAGAAGTAATAAATGATGACACAGAATAAAAAAATTATTTTTAAAGTTCCTGAATTTCCTCATTTATCAGAAACATTTATTGTAGCGCAAATTGTAACTGCTTTAAAACTAGGGCATGAAGTATGTATACTTTTGCGAAAACAAACAAATATAGATCCAAATTTATGTTCGGGCTTAATTGAAGAGTATCAATTGATGGATAAAATAATAATTGAAGATTATAAAATACCATTCAATAAGATTCTACGTCTTTTTAAGTGGATTTTTATTTTGCTTTTTAACTTTAAAAATTTACTTACGATCATAAAATATTATAATCAATATCCTAAGTTTAGCCTGACATGGCTTTTTCAATGGAGTTTTTATCAAAAGTTTGATGATGCGGTATTATTTCATGTTCAATACGGTACAAATTCCAGTCCTCTGCCTCTTTTAAAAAAAGTTGGTTTTAAGCCTTTTTTAATTGTTACTTTTCATGGCCACGATGCTTTTTTCCCAATCCATGGTTATATCAATAATAATGGTTATTATGATAATTTATTTAGGTATGGAAATTTAATAACGGCCAACACCCCTTTTTTGGGAGAAAAAATTCTGGAACTAGGTTGCGCGAAAGAAAAGCTAAAACTCATTCCTGTAGGTGTTGATACAAATTTTTTTTATCCGCCTCAAGAAAAGCAATCTGAAAATTATTTAAAATTGATCACCGTTGGAAGGTTAGATAAAGTAAAAGGACAAAATTTTTGTATTGAAATCGTAAATAAACTATCTCAAAAAGGGATAAAGGTTTCTCTGACAATAATAGGAGAAGGTATGGAAAGGAAAAATTTGGAAGCGCTTATCAAAAAATATGGATTAGAGAATCATGTATTTTTAAAAGGAAGTAAATCTAGAGAAGAGATTCGTTATGAATTATGGCAACATGATGTTTATTTATTAACTGGGCAAGCTTCAACAAGTGGTTTAAGGGAAACTCAAGGGCTTGCAACTTTAGAAGCACAAGCATGTGGTTTACCAGTTATTGTATTTGATTCTGGTGGAGTTAAATATACTTTAGCAGATAAAGTTTCTGGCTACGTATGTGATGAATTTGATGTTGATGCAGTAGTAAATAATATAATAAAATTTATAGAAAGACCAATCTTGCTAAGCAACATGAGTATTGACGCTATAAAATTTGTTAATGAAAATTTTTCACAAGAGAGTATTGATCAAAAATGGAAAATGATATATAATACGATTTCTAATGAATTATAACAATCTAATTTCCATAATTATTCCTTGTTATAATCAAGGAGAATTTTTGGACGAAACCTTAAATTCAGTTCTAAATCAAACTTATTTCAATTGGGAATGCATTATTATTAATGATGGCAGTACTGACCGCACTGAAGAAATTGCTCAAAAATGGGAAAGAAAAGATAAAAGATTTATTTATCTGAGAAAAGAAAATGGAGGTGTAAGCAGTTGTAGAAATTTAG
>Ga0247812_10001207_pt1 | contig 14705 bp, 9 predicted proteins | sample UWRJL149409B1_FD_178011 | JGI IMG/M metagenome (GOLD analysis project Ga0247812, IMG submission 178011) | Plant litter microbial communities from Arlington Agricultural Research Station in Wisconsin, United States - UWRJ-L149-409B-1 | ecosystem: Environmental > Terrestrial > Plant litter >...
GTCCCGGGGCAAGGCCTACGAAGACTACCAGAAACGCGTCGGGGCCTTCTTCCCGCGCCCGTCCCAAAAAGCCGCAGGAGCGACCCGGTGAGCCTGATCTCCAACAGCGTCAACAAGCTTCAGGACGCGCCGTTTCCTGACTTCATCACCCGGCCGGCGATCGCGCTGCTGGTGGCCAATGCGCGCAAGTCGCTGAAGACGCCGCCCGCGGACGCCGAGGCTGTCTTCGCTCGCGAGATGGCCGAGCGGCCGGTCGCCGAATACACCGACGCCGCCAACCAGCAGCACTATGAGCTGCCCGCCCGGTTCTTCGAGCTGTGTCTGGGGTCGCATCGGAAATACTCCAGCTGCTTTTACGAAACGCCGGACGCCACCCTGGACGAGGCCGAGGCCAGCGCCTTGGCCCTGACGTGCGAGCATGCGGACATCCGGGACGGACAGACCATTCTGGAGCTGGGCTGCGGCTGGGGCTCGCTGTCGCTCTGGATGGCGGAGCGATACCCCAACGCCAGCATCACCTCGGTCTCGAACTCGCGCAGTCAGAAGGCGGCCATCGATCAGATGGCGCAGGAGAGGGGGCTGACCAATCTGACGGTCATCACCGCCGACATGAACGTGTTCAGCACCGACCGGACCTTCGACCGGATCGTCTCGGTGGAGATGTTCGAGCATATGGCCAACTGGCGCGCCCTGCTGGGCAAGGCGCGGGGCTGGCTGAAGGCAGACGGCCGGATGTTCATCCATGTCTTCAGCCACGTCAGCGCGCCTTATCGCTTCGAGGTGTCGGACACGAGCGACTTCATCGCCCAGCATTTCTTCACCGGCGGGGTCATGCCCAGCCACGGCCTGATGCACCAGTATGGCGACCTCTTCTCCGTCGAGGACGAATGGCGCTGGAGCGGGACCCACTATCAGCGGACCGCCGACGACTGGCTGAAGAATTTCGACCGCAACGAAGACGAGATCCGTACGCTGATGGTCGAGGTCTATGGTCAGGACGCGCCATTGTGGATGCGTCGCTGGCGTCGATTCTACATGGCCACCGCCGGACTGTTCGGCGACAGCGACGGGTCGGTCTGGGGCGTCAGCCACTATCGGCTTAAGGGAGTCTGAGATGATGAAATACGCAGCCGCCTTCGGGTGTTCGGCGATCGTCGTGGCGGTGCTGGACGGCGTCTGGCTGACCGTCATGGGCAACAAGCTTTACAGGCCTGTGCTGGGGGACTGGATGGCGAACAAGGTCAATCTGCCGGCGGCGGCGGCCTTCTACGTCATCTTCCTGGTGGGGGTGACCTTCCTGGCGACCGCGCCGGCGCTCCGCGAACTGTCGGCGAGTCGGGCGGCGCTGAACGGGGCCGTGCTGGGGTTCGTGGCCTATGCGACCTATGACCTGACCAACCAGGCGACGCTGACGCGCTGGAGCACGACCATCACCTTGTCGGACATCGCGTGGGGGACCTTCATGACCTGCACGGCGGCACTGGCCGGCTATTACGGATCGCGCCTGCTGGTTCGGTGATCCGGCGCTATTGCCTCCGCCGGACCACCGCGCTATGTCCCCGCCTCCCCGTTCGGGAGGCGGATCGCCGCCCGATCAAGATGGATGCGTAGCTCAGCGGGAGAGCACCTCGTTCACACCGAGGGGGTCACAGGTTCAATCCCTGTCGCATCCACCATTTTAGTTGATACAGTTCAGTCTATTACGAGTTGCTTGTCGGTGGTGAAACCTAAAATTTCGCCGGCTGAAAGCTTGTGGGCAGATCTGGGGCAGCAGCGGCGCTATCTGGACGCAGTTGGCGAGCACCGAAGTGTTCACGGCTTGCAGGACGTTTCACCCGATCTCGCCGGGCGTATGTTCAAGCTGGCCCGCGCGCCAAGCGAAGGGTGACTGGCCCAGCGCCAGGCCGCGCTCCCGGGCCGCCCGATCGTCCTGCCATTTGTTCGCGGTTTCGACGGTCGGCCGTCCCTCCGTCGCCGCCATGGCGTCGCGGGCATGATGCAGAGGTTCAGCAGGGCGTTCTCTAGAGGCCACCGGTCAATCTTGGTTGGCCACAGGCAAGGCCCTGGCACCTCAATGCGCTCCAGACCGGGAGATCAGCACGCCTCCTACGAGCAGTCCGGCGAGCCCGGTCAGGATCTTGAGCCCCACGCTTATCCGTTCGGGGATGGTCTGCCAGCACAGCAGATCGCGATGGCCTCGTGACAGTTAGCGGCTCGACATTGACCCAAGCCAGTCTGCGCTATAGTCAGACAATTAAGAGATATAGTCGGACAATTAGATTTCGGGTGGGGGGTAAGCGCCAATGGCGTGAACCGAGAGCGTACGACTGGCGACAGCCTTGAGCCGTCTACACCCGCGCGGTTGGCTGATCGGTACGCCTGCCGTCATTTCCTTCCACCGTGGAGAGCGACCATGTTCCGTCTGAACCGACTCCTGCTCCTTTCCGCCCTGGGGCTTGTTGCACTCGCCGGGCAGTCCTTGGCGCAGGAGGCGCCGATCGTCGTGATGGAGGCTCCAGCCGAGCCGGACGCCGTCGCGCTGGGGACAGGCGGCATTGCCGGATCCACCGGTCCGGAAACCTGGTTCCACCAGTATGGCGACACCTTCGTCCGCAACGTGACGACCGCGACCTTGACGCCAGTCCTGCCAGAGCCGGGTAAGGCCAACGGCGCGGCGGTCGTCGTGGCTCCGGGCGGCGGCTTCATGTTTCTCTCAATGAGCAACGAAGGTTGGGAAGTCGCTCAGGCGCTCGCGGATCGTGGCGTCGCGGCCTTTGTGCTGAAATACCGAACGCGTCCCACGCCGGCCGACCTCGGGGACTTCGAGCGCGAGATGACCGCGATGTTCTCCGGCGCGGGAACCCGGCCGGCCCGGCCTGCAATGACGCCGTCCGCGAACCCGTTCGTCGATCAGATCGAGGACGCAAATGCCGCCTTCGCCCTGATCCGGTCGCGCGCGACCGAGTGGGGCGTGGACCCCGAGCGTATCGGGATGGTCGGGTTCTCGGCGGGGGCGGCGACCACCCTGGCGACCACCCTCAACAGCAACGCAAGGCCCGCCTTCATCGCCCCCATCTACGGGGCCATGGACTCCGTCGAGGTTCCGGCCGACGCGCCGCCGATGTTTGTCGTGCTGGCGGCGGATGACCCCTTGTTCGCGAACAGGGGCTTCGGGGTGGTCGAGGCCTGGCAGGCGGCAAAGCGTCCGGTCGAGTTCCACCTCTACCAGAACGGCGGCCACGGCTTCGGCCTGGGCAATCCAGGGAAGACGAGTCTGGGCTGGTTCGACGTCTTCATGCGGTGGGTCGAGTTGAACGGGTTCCTGCAGCCGAAATCTTGAAGGTGAACGCCGTGCTGACCCCATTCTGGATCCGTATCACCGGCCTCGCACTGGGCCTGTCGCTCGGCGCGACCGCAGCAGCCGCGCAGTTGCCGGGCGCATCTGCCCCTTCTTATCGAAATACTGAGGCCTCAGCCGAAGTGCGCGCGACCGACCTCGTCTCGCGCATGACGCTGGAGGAAAAGGGGTCTCAACTGGTCAACGACGCACCAGCGATTCCGCGCCTCCAGATTCGGGAATACAACTGGTGGAACGAGGGGCTCCACGGAGTCGCAGCGGCCGGACATGCCACGGTGTTCCCGCAGGCGATCGGTCTGGCCGCGACCTTCGACGCCCCCTTGATTGGCAAGGTCGCCGATCTGATCAGCACGGAGTTCCGGGCCAAACATCTGGCGGAGCAGCACCGCTTCGGCGGTTCCGACTGGTTCGCCGGCCTGACCGTCTGGTCACCCAACATCAACATCTTCAGAGACCCCCGTTGGGGCCGGGGGCAGGAGACCTATGGCGAGGATCCGTATCTGACATCCCGGCTGGGTGTCGCCTTCGTTGAAGGCCTGCAAGGGGATGATGATCGCTATTATCGGACCATCGCCACACCCAAGCATTTCGCGGTCCATTCAGGCCCCGAAGCCAGCCGCCACCGCGACGACATCCATCCTTCCGCCCATGACCTGGCCGATACCTACCTGCCGGCTTTCCGCGCCACGGTCATGGAAGGCGACGCCCGGTCATTGATGTGCGCCTACAACGCGGTTGATGGCGTCCCCGCCTGCGCCAGCGACGCCCTGCTGACGCACTATCTGAGAGATGCGTGGGCGTTCGATGGTTATGTGGTCTCGGACTGCGAAGCTGTCGCTGACATTTATCGCAAGGATCATCACGGTTATGCAAAGACGCCCGAGGAGGGTGTGGCCGCGGCCTTCACGGCAGGCATGGATCTGGTCTGCGGCGGCGCCGTCGAGAGTGAGCACATCGTCAGTGCGGTCCGCACGGGCGTTATGTCAGAGGAAGTCATCGACCGCTCTCTGGTGCGCCTGTTCACCGCGCGCATGAAACTCGGCCAGTTCGACGAACCGGCACATGTCTTCCCAACAATCACCGCCGCGGACTTTGACACCGACGCCGGACGGGCCCTTGCACAGACGACGGCGGAAAAGGCGATCGTCCTCCTCAAGAATGACGGCCTTCTTCCACCGACAACCACGCCTCGTCGTATCGCCGTGATTGGTCCAAACGCCGCCAGCCAGGCTGCGCTGGTCGGCAACTATAACGGCGAGCCGTCCGCGCCTGTGACCATCCTCGACGGCATACGCCGTCGCTACCCCGACGCAGAGGTCACCTATATCGAGGGATCCGGCCTGATCGATCGCGCGCTGGACGCTGTGCCGGCTGACATCCTCTGCGTGGACGGCGCATGCAAAACACACGGTGTCACTCTGGAGCGGTTTGCGGACCGATCTCTGGAAGGCGAGGCGCTGTCAACGGTCAAGACGGCGACGCCGGCCTATGAATGGTCAGGCGAGATGCAAAGCGGCGCTGTGCGCTTCACCACCGTCTTCAAAGCCCCGGAGAACGGCGAGTATGTCTTCCGCTACGACGCCAATGGCGGCTACCGTATTTTCGTGAATGACCAGACGGTCGTCGACGCGTGGGGCGTCGACTGGCGACCTTCCATCGCGGCCGGCGCCATCACACTCGAGGCTGGCCGAAACTATCGTCTCCGGGTTGAGGCCTTCCAGCGTGCCACGGCGGGAAGCGAGCGATTGCTCTGGAGCCTGCCCTCCGATCCGGCCGGAGCCGCAGCGGTCGCGGCCGCACAGAACGCCGATCTCGTTGTCTTCGCCGCCGGTCTGACGTCGCAGCTCGAGGGTGAGGAGATGCATATAGCTACTCCAGGCTTTGCGGGCGGTGACCGCACCAGTCTCGATCTTCCGGGGCCCCAACAGGCTCTGCTTGAGCGGGTGCAGGCCACGGGAACCCCTGTAGTGCTCGTCCTGGTCAATGGCAGCGCGTTGAGCGTCAACTGGGCGGACAGCCATGTACCGGCGATCCTGGAAGCCTGGTATCCGGGCGGGCAGGGCGGCGACGCCATCGCTCGCGTGATCGCCGGAGACGTGAACCCGGGCGGCCGACTGCCGGTGACCTTCTACCGCTCCGCGTCAGATCTGCCGCCGTTTGAGGACTACGGCATGCAAGGCAGGACCTACCGATACTTTGACAAGCCGGTCCTCTATTCGTTTGGCTACGGTCTTTCCTACACGACGTTCGCCTACACCCGGGCGCAGGTCTCCGGCCCCCGGGTCAAGGCGACGGACACAGTCGAGGTAGGGGTTTCCGTCACCAACACCGGTGACCGGTCCGGCGATGAAGTGGTGCAACTCTACCTCAATCGTCCGGCGCTGGCCGGAGCGCCCCTTCGCGCATTGGTGGGCTTCCAGCGGGTCACCCTGGCGCCGGGAGAAAGCCGGCGCGTCTCGCTGACCATCGACAATCGCAGCCTCAGCACCGTGGATGCCTCGGGCGTGCGACGCGTCCTGCCCGGACCGGCAGAAATCTGGATCGGTGGGGGGCAGCCGGGAGGCGACGCCGGCCGTCCGCCGGTGGCCGGCCAACGCCTTGCCTTCACCGTTACGGGCAGCGCCGTCCTGCCGGAATGAACGAAGAATTTTCAAACAATCCCGACCTCAACGGAAGACGCCCCGATGGCCAAGAGGATGATGACGCGACGCCTCTTGTGTGCGACCGCCACCCTGATGATGTTCGCTCAGGGCACCCTTGTTGCGGCGCAGACGGCTGAACGGCCTGCAATCCGCGTCGAGATCAACGCGGCGCAATCTGGCCCGACGATCGATCCCGATATCTTCGGCCAGTTCGCTGAACATCTGGGAACCGGCATCTACGGCGGGGTCTGGGTGGGACCGGACTCGTCCATCCCCAATGTGCGAGGCGTCCGAACGGACGTCGTGCAGGCCCTTCGCGCGATCAAGGTGCCGAATGTCAGGTGGCCCGGCGGGTGTTTCGCCGACGAATATCACTGGCGCGATGGCGTCGGCCCGGCGTCGGCGCGACGCCATCGGCTGAACTCCAGCTGGGGTAATGTGATCGAGCCCAACAGCTTCGGCACGCACGAGTTCATGGACTTCGCCGACCAGATCAGCGCCGAGGTGTTTCTGTCCGTCAATGTCGGCTCCGGCACGGTTCAGGAAGCGGCGGACTGGCTGGAGTATCTAACCGCCGACCAACCTACGGCGCTGGCCCAGGAGCGGGCGGCGAACGGCCATCCCGAGCCCTATCGGATCAAGTATCTCGGCCTGGGCAACGAGAACTGGGGCTGCGGCGGAGCGATGTCGGCCGAGCACTATGTTGAAGAGATGAAACAGTACGCCCACTATTCCCGTAACCTTGATCCGGCGCAGACAGGCGACCACGCCATGCAGCGGATCGCCGTGGGGTGGGATAGCGCCAAGGCCGATTACACCGAGGCCGTTATGCAGGCCTGGAAGGACAAGGTGTGGAGTTGGGACATCGAGGGTCTGTCCCTGCATGGCTACACGATCCCCAACACCTGGGAGGCCAAGGGCCCCAGCGTCGGCTTCGGCGAGGATGAATACGCCAAGGCGATAAAGGCGACCCTGAAGATGGAGGACTGGATCAGCAGCCAGACGGCCATCATGGATCGCTACGACCCCGACAAGAAGCTCGCACTCTTCGTCGATGAATGGGGTCTATGGGCGGACCCGATGCCCGGCAGCAACCCCGGCTTCCTGCAACAGCAGAACACGATGCGGGATGCAGTGATCGCGGCGCTGAACCTCAACATCTTCATGCGTCACGCGGATCGCGTGCGCGGCACCAACATCGCCCAGATGGCCAACGTCCTTCAGGCCATGATCCTTACCGACGGCCCGAACATGGTGCTGACACCGACCTACCACGTATATGAAATGTACGTTCCCTTCCAGGGCGCAACCCTGATACCCTCGCAGTTCGACGCCGGCGCCTATGCCTTCGGAGACATCCGCGTGCCTGGCGCCGACGCGGTGGCCGCGCGCGGCGCAGACGGAAAAGTCTGGCTCTCGCTCGTCAACGTCGATCCGACCCAGCCTGTCACGATCACCGTGCAGGCACCGGGCGACCCTAAGATTGCAGCGGGACGCATCCTCACAGCGCCAGCGGTCGACAGCCACAACAGTTTTGACCAGCCCCGGGCCGTGCAGCCTGCGGCGTTTACGGGTCGGATCGAGGACGGCCGCCTCTCATTCGACCTTCCGCCGAAGTCGATCGCCGTCGTGTCGCTGCGTTGACCTCGAAGATTGACGTCAGTCAGCCACAGACGATGGCGACCGTTCGTTCGTAAATGCTGTCAGGCCGCAGACGAGACCTGAGACATAACAGTCGCTTCGGCCATTGCATCGGGGCAAAGCGCTGCTTGCATGACTTCCATCAAGGCCGCCACCTGCAGAGGCTTGCCTACGCAATTGTCCATGCCCGCCTGCCGATAGGATTCGATCTGGTGGCTCATGACATTGGCGGTGAGGGCGATGATGGGCGTTCGGGCCCGTCCGCATTCGGCTTCGCGCGTCCGGATGGCGCGCGACGCGGTCGGACCGTCCATGACCGGCATTTGCACATCCATCAGGATCAGATCCCAAGTCTCGGCCTCCCAGGCGTCAACCGCTTCCCGGCCGTTGTCGACCACGGTGAGGTCAACGCCAAACTGATGCAGCAATGTCTTCAGCACGAGCTGGTTGACCGTATTGTCCTCCGCGGCCAACACCTTCAGGACGACATCGGACAGGTCGGTGTCCACAGCGGCGACTTCAGCGAGTGCAGCCGGCGTATCAATGGCGGTCTCGACACCGCGTTTGACGCGGGCTTTGCTGCGGACCATGGGCAGCCGGACGGTGAAGCAGGTCCCCTTGTCGACCACGCTCTCGACGGTGACCGTCCCGCCCATCAGATGAGTCATGTCGCTGCAGATGGACAGGCCGAGCCCCGTGCCGCCGAACCGGCGGGTCGTCGAAACGTCGACCTGGGTGAACTTCTCGAACAGGGCCGACACCTTGTCTTCCGGAATGCCGATCCCGGTGTCGGATACCGTCAACCTGAGCCCGCTTGCGTCAGCGTCAGCGGTGACCCGAACCTCTCCGGCCTCAGTGAACTTCAGGGCGTTCGAGATCAGGTTGTAGACGATCTGACGCAGACGGGTTGGATCGCCCCGCCATCCCCCGCGCGCCGCAGGCCGGGTGACCAGGCTGAAGGACAGCCCCTTCTTGTTGGCCAGGGCCGTGAAGGCGGCATGTGCGCCGCGCAGGAGGTCGTCGAGATCGAAATCCATCTCCTCGAGGAAGAGCTTGCCAGCCTCGATCTTGGCCAGATCCAGAACGTCGTTGAGTATGGCTAGCAAGGCCTCGCCAGACTGGCGAATGACATCCAGCCGTTCGCGCTGGGTGTGCGGAAGGGGATCCATCGCCATCGCCTGGGCCATGCCGAGAACGCCATTCAGGGGCGTGCGGATCTCGTGGCTCATGATAGCGAGAAAGGCTGACTTGGCGCTGTTGGCCGCTTCGGCCTCGATCTTGGCGGCACGCAGGCTGGTTGCGGTCTGTTCAAGTTCCCGCGCGCGACGCGCAGCGACCGACACGTCATGCGCCGTCAGAACCCATCCGCCGGGCATGGCTCTTGCCACCGGGCTGAGCACCCTGCCGCCTGTGGCGCGCCATTCGGCGGTCGCGGATTCTCCGGCGGAGAGGGCGGTCTGGAACGCGATGCGTTCCGCGCGCGACCAACATCCGCGCGCTTCCAGCCGGCGAAGGATCCTGGACAGGGGCGTGCCGGGGCGGCGCAGCGCCGACGTCAGGCCGAGTGCGGTCCACAGGCGCTCATTCACCGTGACGAGGTTGAAGGCGTCATCGACGACCAGAAGTCCGACATCTGCGGCGGCGACGGCGCTCTGGGCCGAGCCCGTTTCCATAACCTTCGGCCCCGCCGGCGAGGTGACGTCCAATCGCGGCGTCTCGCGCTTGCGATCCGAAGCCCCATGCAAGAGGCCGGCGGCGCCGATCAGGGCGCTCGACGGGTTGATGAGGGCCCAGGTCGACAGGCCCTGAGCCACCGGCGACAGCCGGCCCTTGGCCTCGAAACGGGAACGGAAGGCGCTGGCCTCGAACATCTCCCTGGCCTCGATGACAAAACGGCCGGTGAGGAATACGCCGTGCGTCACGCCAAGGGAAAGGCCGGCCTGACCGGCGAAATCACCGAGGATGCCGAGGAAGCGTTCGACAGTGGTGGCGCAATGGGCGTCCGCCCCCGTCCGGGCCTGCAGAAGAACCTCAAGCGGTGTCAGGATCTGCGCCGTACGGCCCTCGATTTCCCCCAGGGCGGCATGCAACTGGGCAAGGCCCGGCCATGAAATCACCCGTTCGTAGGAGACCCGGCCGAAGGTGCGCGACAGCACTTTCAGGACCTCGATCTCGACAAGGTCCGATGGGGCGAATGCGAGGTGCCCGCCTTCGGTGTCGATAACCCGCGAGCCGGCCGGATCCACATCCAGCGCGGAGACCCCAAGTCCGAAATCTGGACTGACGATCGCATAGCGCCCCGCGCACAGGCCCGCAGGGGGCGGCCCAAAAGCGCCGATGGACAGGGTGTCGCCCGCATCGAGCCGGGCAACGCTCCGGGCCACAGCGGCGGAATCATTGATCAGCCTGACCTCATCGAAGCCCAGGCCGGTGTGGAAATCACGACCGGAGAAACACCAGCCCGACTGGGTGATGGTCACAGTGTCGGAGGCCACGGGAGCGGCCACTGCAAGGACAAGCCGATCGGGTGTGGGCCGACCTGACGAGGACAGGTAGTCCGCGAGCGCCTCCACCGGCGTCACGAAGTCGGCGACCGATCGTTCCGCATATCCGGAGAACAACGGGCGGCCATCCTCGAAGCCGTCGAGATATGCAAAACGGCAGAGCGAGGGCGTGACGTCGCCAATAATTCCTAAGGCCATGACCTTCCCCGACTTTTTTCTACAAAAGGCGAGTGATGGTTAAATTTGTCTGACTTATCGTGGTTCGTTGATTGGTGATCTGTGATCACTCGCTGTCGTAGCGCTTGCGGGACTTATTCTGCGCTTCATCCGGCCGCGTTCGCCTGGCAGTGGTCCCGGATGAAGTCGCCATGCGTGGGCATATATTCAGCTGAGTTGCGAATGGCGTCCGCGGTCTGTTGTAAACGCAGTCGCGTTTCTTCGACGGACAGGACGGCGGCCACGGGATCGAAACCGTGGGGGCTGATATTCTGGCCGGTCAGGACCGCGAACCAGCTGGTGTCGTTGAAGAGCTCCTCGTTCTCGCGGAAAATCCGGCCACGGCTGGCGAAGATGTCGTATTTTTCCTGCAGGCTGTCGGGAAGGCCCATGTCGCGGCAGTAACGCCAGAGGTCACTGTCATCGCGCTGTGTCGCATTATAGTGGAGTACGATGAAGTCGCGGATCCGCTCAGCCTCATAGGCGATGACGCGATTATAGCGTGCGACCTCCGCCGGCTCGAAGGCCAGGGTTGGAAACATCGCCAGCAGGTTGGCGATGCCGCTCTGAACCATGTGAATGCTGGTGGATTCCAGAGGCTCAATGAAGCCTGACGCCAGTCCGAGGGCGACCACATTGCGGTTCCACGCCTTGCGGCGGCGGCCGGTCGTGAAGCGGAGCATGCGGGGATCTGCCATGGGCGCCCCGTCCAGCTGGCTGAGGAGATCGGCCGTAGCTGCGTCATCGTCGATGAAGCGGCTGGAATAGACGTAGCCGTTACCCGTGCGATGCTGAAGCGGGATGCGCCACTGCCATCCACCCGGCCGAGCCGTTGCGCGGGTGTAGGGGACGGGATCAGCGACCCGCGCACAGGGCACGGCGATGGCCCGGTCGGCCGGCAGCCAATGGCTCCAGTCGTCGTAGCCGGTTTTCAGCGCGCCCTCGATCAACAGGCCCTGGAACCCCGAACAGTCAAGGAACAGGTCGCCCTCCACGATCCGGCCGTCGCTGGTGGTCACCGAGCCAACAAACCCGTCCCTATCGCGCAAGCTGACGTCCACGATGCGTCCCTCGAGCCGGTGGACACCTTTGGCTTCGGCGAACTCGCGAAGCCAGGCAGCGTAGAGGCCTGCGTCGAAATGGAAGGCGTAGGCGATTTTGGACAAGGGCGAGCGACCGGCGTCGATGGGCCGCATGAACCGGCCGCGTGCCGCAGCCATCGCCTGCAGCGAATAATCCGTGACCGGGCGCGTGTCACCAAGCTGGTTCAGCCTGAGCCAGTAGGCATGGAAAGACACACCCTCCATATCCACACCAAACGGACCAAACGGGTGGAAGTAGCGGTCGCCCAGCCGCCCCCAGTCGCGGAATTCAATGCCCAGCTTGAAGGTGCCTTGAGTTCGACGGACAAAGTCGTCTTCATCAAGCCCCAACAGAGCGTTGAACGTACGCAGTTGCGGGATCGTCGCCTCGCCGACCCCGACCGTGCCGATCGCTTCGGACTCGATCAGGGTGATATCGGCATAGCCCGGCCCCAGCACCTTGGCGAGGGCGGCGGCGGCCATCCAGCCGGCCGTGCCTCCGCCCACGATCACGATCTTTCGGATACGGCGTTCGGACGAAATGTCAGGCAGGCTCATGGACGTACAGCGCTTTCCAGGGCGGACACAGGCGGCATGGTTTCGACAGCCGCTTTCATCACGGCTCGCATACGGTCAAGTCGCGCACGTAGCTCAACGGGGGGGAACCGGTCAGCTAACGGATGATAACGTTCGGGCTGAATGTGGTGGCCCATAAGGGTGGCTATCCAGCTCGCCTCCTCGAACGTCTCCTCGTCGAAAAGGGGCACGCGGCCCCGGCTTCCAAAAAGACGCATCTTGGTCGCCAGCTCCGCAGGCGGATCAACCGCGGCGGCCGCGTCCCAGAAGGGCTGCCCCCTTCGGCGGTTCAGCCGATAATGGGCGATCAGCAGATCGCGAATACGCTCGGACTCAGCCCGCATCAGGCGATTGTACTCACGCGACAGACTGCTAGCGGCGCCCGGACGGGGAAAGAGGCCCAGAAGCTTGGCGATCCCGCTCTGGACCAAATGAAGCCCGGTCCCCTCCAGGGGTTCGAGCACCGTCGCCGACAGGCCTATGGCGATGACATTGCCGACCCACGGCGCCCGGCGTCCACTGACGAAGTCTCGACCGCCGGCAGGCGCAGCCGGGTTCGTCGTGGGCCCACCCGCGCTGAACGTCACGCTTGCGGATCCGCTCTGGAGAGGCATGGTCTGGCGCCAGCCTGTGCGCAACGCTGCGGCCTCGGTGAGTAGCGGGGCCGCGCCGTTCCCGCCGCGCGACCACTCGACGCGATCACAGGGCAACCATCTGCTCCAGTCTTCCCGCTCCGGCGACAGGGCGCCAATCACCAGGGCATCGCTTCCTGTGCAGTCAATGAACAGGTCGGCCTCCACCCGGCCGCCCCCTTCAAACTTTACGGCGATGACCGTCTGGCCGTCAGGCGCGCGTTCCACTGACGCCGGGACGCCCTCGATCCGGGCGACCCCTTCGTGGATGGCCCGCCCGCGGAGCGCCGCGACCCAGGCGCCAATGTCGAGATGCAGCCCGTAGGCCATGGTTGAGGTCACGGACCGGGGGTCGTCGCCTGGCCGGGCAAAGCGGCCGGCGCGGGCGGCGATGGCGGCCAGGGCGAAATCCTCAAAGGGCTCCATCTGACCGGCCTGTCGCAGCTTCAGCCAGAGGTGATGAAAGGCGACGCCGTCGATAACCGCGCCAAACTCGCTGAAAGGATGGATGTAGCTCGTGTCCCGCCGCGTCCAGCCGGAGAAGCGCGAGCCCAGTTTGAAGGTCGCGTCGGTCGCTTTCATCAGCCGATCTTCATCAAACCCAAGGCTGCGGCTGAAAGCGGGGAAGGAGGGCAGGGTGGAATCGAATGGCGCCAGACACCCCGAGTCCTGCGCTTGTGGATCTTCAGCAACCACAAGCCGGGCGTCGCGCGGCAGGGCGCGCGCCAGGGCGGCGGCGGTCATCCAGCCGGCCGAGCCGCCGCCGATGATGGCGATGCGAAAGCCCGGGCTCATGACGCGGCGCAGCAGCTTTGGACGAAGGCGTCATGCGCGGGCATCGCCTGTGCTGAGCGCTCAACCGATCGGCGCAGATCTTCCATCGCCGTCGCGAGAGCATCTTGTGACAAGCCGGCGCCGAGCGGATCCCAGGTTCCAGGTTCGATCCTCTGGCCGAGGTAGACCGCCAGCCAGCTGGGCTCGAGAAACAGGCCGTCGCGATATTTGGCCACCACGCCGCTCTCCTCGAACAGGGCCATCTTTTCCGCCAGGCTGTCGGGTATCGCCATTGTGCGGCAGTGGTTCCAGAAGGGCGTGTCGTCGCGCTCCGTGGCTTTGTAATGCAGCACAAGGAAGTCGCGAATCCGGTCGTACTCGATGTCCATCACCCGGTTGAATTCACTGGAATCAACAGGGTCCATCTCCCTTTGCGGGAAGAGCTCTATGAGGGTGGTGATGGCGACCTGGATCAAATGGATGCTGGTCGATTCCAGCGGTTCCAGAAAGCCGCTCGACAGGCCAATGGCGACGCAGTTGCCAACCCACTGTCTGTGCCTTTTGCCGGTCGTGAAGCGCAGGAATCGCGGGTCCTGTCGCGGCGGTCCCTCCAGCTGACCAACGACACGCTCGCGCGCGGCCTGGTCGGAGAGGAAATCGGACGCATAAACGTAGCCATTGCCGACCCGATGCTGCAGCGGGATGCGCCAGGCCCAGCCCGCTTCGAGGGCGGTCGCCCGGGTGTAGGGCGTCTCCGGCTCAACCGTGTCACAGGGAACCGCGACAGCGCGGTCGCAGGGCAACCATCGCTTCCAGTCGTGATAGCCGATGCCGAGGGCCTCGCCGATGAGCAGGCCGCGGAAGCCCGAGCAGTCGATGAACAGGTCGCCGTCGATCTCGTCGCCCGTGTCCAGTTGAATGGCGCCGATATGGCCAGTCTCCTGGACGGTCACGTCCACGACCTTGCCCTCGCGTCTCACAACGCCACGCCCTTCGGCATGGCTGCGCAGAAACGCCGCATACAGCCCGGCGTCAAACTGGAAGGCGTAGGAGAAGGTCGACATCAGGGAGCGGGGGTCTGACGCGGGGCGGGCGAACCGACCCTTGCGGGCTGCGACGACCGGCAGCGAATAGTCGCCGATGTCCGCCGCGAGTCCGAGTTGCCGCAGCCGCGACCAGTGATGATGGAATCCCACCCGCTCGAGCGGCTGTCCGTAGGCGCCAAAGGGGTGGATGTAGGAATCCCCCAGCCGCCCCCAGTTCCGGAACTCGATCCCCAG
>Ga0247812_10001209_pt1 | contig 14695 bp, 15 predicted proteins | sample UWRJL149409B1_FD_178011 | JGI IMG/M metagenome (GOLD analysis project Ga0247812, IMG submission 178011) | Plant litter microbial communities from Arlington Agricultural Research Station in Wisconsin, United States - UWRJ-L149-409B-1 | ecosystem: Environmental > Terrestrial > Plant litter >...
CTGCAGAAGTGCCTCGGCGGTCCCTCGGGAAGCGCACCGATCACCCTCTCGGAGAAGGCCGTGGCGATGATCGACGCGCGGAAGAGCATCGAAGCCGGCATCCGTGTCGACAGTGACGTCGCATCCGCTCACCCGATCCGCTCGAACTACTTCGACCTGGCCATGATCATGGACTACTGGGGGCCGAAGCGCCTCAACCATCACACCGAGGCCACGTCCGCGCTCTACGGCGCCCGTGAGTGCGCGCGCCTGCTGGTCGCGGAGGGGCTGCCGGAGGCGATCGACCGTCACCGGCTGCACGGCTCCGCGATGGCGACCGGGCTCACCGCCATGGGGCTCACGCTGTTCGGCGACCAGAAGTACAAGATGAACAACGTCGTCGGCGTCCAGATCCCCGACGGGATCGACGGCGACGGTGCCCGGTCCGCCATGCTCAACGACTTCGGCATCGAGATCGGCACCAGCTTCGGCCCCCTGCACGGCAAGGTCTGGCGCATCGGCACCATGGGCTACAACGCCCGCCGCGACACCGTGCTCACCACCCTCGCCGCCCTCGAACAGGTGCTGCGCCTCGGCGGGTTCTCGCTCACCGCCGGCAGCGGGGTCGGCTCCGCCCTCGAGTACTACCAGGAATCATGAACGACACAGCCGCCCAGCTGATCCTCGACCGCTGCGACGAGCTCGCGGCGATCTCCAGCCAGCCCGACCGTATGGAGCGCGTGCACCTCTCGAAGGAGCACCGCGCCGCGAACGACCTGGTCGCCGAGTGGATGCGCGAAGCCGGCCTGTCCACCTGGCAGGACGCCGCCGGCAACCAGTGCGGCCGCCTCGAGGGCAGCGAGCCGGGGCTGCCCGCACTGCTGCTCGGCAGTCACATCGACACCGTGCCCGACGCGGGACGCTACGACGGCATGCTCGGCGTGCTGCTCGCGATCCAGGTGGCGGGGCGCGTGCGCGACTCCGGCATCGCGCTGCCCTTCGCGCTCGAGGTGGTGGCCTTCAGTGACGAGGAGGGCACCCGCTTCGGCACCGCCCTGCTCGGCAGTCGCGCGCTCGCCGGAACCTGGGACGACGCCTGGTGGAATCTCACCGACAAGGACGGCATCACCCTGTTCGAGGCCTTCCAGGACTTCGGGCTCGACCCGGCCCGGCTGCCCAGCGCATTCCGCCGCCCCGAGAACCTCGTGGGCTACCTCGAGGCGCACATCGAGCAGGGCCCCTACCTCGACGACGCCGACCGGCGCCTCGCCGTCGTCACCTCCATCGCCGGCGCCCGCCGCTTCGCGCTCGAGATCGTCGGGAAGGCCGGGCACGCGGGCGGCACGCCCTACGACCGCCGCAGGGACGCGCTGGTCGGGGCGAGCGAGCTCGTCGTCGCCGTCGAGCGCATCTCGAGGGAGCGCGGCGTGATCGGCACGGTCGGTCGGCTGCAGGCGTTCCCGGGCGGGGTGAATGTCATCCCTGGACGCGTCGAGCTCAGCCTCGACCTGCGCGCGGAGTTCGACGAGGACCGCGACGAGAGCATCCGCCTCATCGCCCTGGCCGCCCACGAGATCTGCGAACGGCGCGGTCTCGCCTTCCACCAGAGGGAGATCTATCGAGCGGATGCGGTGCGCTGCGACCTCGGTCTGCAGGATGCGGTTCTGCACGGCATCCGGCAAACGGGCGATGAGAACCCGATGGCCTTCTGGAGTCGTGCCGGCCACGACGGTGTGGCCGTCGTCGCGGTGACGCCGATCGCGATGCTGTTCCTGCGCTGCAGGGCGGGCATCAGCCACCACCCCGACGAGGCGGTGAGGAAAGCGGATGTCGCGGCCGCGCTCCACGCGTACGAAGCGGCCGTTCTGCGGCTGGTCGCGACCTCGTGAGCACGTCGGCAGGGCCGACGATCGAGGGCCTCCCTCTCGCGCAGCGGATCGACGACGGGTACGCGGAGCTCTCGCCGCAGGAGCAGCGGGCCGCGGAGTTCATGCGCGACCACCTCGCCGACCTCGCGGTCTACAACGCCACCGAGGTGGCGCGGCTCAGCGGGGTCTCGAAGGCCACGGTCTCGCGGCTCTACCGCCGCCTCGGCTTCGATGGGGCCGAGGCCGTGCGCGACCACGTGCGCGCCCTCCGCTCCTCGGGAACGCCGCTCGCCGGCGACGCCCCGACCAGCTTCGGCAGCCACCTCGACTCCGAGCTGGCGAACCTGCGCGCGATGCTCGGCAGCCTCGACCTCGCGGCGCCCGCCGCACTGATCGCCGGCGCCACGCGCGTGCTCGTGATCGGGTTCCGCACCAGCTACCCGATGGCGCTGCACCTGCGCCAGCAGCTCGCGCAGGCCCGGCCCGGTGTGGAACTCGCCCCGCTGCCCGGCCAGAGCGTGGGGGAGGAGCTCGCCGCGCTGTCTGGTGACGACGTGGTGGTGCTGGTCGGGTTCCGGCGTCGTCCGGAGATGTTCGGACGGGTCGTCGACCTGGTCGGCGCATCCGCTGCTCGCAGTGTCCTGCTCAGCGACGGCCGGGGCTACGCCGACCGGGTGGACGCGCTGATCGAGTGCCCGGTCGACAGCGTCACGGCTTTCGACAGCTACGCGGCGGTCGCGAGTGTGATCTCGCTCCTCTCGGCGGCGGTGCTGGCGGAGTCGCTCGCCGCGGGGCGCTCGCGCATAGCCGCGATCGGCGTCGCCTACGCGCACCTCGACGAGCTCGAGTAGGGCGGTTCCGAAAACTTAGAATCGCTCGGATTAGGGGGTGCGGCGCGTCCTGCTCGCCTACAATCCAGTCATGCCCTCTCCCGAACTCCGCCGATTCCGATTCGGTTCGATCGCTGTGGTGATGGTCGCGACAGTCGTGCTTTCGGGCTGCTCGGGCGCAAGCGTCGGGGCGACCGAGGGAACTAACGCGGCGACCCCGTCGTCTAGTCCGACGGCCGCTCCGGTCGCCCTCGGGTCGCAGGTTCTCATTGACGGCACGGGCCTCTCCTTCGCATCGGACGACGGCGAGATCGTGGACAGTGTGGCCTACACGGACGACCCCGTAGAGGCACGGGACCGTCTGACCGAATGGCTTGCATCGACACCCTCGACAACGTCGACCGTCTCGGACCACTACTGCGCTCCCACGACTGATCCGATCGTCTCGGACGACTGGGGTACCGGGCTCGTACTGACCCATCTGTCTCCCGGCGGGGACGCCGGATACCGGTTCACCGTGTCCGCCACCGTTGCGAGCGTGGGCGAGTTCGAGGTCGGCACGCCACAGGGGTTCGCCGTGGGCGACTCCGCCGGAGACCTCATCGCCGCCATTCCCGGTGTGGACGCCGACCTGGAGGCCGGCGTCACCCGTGTGTACTACGACCAGCCCGACGCGGGGTGGACGGCCTACGCGTGGGGCTGGGAGGGCGGGGCGATCGAGGAGATCCGCGCGCCGTACGGACTCGTCGAAACCTGCTGAGGCTGCACAGCACTATGAAACAGTCGCGAGTACTCAACGGCTACGTATTCGGCAGCCTCCTCACGCTGGGCGGTCTCGCCATGGCGGTCTTCTCCGACAAGTCGAGCGTCTCGCGTTACGGCGTCAGCGGCGGTCTCGGCATACCGGTCTGGGTACTCGGCGTCGTGGTGGCGGTCTTCGGAATCGTGGTGCTGGTGCGAAGCGTCCTGCTCCACAGGCAGAAGTAGTCGGCGCTGGGCGTTCCGCTACCCGACCTTCGCAGTCACCCGCCCGGCTGCCCGCCCGCCGACCACCCCGCTGAGGTTCGTGACCTGCTTGCGGCTCAGGAAGCGGGGCAGCGCGGTCGTCAGAGCGTTCATCCGCCCCGACTGGACGCTCGGGCGCCGACCGCCGCGGTCGAGCACGCGCATCGCGGTCGCCACCACCTGCTCGGGCGTCTGGTAGCTGCCGTTGTACGCGCCGCCATCGAGCGCGTCGAAGAACTCGGTACGGGTGAGTCCCGGAGCGAGACTGAGCACCCGCAGGCCCGTGCCCTTCGACTCGTACCAGAGCGCCTCGGTGAAGCTGAGCACGAAGGCCTTGCACGCGGAGTAGACGGCCATCCCCGGGCTCGGCATGTAGGCCGCGAGGCTGGCGACATTGACGAGGATGCCGTTCCCGGCCGCGCGCATGGGTTCGATGAACGCCCGTGTGATGTCGACGAGGTTCGCCACATCCACGTTGATCTCGTCGGTCAGGCGGGCGGGATCCTCCTCGTGGAACGCGCCGTCGGTGCCGAAGCCCGCATTGTTGACGAGGCCGGTGATCGAGAGGCCGCGGCGCTCGACCTCCGCCGCGAGGCTGCGGCCGGCACCGGGCGCGCTCAGGTCGAGAGCGATCGCCGTAGCGCGGATGCCGTGGGTCGCCTCGAGCTCGGAGGCGAGCGTCTGCAGACGGTCGAGCCGGCGAGCGACGAGCACGAGGTCGGATCCGCGGCGGGCGAGCTCGCGGGCGAAGGCGGCCCCGATACCCGAACTGGCGCCGGTGACGATGGTGGTCTGGTGGGAGAAGTCGATAGTAGTCATGGCTGCACTATACGCAGAGCTTTGCACCAAGTGCAAGATGCTGCGTGAAGCGCAAACACGCTACTCTGAGGGCATGGCCGTTCCTCCCACCCTGCGCGAGCGCACCCGCCGCGCCGTGCACGCCGAGATCACGGCCACCGCCATGCGCCTCTTCGCCGAGAACGGTTTCGACGCGACGACCGTCGATCAGATCGCTCGTGAGGCCGGCATCTCGCGGCGGTCGTTCTTCCACTACTTCGGCAGCAAGGAGGACCTGGTGCTCGGCAACACCGTCGCCCTGGGCGAGACGGTGCGCGCCGCACTCGAGGCGCGTCCAGCCGAGGAGTCGGCGTGGGAGGCCCTGCGCGAGGCGTTCCTGGTGCTGCAGGCCGACGGTATGCCGAGCACCGACGAGATGGCGCTCGCCCAGCTGTACCACGACGCCCCGTCGTTGCGGGCGCGGCACCTCGAGAAGCACCTCCGCTGGCAGGAGCTGTTCGCACCGGACGTGCAGCGCAGGCTCGGCCTGCCCCCGACGGAACGCCCGGACCCCCGGGCACGTGCCCTGGTCGCCGCCGCCCTCGCCTGCCTCGACGCCACGATCGACGCCTGGTACGAGTCGGGCGGCACCCTCGACGCGGTGCAGCTCTTCGACGACGCGATCGCGACTATCCGCCGCTAGCGCCGCCGGCCCGACCGCGATCCGGCCTCCCTGTCTACTGCAAGATCGAGTCCCTCAGTCCGGCGAGAAGACCGAGGAGGGCTGGTGGGTGCTCAGCTCTACGGTGATCACGAGGCCGCCTCCCGATCGCGGGACGATCGCGAGAGAACCCCCGTGCATCTTCGCGATGCGCTCGACGAGGGCGAGACCGAGACCGTGCCCCCGCTCGCCCTGTGCGATGCGGCCCGCACCCCTCAGGAAGGGTTCGGCGAGCCGAGCAGCGGTATCGGTGGTGAAGACGGTCCCGGTACTTTCCACCCGCAGCACGGCCTTCCGCTGCAGCTGGTCCGAACGAGTTCGAAGGAGAGCACGACCGCCGGTGCCGCTGTGCTTCACCGCGTTCTCCACGATATTGGTCACGAGGTGGGCGAGCAGGCCGGCGTCGCCGACTACGGAGACGTCCTCCAGATCGGTCGTGATCGTCACTTCCCGCCGATCGGCCTCCGCGGAGCTCTCCTGGATCGTCGCCCGCACGATGCGCGCGAGGTTGACGGGCTCAGCGTCCGGGGTCATCGAGTCCATGTCCGCGAGTCTGAGGAGGGACTCGGTCAGGCCGACAGCCCGGTCGTTCGTGACCTGCAGTCGGTGCAGCAGCGTGGGGTAGTCCTGGCCCAGCGGATCGCGCAGTGCGACCTCGAGCAGTGTCGACGTCACCGCGAGCGGGGTCCGCAGCTCGTGCGAGGCGTTCGCGGCGAAACGTTCGCGCACTTCGAAGGCGTCGTGCAGCCGCTCGAGCATGCCGTCGAAGCTGTCGGCGAGCTGCCGGAACTCGTCGTTGCGCCCACTGAGCTGAATCCTGTGATCGAGGTCGCCCGTCGCGGCAATCTGGGCCGCTTCGTTGATGCGACGCAGTGGCCTCAGGATCCAGCCGGCCAGGAACCACCCTCCGACGATTCCGATGACCGCGAGCACCCCGAGCACGAGGCCGGACAGGGCGAGCAGCACCCGGAGGATGTCTCCCCGCGACCCGATCTGCACTCCGGGGCTGTCTCCGTCGATCGCCGGAGCCAGCGGGTAGTCGGGTACGTAGCGGAGCACCACGTAGACGGCGACGAGCACAACGGCGCCGGCGGCGACGAGGAAGACCGCGTAGCTCAGCGCGAGGCGCAGCCGCGCGCTGACCCGCACCCCGGTCGGGCGGGCGCTCACTGCCACGGCTCCGTCAAGCGGTAGCCGGAGCCAGGCACCGTTGCGATGAGGTCGGGCGATCCGAGCGCCTTGCGGAGGGTGGACATCGTCACTCGAGGTGCGCTGGTGAAGGGATCCGTATTCTCGTCCCATGCCTTCTCGAGCAGGGTCTCGGCGCTCACAATGCCGCCGCCCGCCCGCATCAACAACTGCAGCACAGCGAACTGCTTTCGGGTCAGCTTCACATAGCGACCGGCCCGGTAGACCTCCTGCCGGAACGGGTCCAGACGCAGGTCGGAGAATTCGAGTACCGGCTGCGAGGTCGCGGCGGGGCGCCGGGCCAGCGCATGCAGTCGCACGATCAGCTCCTCGAGGGCGAAAGGCTTGGTGAGATAGTCGTCGGCGCCGAGCTCGAAGCCGCCGATCTTGTCCTGGAGCCGGGATGCGGCCGTGAGCATCACCACACGCACCGCCGGGTGATCGCGGGCGATGATCGCGCACACCTCGTCGCCGTGCGTGCCAGGGATGTCGCGGTCGAGCACAACCACGTCGTAGTCGTTGACGGAGATCAACTCGAGCGCGACATCGCCGTCGAACGCGACGTCGGCGGCCATGGACTCCTGGCGCAGCCCGGCCTGCAGGGCTTCGGCGAGGAACACCTCGTCTTCGACGATCAGTACGCGCATGGTCGCCTCCTCGGCGGTCGTGGGCAGACCCAGTTTAGGCAGCCGCCATGTTGCAGAAATGTTGCGTGTTCACGCAACGACGCTGCAACATCCGCTGTGGTGACGTTGCCTCCTGGCCGCCGCACCTACCAGCGGCCATCGAAAGGAAGCCATGAGAACCAGAACCCACAGAGTCCGCGGAGCTGTCGCCGCCATCGCGCTGATCATCGTGCTCGGCCTCGGACTCGCCGCCTGCGCTGGAGGGGCGGGCACGATGACGATGCCCACCGGCATCCCGAATCTCTCCTCGACATCCCACGGCGACGTGCACACCCTGGAGAACGGCTACGTCGCAGTCGGCGACTCCGTCTCGCCCTTCGATGAGCACCTCCCGGCCATCGCGAAGCTGAACCCCGAACTGCGCGCCGCCGTGCAGTCGGCGGCGACCGCCGCGGAAGCCGATGGATTCGTTTTCGTCGTCACGTCCGGCTGGAGGAGCGCGGCCTACCAGCAGTCCCTTCTCGACGACGCGACCACCACCTACGGCAGCCTCGAGGAGGCCCGTAAGTGGGTCAACACTCCTGAGCTGTCCACGCACGTCACTGGCGACGCCGTCGACATCGGCTACACCGACGCCAACAGCTGGCTCAGTCAGCACGGTGCCGACTACGGACTCTGCCAGACCTATGGCAACGAGATGTGGCACTTCGAGCTCGCCACCCGGCCCGGCGGCACCTGCCCGGCACAGCGGGAGAACGCCGCCGGATGACCCCGAACCGTGACCACCTGAACGAATGAACACCTCCGACCGTCCGCTCCTGGCTGCTGCCGCCAGTCGTATCCGTGAGACCTACACAGTGAAGACGTGCAACCCGAGGTCCTCACTGAGAGCATCGCTCGCACGGTGGCCGCGCACGCTGGTACCCCGCTCATCGAGCGGTGGGCTTACGACGGCCGCTCCGAGCACGCCCGGCACCGACAGTACTATCGCGCCCGAGACACTCGACTTGGCGGGCACCCCGACTTCTCTCATCCACCTGCCCGAACCGTCGTACACGCCGCAGGTCGCCATGACCGAGATGACGTCGCGTGCGACCTCACGCGAGACGACCCGTTCGCCCGACCGCGGGTTCACTCCGCCCGCTGCGAGTGTCGCGCCCATCGTGGCCAACGCCTCCGCATCGACCAGGACCGCGCACGCACGCGCGTACACCGCAATCGCATCGTCGGCCTCAACGTGAAGGGTGTCTTCAGACCGCATCAGGTGTGCGAGTGCGTGATTGCGATCACCCAGGAGATGCTCACTCCGGGCGACGTCGTCGTCGATCTCCAAAGTGCGCCCAGCGAACGCAGACAAGCCGGCGACGATGCGCGCGGTTCGTCCGTCAACGCCATCGCCGTGCACGAGAGAACCCGTGAGGATAGCGCCAGCGTTCACCATCGGGTTCGGCGGCCGTCCGGTACCGCTCTCGAGCTTTATCGCATCGAAGGCCTCGCCGGTCGGCTCAATGCCGAGACGACCGAGGGCGGCCCGATCAGTGTCGTGCAGTGCGAGAGCGAACAGGAACGGCTTCACCGCCGATTGAATGCTGAAGTCGACGTCCGCGTCTGCACTCACCCGGACGTCGCCGTCCACCGTCACCAGAGCGATACCGCACAGGTCGGGATTCGCAGCTTCGAGCTGCGGGATGCTGTCGGCGAGCTCGCCCGCGGTCTCCGGCATCACCCGCGCGCGAAGCCGATCGAGGTCGTACCCGCGTACTTCGGCCATGGTCGTCATACGGTCAACTCTGACTGGTGGGGGAGGGTTCGCCGCGGTCATCCATGTAGGCGTCCATCGTTGCGCGCAGACCAGTGACGAATTTCTCTACGAGAGACAGCTCGTCAGGCGAGTAGGCGTTCATCATGGCGTCGAATTGATCGCCGAGCGGCTGGAAGAAGGCGTCGGCTGTGTCGTGCACGGCCGGCGTCGAGTGCAGTGTCACCATCCGTCGGTCAGCATGGCCGCGGGCGCGGACGACGTGTCCGGCGTTCTCGAGACGATTCAGGAGAACGGATGTTGCGCCGGTCGTCAGGCCGATGAGGTCGGCGAGTCGAACAGGGGTCAGCGGTTTGCCGCGTTCCTCCGCATTGATGATCGCGAGGATCGCCGTCGAGTCGGTCGTGTGCATGTGGACGTCTCGGGCGAACTCGCGGCCCAACTCGTTCTGGGCGGAGGCGAAGGCGAGGAAGCCGTTCATCACTCGTCGACGTTGTTCGGGCGTCGTCGCTCCGTCGCCGGCTGCCGTCTCTTTTTCCACATTTGCAATATAACAGTTCACGAAGTAGCTTTACAGCATAGTGAGTTCGCAATAAAGCGATATCGCACCGCCCCCGTCCTTCCCGAGGAGATCCCATGACCGATACCGCGCAATCCGAGTCGAGCAGATCGGTTGGCACCCCGTCGAAGGGTTCGCCGCGTCGTCGGAGTCTGATCCTCGTGGTCTTGGCTCTCTCGCAGCTGATGGTGATCCTGGACGGCACGATCGTGAACATCGCGTTACCCAGCGCTGAGCAGGATCTCGGTTTCGGCGCCGACCAGCGCCAGTGGGTCGTGACCGCATACGCGCTTGCCTTCGGCAGCCTGCTGCTGCTCGGCGGCAGGCTGACGGACCTCTTCGGACGCAAGGCCGCCTTCATCGTCGGCCTTGCCGGCTTCGCCGTAGCCTCGGCCGTGGCAGGCGCCGCCGGGGACTTCTCAATGCTCATCGTGGGACGTGCGCTCCAGGGCGTGTTCGGCGCACTCCTCGCGCCGGCAGCTCTGTCGTTGCTCAGCACCACCTTCACCGAATCGAAAGAGCGTGCACGCGCTTTCGGCGTTTTCGGCGCGGTCGCCGGTGCGGGCGGTGCTATCGGGCTGCTGCTCGGCGGCCTGTTGACCGAGTACACCTCGTGGCGCTGGTGCCTGCTGGTCAACCTGATCATCGCTGCCATCGCGATAGTCGGAGCGGGCGCTCTCATCCCACGACAGCGCGCAGCGGAGCCGCGCACGAAGCTCGACCTTCCCGGAACGGTACTCATCACCCTTGGACTCGTAGGAATCGTCTACGGGTTCTCGTCCGCGGGAGCCGAAGGGTGGGGATCAGCGCTGACACTGATTCCTCTCGCCGTGGGCCTGGTTCTCTCTGTTGCATTCGTCATACTCGAGATACGAGTCGCCCATCCGCTGCTGCCGATGCGCGTCGTGCTCGACCGCAACCGCGGTGGCTCGTACCTGACCATCGCCCTCGTCGGTGTCGCCCTGTTCAGCGTGTTCCTGTTCCTGGCGTACTACCTGCAGAACGTGCGAGGGTACTCACCATTCCAGTCAGGACTCGCCTTCCTGCCGCTTCCATTCGCTATCGCGATAACCTCGACGGCCATCGCTCCTCGACTTGTGCAGAGATTCGGTCCCAAGTTGCCGATCGTTACCGGAACGCTGCTCGGCGCGACCTCGCTTCTGCTGCTCACCACCATCAATCTCACGAGCAACTACTGGCTGACAATCGCTCCCGCGCTGCTGATCCTCGGTCTCGGGATGGGCTGCGTGTTCGCCTCGACGTTCGACGCTGCAACAGCAGGCGTAGAACCTGAGGACGCCGGAGTGGCGTCGGCGATGGTCAACACGGCACAGCAGATCGGCGGCGCCATCGGCACCGCACTGTTGTCGGCGATAGCCCAGAGCGCGTTGACGGGCTACCTCGCCGACAACGGCACTGGCGATCTCGCGCAGACCAACGCTCAGCTGGCCAGCTACCACGCCGCTTTCTATTGCGGAGCTGCGGTCCTGGTCGTCCTCTCGATCACGATGCTGTTCCTGCTTCGCAGGCGCAGAGCGACGTCCGACACCACGCCGGTCGTATAGCCACGACCGTCTCACCTCCTCCTCTGATCGCGAAAGGCCCGCTATGCGCCGCCGAACCTTCAATCCAGCCTTCTGGGCTCTCGCCAACTTCGGATCCAGAGTGCGTTTCACTCCCACGATCGCCAGGAGCCTGACAACAGCGGAGCTTCCCGCGGAGAGTTCCCTGACCATCCCCACTCGGCATGGCACGGTGCGAGCGGTGGTGATTCGGCCCTCCCCGACAGGCACCGGTCGTAGCGCCGCGTTGCCGCCCGTGGTCATGCAGCTTCACGGAGGTGGCTTCCTCAATCGCTACCCGGAGCAGGACCGCCACATCGCACGATACCTGGCCGCGAACCTCGGGGCGGTCGTTGTGCTCCCCGACTATTCCACCGGGCCGAAGGCTCGCTACCCGATCGCGGAAGAGGAGATGTACGACGCCGCCCGATGGGTGCGGGAAACGGGGGAGTCGCATGGATGGGACGGAAGACGGTTGCTGCTGTCCGGTATCAGCGCCGGTTCGAAGCTGGCGATCAATGTGTGCCAGCAGCTCCACGCGGACGGGGAGGACAGGCCGCTCGCCGTCTCGCTGGTCGTGCCCGTGACCGACATGAGTCGCACGGACCGCACGTCTGTTCTCCCGCGGGCCGTCATCAGCCCTTTCGTTCAGAGGATGGTGAGCTGGGCCTACTTCCCCGACGCCGAGAGGCGACGGGAGTCGTTGGCGGCGCCCCGGTACGACACGTCGCTCCCGGATGCCATGCCGCCCACGCTCATTCAGACCGGCGAATACGACACCCTCGCGGGCGAGGGCACAGAGCTCGCCCATGCACTGCACGCCCGAGGCGTAGAGACGATCCACAGGCAGTATCCGCAGGCCGATCACGGCTTCTACTCGGCAAAGCCGATCGAACGGGTGAGCGCAATGCTCACCGAAATCACCTCGTTCTTCGAGGCGCATCTGCCCGTCCATCCCGTGAAGGAATCGTCATGAACAGTCAATCCCATCCCCGCGTTCTGATCACCGGCGCCAGTATCGCCGGTCCGGCTCTCGCCTGGGGACTCGAGCGGGCCGGTTTCGACGTCACCCTGCTCGAACGTTCCCCGCAGCAGCGCGAGACCGGGCAGAACATCGACATACGCAGCATCGGGCGCGAAGTCGTCAGGCGCATGGGCATCGAAGACATCGTCATGCGCAATCTGACCGGCGAGGAGGGCACCCGGTACGTCGACGGCGATGGCCGCGCCTACGCCGCCCTCCCGCGCATCGCGGGGGAGGACGGCCCGACCGCTGAGGTCGAGATTCTTCGAGGGAAATTCGCCGAGATCCTGGTCGGGATGGTTCCCGCTGATGTCGAGCGTCGCTACGGGGACTTCATCACAGCACTCGAACAGGACTCGGCAGGCGTCGACGTGCGCTTCGACAGCGGCTCTGAGGAACGCTTCGACCTCGTTCTGGTCGCCGAGGGGCGGAGCTCACGCACCCGGCGCATCATGTTCGCCGACGAGACCGACTACCGCGACTTCGGGGTGAGCATCACCTACGGAACGATCGACCGTCTCCCCTCCGACACGGATCAGTGGGACTGGTTCACCGCGGACAAGGGGAGGGTCGCATCCATCAGGCCCGACAACCTGGGCACGATCCGGGCGAGCATGTCGTTCGAATCCGAACCGATGGGGTTCGAGAAACTCCCCGTCGAGATGCAATTGGCGATCCTCCGCGAACGCTTCCGCGGTGCGGGCTGGCAGACCGACCGCATCCTGGACGGCTTCGACCAGCGGCGGGATGAGTTCTACACCCAACGAATGGAGCAAGTGGTCGTATCCACCTGGAGCAAGGGTCGCGTCGCACTCCTCGGCGATGCCGCCTGGGGGTCGGGTCCGACCGGGATGGGGACAACCCTGGCTCTCGTCGGTGCACACGTCCTCGCCGGTGAACTGGCGAAGAATATGACGGACGACACTGACACCCCGCAGCGCGCTTTCGCCCGCTACGAGCGCTTGATCCGCGGCTACGCTGACAGCGCCCAGGGGCTCCCGCCCGGGGGTGCTCGACTCCTGCACCCCTCGTCCCGGGCCGGAGTCAGAGCCATGCAGACCGCGCATCGCATCGCTGCCCTCGGACCGGTCAGAAAGCTCGCACAAAAGGCGTTCCTCACCAGTGCGAAGAACGTCCCGGCTCTGCCCGAGTATGGATTCCTCCGCGGATGACACGCGCCACCCCGACCGCGGACCTGGATCACGGCGCGAGCAGTGGCCTTCACGATGGGGCCGAAGACCTGACCGGCGTCCACCATCGTCTCAGGGACTTCTTCAGCCACCTCCGAACCCAGGCGGCCCTGTTCGGCGACGCCGACCCGATCGTCGACGCGCTCCGGTCCGCAAGCAGCGGAGGCAAGAATGTCCGCCCCGACCTCGTGCTCCGTGTCCACCGGGCCCTCATCGACGACGACAGCGACGCCGTGTTCGACGTGGCCGCCGCCTTCGAACTCTTGCATACCGCGCTAGTCGTCCACGACGACATCATCGACCGGGACTGGTCCCGGCGGGGCAAGCCCAACGTCGCGGGGCTCTTCCAGGCGCGGGCGTCGGCGATGGGGCTCTCATCGGGTGATGCTGAACACCATGGGGCGAGCGCCGCTATCATCGCAGGCGACCTCGCGCTCGCCGGTGCCCTCCGTCTCATCGCCACAGCCCGCACCACCGACGTTCGCCGCGGCCGGCTGCTCGACATCATGAATACGGCCGTCATCGCCAGCGCGATCGGAGAACTGGCCGACATAGAGCACCCACTCGGCGTGCCCGCCACCGCGGATGTCATCGCACACAGTCACCGTGCGAAGACGTCCGTCTACACGTTCGAGGCGCCGATGCAGGCCGGCGCCGTACTCGCGGGCGCGAGCGAGTACGTCATCGAACAGCTGCGGGAGTTCGGACAGCACCTGGGCATCGCCTATCAGATCCGCGATGACATCGCGGGAATTCTCGACGACGAGCACGTCACCGGCAAGCCCGTTGCACGTGACTTCCGGAGCGCGAAGCAGACCGCGGTCACCGTTCACGCGAAGAACGGCGCGAGATGGTCAGAAGTCGGTCATCTGTTCGGGAAGCACGACCTCAACGCTGCAGACCTGGCACAGATTCGCTCGGTGCTCGTCGACGACGGTGCGATCGAGAGCGCGGAAGTCGATGCTCGGCACCATCTCGCCGCCGCAACCGACGCGTTGAACCGGATGCCGACACGGCTCAAGCGGCGACTGGGACCCGTGCTGATCGCCGCCGGAACCCGTTCGCCAGGGTACTAGTGCCGCCGTGCCGTGTCCTCGGACAGACGCGCGGACGCTCCCTGGAGCTTCTGGAACTGTGCCTGGACGTAGTCAATGAGGGGAGGACTGTCGTGGGAGACCACCCAGAGCGCGTATCCGGCGTAATAGGCCCGTACGCCGAGATCTGCGAGTATCCCGGCTTGCCAGCTGTCGACGCGGCGATCGATCAGTGCGGTTTCGAGAGCCTCCGTGATCGCAAAGCGTTTATAGATCGCGCGCTCGTTCAGTTCACCGTTTGTCGCGAGGATCGGATCGAGGAGTCGGCCGATTCTGCGCTGTTCCTCCCCATGCGCGGATGACAGGACACGAAGCCCGTTGGCCGTGAGCGACGTGGCACTCGCATCAGCCGGAGCCTCCTCCACTCCCTGCTTTACGAGGGCAACAAGTACGCCCTGGCCCTGAAAAACAATCTCGCGTTTGTCGGCGAAGAGACGGAAGAGGGTGGTTTTGGTAAGACCGGCGCGTTCGGCGATCTGCGCTGTCGTGGTCGCCTCGTAGCCCCGCTCGGAG
>Ga0247812_10001210_pt1 | contig 14686 bp, 4 predicted proteins | sample UWRJL149409B1_FD_178011 | JGI IMG/M metagenome (GOLD analysis project Ga0247812, IMG submission 178011) | Plant litter microbial communities from Arlington Agricultural Research Station in Wisconsin, United States - UWRJ-L149-409B-1 | ecosystem: Environmental > Terrestrial > Plant litter >...
TATAACCTCTTCCTTTTACCCGAGCAGGTGACCCCTGGGTCAGGTGACCTACCCCAACGCCTTATATAAGGCTCTGACAATTATATATTACAATTTATTTATTTTAACTAAAATTTATAAAGCAGAGTTAAAGTATCTTAATAGAGAAACCTTTATAAAGTAATTATAAAGCTTCTTAAAAGCTAAAACTACCTTAAGGATTAATTAAAAGGGTCCTATCTTCCTTCCTTTAACTATTCTCTTAAGAAAGTTAATTAAAGGATAGATAATCTTTAAATATCCTTTAATAAACTTTCTATAAAAGTTTATAAACTCTAGAAATATCTAAATATTATAAAGGGACTAAAATAAGGGCTAATCCTTAATAGCTTTAATTTAAGAAGGATCTATTTTTATATTTGTAAACTTTATAATAAATCCTAGAAACTCTATTATATTAATATTAAAGTTATACTTTATTATATTAATATTAAAGTTATACTTTATTATATTAATATATAGCTATATAATATATAGTCTTTTAAGTATTTATTATATTACTTTTATATATTCTTTAATTCTCTCTAAATAAATAAAAATATTATTAAAATATATTATATATATTATATTAACTAGCCTTATAAGTGCTTAATTAATATAAGCTTAAAAGATTACTAATATATTTAAAAGGCCAAAAAGCAATATATAATATTTAAAATACTTATATTAAGTTTAAAAGGCTATCTTTTATTTATTACTTTTTCTAATATATAAATAATAATATATATTTTTAAAATTTAGCTTAATAAAGTATTTTGCTCTTTAAAAGTGATTTAGAGTTTTACTAATTAAAGGTAATAGAGTTTTATCCTTAATAATAATCTTATTAAATTTATAATAATTAATATAAAGCCTTAGAATATTATTCTTCTTAGATATAAATAGAATCGGCACTCTAATAGAATTAGTAAATTAATATATCTACCTTTTAATTAAGGAAATATTAAGATACTCTTTTAATATAACTAATTTTAATTCTAATAAGGAATATATAAATTTCTAAAAGAAACTTATATTTGGTTTAAAGTTAATTTGATACTTTATTAGATAATATTTAAATAATACTTTTATAATATCCTTATTAAATATATTATTATAATTCTTATAAGTATTTAGGAAAATTATAATCTTTTTTTTAATAAGTTTTATAATTATATAATAAGCTAGTTCTTCTTTTTAAAAGTTCTTCTAAAAGGCCTTAGCTATTAGAAGCTAAATCTAAGCCCTTTTATAAGAATATTACTAAATACTTGCTCTAAAGTTAATTATAAGATTAATATTTTAAAGTTATAAATATTCTAGTATTATTAAAGTAGCAGAATTCTAAAAATTATATATTATAAATATATATTAAAATATCTTTGACTTCTTATAGAAGTTAGTAATAGTAATTTTAAAGTTGTAATTACTATAAGTAGGAATATTAGTTTTATTAATAATAGCCAAAATTATATTATTAAAGTTAGATTTCTATTTGTATTTAATAATTAATAATTAGCATATATAATTGCTTTTTGCCCTATTATTAATAAGAGCTTATTCTTCTCTTAATTCCCTTTTAGCAGTAACTATTTTAACTATAATAAGCAAATATATTTATACTTTATTATTTAAACTCTTAGGCATATTTAAAATTAGAGTTAGGCATTATTATTTCCTATTTGATTAGACTTCTTATAATTAGTAGAGATATAACTTTTCTTTCTATAATTATAACAAATAATATTAGAGTAATAATTTGCTATATAATTAAATAATTAATAATTAAAGCATTTAAATTTACTTAGCCTTATATTTAACTTGATTTTAATAAAAGTTTAATTTGCTTTATTTATAATTTCTTCTCGCTTAAACTTCGCTTATTTATAAAATTATAAAATATTTTCTAAATCTCTTACTTCTATTATTTTCTTTTTCTTAAATTCTCTCTTATATTCTTTCTTGCCTTAATTTAACTTTAAAGAACCCCTTTTAGAACTTTGCTTATAATTTATATTAAAAATAGTTTTTCTTATAGCTTTAAAATACTTTATTAGAAATATAATTCCCTTTTAAATTATAAATATATTAGTTATAATATTAATTTAAACTTTAAGATTCTTATTAAACTTTCTAAATAAGATATAAATTCTTATTTAATTATTATAAATCTCTAATTTTTACTTAAGAATATTAAAGTAGAATATAAAATCTTCTATTAATTAATTTAGATATTATTTTACTACCTTATACTTATTAGCTATATTTAGCCTTCGATTTAGTATATTAGTAATATTATTAAGTAAGATTATCTTAAAGTTTTCTTATATAATATTTCTTATATTTCAGTTCTTTTTAGATTTAGATTATTTTCTTTTTAACTTTATATAAAAGGAGAATATATAAAAGTTTATCTTATTAATATTTATAGATAAATAATAGCCTTTATTTTTATAAAATTCTTATTTTGCTTATATAAGAAAGGATTAGGCTTCTATTATATCTTTCCCCTTATATATAAAAAGGTAATAAGGTTTTTAAAATATTTATTAGAATACTAGAGTCTCTTTAAAAGTAATTTAGCCTTATTATATTAGCTTATTTATCTTATTAGTTAATAGCTGTTCTTTAGAATACTTTAATATAATAGTATTTCTAACTAGAAGCTTTTTAAATTCTTTATTTAGTTTCTTATTTTAAATTTATATCCTTTTTAATTCTTTAATTTAACTCTAATTTGGCTGCTTTATTATTTACTATGCCCTAGCTTCTTTAAGCCGGGCCAGAATCGTGGCATATTAAGCCTTCTCTTTTACTAGTTAGATTTTAATATTAGTAGTAATAGTTAAAGTTATAGAGGTTATTTCTAATATCCCCTTATTAGGCCTTTAGAGGTTTTCTAGATAGATAATAAACCTCTCTCTCTTTTTCTAAAGCTCTTATTATTATATAGAACTTTATTATTCTTACTAATTATATTATAATTAAGTATTAGTAATATAAATTTACTATAATACTAATATAGCTTTAAATTTATATTAAGCTACTATTTAGATAGTTAAGAGAAATTAGAATATAAGGTTTTAAAGGCAGAGTAATATAATATTTAAAAATATTAATTCTTATTAATTAGTTAAATCTTATATAAACTAATCTCTATCCTTCTTAAAGCTCTGCTTTCCTTTACTTTATAATAAAGGCTAATCAAAGTCTTATTAAATAGGATATAGGATATTATAAAACATTTATTTCACTTTAATGTTATGATTTATAATCTCTTCCTTTTACCCAAGCAGGTGACCCCTAGGTCAGGTGATCTACCCCAACGCCTTATATAAGGCCCTAACACCTAAGATATCAGGCATAGATAGTAGAAATATATATAATCAAGATACTTAACCAGAGTAAAAATCAAGTACTTACTTACACTTTAAATATTTTTACCTTATTAATTTGACATAATATTAAGAATACAATAAACTCTTCTATTATTAGTTAAAGTATAATAGGAACGTACTACACTCTAGTTATTTTTATTATAATACAACTAGTTAAATCTTATACAAACTAATCTCTACTCTTCCTAAAGCTCTTCTTCCCCTCACTTTATATTATAGTCGAAGCATTATCAAATAAGATATAAGGTACTACAAAGCGTATTATCTCACTTTAGTACTATGATTTATAACCTCTTCCTTTTACCCGAACAGGTGATCATTAGTTAGGTGACCCTGCCTATCGTCTTATACAAAGCCCTGACACCTCCGCACTTCTATGCATATGATTATTATACAAATGTATAACGCCGTGCCGTTCCGGGTTCAGGCAGAATTGAGCTAAGTAATCCGTACCACAAGAAAATACGCCACACGGCAAGACGCTGACGACGGACTTGGCTTACTCGACCCCTGAATCAACCGGCGTCAAGCTAGCGTGACATCCAGGTGCTACCCCTGCATATCTGATCAGTCATGTTGTACTCCGAGTATGTACCCCACCTACCCCACATCGTCATCCCCACACTCTGCGTGTGCTTAAGTATATGTGTGAGTGGGATTGGTGCTTCGGTTCTTCTTTTAAGATATGACAGCTCCATAGTAAGAGAGCTATCACACACACAAGGGTGGAGGGAGGGAAAATAAAACGCCGTGGTCTCACACAAATATTATAATAATAATAATAGTTGGATGATACATGAGTGATATTTACTCCTACTCACGGCAACCAAGTGAGGAGTGGTGAGGCCCTGGTATGAGCCAGCGCCACTCCTACAATGTAGCTCGATACCGGACAACGTGGTTCTCAACTGCTCGGGTCCTGCAAGCCAAACAAAAATTGCTCTTGTTAACATTTCGAGAGTGGGGGCTAAAGCTAACGGAGGCCGGGCTCGGAAGCAAGGGCGATAAGCGACTTACCCATCCATCCCATCACTAATATGCACCTCGGCACGTGGCGAACAGAGAGGGAATACTACTCAGGATGCAGCCAGCCATGACGTTGAGTAGTCAAGTGATCCGTCGCCTTACCATTGCATATACTTTTAGCATACTCTCTCTCGACAGAGCGAGCTAAAATTGCTCTCCAAGGCTGGAATGCAGATCTTTTTCGTTTCAGCGTCTTAGCTGGGCGAGGTTACGTGGGGCAGCGGACTAGGAGGGTGTACTGGTTAGGAGTCAACGCCTCACGTGGAAGCGAGCCTTTACATCTTGATGGTATTATGCTTCTCCCAAACTCACCCGCTATTCTCACTCAACTTAACTCACATGGTACGCCTGGCGATATACGAGTAAATGCATGGAGAGAGATCTTACACTTATATCATCCCATCCTTTTAGCTCGCTTTCCATATATGCAGCCGCCAAGATAGGTTAAGCGAGATGTCTGAGCCAATGAGAGAACTGTGTTTCTACCTTTTCAGACCACCAAAAATCACCGAATTTACGTTCCTAACATGCCTCTTCGTAAAACACACCTTTTCCCACTACAAAGCGCAACCATACACCCTTACACCTATTGCGTGTGTTATGGCGGCTGTGAGGCATATCATTGGTCCAGAAAACTCCACAAGGAATTCCCTCTCCGCTTCGTCCAAAACCCTGAGATAATAGCTTTCCCTCCGCTTGACCTGGGAGTTGGATACAGTCTGATAGAGCCGGCGTCCTAGACCCTGTCAAACATCTCTCTTTATCCTCCAAAGGCCCGGGCCCATAATTGTCGGTGATCAAAGACATCTACTGGTCTTTATGTTATAGTTATTTATAAATTAATTTTGAAAACAGCTAAAATAAGAGACCATATATTGCTACAAGCCGCATAAAAGTGCGAGAACAATACAGATGGAGCACCTTGGTCTTGCCTCCGCCTTTGTCCCCAGGTTCCCCGCTTCTTATTAAACCCTGCCAAGTGTGCAGGTAGAATCTGCTATTTTCGTTAAATTTCTTGTCTGCTGCTACTGCTACTCAATCCGAGAGGTTGCCGAAGCAAGCAATGGCTTTGACTGTCGTGGATGCCTGCTAGTATTCATTTACCAACGCGGGTGACTCTAGCTATAGTATGGATTTTTGCTGCTAATTATCCAATAGGTTGAAGAAGTGAGCGATCTTAACACTCTTTGATAAATTTGAGGCGTCATCTGACGTTTGATCCATTGGTTCTGATATTGTTTATGATGAGAAGAGGAACTCCAGAATCTTTATATTACCCTGTGATACCCTCTTCTTTTCATTATTCTATGAAATAGCGGTTTAGAATTTGAACACAAAGTTTAGTCATAACGCTCACGCCAGGAAAAGACGCATAATATATATTAAATATCTTTTACTTTCCATCGATACAACTATTGCAACGTCTCACCTCTACAATGATCTTCTCCCTATTTCATCAAAGGAAGTTCGGCCTTCACTTTCTACCAGCAGTCACCTTATCGCTGTTCGTGATTTCTTGCAATACTGCTGGCAATGCCCGTCCTAGCTACCATATCACCCCAGAGTCGAATTGGATGAACGACCCGCAGCGTCCATTTTTCCTTGGGGGGGAATGGCATATGTATTATCTTTACAATGCCGACTTCAATGAAGCCAATCCCAGGGCAGGCGGTGGTACAGAGTGGTACCATGTCACAAGCACTGACTTGGTCAACTGGACTCGACGCGGTGTTGCAATCGAAAAATATAAACCAAACCAAAATGGAGTCAAACTGGGCGATATTGAGACCGGAAGTGCTGTCATTGACACAGAAAATACTGCAGGATTCGGGCGAAATGCAGTTATTACCCTTGCCACACAAATGCAAGACGGCATCCAACAGCAGTCTCTCTTTTATGCCACTGATAACGGTTACAAATTTACACCCTTCTTGGGGAATCCCGTCATGCCCCACCCCAATCCCAGTACAAAAGCCGATTTTCGGGACCCCAAGGTTATGTGGGACGCTGCAAATTCACAGTGGATTATGGCCCTTGCTGAAGGCAACAAAATAGGATTTTACTCCTCCTCAAACCTGAAAGCTTGGGTATATAGATCTGGGTTCATTCCACAGAATTCTGGGGTTGATCTTGGCCTTCTGGAATGTCCAGACATGTACCAGCTTGATGTGGACGGCGACCCCGGTAGGCGTACATGGGTTCTTGCTGCCGGCGCAAATGGGTATCGCTTCAATAGGACGATAGGCACAGCATATTGGATCGGGTCATGGGATGGCGTTCGCTTTACTACTGCCAACATTTTTCCGCAGTGGATGGACAGTGGACCTGACTTCTATGCAACAGTGAGCTGGTCCGACCCTCGCCTCACCGGAAATGAGGTTTATGCTAGCCGTCATGCTATAGGCTGGATGAATAACTGGGACTATGCAAACGACCTTCCTTACAATGGACTCTGGGCTGGCCAATTAAGTGTTGTTCGCGACATCAAGCTGAAAACGGTTGCGGGTGGTGTGAGATTAGTGAACTTGCCAATAAGCTCATACGCAACGACTTTCGACACCAGCTACAATGTTAATGGAAAGACCATCACAACCAACCCGGCGACAGCATCGCTTCCTGCAATGGCAGGTGGAGCATACATGATACGTACGGTTGTGTCAAAGAAAAACGGCGACGATGGGAATGAAGTTCGAATCAAGATAAAGGGTGGCAGTACATTCGCTACTACTGTCGGTTTTGACTTTGTGAACGCTCAGGCATTTTTGGTACGGGATAATGATGGGATAGCTACCGACAACATGGCTGAGGCACCAAAACGCGCATATGATGCAATACGCACGGCTTCGATTCCGATGGAAGGCAACAGTATCACCTTATCAGTGTATGTAGACTGGAACTCAGTTGAGATTTTTGTAAACGATGGCGTGGCTGCCCTGTCCGGACTTTTATATCCTAACTCTGGGGCAGAGGCTATACAGATGGTGTCGGGTAGTGGCCGATTGACACTCGACTCGTTTACCTACGCCGGCGCAAGGTCAATGTGACCGAAAAGAATCAGACTAGGCAAAGCAGGAAGGCAACATAGGTGCCGTTACAGACCAACAATGAGAATTACGCGTTGAAGACGACTGGGAACACATAAATTTCTAAGACCATGTGCATTTTCTCAGATCAATAATTTTCTTCTTCTCCTACCTCGATGATATATGAGGATAATAATTACGCTTAACCTCCTATAATTTATCGCGTGTACTTCTATATAGCCACCTTGACATCAATAAACCTCCACTAACAGTGTGTTATCATGGCTAATATGAAAGGAAACTTGTAAAAGTGATCTTGAGAAGATTAATTACCAAAATTGAAGTTGCCAAACCTCATTGTGCAAACTTTGATGGACGCTCCGTGTCAAGGACCCTATATCACGATGGAGGAGAGCTTCCTCAAAGTAATAAAGAGTTGTTGTATACGGTGTAGTCTAAGGAAGAGAAGAGGTGTTGCCCCTTATGTCGATGCTATATACTGTAATACTAGAAATATGGGGTCAAGTGTGCCTTAGGCCACAACACTCCGTCACTTATTAGTTGGACTAGTATTTCTCACAAGGCTACAGTTACTTCTAGACGGATAGATGGGAGAAGTTTGGGTATGGAAGTGGCGGATCTGGAAGGAAAATTGAAATATCGGGGTCCCCAATTGCCCCTTCTGTGTCATGGTGCCTGAGGATGCTAAGCTATATCTGCGCACTTGAAGTCAACGGTGCTCGTTGAGTACCCACACGGGTTTATTTCGGACTACACGGCTGATCGGAGGTACTCTGCACGATTTTGCCCGCCCCCTGTTCTCGAGTGCGTACCCTTCAGAGTCCTAGGGCCTTCACCGAGAAACCTTTGTCTCGTTTGGAGGCACACAGAACGATAATGCTTTCTCTGTGAGTAGCAATTATTGGTTTTTTTTTTAGTTTGACCGATTGGGTAGATACAGTGCGGAATGGAAAACGTAGATTTACCGAAAAAGTGCCCCTCGGAGGGGGTTTAAGTAGATCTCGTTGATGTTGTTAAAAGTCTGCATCGACCTCTAAAACCTAGTATGGCGGGATCAAGGCTCTTGGCACAATATAGACGAAATTTGTGTTTCGGCATATTAAGGCATTGCATTTATCTACGCGATCACGTTCTATCACGTCTCACATGTAGAGATATCAACATGGAGGCAAAAGTAAAAGCTAAGCCGCTAGCTACTCCCCAGCTAGGCACGTGCCGTGACACGTTGTATAAATTCCAGGAGATGATGACGGAGATCGTAGTTATAGATAGATCCTAGCAATATACTAGGGCGTCGTTGAAAATGAATATGCTATAGAATGTGCCGAAAGCGATGTAAGAGTAGACCAATACATTTGTTAGGCCTTGATATACAATGCACGAGAAGAGTAATAAAATTATATAGGTACCTGGAGAAGAACGAGTTTATGGAGACTCCACAGTAACATAGAGTATAGTCAACGCGTAATCCAACCATACTTCGTATTCGATCGCTTTGGGTCTTGTGAGTTCAGCCATCCTCCGCTCCGGCCGAGTGTGTACGAGGTAATGATCTGCTATTTGGTCCTCAGATACCGTAAACATATGTTATTTGAAGGATAGTTGCAAAATAGAAAGGCGAACTATCCCTTAGATTCGGTCCCAGATTTCTGGCCAATTATATTCCTGGTACGAATAGCCCCACGGGGACCCCACACGGCAGTCGCTCGGAACACTGCAGGGATTATCGGGCCTTCTACATCGGTACTTGGCGGTGAGGAGGAAATAAGTTCACCCCTGAGGGTTTATACTGCTACTTAGTACCTTCCACATACAGACTAAGCCGGAGCGGTTCGCTCATTAGTTTTAAGCACTCTCCGCTCTGTGCTTTAGAAACCACAAAGCCTTCTTGTCTTGGGATGGACAAACACCGGATCTTTTGTCAAGCTCTATTCGTAATCCTTCCGAGCTGCCGCAAAGTTCGGAATCATAATTAGAGACGACCCGCGTTTATCGATAAGTTACCTTTGCCAAGGATGAGGTATCTGCGAATGGGCATTTCCCCGCCCCCGCCCCCGCTACCAAATGCATGTAATTTAGCGGGTCCAGCGGATCACTTCCCAAGGGTTTTACAAGGAGTTCAGCAAATTACTTCATCATCGCTATGCATGTTCATATCCTACTGGAGAAGAATACAAAGACCAAGTTTGTCGCTAGTGCAAGAGCCACAGCCTGGGGGTTACGTTCATTTGGTAGTGGGGGACGGGAAGAGCAGAGCTGCCTCCATGCAGCTCGGCCTGGACCCCATTTTCTTTTATGGCTCCTAGCAGCACAAACGATCGTCAGTGTAAAGATACAACTATATAAACCTATAGCTTATCTCGCACAAAATGGAATAGGACACTCTTGCTATCTGAAGCTTTACTCAATCTTGACAATCATCTGAGTCAAAGCTCGTCCTGTCCAATATGTTTGGGAAATATTTTATCGGTAGCTTTTCGCTTCTTGCAAGTCTGCTGCTTTGTACTGCGCAGTCATACAATGAACAATACCGCCCTCAATATCATTTCACACCTGAAAAAAACTGGATGAATGATCCTAATGGAATGGTTTATTATAAGGGCATATATCATCTATACTATCAGTATAACCCGGAGGGAAGTCGCTGGGGGAATATGTCTTGGGGACATGCCAGCAGCACAGATTTGTTGCATTGGACGCAACATCCTATTGCCATGGAATTCCGAAAGGACGCGAATGGAGTTGCCGAGGAGTTAATATTCTCTGGGAGTATTGTCGTTGACACCGAAAATTCTAGCGGATTCGGCACAAGTGCGAACCCCCCCCTGGTTGCCATTTACACTTCAGCATATGTCCAAGACTTCACGCTCCCCAGTGGCAAGTCTGTCTCCAACGGTCAACAGTCACAGTCCATTGCTTACAGTCTTGATGATGGCCTCACATGGACGACATACGACAGCCAAAATCCAGTCATCCATTTGCCACCAGCACAATACCTCTCCGCAGATACGAAGAATAATTTCCGAGACCCAGCTGTTTTTTGGCATGCCGGTAGACAGCATTGGGTAATGGTCTTATCATTGCCCAATGTGCACAAGCTACTCATCTATACTTCCAAGGATCTGAAGAGCTGGACGCAGGTTAGTGAGTTTGGTCCGGCAAATGCAATATCTGGCCAATGGGAATGCCCAGGAATATTTCCACTTCCAGTTGATGGCGATACGAACAATGTGAAATGGGTAGCTCAAATTGGCTTGAATCCTGGAGGCCCCAACATCGGTTCGGGTACTCAATATATTGTAGGATCATTTGATGGCATCAAATTTACGGCGGATCCAGATAGTGTGTACGAGGCGGTCGGCAAGCCGGAAGGTAGTGTTGTCATTGAAGACTTTGAAAGTAGCACTTGGGAGGACATGCAGTGGACCGCAACTGGTGGCTTTGTTGGGAAAGGACCCGTTCCAGGAGGGGATGCCGGGAACAAGCTGGTCGACACCTTCTTCGGTGGAGATGTTGTCACCGGTACAGTAACATCTCCAGCCTTTGTGATCAACGCACCTTTCATCAACTTTCGTATCGCTGGTGGATATCACCCATACAATTCCTTAACCTATGGTACCGCGGATGATACAGAATGTGCTCTCAATCTAAAGGTGAACGGGAAAGTAATCCGTACTGCAACTGGTCAAAATGCTGGGACTTTGATGCGGCAAGGTTGGGACGTAACAGGTTTGATTGGCCAAACAGCAGTCATTGAGATTGCGGATTTTGCCACAGGAGGCTGGGGCCACGTTCTCGTAGATGAGATTGTCTTCTCTGAGTCTCTTGCCCAGGAACAAAAGGCAAACTGGGTAGATCTCGGTCCAGACTATTATGCAGCCGCGACTTTCAACGGTCTCCCCGAATACAAGCGTATTGCCGTTGGGTGGGCCAACAATTGGATATATGGCGAAGATATTCCCACTGCGCCATGGCGAAGTTCGATGTCTATCATGCGCGAATATTCTCTCGCTACTATCAATTCCAAAGTCGCTCTCGTGCAAACGCCTTATAGCATGAGCCCATTGGAAAAGTCAGCAGTATTATATACACAAAGTTGGGCCACCTTGCCAGGGTCCAACCTGAAAATTCCGGTAACAGGGAAGTCGTTGGACGTGACGTTGACTTTTCAAGTTGTACCACAACATCCAATCACCAGCACGATCTCAACCGCAACTTCAACTACCAAGACCTCCGCGACGACACTCACAACTGTTGCCCCAGGCTATCCATGCGCTCGCGACAATTGTCTGCGCGCTTTCATACGGGATGGCAAATATCCAGACAATGCTTTTTGCAAGACCTTCACCACGGCTTCCGCCACGACTGGGTTTCCATCATATGCTACGGCTTGCGGAGCAGCCCCCACTCAGGCATCACGTATGTCGTCAGCTTGTTCTTGTTTGTATCCGACCTCAACTAGTAGTATAAAGCCTGAGCATACTCCTGTTCCAGGAGATTCTGCAATTCGATTTGTCGTCAGATCAAATGAGGATGGTTCGCAGGGGACAGTTATCGGTTATGATGCGACAGCGCAACGAGTTTTCGTTGATCGAATAAATTCTGGAGATACAGGCTTCAGCTCACTGTTCCCAGGTATCTATTTTGCGACCTTGCGGCCAGATGCGCAGGGTAAAGTGACCATCCGTGTACTGCTTGATTGGTCATCAGTTGAGGTATTTGGAGGCCACGGAGAGAGCGTGATCACGGCACAGATATTTCCGGGCGATGCCAACCAAGCTATGTCACTGCAGTCTGATGTAAACGTATTCAAAGCTGTCTCGATCACAATCAAGAATGTCGCGTCATCATGGAATCCTTAGGTTCGTAGGGCAATAGGATCACCAAAAGTATTCTATAGTCGTGACGACTCTCCGGACCAACCTACCTTATTCTCGAGTTGTCAAAATACTAGTGTGAGTAATATTTGAGCTAGGTCGAGGCTGGGGCAGTGAGAGGAGGTCTGTAAAAACATTGAAAATGGAATTGAAAATGTATCGGAATTAGTTCCAGCTTAGAGATTATGCCCAATTCAATCAAAGATGAATTTTCCTTGAACTACATCCAGATATTGCCTATTCTGTTTGTATTGAGCAGCGGGTTTGTTTAATTACAAGGTATTTCCCGTGCGAAGATTCATTGCAGGTCTGAATTTAACAACAACTTTCCTCCTCCTACTGATATGACTAGATATCACCGAAACTCGGATTATGAAAGTGACAGAAACTCGCTTGCTCAAGTTTACACGTATGTGAGGTTTGATAAGACACCATACGCTGCTTTCGACACTGCCTACGTATGGGGCTTCCAAGCGAGCGAGTTGGGCCAGCCGTAGGAGCTAAAAAGATCTCCGATATCTCCAGTGTTATTTCATCGATGTGTACGTGACGGTATCGAGGTTGAATACTAATCTTGGCACGTGCTACATAGGTGCTATAGATAATGCCGCCCAGTACTAACCAGCACACCTACAGGGCACAAACTGTGAGGCACCTTATCCTGCAATGATCTAATCTAGGGCGATCTATGAAGCTAAAACTGGGCTACGAATAATTTCTGCGGCCCTAGTAGGATTCCGTGGGATGCTAGATTGCAGTTCTCACATGATGGTGCTGTGACGCCAAAGGAACAGGTGGTTGCGTCAGGCACATATGATGCTTAGGTCTATGGACCTGCAAGTTGTTTATAAGTAAATATTGTACTTTTAAAAAATCATAATAGGAAATAAACTGTGAGTCTAGACAACACTACCTGAAAAAGGAAAAAAGGTCATAAATGAAGTAACATAGAAGTAATAATAGAACAAATTATCATGAGCTCCATCTTAAGCATTAGGGCTGGTTGTGGCCTAAGGCACCCCAGGGTGGCCCAACATTTGTATTAGAGTATATAGCTTCGTGAGAAGAGGCAACGTCTCTTCTCCTCATTAGACTACACCGTATACAGAGCCCTACCTTACATTTCGAGGAACCTCCCCTCGCAGTGTGACATAGGGTGCTTGACAGGGCTCATGTATAAAATAAATAACTTATTTAATACGACTCTTTTAATAAAACACTTATAAATACGTCAGTTTTCAATTTTATTGGTGGTTTCCTTCCTTCGTAGAAACTGTATTTGTGTAGGACAGTTTAAGCGAGTTGTGGAGCTAGGGGCAATTCTAGACAAGAATAGGGTATTTTTGAGAGTACTGAACAATCAGGGAGGTTTAGTGGTAAGCGTTTACATATCTAAGTTTGAACCGTTACCTTTTTCATCCTATCGAGGGCTAATATGCTCACTCTTCATGACTCAAGATCTACTTTAATGGAAACCACGTATCAGTGAGATGCTCTCCCGGGCCAAAGCCATATTCGTCTACTAACGGTGGCTATCGAAAAAGACAAGAGAATACTTCAATTCACCTTGCGCCGTCAATTCGGATGATGCATACAAGCCCGCCTATAGTTGTCTAAGCTATATTTTTGGAATCCCTACGCCCCAACTCGCGGAGCAACCAAACTAGGAATTGTATCGACCAGGTTATATCACAGCCAACCCAGCGAACCCGGAAGGGAGTAAAAGAAAAGCAATCATTCGAGGTACGGAAAGCTCTTATGAATTCTTCCTTCGGGCTGGTATGACAGAATTTAACAGTTCTATCTACATCTGGATTGATGCCATATGTATCAATCAGACAGTTCCTGAGGAAAGGAGGGTTCGGTTGCAGCTCATGGGTCGCATCTACTCGTGTTGTGACCAAACCATCGTATGGCTAGGCGATAGCTCCAGCTCCAGCCAGCTTGCATGTTTACTCTTAGCTCAATTCACAGCAGTCCCAGAGGGGATTTTTTTTTTTTGCATTCATGAGCAACGAAGGAGAAGGAGACTAGGATCACTGATACAAATTTGAACGAAAGTTGGAATTAGATGTGGTTTCCCTAGAACAATGGACTACATTGGCCAAACTGCTGGACCGCAATTGGTTCTATTAAACATGGACTCTGCAGGAGATATTGCTTCCTCGCTCAGTGGTATTCTGGTGTGGCATGCATAGATTTCGAGTGAAATAATTAGCCTGCCATAGAGCTTTTGATAAGAAGTATCTTCAATGACCTTGTGTTTGACACCACAGCTAAGGCTAGTCTTTAAAACAAAAGTCATTACTTCTGGTATGAGTTT
>Ga0247812_10001213_pt1 | contig 14650 bp, 12 predicted proteins | sample UWRJL149409B1_FD_178011 | JGI IMG/M metagenome (GOLD analysis project Ga0247812, IMG submission 178011) | Plant litter microbial communities from Arlington Agricultural Research Station in Wisconsin, United States - UWRJ-L149-409B-1 | ecosystem: Environmental > Terrestrial > Plant litter >...
GTGCATACAAGCTATAATCAGGCTGTTGCGGCAACGGGCCGTCTCAGTTCAAACAACCCAAATCTGCAGAATATTCCTATCCGTACTGAAAGGGGCCGGGAAGTCCGTAAGGCGTTTATCGCCAGAGATGAAAACCATGTGCTGCTCTCTGCGGATTATTCGCAAATCGAGCTAAGAATCATTGCGGAAATCAGCAATGAAGAGAATATGCTTGATGCTTTTGCAAGGGGAATAGATATTCATACCGCTACCGCAGCAAAGGTATATGGCGTTTCTATAGAAGAAGTAGAACCTACACAGCGTAGAAATGCCAAGGCTGTTAACTTTGGAATTATCTATGGTCAGTCTGCCTTTGGCTTGTCACAGAGTCTGGGCATCCCGAGAAAAGAGGCAGCTGAAATGATTGAGCAGTATTTTACCCAATATCCTGGTATCAAAAGGTATATGTCGGAAACCATGAATTTTGCCCGTGAAAACGGTTTTGTTGAAACGATCATGGGCAGAAGAAGATACCTCAGAGATATTAATTCAGCAAACCAGACCGTACGTGGATTTGCAGAGCGAAATGCCATTAACGCGCCTATTCAGGGTTCAGCAGCAGATCTCATCAAAATTGCAATGATCAATATCCATCAGGATATGAAAGATCAGCAGTTGCAGTCAAAAATGACCATGCAGGTGCATGATGAGCTTGTGTTCGATGTGCTGAAGACAGAAGTTGAGGCCATGAAGAAAATTATTACGCACAGGATGCGTACGGCTATTCAAACAAATGTGCCTATAGAAATAGAAATTGGTGAAGGCGCCAACTGGTTGGCGGCCCATTAAAAAACTTACCAATAAAAGCAGGTATAACATGCCTACTTTTATTGGTAAGTTGGTTTAAAGACTTATTGTTTCTCCAATGCCAGGAAGCAGGAGGGTCTTATTTTCTCTTTCAAATTTGGCAAGCGCAGCTTTACTGTCTATTTCGATCTGAGGGAAAGTATCATAGTGCACACCGATTACCTTATCGCAATTGATGTATTTTGTTGCCAGCAGGGCATCATCGACGTCCATGGTGTAATTGCCACCAATTGGCAGTATGGCATAGTCTAAACGATACAGATCAGCCAGTAATTTCATGTCATAATTCAGTGAAGTGTCACCTGCGAAATAAACAGTCTTTCCGGATAGTTCAAGCACGAAGCCAGCAGGGTTACCGCCATAACTTCCGTCAGGAAGCGAACTTGAGTGTGTTGCCCACACCATACGCAGTTTTCCGAAATCGAATTGCTGTGTACCAAAATTCATGGGGTGTAAATTAGTCACCCCTTGCTTTTCAGCCCATCCCGCTACTTCAACCATCGCAATAACTAAGGCTCCGGTTTGTTTTGCCAGAGTAACCAGGTCAGCAACATGATCGCCATGTCCATGACTTACCAGGATATAATCTGCCTCAATAGTTGAGATGTCAATGTGTTTAGCCAAAGGGTTTGGCGTAATGAATGGATCAAAAAGAAACTTTTTGCCATCTGCTTCCAACAGGAAACAAGACTGGCCGTAATACGTAAACTTCATGTGTTGTAATTTATGTGTTTAAGCGCCAAACATACCACCCAGGCCACCAAGCATATCTTGCGTGGCTGCCTGCATTTCATGTGCACTCACTTTTTCTGCCTGATCTAATGCTTTATTCACTGCTGTCAGTAGCAATTCTTCTATTTCTTCTTTATCTGCCTGTTTAAAGAAGTCTGCATCAATTTCAATTGCTGTAATTGCTTTGTTTGCCGTGGCAGTAACTTTGATAGCACCACCTTCAACTTCTCCGAAAACAGAAACAGTGTCCATGCGCTTTTTAATCTCTTCGGCCATTTGCTGAGCGGCCATTAATTTGTCAAACATATATGATGATTTTTGATTTTATTATTATCTTGGTTTAGCACGTTCATACTGTACTGGCCACTTCAGGTCTATCTCCAGTTCGGCTGCAGCATGCAAGGGGAAATAAGGATCACGTAGAAACTCACGGGCAAGAAAAATGAGATCTGCCTGCCCTGCTTTCAGGATTTCTTCCGATTGAACTGCGTCAGTGATCAGGCCCACAGCACCAGTGGGTATATTGGCTTCTCTTTTTATGGCTTCAGCAAACTGAACCTGATAACCAGGCGACAATGGTATTTGTTGTTCCAGTGCAAGTCCGCCGGAGGACACGTCAACCAGGTCAACGCCTTTTTCCTTTAGTATTGCAGAAAGTTTGACAGACTCTTCGGCTGACCAGCCTCCCTCTACCCAGTCGGTTGCCGAAATACGGACAAACAACACATTTTCTGTAGGCCATACTTCCTGAACAGCTTCAATAATCTCCAGTAAGAAACGGATCCTGTTCTCAAAACTACCGCCATATTCGTCTGTACGTTGGTTACTTAAGGGAGATAGAAACTGGTGGATTAAATAACCGTGGGCAGCATGAAGTTCAATGACTTTAAAACCCGCCTCGATGGAACGCTTAGCCGCAGCCCTGAAATCCAGTTTTACCTGATCTATGCCGGTTAGACTCAACGCCTGAGGAATGGTGTCCTCAGTATTAAAAGGAACTGCGCTTGGGGCTACCGTCTGCCAGCCACCTGCTCCAGGTTTTAGTTGTTGAGTTATTCTGGTCCATGGTGCCTGGAAGCTAGCTTTTCTGCCGGCGTGCGCCAGCTGAATTCCGGCAACAGCGCCATGATCATGTATGAAATCTGTAATCCGTTTGAGCATGTGTATATGGTCGTCATTCCATATTCCTAAATCTCCGGGGGATATGCGGCCTTCAGGTGATACACTGGCTGCTTCAGAAATAATTAATCCGGCGCCGCCAATAGCGCGGCTACCTAAATGTACCAGGTGCCAGTCTGACGCAAATCCATCAACAGACGAATACTGACACATTGGTGAAACAACGATTCTATTCTTTAAACGTAAATTTTTAAGGGTTAGCGGAGAAAAAAGTAAAGACATGTCTGGTGTTTTACGCAAAGTAACAACATGTAAATGGATTTGTTTAGGGGGCAATGTAATACAAGCTTCATATTATGGGTTGAAAGGCGAGGATGATTTAAGCAGTAGATGAAGCATAGTTCGCCCTACCTGGCTCTACTGTCGTTTACTATCGCTTTAATACTAAATTTAAAGCAGACTTGGAGTAGCATTTGCTATACACTTCATATAGCGTCTGCATGCTCGAAATTAAGCGCTTATACCAGTTATGCTTTTCCGATATTTTGTGGGACAATACTTAACTTGTGTCACCTGACAATAAAGAATAACTGGCCTGATTTATGTGTAAAGAATAATGGCTTAAATGTAAAAAAATAAAAAACGTATTGCACAACTCGAATTTTATTTAAACCTTTGCGCCTCAACTAATTTAAAACGGTATTGTATCCAGAAAATGAGTAAGCAAAATACATATAAACTTTCTATTCCTGAGGCAGCTTTTTTTGCCTCTAAAGGTCTGTTTATCGAGCGTTTGCGCCCTGTATTTTTTGTGATTACGAGCCGGCAAAATTACACACCACGTATTTGAGTTTTATCTTAACTCAAGCTAAGGAGTCATACTCTTTCAAAATCAATTAATCAGATTACTTATTTTTTTTCGTTATCATATTAATGAATATAAACGATTTTATAGTGCAGGTTGCACTTCCTGAACATCGTGTCTTTGCAGAAGAGATCTGTGAAGAAATGGCAGAATCGGCAAAAGCTCGTGGTACGGGTATTGCAAAGCGTTCGCCTGAGTATGTTGCAGGTAAAATAATTGATGGTAAATCGGTTATTGCCTTTCATCAGGATGGCAGTTGGGCAGGTTTCTGCTACATTGAAACATGGAGTCACGGGCAGTTTGTTGCCAATTCAGGTCTTATTGTTAGCCCGAAATTCAGAAAAGCAGGTCTGGCACATGCCATCAAAGAGAAGATCTTTGAACTGTCCAGAATGAAATATCCCAAAGCAAAAATTTTCGGACTCACTACAGGGCTGGCTGTGATGAAAATCAACTCTGATCTTGGTTATGAGCCGGTAACTTATTCGGAGCTTACGCAGGATGAGGATTTCTGGAAAGGCTGCCAAAGCTGTGTTAATTTTGAAATCCTGAAAATGAAGGAGCGTAAAAACTGTATGTGTACAGCAATGTTGTATGATCCGGCTACGCAGAAACATGATGTGGCAAAGAAGTTTGCTGAGGAATTGCAGAAAAAACCGAAGCTATACGAGCGTTTTATGCAGATCAAGCAGAAAATGATCATTAAAAAGAAACCCCTGATTTTATTTTCCCTTTTATTTAAATAGCCCTTTCAGTATCCCTGCGCTGGGATCTGATTTAAACACCAGATTATATGAAGAAGAAAGTCGTTTTAGCTTTTAGCGGAGGTTTAGATACCTCATTTTGTTGCATCTATCTTTCACAAGACCGCGATTTAGAGGTTCACTCGGTTATTGTAAATACCGGGGGTTTCTCGGATGAGGAACTGCAGGAAATCGAAAAACGTGCTTATGCGCTTGGCGTAGCCTCGCATGCTGTAGTTGATGAAACAACAAATTATTACGAAGGTTGTATTAAATATCTTGTCTTTGGAAATGTATTGAAAAATGCAACTTACCCGCTTTCTGTGAGTGCAGAACGTGTGAGCCAGGCTACGGCAATCGCCAATTATGTAAAGAGAATCGGTGCTGATTATGTGGCGCATGGAAGTACCGGCGCAGGTAACGACCAGGTTAGGTTTGATATGATTTTTAACATTATCATTCCTGAAGTAGAAATCATCACGCCGATCAGGGATCTCAAATTATCCCGCGAAGCGGAAATTAAATATTTAAATGAGCATGGTGTTGAGTATAGTGCTGAGAAAGCAAGATATTCTATCAACAAGGGCCTTTGGGGAACTTCTGTAGGTGGAAAAGAAACACTTACATCAAACCTTGCCTTGCCTGAAGAGGCATGGCCTACTCAGGTTTCTGTAACAGAGCCGCGCAACATTGAGCTCATCTTTACTAAAGGGGAGCTAACTGGGATTGACGGAGAAGAACTTGATCCGGTACATGCCATTCAGAAATTACAGGCTATCGCCCAACCTTACGGCATCGGAAGAGATATCCACATTGGAGATACGATTATCGGTATCAAGGGCCGCGTAGGTTTTGAAGCTGCTGCGCCAATTATTATTATTAAAGCACACCATACCCTTGAAAAACATACGTTGACCAAATGGCAATTGTCATGGAAAGAGCAACTGGCTTCTTTCTATGGTAACTGGTTGCACGAGGGTCAATTTCATGATCCCATTATGCGTAATATAGAGGCCTTTTTACAGGATACCCAACATATGGTTACTGGAAAGGTATTTGTTCAGCTTCTTCCTTACCGTTTCCAGATCATTGGCATCGAGTCTGATCATGACCTGATGAGCAATAAGTTTGGAAGTTACGGAGAAATGAACAACACCTGGAACGGGGATGATGTAAAAGGATTCTCCAAAATATTTGGAAACCAGGTGATGATCTGGCACAAAGTGAACGGCAAAAATGATTAAGGCGGGTATCATAGGAGGTGCGGGTTATACAGGCGGTGAGATGCTCCGTATCCTGATAAACCACCCTGATGTAGAGATCGCTTTTGTACACAGCAGCAGTAATGAGGGCAACCTGATCTCAGCTGTCCACACAGATTTGTTTGGTGATACTGATCTGCGTTTTACGGGGACCCTCTCGCAAGATATCGACGTACTTTTTCTTTGTGTTGGTCATGGAGACGCTAAAAAGTTTCTGGATGCCAATCCTTTTGAAAGCCATGTTAAGCTTATTGATCTGAGCCAGGATTTCCGCCTGAAGGCTGCAGCAGACGATCAATGGATTTACGGGTTGCCGGAATTAAACAAGGATAAACTTAAAACGGCAAGTTTTGTGGCTAATCCGGGTTGTTTTGCAACCTGTATACAGCTGGGTTTGTTGCCACTTGCCGCGAAAGGACTGATTCAAATGGAAGTACATATCAATGCAACAACCGGATCAACAGGAGCAGGACAAAGTTTAAGTGGTACTTCTCACTTCAGCTGGCGCAATAATAACATGAGCGTCTATAAGGCTTTTGAACACCAGCATCTCAATGAGATCGGTGAAAGTCTGGTTCAGTTGGATGCCAATCTTAATGTTCCTATCAGTTTTATCCCGCAGCGCGGAGATTTTACCAGGGGAATCCTTGCAGCAATGTATCTGGAAACGGACTTGAGCGAAGAAGGGGCTTATGCTATCTACGAAGCGTATTACGCTGATGCTGTATTTACGCACGTCAGCAAAAAGAATATAGACCTTAAACAGGTAGTTAATACTAATAAGTGCCTGGTTCATCTGGAGAAACACGGTAATAAACTGTTCATCGTGAGTGTAATTGATAATTTATTGAAAGGTGCCAGCGGACAGGCTGTTCAGAATATGAACCTGATGTTTGGACTGGAAGAACGGCGTGGGCTGCGGCTAAAAGCTGCGGCATTCTAACCAAATCATCCAATCAATTTATTTACCGTATTAAACTTAAAAAAAATGAACTTATTCGACGTATATCCTTTAAATGATATTGAAATTGTTAAAGCTGCAGGCAGCACAGTCTGGGATGCCACTGGACAGGAATACCTGGATCTGTATGGTGGTCACGCTGTAATTTCTATCGGACATACCCATCCGCATTACGTAAAACGCTTAACAGATCAGTTAAACAAGGTCGGTTTCTATTCCAACTCTGTGAAGATCGGACTGCAGGTTGAACTTGCAGAAAAATTAGGTCAACTGTCTGGTAAGGACGATTATCAGCTATTTTTGTGTAACTCGGGCGCCGAAGCGAATGAAAACGCATTGAAGTTAGCTTCTTTCTATAACAACAGAAAAAAAATTATTGCTTTCAAAGGCGCATTCCACGGCAGAACGTCACTAGCCGTAGCTGCAACGGATAACCCTAAGATTATTGCTCCTGTTAACGAGACAGATAATGTTGTTTTCTTACCACATAATGATGTTGAAGCACTGGAAAACGCATTTGCCGAATTTGGTGATGAAGTTTCATCGGTCATTATTGAGGGAATTCAGGGCGTTGGTGGAATCAGAGAAGCCAGTATTGATTTTCTTAAAGCAATCCGCAGACTTTGCGATCAATATAACGCTGTTTATATTGCTGACAGTGTGCAATGTGGTTATGGCCGTACGGGAATTTTCTATTCTCACGACTATGCAGGAGTAGAGGCTGATGTCTATACCATGGCGAAAGGAATGGGAAATGGTTTCCCGGTTGCCGGAATATCCATTGCACCTAAATTTAAACCATGGCATTATATGCTCGGTACTACTTTTGGTGGGAACCACCTGGCTTGCGCTGTAGCACTGGCGGTGTTGGAAATCATGGAGCAAGATCAGCTGATGGAAAATGCAGCATCAGTAGGAGGCTATCTGATTGAACAATTAAAAGGTTTTGATGCTGTAAAAGAAGTGCGCGGACGCGGATTGATGATTGGTATAGATCTTCCTGAGGATTTAAGCCATGTGAAGAAGAATTTGTTGTTTAAGCAACATATTTTTACTGGTGAGGCTAAACCAAATGTGATCAGACTACTTCCGGCGCTAAACCTGACCATGGCGCATGCAGATCATTTCCTGGAAAAATTTACTTTGGCTTTAAAGGAAAGCTAGCTTTCCTGTTACTATAAAATTAGATACATGAAACAGTTTACAGGTGTTAACGATGTTGAGAACATCGACCAACTTGTTCAGGATGCCCTGGCACTTAAAGCAAATCCATACGCCTCGCAAGAGCTTGGTAAAAATAAAACTCTTGGCCTTGTCTTTTTAAACCCGAGTTTAAGGACAAGATTGAGTACGCAGAAAGCATCAATAAATCTGGGCATGACCGTCATGGTGATGAACATGGATAAGGAAGGCTGGGCGTTGGAAACACAGGATGGCGTGGTCATGAACGGCACTACCGTTGAACATATCAAAGAAGCCGCCGCAGTGATGGGGCAGTATTGCGATATTCTGGGCCTGCGCTCATTTCCTAAGCTGACCAACAGAGATGAAGATTATAACGAGGACTTTTTCAATAAGTTTGTAAAATATTGTGGCGTCCCGGTGATCAGCCTGGAAAGCGCAACACGCCACCCCCTGCAGAGTCTTGCAGATCTGGTAACGATTAGAGAGACCTGGAAAGGTACAGGCAAACCAAAAGTTGTACTGGCCTGGGCACCTCATGTTAAAGCATTACCACAGGCAGTACCTAACTCTTTTTCAGAGTGGATGTGTAAAGCCCAGGATGAACAATGGCTTGACTTTACCATCGTGCAGCCCGAAGGCTATGAACTGAGCGAAGATTTTACGCCTGGCGCCAGGATCGAATACAATCTTGAAGAAGCACTTGAAGGGGCAGATTACATTTATGTAAAGAACTGGTCTAGCTTTAAAGAATATGGCAAAGTGCTCACCTACCCTGAAGGATGGATGATGAACAATGAAAAGCTAAAACTTACCAACGACGCCAAGGTGATGCATTGTTTGCCGGTGCGCAGAGACCTGGAATTATCATCGGAGATTCTGGACGGACCGAACTCATTGGTTATTCATGAAGCAGGAAATCGCCTATGGGCGGCACAGGCGGTTTTGAAAGACCTCTTACAAAACCTATCTTAGTGGTTTAAAAACCAGCATGGAAAAAGAGAGTCTGACCGTTGTTAAAATTGGTGGAAACGTAATAGACGATTCCGAAAAGCTCCATTATTTTTTGGAGGATTTCAGCGCACTAAAGGGCGCTAAGATCCTGGTTCACGGCGGAGGTAAGATTGCCACAGAAATGGGCATCTCTTTGGGTATAGAACCAAAAATGGTGGACGGACGGAGGATTACAGATATCCAAACGCTCCGCATCGTTACCATGGCCTACGCCGGATTGATCAATAAAAATATTGTTGCCCAGTTGCAGGCCAAAGATTGTAATGCAATTGGACTCACCGGTGCCGACGGGAATACCATAAAAGCAGTGAAACGTCCGGTTAAGACGATCGACTATGGCTTTGTTGGCGATCTTGATGAAAACTCAGTTTCGGTTGATACCATTAATAATTTGCTGAAAATTGGTTTGATACCTGTCTTCTGCGCAATAACCCATGATGGTGATACCCAGTTACTGAATACCAATGCAGACACTATTGCTTCTGCGCTGTCTGTTGCTATGTCTGCAGAATATACCACAACCCTAATCTATTGTTTTGAAAAAAGCGGCGTATTGCGCGATGTGGATGATGAAACTTCGGTAGTTTCAGAAATCCGGTTGGATCAGTTTGAGCAGCTCAAGGAAGAAGGGGTGGTATCTGGAGGAATGATTCCTAAACTACACAACGCTTTTGAAGCGATTAAAGCCGGCGTTTCGGAAGTTTATATTGGAAAGGCAGAAGAACTATTACACAAAGGGCAACAATCAGGCACACGGCTAATCAAATAATCATGGAACCATTTAAAGGTAAGATTGCTATCCTTGGTAGCGGCAATATCGGAACATCACTTGCAAAAGGTCTCGCAAAAGCAGGTTATGCTATGGCCGATCAGATTAGCCTGACCAGAAGAAAAATTAATGGACTGCAGAGTTTTGCTGATCTGGGTTTTCATACCAGCAGCGACAATGCTGCGGTTGTAGCAGCATCAGACATCATAGTGCTTGCCGTACTTCCTCAGCAGCTTAATACGCTGCTCGATGAGATCAGTAATGCTGTTGATGTGAAAAAGCACTTATTTATCTCGGTAGCATCAGGTGTTAGCTGTTCTGATATACGTGTCCGCCTTGGTGCCGATGCCCAGGTGGTGAGGGCGATGCCCAACACGGCAATTGCCATCGGCCAATCTATGACCTGTGTTGCCACAGACCAGGCAGACGCCGCCAATATTGATGAAGTATCGCGTATGTTTGAAACTGTAGGGGCAGTTGTAAAGATCAACGAGGATTTAATGACTTCCGCAACAGCATTGTGTGCCTGCGGAATCGCATTTTTTCTCCGTGCCATCAGGGCAGCATCACAGGGTGGAGTAGAAATTGGCTTTCACGCCGATGATGCGTTAAAAATGGCTGTGCAAACAGCAAAGGGCGCGGCAGACCTGCTCTTGCAGATGGGGTCACATCCCGAACAGGAAATCGATAAGGTGACTTCACCGAAAGGATGTACCATTGCCGGCCTCAATGAGATGGAACATAATGGTTTCAGCTCATCGCTGATCAAAGGGATTAAACTTTCTGCTACAAAAGCTGGAGAGTTATATACAAAAGGATAATATTTATGATAGAAAAGCTGCAGAACGATAGTTTAGCATTGTTAAAAGAATTGATCTCGATCCCATCCTTTAGCAAGGAAGAGGATAAGACCGCTGATGTCATTGAGCAATTTTTGCAGGAAAGACAAATAAAAACATACCGTAAGCTCAATAATATCTGGGCTTACAACCTCCACTTTGATGCTTCAAAGCCGACAGTGCTATTAAACTCTCATCATGATACGGTAAAACCAAACTCAGGTTATACCCGCGATCCATATGATGCAGCAGTAGAAGCTGATAAGCTATTTGGACTAGGTAGTAATGATGCAGGCGGTTGTCTGGTATCACTTATTGCTACTTTCCTTTATTTCTATGCTCAGGAAGGCTTAAGTTATAATATCTGCCTGGCAACAACAGCTGAAGAAGAAATCTCCGGAAATAATGGATTAGAATGCGTACTGCCGGATCTTGGCGTACTTGATTTTGCCATTGTTGGCGAACCCACTCAGATGAACCTCGCTATTGCCGAGAGGGGGCTGCTGGTGCTTGATTGTACCGTGCATGGTAAAGCCGGTCATGCAGCACGCGAAGAGGGTGAGAATGCAATTTATAAAGCGCTGAATGAAATAGAATGGTTCCGCAACTATAAATTTTCTAAAGTATCAGAAGTCTTCGGGCCGCTTAAAATGACGGTAACAATTATTAACGCGGGATCACAGCATAACGTTGTACCTGCAACCTGTACATTTACAGTTGACGTGCGCGTTACGGATGCTTACACCAATGAGGAAGTCTTAAAAATTATCAGGACGAATGTAACGTGCGATGTGAAACCAAGATCGATACGGCTTAAACCGTCGTCAATTGATAAAGGACACCCGATTGTACAATCAGGACTGGCCTTGGGCAGAACAACCTACGGATCGCCTACAACATCAGATCAGGCACTGTTGAGCATCTCTTCAGTGAAACTGGGCCCAGGAGATTCAGGACGCTCGCATATGGCAGATGAATATATCTTTACCGAAGAAATTAAAGAAGGTATCGAGCTTTATATACAGATGCTCAAACCTGTCATCAACGGGAAATAAAACAAAAGGGCCGCAATTAATATTGCGGCCCTTTCTGTTTAATAGTCTTTTGAATCGGTATCATCAAAGGCTCTGCCTTCAAGATGTTTTTCCATGTCGAGTCTGTTCACACCGTTTGCCCACCAGTCTGGCGCAGGCTTTCCTTTCAACTGATAATCGAAATATTCCATCATACGCACTGCGTAATCCTTGCGGTTAGGCAACTTTGCAATACCATGATTTTCGCCGCGGTAGGTAATCATCACCACAGGCTTGTTCAGTCTTCTCAAGCCATTGTAGTACTCAATTCCCTGCGTATAATCTACAGCACCATCTTTATCATTGTGCAACAACAGTAAAGGTGTCTGCACATTTTTAATATGGTAGATTGGGGAATTTCTGGTAAAAGCATCCCAGTTGTCCCAGTAACCTGGAGTTAATCTACCCTGACTTGCTTCAAATATAGCCTGGTTTGTGCCCCCGCTGTTCCAATAGATCAGGCTGTACATACTCACCATATCGGTAAGTGGCGCCCCCGCTGCTGCCGCTTTAAAAATATTGGTCTGCGTAATCAGGAAAGAGGTTTGGTATCCTCCCCAGGAGTGCCCATGGATAGCAACATTCTTTCCATCAACAATACCTGTAGCAATTGCCGCTTTTACGGCTGGTACTACACAAGCTACTGCCGACATGCCCGGGTCGTTCAGTTTGTATTTAATATCAGGCATCAGCACGGCATACCCATTACTCGTATATAAGGCTTTGTTAAATCCTCCACCCGGATAGGCTGGGGTAGTGTAGGCATTTAGATTATCTGTTAAACGCTCATAGATGTAAGTAATTGTTGGATAGCTTTTTCCTGGTTCATAGTTAGCCGGTAAATATAAGGCGGCCTGTAATGAGTCACCATTGGCACTGAGGTACTTGATCAGTTTAACACCCGACGACCAGGCATACTTACCCTGATCAGGAGCATTCTTTGTCAACTGCTGCGCGGCAGACAAGCCTGATGCAGTGCTCACATAGTATTCAGGCGCTGTTTGATTATCCTCCCGTGTGTAAACAAATGTACCTGCATCCTTTGCCTTAGTAAAACCACCATAAGCATGGTCGTCCATAAATAACACACGGATATTATTCTTTCCTTTCTCAAGAATACCTAAGCCTGCTTTTTTTGTCTCAGCATTAAAAACACCAAAGTATTGGTCTTTACTCAAGTCTGTGCCTTTTTCATTTTCATAAATCCGGAAACGATTTTGTACCATTTGTCTTGATTTTTTCCAATTATCGGAAAGCGGTGTTACACCCTTTCCATCCGCACTAATCTTCCACAGATCATAGTTATCTTTGATCAGGACATATTTAGAATCTGCAGACCAACCCAAACTCGGTGTTGCAGGCTTACTAACGTTATGGTCATCCAGTTCATCAATAAACGATGATTTGATTTTACTGGTCAGGTTATATTGGGTACCCGTCTCAAGATCCATACTATAGAAGGCGCCATCATTGTAGAAACTTGCCCATTTGCCATTTGGTGCAATGCTCAGTCCACCGCGACCCGTTGAATAAAATTTTTCGAAGATCTTCTTCCTGTTCCCTGTCGCCAGATTAATGAGGTAAATATCCGTGTAGCTCTGTCCGTCGAGGTTCGACAACAGCTCATAACTGGAGTTGTCATACCCAATGGCATAAATGCCCTTCGGCGCTACGGTAACGTTCCTCATATTTGAATCTGCGAGCTGTACAAAACGTTTGTCAGCAATCCGGTAAGCGCTCAGGAAGCTGTAGTTCTTATCGCGCATTTCCTGAGTCTGCTGAGCAGACTGCAGTCTGCGGTCTTTCCAGTTCCAGATAATCATGTCCGGTTTTTCGATATCTGCCTTAGCGAGTACTTTAGGATCTGTTTTACCTTTTGTTGTCGTATCGGTTTTAGTTTTAGCTGTGCTGTCTTTTTTCAAATCAGCCGTTCTGCTGTCCTTTTTCTCTAAGGTGTTAATACCAAAAAATAAAGTTGTCTGATCATCAGACCAGTAAGGGTTGGTGTTGGCATTAACGCCCATCCCTTTTGGAAAACCTGATTTATCCAGGCTGGAGAACAGGACCTTATTGCTATTTTCACCGGCCAGTTTGTTGACGCCGATTACGGTGTATACATCATCCTTAAAAGCCTCATTCTTGTTCGATTTGATCAAAGCAAAGGCATCACCATTTTCATTCCAGTTTAGGTTTTTGTAAACAGATTTGTCATTGTCAAGCGCAGCGATAAGACCGGTCTTCATATCTCTTAAAAAGACACCGTTTCCGTTTTGGCCGCTGGCATCTACGGTATAGGCCAACTGCGTACCGGCTTTGTTGAAAGCATATTCAGATACACTCCCCAGATTGAAACTCTTTTTGGTATTTAGGTTATAGATCAATAAGTCTGTGCCTTTTGGCGCATCCTTATCTTTTGGTGCATTTTCTGCAGCAACAAACTGTACTGCCAGCCATTCCGGTGCATCAGCAGAAAAACTGAAGCTCTTTACTTTCTCAAAAGTCGTTTTTACATTTCCATTCAATGCTACGAGCATGAGCTTGTCATAGGTGGGCTTCATGGTTTTCTTTGCCGCCTTTACCTCTGCATCTTTTGCTGATACCTTGAAGGCTGCAAATCTGGAGTCGCTGGAAAAGGCGACTGCGTTAAACGTAGCACCTACGGAATAGACTAATTTCGTAGTATCGCTGGTTTTGCGAATAATTACCTGAAGGTCACCTTCTGTAGGTCCCGTTGTCCAGGCCATCCATTGCCCTCCGGGCGATAACACATTGCTTCCTGGCCTGATGTAGTTCCATTTTGCCACTTCTTTCCAGCTTAGTGCCGGCTTTTGCTGCGCTTCCACCTGAAAGGCCATCGGAATCAGCAAAAACAGGAGTAAATTCCTCAGTTTGTTCATGTTGTTTAGGGTTATTATGCTAAAATATTGTTTTAGACTGACAAAAAATAAAGAGGTTACAAATTCTGCCTTAAAGGCTAAGAATTCTGGCCTTCGATAGGCTGCACAGCTCTTATTATTTATTCCTATTTTTGCGGCAGATTTTATTTTACAAAGGAAAGCACACAACCACATGAAGATCTGGCAAAAAAATACAGACACGAATAAAGGGATTGAAACTTTTACTGTCGGCAAAGACCGCGAGCTTGATCTGCATATGGCGGCTTTCGATGTATTAGGCTCACTGGCACATACAGAAATGCTGGAGCACATTGGATTGCTCAGCGCCGGAGAACTCGCCGAAGTGCA
>Ga0247812_10001214_pt1 | contig 14648 bp, 11 predicted proteins | sample UWRJL149409B1_FD_178011 | JGI IMG/M metagenome (GOLD analysis project Ga0247812, IMG submission 178011) | Plant litter microbial communities from Arlington Agricultural Research Station in Wisconsin, United States - UWRJ-L149-409B-1 | ecosystem: Environmental > Terrestrial > Plant litter >...
GATTTTCTCTCCGACACCACGTCACGCCGGAAAAGGCGGCCAAGATACGGCACATCACCAAGAAATGGCACCTTATCTACAACCTTGCTTTGAGTATTTGAGAAAACCCCGCCTATCACGATAGTTTCCCCATCGACCACCAGCACCTTGGCATTGACCTCGTTTTTCTTGATCGGCGGCACATCCTGCACCTTGTTCAGGTAATCGGGCTCGTCCTTGGTGACCTTGACCTGCATGATGATGCGATTATCCGGGGTGATCTGCGGCGTCACCTCCAGCGACAGCGAAGCCTCCTTGAACGACACCGAGGTGGCGCCGCTGGAGCTGCTCTCCTGATAAGGAATTTCGGTGCCCTTGAGGATCTTCGCGGTCTCCTTGTCGGCAGTCACCACCTTGGGTTGCGAGACGACTTCGCCGTTGCCGGTTTTCTCCATGGCCGACAGTTCAAGGTCGAGCAGCAGGTTATCGGTAATGAATGCAATGCCCAGCCCCGAGGTAGCACCCGCTGCCCCCATATCGACAAATGGCGCGCTGCCCGAGCTGAGCAGAGCCGCTCCATCGCCGCCAACCCCGGAGGCACTCCAGTTGCCCCGGCCCATCGCACCACCCCAGCGCACGCCCAGACTCTTGTCGTAATCGACATTGGCCTCGACGATCCGCGCCTCGATCATCACCTGGCGTACCGGCACATCCAGTTGCGTGACGATCCGTCGTAGCTCGTCCATTCGATCCTGGGTCTGGAAGGCGATGATGTTGTTGGTTCGCTCATCCACCGTCAGCGTGCCTCGCTCGTCGAGTCGGTCCTGGGCATTGGTCACTGACTGGAACAGCCGGGCTATTTCAGTGGCCTTGGCGTAATTGACCTGCAACAGCTCACGCCGCAGCGGGGCGAGTTCGGCCAGTTGCCGCTGCGACTCCAGCGTCTGCCGCTCACGGGCGGCAATTTCCTGTGCCGGGGCGACCAGCAGGACGTTGCCAGCCCGACGCTGGTCCAGGCCCTTGGTCTTGAGTACCAGGTCCAGCGCCTGGTCCCAGGGCACGTTATCCAGGCGCAGCGTGATGCTGCCCTGCACCGAGTCGCTGGCCACCAGGTTGAGGCCAGTGAAGTCGGCGATCAGTTGCAGCACCGAACGCACTTCGATGTCCTGGAAATTCAACGACAACCTTTCGCCACTGAAGGCATGACGTTCGGCGCGCTGATCACCGGGTGGCGCGACAATATCCAGCGCCCTGGAACTGGCCAACAACCCCGGTGACAGCAGCGCAATCCATAGCGCCACACCGAGGGTCGAAAAAATCCTGTACATGGTTAGAGCTCCACTAGGAGTGCGTGTTCAAGGAAAGGCTGCGTGGTCGTTCCAGCCAGGCGCCCTGGCCGTCGGGCACCAGCTCGACCACCTCGACCCGGGTCTCGCTGACCGATACCACTCGGCCTTCATTGCGCCCGAGGTAGTCACCCACCTTGAGCCGATGCACCGCACCCGCACCGCGCAGCAGGGCATACGCCCCCGAGGTACCGACCATGGTGCCGACCATTTCAAACTGCTCGATGCTGAAGCGCTCGAGGTGCTGGCGGGGGCGCAGTCGATCCGGTTCACCCCTTGGCTCGCCTCGCACCAGCCCCTCCTCGCCCGCCATGACCTGCGGCGAGAACGGACTGCGCAGCGACGCCGCGCCGTAACTGAACACCGGGTACGACGCCCACGTCGGCACGGCTTCGAGAGGGCCGGGCAATTCAAGGCGCGCTTCATCCATGTAGGTGTCCAGATCACTGAAATCGCGCTCACCACCACAGCCAGCCAGACCACCGAGCAACAACGCCAACCACCCGCAACGCACCGTGTTCATGGTTGCTGCCCGCTGTCGGCGGAGCGATAGGTTCTTGCCAGGATGTTCATGCGCAGCGTCGGACCCTCGCTGGAATCCAGCGGGCGAATGCTGAAGTCGTGCAGCGTGACGATCCGCGGTAAGGCCGAGACAGCGCTGACGAACGCCGCCAGGTCATGGTAGGCACCCGTCGCGCTGATCTGGATTGGCAGCTCGACGTAGAACGGCTGGTTGACCTCGGGCAACAACTTGATCTCTTCCAGCTCCAGACCACTGCCCGAGCCTGCACGACTGATGTCCTCCAGCAACCCCGGCATCTCAGTGTCGCCGGGCAGTTGTCGCAACAGCGTGGCGAAGGCACTTTGCATAACCCCCATCTGTTCGAGGTAAGGCTGTAAATGGGCCGCCTGATGCGCCTTGCTCACAAATACCTGCTTGAGCTCGTCCTCCCCGGCACGGGCAAGTACTAGCCGCGCCTGCAGGTCGCGCAAATAAAAGCTGTAGCCCAGGACCAACAGCAGCACCATCAACAGCACGCCCAGCAGGGCTTTGCCCAGCGCCGGCCAGGTCGCCATGTTGTGCATGTCCAGGCCATCGAGGGTCAACCATGGCAGCCGCCTCATGCCTCCAAGCCTGCTTGCGCCTGAGCCACGGTCAAGCGAAAAACACTGGTCGAGCCCTCGTCGCCAGCGCTTGCTGTTTTAACCTCCTCCAGCACAGGAACAGCCAGGCCACCCGCGGCCGCAAGGCTACGCAGGAGCTGCGAAACCTGGGCATTGGATTCGGCCACACCGCCGATCGACAGCGTCTTGCCGACCCTCCCCAACTCGGTGAAATACACACCATCGGGCAGCGCGCGGGTCAATTGATCGAAGAGCCTGACACTGGCCGGCCGATTACCTTGCAGGCCCTGAATGATCTGCAACCGCGCCAGCAACTGCTCGCGCCGGGCTTGTAGATCGCTGATCTGGCTGATCCGCTCATCCAGGCTGGCAATGCGGGCACCAAGGTAGGCGTTGCGCGAAGCTTGCTGCTCGATGGCGCGGTCAAGGATGCGCTCGCCCAGCACGATGAGGCCGGTCGCAACTACGGCGATACCGACCAACTGCCACAAGAAATGTTGGAGCCGCACCTCGCGCTGCTTTTCACGCCATGGCAGAAGATTGATCCTGGCCATCAGTCAAAGCTCCTTAACGCCAGACCGCAGGCGACCATCAACCCGGGCGCATTGTGGGCGAGTGCCGCAGCATCGACCGCACTGCCCAAGGCCATGCCGGCAAAAGGATTGGCCACCCGGGTCGGGATGCCCAGATGCTGCTCGAGCAGGCGATCCAGCCCGGCCACCGCGCAGGCCCCTGCGGCCAGCAGGATATGCTCGACTGCGCCGTGCTGGCCCAAGGCGAAAAACTCCTGCAATGAGCGCGATAGCTGTTGCGCCAATACCTCAGCATCGCGAGACAGGTCCAGCCCACCCGGCTGCGTCGCCACTCCTGCCGGTTCGAGAGCAAACCCGTAGCTCGGCTCACCGGCCTGGTTCAGTTGGTGCGCACCCAGCAGTTGTTCGCGGGCATACAGGATCTGGCCAGCGCTTATCACACTTAAAGTCGACAGACCGTTGCCAATCTCGACCAGCGCCACTAGCGACTGCGCCTGGGCACCGTCCGGCGGCGTTGCCAGCAGATCCACGCAACGCGCCAGCGCATGCGCCTGGATATCCACCACCCGCGCCGTCAGCCCAGCCAGTTCCAGCGCGGCCTCAAGCAACTCGACATGATCCTTGCGACAGGCCGCCAGCAACACCTCGACCTGCCCCGGATTGTGCCGCGAGATTCCCTGGACCTGGAAATCCAGGGCCATGTCATCGAGGGGATAGGGAATGTACTGGTCCGCGTCCAGCTTCAACTGGCTTTCCAGGTCGTCGTTCGTCATTCCCGCTGGCATTTCCAGGGTCTTGGTGATGACCGCCGATCCGGAAACCGCCACTGCTACATTGCGCACCCGGGTCCCGGCTTTCAGCCATGCGCGGGCCAATGCCTGCCCCACGACCTCCACTTGAACAATGGCGGCCTCCACCACTGCATTCGCCGGCAACGGCTCTATTGCGTAGGTCTCGAGCCGATAACACGCGCCTGAGCGGCTTAATTCGACCAGCCTGACCGAGGCGGCGTCGATGTCGATACCCAAGAGGGTTCTAGGTTTTTTCCTGAAGAGTCGTGGCACAGTCAATTCCCTATGACTTTCCGTGAGTTACGCGTGCTTTGCCGGCCTTGCAGGCAATCGCAACGTCTTGACAGCGTGGCCAAATGCGCTTTAAGCGGAAAAATGCTTATAATGCCCAGCGTTTTTTTCCGCTTTCTTCAAGCGCAGGCCGCTCCTTGTTTTCCCTGAATGCCCTGACGCCAAATTCATTCTTTGCCCTGGATATCCAAAAGCCTTGATTCGTCTGCTGAAATTTTTCGGGTGGTCCATCGTCGCTGTTTTCTGCGGACTGCTGCTGGGTCTGAGCGGGGCGTTTCTTTACCTTAGTCCCGGACTGCCGTCAGTGGAGGCACTGCGAAGTATCCAGTTGCAGATTCCTTTGCGGGTCTACAGCAGCGACGGCAAACTGATCGCAGAATTCGGCGAGATGCGCCGCAATCCCATACGTTTCGCCGACATTCCACCCAATTTCATTAATGCGTTACTAAGTGCTGAAGACGACAACTTCGCCAATCACTACGGCGTCGATCCGAGCAGCCTGATGCGTGCCGCCACGCAGTTGGTAAAAAGCGGACACATCCAGTCCGGCGGCAGCACCATCACCATGCAGGTAGCGAAGAACTTCTTCCTGACCAGCGAACGCAGCTTCTCGCGCAAGACCACCGAGATCCTCCTGGCCCTGCAAATCGAGCGTCAGTTGACCAAGGACGAGATCCTCGAGCTCTACGTCAACAAGATCTACCTGGGTAACCGCGCCTACGGCATCGAGGCGGCGGCGCAGGTGTATTACGGCAAGTCGATCCGCGACGTCAGCCTGGCGCAGATGGCGATGATTGCCGGCCTGCCCAAGGCCCCTTCGCGCTTCAACCCGCTGGCCAACCCGGCGCGCAGCAAGGAACGTCGCGACTGGATCCTGGGACGCATGTACAAGCTCGGCAAAATCGACGAGGCGGCGTACCAAGCTGCGGTCAATGAGCCGCTCAATGCCAGCTACCACGTGCCGACTCCGGAAGTGAACGCCCCCTACATCGCCGAAATGGCCCGCGCCGAAATGGTCGGACGCTACGGCAGCGACGCCTACACCGAAGGCTTCCGGGTCACCACGACCGTGCCGAGCAACCTTCAGGAAATGGCCAACACTGCCGTGCATGAAGGCCTCATCACCTACGACCAGCGTCACGGCTACCGCGGCCCCGAATCCCGCCTGCCCGGCAAGACGCTCGACGCCTGGGCCAGCGAGCTGACCAAGCAGCGCACCATCAGCAGCCTTGAGCCGGCCATCGTCACCGAGGTCGACAAGAATGGCTTGCAGGTGCTGACCCGCACCGGCGCAGAGCACGTGGCCTGGGACAGCATGAAATGGGCCCGGCCATTCCTCAACACCAACAGCATGGGGCCTAATCCGCGCCAACCGTCCGATGTGGCCCAGGTCGGCGACCTGATCCGCGTCCAGCGCCAGCCCGACAACAGCCTGCATTTCAAACAAATTCCGGTCGCCCAAGGCGCACTGGTGTCCCTGGACCCGCAAAACGGTGCGATCCGCGCCCTGGTCGGCGGCTTCGCTTTCGAGCAGAGCAACTACAACCGCGCCATGCAGGCCAAGCGCCAGCCAGGCTCGAGCTTCAAGCCATTCGTCTACAGTGCGGCGCTGGATAGCGGCTACACCGCAGCGACCCTGGTCAATGATGCGCCGATCGTGTTCGTCGACGAGTACCTGGACAAGGTCTGGCGCCCGAAGAACGACACCAACACCTTCCTCGGCCCGATCCGCATGCGCGAAGCTCTGTACAAGTCGCGCAACCTGGTCTCGATCCGCCTGCTGCAAGCGATGGGCGTCAGCAAGACCATCGATTACATCAGCCGCTTCGGCTTCAACAAGCAGGACCTGCCGCCGAACCTGTCGCTGGCACTGGGCACCGCAACCCTGACGCCCATGGAGATCGCCACCGGCTGGAGCACGTTCGCCAACGGCGGCTACAAGATCACCCCGTACATCATCGACAAGATCGAAAGCCGCAATGGCGACACGCTGTTCGTCGCCAACCCGCCGAGCGTGCCCAAGGGCGATATCGCCAGCAACGGTATCGCCGCGCCGACCGCCGAGACCTTTACTGTCGACGCCACGCCAGGCGAAGCCCCGGCCGCACCAGCACTCGAGCAGGCACCGGCGATCGCCGAGCGTATCGTCGACCCGCGCACCACCTACATCCTCAACAGCATGCTGGAAGACGTGATCAAGCGCGGCACCGGCCGTCGCGCCCTGGCCCTGGGTCGTAGCGACCTCGCGGGCAAGACCGGTACCACCAACGAGTCCAAGGACGCCTGGTTCTCCGGTTACAACGCCGACTACGTGACCACTGTCTGGACCGGTTTCGACCAGCCGGAAAGTCTCGGCCGGCGCGAGTTCGGTGGGACCGTCGCGCTGCCGATCTGGATGAGCTACATGGGCGCCGCCCTCAAGGACAAGCCGCCACACACCCAGCCAGAGCCCGAGGGCATCCTCAGCCTGCGGGTAGACCCGGTCAGCGGTCGCGCCGCCTCCCCAGGCACGCCAGGCGCCTACTTCGAACTGTTCAAGGCCGAAGACACGCCTCCGACCGGCAGCGAGCTGGGCAACGGCAGCGCCCCGGGCAGCCCACTGCCGGCAGACGAAGTGGCGCCAATCGACTTGTTCTGATGCCACACCATTGAAAAAGCCCCGCCTTCGACACAAGTGCGGGGCTTTTTTTGCGCCGGATCCTGGTGCGCGCAAGGCTTGAGAGACCCTGCGCCATAGCGCTCCCGACAAGCCCGCGCCCACAACGCAAAAAGCCCCGACTCGCAGGAGCCGGGGCTTTGTGTTGAAGCGCTAAACGGGCTTAGCCGTTGAACACATCATCCACGCTTTTCAGCGGGTAGTTCTTCGGATACGGCAGGGTTGCTACGCCGGTCTCGATGGCGGCCTTGGCCACGGCATCGGAGATCACGGTGATCAGGCGGGCATCCATTGGTTTCGGGATGATGTACTCACGACCGAATTCCAGCTTGATGCCGCCGTAGGCGTCGCACACTTCCTGTGGCACAGGCAGCTTGGCCAGTTCACGCAGGGCGTTGGCAGCGGCTACTTTCATTTCTTCGTTGATGCGCTTGGCGCGAACGTCCAGGGCACCACGGAAGATGAACGGGAAGCCCAGTACGTTGTTGACCTGGTTCGGGTAGTCCGAACGACCAGTGGCCATGATCACGTCGTCACGGGTGGCGTGCGCCAGTTCCGGGGCGATCTCTGGATCAGGGTTGGAGCAGGCGAACACGATCGGGTTGGCCGCCATGGACTTCAGGCCTTCAGCGCTCAACAGGTTCGGGCCGGACAGGCCAACGAACACGTCTGCGCCTTGCAGGGCGTCAGCCAGGGTGCGCTTGTCGGTCGCGTGAGCGAAGACTGCCTTGTACTGGTTCAGGTCGTCACGGCCGGAGTGGATCACGCCGGTACGGTCGACCATGTAGATGTTTTCGATGTTGGCGCCCATGCTCACCAGCAATTTCATGCAGGAGATGGCCGCAGCGCCTGCACCCAGGCAAACGATCTTGGCATCGGCAAGGGTCTTGCCAGCGATTTCCAGGGCATTGATCATGCCGGCCGCGGTTACGATCGCGGTGCCGTGCTGGTCATCGTGGAACACCGGAATATCGCACTGCTCGATCAGAGCACGTTCGATCTCAAAGCACTCAGGGGCCTTGATGTCTTCCAGGTTGATGCCACCGAAGGTGATGGAGATGCGCTTGACGGTGTCGATGAAGGCTTGCGGGCTCTCGGAGTCGACTTCGATGTCGAATACGTCGATACCAGCGAAACGCTTGAACAGTACACCCTTGCCTTCCATGACTGGCTTGGAAGCCAATGGGCCGAGGTTACCCAGGCCGAGAATCGCGGTGCCATCGGAAATCACTGCAACCAGGTTGCCTTTACCGGTGTACTTGTAGGCCAGTTCAGGATCGCGGGCGATTTCGCGAACTGGTTCGGCTACGCCGGGGCTGTAGGCCAGCGACAGGTCGCGAGCGGTAGCGGTGGCCTTGGTGAGCTCGACACTCAGCTTCCCTGGACGAGGATGGGCATGATATTCGAGAGCGGCAGTTTTCAGATCAGACATGGGGGCATTCCGCTTTTTACTGTTGGACAGACTGGTCAGCGAGGATACGCGCCTGGCAAAGTCCCCACAAGACTGACCAGTCACCCCTGTCAAGCGCCCCGCCCTACGACTTTGGGCCAAGAGCCACGGAACACAAGGGCTCAACTGTTCACAATCGCCATAAAAAATGTCTACAATTATTTATCCAAGCCTGCCCGCAAGTGACTGGGCAGCACCACAACAGGCTCTCTTCAGGCCCCGCGACAAATCCCGGGCATAAAAAAAGGCGTCCACCAGGGACGCCTTTTTCATCAATCTGCAAAAGCCGCAATGGCCTTCCAGGCTGATTGGCCTTAGGCCTTTTTCGCGCCGAAAGCACCGAAGCGATCTGCGAAGCGCTGTACACGGCCGCCAGTATCCAGAGTCTTCTGCTTACCGGTGTAGAACGGGTGGCACTCGTTGCATACGTCGATCGCCAGAGGCTTGGCCAGGTTCGAACGAGTTTCGAACTTGTTGCCACAGCTGCAGGTAACTGCGGTGATTTCGTATGTTGGATGGATATCGGCTTTCATGGTGATTCCTCAGGCTAGCGTGCCGCCACTCAACACCATTGTTGAATACCGCACGTAATTAGGCCGCGGATTCTACCAGACCTTCCAAATCACGCAAGCTGTCCCTGATGCCGACCGTCTGCTAGGCTCCGGCCCTTCTTCACCGCCCGTCCTATAGAGAATCCCCCGCGTGCCCGACGCCATCCTGCGCCTCGCCCTGCCTTCGCCCTTGCGCCGCCTGTTCGATTACCGCGCCCCGGCGGGCGTGCTGCGGGCGCAGTTGCACCCTGGGATGCGCCTGCGGGTACCGTTCGGCCGGCGCGAGATGATCGGCATCCTGGTGGAGGTCACCGACCACAGCGAAGTCCCGGCAGAAAAGCTCAAGCCGGCCCTCGCGCTGCTGGATGCCACGCCACCGCTGCCGGCGTCATTGTTCAAGCTGTGCCTGTGGACCTCCCAGTACTACCAGCACAGCCTCGGCGACACCCTGAGCTGGGCCTTGCCGGTCCTGCTGCGCCAGGGCGAACTGGCCGAGGCGCGCCAGGAGCGCTTCTGGTCGATCAGCCCCGGGGCCAGGCTCGACGACCCGCGCATCGCTCGCGCCCCGCGCCAACGCGAAGCCCTGGCGACCCTGGCCCAGCATCCCCACGGCGTGGCCCATCAGTTGTTGAACAAGCTGATGCTGAGCAAGGACAGCCTCGACCTGCTGCTGGCCAAGGAACTGGTGCAGGTGGAGATCCGCAAGCACGCCCCCGGCGAGCGTCACGAACACTGGCTGGCCCAGCCGGAACTGCCTTTGAATCCGGAGCAGCGCGCCGCCTACGAAGCCGTCAGCGCTGGCCTGGACAGTTTCCATGCCTTTCTCCTGGCCGGCGTGACGGGCAGCGGCAAGACCGAAGTGTATTTGCAACTGATCCGCAAAACCCTGGAGGCCGGTAAACAGGCGCTGGTCCTGATCCCGGAGATCAACCTCGGACCGCAGACCCTGGCGCGCTTCGAGCAGCGTTTTAATGCGCGAATCGCCCTGGTGCACTCGGCAGTCAACGACCGCGAGCGCCTGGAGGCCTGGCTGGCCGCCCGCGACGGCGATGCCGACATTATTATCGGCACTCGCTCGGCATTGTTCACACCCATGAAGAACCCCGGCCTGATCATCATCGATGAAGAGCACGACGGCTCCTATAAACAGCAGGAAGGCTTGCGCTACCACGCCCGCGACCTGGCACTGGTGCGAGCCCGCCAGGAAAATATCCCGATCGTCCTTGGCTCCGCGACGCCGTCCCTGGAAAGCCTGCACAACGCCTACACCGGTCGTTACGGCCTGCTGCGCCTGAACGAGCGTGCCGGCGGCGCAAAACAGCCGCGCTTCCTGCGCCTGGATGTGAAAAGCCGTCCGCTGGACAGCGGCATTTCCGGGCCGATGCAACAAGCCATTGGCCAGACCCTCGCCGCCGGCCAGCAAGTGCTGGTGTTTCTCAATCGCCGCGGCTTTGCCCCAACCCTGCTGTGCCACGATTGTGGCTGGATGTCTGAATGCCAGCGCTGCGATGCACGGATGACCGTGCACCAACGCTCCGGCGAGCTGCGCTGCCACCATTGTGGTTATGTCGAACGCGTCCCGCGGCATTGCCCCAAGTGCGGCAAAGTCGACTTGCGCCCAGTGGGTGCCGGCACCGAACGCGCCGAGGAACGCCTGGGCATCCTGTTCCCCGACTTTCCGGTGCTGCGGGTCGACCGCGACAGTACGTCGCGCAAGGACGCGATGAACCAACTGTTCGCCACCATCCAGAAAGGCCAGCCGTGCATTCTGGTCGGCACCCAGATGCTCGCCAAGGGACACCACTTTCCCCGCGTCACCCTGGTGTCGATTCTCGATGCCGACGGTGGCCTGTTTTCCGGCGACTTCCGCGCCAGCGAGCGCATGGCCCAGTTGATTGTCCAGGTTGCCGGACGCGCCGGGCGGGCCGAAGAGCCGGGCAAGGTGATCATCCAGACCCACCTGGCGGACCATCCGTTGCTGGTGCAACTGACCGAGCAGGGCTACTTCGCCTTTGCCGAACAGGCCCTGAGCGAACGCCGCGCCGCGGGGCTGCCGCCTTTTGCCCACCTGGCATTGCTGCGCGCCGAAGCGCACAAGCCCGGGCAGGCCGAAGGTTTCCTCGACGAGGCCTGCAGCGAGGCGGAGCGGTTGCTGGCCGAGCAGAACCTCAGTGGCATCGAGCTGCTGGGCCCGGTGCCCGCACCGATGGAACGCCGCGCCGGACGCTATCGCGCGCAACTGCTGCTGCAAGCCACGGCCCGAGCGCCCCTGCATCGACTGTTAAGCAGCTGGCTACTGGTGCTGGAGCAGATGCCCAGCGCACGCGCGGTGCGCTGGTCGCTGGATGTCGACCCCGTCGATTTGTATTGACCGCCTGCAAGTCGTCTGCCCGCCATGGCAACCGATTTGTCACCACATATCCGTAACCGGCCTGCTAAGGTTGGCAAGCCCGACTTCGCAACGGATAATGTCCAGTTTTTCCACCTGCGCATTGACGCGCCGCCGCTTTGCGGTTGAAAGAGAAGACCATGAAAGACACCATTCGCCAGTTGATCCAGCAAGCCCTCACCCAACTCGTTACCGACGGTGTGTTGCCTGAAGGCCTGACGCCGGCGATTCAGGTGGAGAACTCCCGTGACAAGACCCACGGTGACTTCGCCAGCAACATCGCCATGATGCTGGCCAAGCCGGCCGGCATGAAACCCCGCGACCTGGCGGAAAAAATCATTGCCGCCCTGCCGGCCGACGAAAACGTCAGCAAGGCAGAAATCGCCGGCCCGGGTTTCCTCAATTTCTTCCAGAACACCCAGGCCCTGGCATCGCGCCTGGATGCGGCCCTGGCCGACGCCAAAGTCGGCGTGCGCAAGGCCGGTCCCGTGCAGCGCACCGTGGTTGACCTGTCGGCCCCGAACCTGGCCAAAGAGATGCATGTCGGCCACTTGCGCTCGACCATCATCGGCGACGGCGTGGCCCGCGTGCTGGAGTTCCTCGGCGACACCGTGATCCGCCAGAACCACGTGGGCGACTGGGGCACTCAGTTCGGCATGCTGATGGCCTACCTGCAGGAAAACCCGATCACCAGCGACGAGCTGTCGGACCTGGAGAACTTCTACCGCGCCGCCAAGCAACGTTTCGACGAATCCGCAGAGTTCGCCGACCGCGCCCGTGGCCTGGTGGTCAAGCTGCAAGCCGGCGACCCGGAATGCCTGGCCCTGTGGACCAAGTTCAAGGACATCTCGCTGTCGCACTGCCAGAAAATCTACGAACAACTGAACGTCAAGCTGACCATGGCCGACGTCATGGGCGAAAGCGCCTACAACGACGACCTGATCAATGTGGTCAACGACCTCAAGGCCAAAGGCATGCTGGTCGAGAGCAACGGCGCCCAGTGCGTGTTCCTCGACGAATTCAAGAATGCCGACGGCGACCCGCTGCCGGTGATTATCGTCAAGGCCGATGGCGGCTACCTGTACGCCACCACTGACCTGGCCGCCGTGCGCTACCGCAGCGGCGTGCTCAAGGCCGACCGCGCCCTGTACTTCGTCGACCAGCGCCAGGCCCTGCACTTCCAGCAAGTATTCGCCGTGGCACGCATGGCCGGCTTCGTGACCCATCCAATGGAAATGGAACACATGGGCTTCGGCACCATGAACGGCGCTGATGGCCGTCCGTTCAAGACCCGTGATGGCGGCACCGTGAAGCTGATCGACCTGCTCAACGAAGCCAAGGAGCGCGCCTACACCCTGGTCAAGGAAAAGAACCCGGAGCTGGCCGAGGCCGACCTGCGCAACATCGCCAAGGTGGTGGGCATCGGTGCGGTGAAATACGCCGACCTGTCCAAGCACCGCACCAGCGACTACAGCTTCAACTTCGACCTGATGCTCAATTTCGAAGGCAATACCGCGCCTTACCTGCTGTACGCCTACACCCGCGTGGCTGGCGTGTTCCGCAAACTGGGCAAGGATTTCAGCGAAGTCCAAGGGCAGATCGTCCTCGAGGCCGCGCACGAACACGAACTGGCAGCCAAGCTGGCGCAGTTCGGTGAAGTGCTGAACAACGTCGCCGAGAAAGGCACGCCGCACATCCTTTGCACTTACCTGTACGACGTTGCCGGGCTGTTCTCCAGCTTCTACGAGAACTGCCCGATCCTCAGCGCCGAAACCCCGGCACAGATGCAGAGCCGCTTGCGCCTCGCCGCGCTGACCGGTCGCACCCTCAAGCAAGGCCTGGAACTCTTGGGCCTGGAAACACTGGAGCGTATGTAAGTTGGCTGCCAAGAAAAAACCTGCACCCAAGCGTGGCGCCAGCCGTTACCAAGCTCCTGCAAAACAGCCGATTCCGGGCTGGCTATGGATGGCCATCGGCCTGACCGTGGGCGCCTTCATCGTGTTCCTGATGAAGCTGGAGCCGGGCAAGGGCGATGACGTCAAGCGGGTCAAGCAGGAAGAACAGAAAGCCACGCGCATGGCCGAGGCCAACAAGACCCCGCCGAGCCCACAGCAACCGGTGAAGCCCAAGTACGACTTCTACACCCTGCTGCCGGAATCGGAAGTGATTGTGCCGCCGGACGCCGTGCCTGAAAAAACCCTGCCAACACCGCAGACCGCGCCCGTGGCACCGGTTACGCCGGCAGAAGCGGCGAAGATCGACACCGCGCGCGCCCAGGCAGCCTTGAGCGGCCTGACCCCACCGCCTGCGCCTCCGGTGGCCAAGGCGGCCCCGGTGACCAAGTTCTTCCTGCAGGCCGGCTCGTTCCGCAAGGAAGCCGACGCCGACCGGGTCCGTGCACAGATCATCCTGCTCGGCCAGGCGGTTTCGGTCGAGTCCGGCACGGTCAAGGACGAAACCTGGTACCGCGTGCTGGTCGGCCCGTTCAGCAACCGCGAACAATTGACCACCGCCCAGAAACAATTGGCGGGCAGCGGCTTCAGCAATCTGTTGTTACAACAACGCCAGAGCCGCTGACAGCACGATCAACCCCCCTCCTGTGGGAGCGAGTCGGACGGCGCTCCGCCTGCTCGCGAAGGCCTACATTCAGTCAACATTGATGGCGACTGATACAACGCTTTCGCGAGCAGGCTCGCTCCCACCAGGATGACCTGCGACCCACCACCACTCGTCCCCTCTACCGCCGCGCAGTTGAAAAACGCCACAGCACCCCCATATGAGTTGGCATAAGGCATTTTCGCCCCGCTGCGTGGAGACTCTTCCCTTGACCACCATCGTTTCAGTTCGCCGCCACGGCAAAGTCGTCATGGGCGGCGACGGCCAGGTTTCCCTGGGCAACACCGTGATGAAAGGCAACGCGAAAAAAGTTCGTCGCCTGTACCACGGCCAGGTTATCGCCGGTTTCGCTGGCGCCACCGCCGACGCCTTTACCCTCTTCGAACGTTTTGAAGGCCAACTGGAAAAACATCAGGGCCACCTGGTCCGTGCCGCGGTCGAGCTCGCCAAAGAATGGCGTACCGACCGCTCCCTGAGCCGCCTCGAAGCAATGCTCGCGGTCGCCAACAAAGACGCCTCGCTGATTATCACCGGCAATGGCGATGTGGTTGAACCCGAGAACGGCCTGATCGCCATGGGTTCCGGCGGCGGTTACGCCCAGGCGGCAGCCAGCGCCCTGCTGAAAAAAACCGACCTGTCGGCCCGGGAAATCGTCGAAACCGCCCTCGGCATCGCCGGCGACATCTGTGTCTTCACCAACCACACCCAGACCATTGAGGAGCAGGACTGCGCCGAGTAAGCGTGCGTGGCTGCGCGCCACCGCTCACTCTTGCCTGAGGTCCGCCAATTATTATGTCCATGACTCCCCGTGAAATCGTCCACGAACTCAATCGCCATATCATCGGCCAGGACGACGCCAAGCGCGCCGTCGCCATCGCCCTGCGCAACCGCTGGCGCCGGATGCAACTGCCCGAAGAACTG
>Ga0247812_10001217_pt1 | contig 14639 bp, 17 predicted proteins | sample UWRJL149409B1_FD_178011 | JGI IMG/M metagenome (GOLD analysis project Ga0247812, IMG submission 178011) | Plant litter microbial communities from Arlington Agricultural Research Station in Wisconsin, United States - UWRJ-L149-409B-1 | ecosystem: Environmental > Terrestrial > Plant litter >...
ATCAGCAATGTCCTTGATCTCTGCCGTAACGATTTTACAAAAGCCATGAAACCACCAAAATGAGCTCACCGTCGGCTTCAGATAGTCTAGCACCTCCATCAGGCCGTAAACCTCTGCGATTTTTGAAGCGTGGCGTAAGCTTTCTATAGTAACTCTCAAAGGTCCACAACTAACAATGTAAACAGGTCCCCAATAATGGAACATTTATTCTTCCTGGGACCGGCGAACGAGTCCGCAGACAGATAACTCTCCGAAATAGCTCCAACTTTGAACCGCCATCTAACCATGACTCAAACGAGTATACAATTGGGGTTCCACTGAGAAGGACGTTCTCTCAGGCAGGCACCTTTAAGACGGCGGTTGCTGGGTGTAAGAGCCTTCTAAACAAAGCCTACGAGTACTCGAAAAAACCAGAGGCTAAAGGTATCTTAAAATGTTCCCTTGCATATCTTCTCGGAAGTATGGGAACATTCTTTCCGCCATTTGCCAACTTTTTAGGCGCACAGGATGGAAAACATGTAGTTGCTACTATTACAGTCTATTTTCACCCTTCAAGATCACTTGGTTCGATGCAAGAAGCTGCTATACTGGGAATAGCCGCATTCTGTTATGCTACTTTCATCGGAGTATCGTCTATGGCCACGTCGGTTTTCTTCGAAACATGGCTTGGATGGATTGAGCTCGGGCATGCTATTGTGCTAGTCGTGTTTTGCGGAGGAGGTTTGGGCTTTATTGGGTGGTTCAAACAGATGTACAACTCGCCACTTGTGGGCGTGGCTTGCAGTCTTGCAAGTCTGGCTATAATTACGGTGTTAACTAAAGAGACCGCTGTTATAGTCGGTGTGTTCTCCGACGATAAGATTGTACAAGTGATGAAGATGGTCCTGATGGGTATATCTGCAACATCTCTCATTAGTTTGCTGGTGTGGCCAATATCAGCTCGATCGGAGCTTCGCGAGAACATGATTAAAGCTACAGATTCTTTCTCTAAAATGCTCACAATGATCACCCATGCTTTTCTCAGTGGATCTGAAGCCGAGATGGGGTCAAAAGAGTTTCAGAAACAATCGAACCAATACCGGGTAGTTTTTGACAAGTTAGCGAAAAATCTGAAAGAGGCTAAGCTAGAACATTTTGTTGTTGGTACGGAGAAGCAGTACCTGTTAGAGAAGAAGGTTGTAAAGTGTATGCAGAAATTGGCGCAGTCAATTGGTGGGTTGCGAAGTGCTGCCACAACCCAGTTCAGCCTCCTTAGAGAGACCACGGCGGGCGGTGGTGGTACAACACCAGTCAGAAGGCTAAAGCAGTCTCCCTTCGACTACAATTCACTCCCTAGCGGGAGTCATCAAGAACACTTCGCTGCGTTAGCAGCAATCCAAGAAGCATCCGAAGAAGGCAGTGAATCTGACAGCCAACAGGATCCAAACATGCCACAGCTCCGGAGGATAGATACAGATACCATCATTACTAGCCCTAGTAGCTGGGCAATGACTGCAAATCCAACTGGGGAGATATTTTCACGATTTATCATGCATCTAGGCCCTTCTATGAAGTCTTTGGCTTATACCATATCTGAAATATTGAAAGAGCTACCCTTTGGCCCCGCCCCAGACTATCCCATTGCTATCAATGAACACTTTCAACCAAGTCTAAGTGATGCATTGTATGTTTACAGGGAATTATCTTTGTCGCCCGAATGCTAAATACGGATGTAGGAATATGTACCACAGCCATCGCTCAGAAGCTCTAAAAGTACTTTACAAAAGTAAAGAGTTGCATAAAGACCAATCTGAGACTATAGAGGCTGATTTTGAAGAGGTGGCTGCTAGCTGTGGACATTTTAGTTTCAGTTTGTACCATTTTGGAACTGAAATGCAAGACTTTTTGGAGGCCCTAGAAGACTTGAAGGCACATATTCACGACAGCGAAAAGGGTCGATCTTGGAAGTGGCTCCGCATTTGGGAGAATTGGATGCAAAGTACTAAAAGCATTACTGACACAGAAAGAGAGCCTCTTCTGTCTCAGTGCGAGAATCCGGCAGTTAAAGACAGTGCGGGCTCTTCCAACGAAAGACTCAACCCAAAACTCCGGAATATTCCTATTGAAGAAAGGCGGATTACTAATGGCCTGTTCCGTCGCATATTTCATGCATTGAGAGTGATCGAAAGAGACGATGGTAGGTTCTTAGTATCTCTTTCCTGACATCGTTGCTGACATCATTTAAGTACGATTTGCTTTAAAAGTTGGCATAGGAGCAACCCTTTACGCACTTTTCGCTTTCATCCCAGAAACAAGGCCATTCTACCGACATTGGCGCGGTGAGTGGGGCTTGGTATCATACATGTTGGTCTGCAGTATGACCATCGGTGCCTCTAACTCGACAGGGTGGTCTCGATTCTTCGGCACTTTATTAGGTGCTATGCTTGCAGTAGTCATGTGGACTTTGTGTCAAGGCAACCCATTTGCATTGGCATTTAGTGGTTGGCTTGTCAGCCTACCTTGCTTTTATATTATTATTGCGAAGAATAATGGCCCGTTCGGCCGTTTTATCATGCTTACATACAATGTATCCTGCTTGTATGCCTACAGCATTTCAATCAAAGAGACTGATGATGACGATGATGAAGGTGGTGCAACTCCCTTTATATTTGACATCGCAGTCCATAGAGTCGCTGCTGTTCTTGCCGGCTGCATTTGGGGTTTGATTGTGACACGACTCATATTTCCAATATCGGCAAGAAAGAAGTTCACGGATGGGCTTTCACTACTATGGCTCAGAATGGGTCTCGTATGGAAGAGAGACCCATTGAAATCACTTCTAGAAGGCGAACACAAACATTCATACATGAACATCGGAGAGGAGTTTACATTTCAAAAATATGGTATGTTTCACCCAAACATGTCACAATACGAGCGCCTACTCACCAAGATTTAGTGCTTCAACTCAATAACCTTCGTGGTTCTGCTGCAAACGAATTCGAGCTACGAGGACCATTTCCTTCACGGCAGTACAAGCGTATTATGGAATCAACAAGCAGAATGCTTGAGGCATTCCATGCTATGAATGTCGTTTTGCAACAAGACAAAGATGTGTATGCCAATGAGGGAGAAACCTTGCTTCTTCAAAACACGGCAAAAGAACGAGAAGATCTTTGCTTGCGCATTAGTCATCTATTCCAAGGCATGTACATATTGTTCGATTGTATACGCCTAGCTGCTAACATTTTCAATAGTGCTCGCAAGTTCCATAAAACTTGAATATCCATTGACTGATGGGTTACCCAACACAATCAATGCACGTGATAAACTCTTAGCCAAGATCTTCAAATATCGAAAAACGAAGGGAAACAATATGAACACTATTGCGAAAGACGAGGATTATGAGATCTTGTATGCTTTTACTCTAGTCACAAGACAATTGTCTGAGGAAATTGAGAAGGTCGAGAAGGATATCGTTGAGCTATTTGGGGTTCCGGATGAAGAAATGCTGAGATTGCAATAGAATTCATTTTGCCTGGAGTGATGGGATACATAAAATGCGTAGGCAGGGTCAGGGTGGGATTGGAGGGATTTACCACACAGGGAAGTGTATGTAGGTTTATAAAATAAAAAAGGCCAATTGATTACGAAATCAACAAACAACAGTGACAATCATGGAGACAATTGAATACTCTACAGCCACACATGAGGGGAAGTTGTTTAATTATGAGCAATGATTTCGAGGCCGGTGTAGTCTAAAAAAAGTAATAGACGGTCCTCTGTAGTATAGGGAAACCAAAACTTAATCTGAATCAGAATCGCTGTTGGTAGAGCTCGAAGAGCTGCTCGAGGAATCGGAATCTGGGGCAGAAGCACCATCCGAGATACTGATCACTGTCCTGCTAGGCTGGCTAGCAACCTCAGAACCAGATGAAGAGGTAGATGAGCCGCTCGAGGATGATGTGTCAGAATCTGAGTCGGGAGCAGACGTATCCCTTGCGCCCGCGGGATTACTATCTGCATCGGAACTACTGCCAGAGCTAGAGCTCTCCGAGTCACTATCACTAGTTGTTCCATCTGAGCTCGAATCCTCTACCAGCAATGACCGGGTTCGCTGCTTGTGTTTTCGAGCAACCTTCCGTCCTTGTCCATCATTTACACGTGCTGAATCTGAAGCCGCCTCTTCATCGACCTTTGCAACTTTCGTCGCTGGTTCATTTCCAAACTCGGCCAATATCATTTCGGCCCTCGCTCTCTTTGCCATTCTTCTGGCCATACCGAAGTTCGATAAACCTGCCAATACACCCTCCTCATATCCCATTTTCGATGAAGCATCCAGAACTGTCATGTTTGCAACATATTCCGTACAAGCTTGATCATATTCTCGCTTCTCTCTCGTCGCATGGTCCTCTTCTGAGAATCCTTCCATATTGTCTGCTGCTAGATCCTTGACTTTGATTGCCAGCGCTTCGTCGCGTAACCTAGTTCGTACACCACCTTGAAGACCTCGTACGTAGGCGTAAACTTGGTGTACGTACTGCGACGGTATGACTTGGACATCGAAAATGTGCTTCAGTAAGTGGTTCTGGTGTGCCTTATTGAATTTCCAATTCGCTCGATCTTCATGGTATATCTTGAGATATTCAAGGAATGGAGCGAACTTCGGCTTGCTTGGTTGAGTATCTGCCGGCTTTACCACTTTTGCCTTTTTCGCCTTGGTTTTCTTTGCCTTCCTTTCCTCTGGATTGTGAACTCTCTTGACACGCCTCTCCTTCTCGTCGAGTGTTGTATCTATGCTTTCTATGACTTTGGTGGGCTGAGGAACGTCGAAAGCGGGGGTAGACTTGAATGAGAATTCAGGATTCTCCTCTTTCTGCTCGCATACCCATGTATTGAATAGTTGCTTCACGCTGTCGCCGTCTTCGGTCTTGGTTTCTGGAGTAAAAGCTACGGACTTTCTCCGACTAAGTTGAGGGGTGTTAAGAGTCTTGTTGACTGGGGATTGTGTCTCTATCGTCTTTGCTTTTTTAGAAGCGACGAGTAGTTCTTCGGGCAATTCACTGCGTTTCCGTTTAGGAGAATCGCTCTCCAGAAGATTTTCTGTACTGGATTGTGGTTGTACAGCCTTGAGTTTTAAACCTAATCGTTGCCATGCGGGGATGCGAGGCGATGCGCCATTGGGTGCAAAGACAGGCATGATAAATATGAAGTGAAGTGATCGAGCTCCCAGATTCAATGGGAAAGGCGTGAGGCGATAATGTCACGTAACATGGACAATAATAAACAGTATAGTGAAATGAGTTGATTTGAAAATAAATTCGTTATCGCTTATCGCAGACACCAAGCTGCTACATTGGCCAGCTTTGCTTCCGTACTAAATATCTACGGTGGCCGGTATGATTTCAGGCACAAGGCGCGTCGTCAACTCATGAAGCTTGAGAGCTCCATCACCAGTTTGGCCTCATCCAAAATCAACCCAAAGCCGGAATCGCAAGCCAACTTCCATTTCTCCCGCACAATCAAGCCAGTGCCTAACCCTCAAACCCATTCGAACATTTTTCTGCCTTCAAGATGTCGGGTGTGCTGCCTCTCACCTAACGTTGTTAGACATCGCTAACCAAGCTCCAACAGGTAGTGCTGGATATGACAGACACATTACTATCTTCTCGGACCAGGGCAGGTTGTATCAAGTCGGTATGTAAACTCAATAGCCCACTCCGAACTTATTTATGAATCCTTCCTGGTCGATGGCTTGTGCCCTATGAACAAATCCATTCGGATGATATTATTATGATCCCATGCTAACAGGCCATATGATAATAGAGTATGCATTCAAAGCCATTACAGCTGCAAACATCATGTCGGTTGGTGTCAGAGGAAAGGACTGCGCAGTAGTTTTATCTCAGAAGAAAGTCCCTGTACGCTTCTACCAACAAGCCTACACCCCAATTTTAATGCTAACATGCTTTATAGGACAAGCTGATCGACCCCTCATCCGTTTCCCACATTTTCCAACTATCCCCGTCAGTCGGTTGTGTTATGACGGGTTCTGTCGCAGATGCAAGAGCCTCTGTACAAAGAGCTATTGGTGAAGCTGCCGAATTTAGATATAAGTTTGGCTACGAAATGCCCTGTGATGCTCTGGCCAAGAGAATTGCCAATATCAGTCAGGTTTATACTCAGAGGGTAAGCTTACTTAATCGGACCGCTCAGCACCCTCAAACACCCGGATAACTAATATTGCGCAGGCTTATATGCGACCTTATGGTGTAGCTACTACATTGATTTCCTTGGATTCGGAGTTTGGACCCCAGCTTTACAAGTGTGATCCAGCAGGATACTATACTGGCTACAAGGCTACGGCATCAGGACCCAAACAGCAGGAGGCATTCAACCATTTGGAAAAGAAGCTTAAGAACAAGGATTGTGCGGAAGGTAGTTGGGAGGACGTAGTGGAACTAGGCATCACAACTTTAAGCACGGTTCTGTCTGTGGATTTCAAGAAAGGCGAATTAGAGATCGGGATCGTAGGAGGACCTCGGAAAGATGGTGAGAAGGGTACCGATCCAGGATTCAGAGCTTTGACAGAGGAGGAGATTGATGAGAGATTACAAGCAATTGCGGAGAAGGATTGATTTGGGCTTTAACAGGCAGTATATCAAGGACCTACATGAACGATATGGCGATGAGACGATTAGCATTTGGTGTATCCATGAATGAAGCGACTGGTTTACGAAAGGTTATCTTGGCCTTTCACCTCTGTACTAATGAATTGAGAGTGTGGGATACATAGAGCATGGCATGGGGCTACATCTTCTCAGTTGTATTACTTGACGTAATCGATAGTTGAGAACGGCTATCAAGGTACCTCATATCACTATGCTATCCAAATGATTACATGATGTAACACAGCCATAGTGTGGCTTGACCTGAAGTTCTACTCAGATATGCAGTCTCCAGCCCGACAAGTACCGTACTACCATATGCACAAGCCAAGCCAAAGTGCCAAAACCCAATAACAATGTGTACGAAACAAAACAAAGCATAACATCGCAATCTCTAATATGACAATGTTAGGTAAAAAGGCATTCTGGGCAATAGGAATGCAGTAACACTTTGGTGCGGCTCGTTGAGATTTCGATAAAGTCTAAACTGTGTCTTTTCTAGGCGCAGTCAAGCACGCTTTACCCTTATCAGAGGACCTGCATCTCAGCTGTTTCTAACGATGCATCTGTGATGGAGAATCCAGGTTTCTACATTGTCATTGGCTGGAGCGTCTATTTACAGCCCGCCGTGAACCCTGCGTTGCGGACAATTTGATAGCCAAACATAACGTTCCAACTGGTGCAATCCATCGATAGTCACTGGGTTCCCAAGCACAATAATACCACGAGGCGTTGCCGATGCGGCCGAGGCGGCGTCCGCTGAACCACCAACCGGCTCAAGCGAGCAGTTCATACAGGGGCATAACGCTCTGCTGGGTCGATAAAGTGCCGCTCTGGCTTCTTTCCTTCTCCTCCCACGGCGCGGATACATATGAACGGCTCCATCATCATGCTGCAAGTATCCGCTAATCCCCCAGCTCGGTAGGGGTCGTATTTCTAAGCTTTGAGCTCGCATGTTGAAGTTGTGGTAGGATGGATCGAATTAGTGTCCAGCGTGGGGCTGGCCACATACATTCTTGTTATCAGTGCTTCAATGATTGTCACCACCAGGGCTCCGATGGCTCTTAACATGATCTAATGCAGAATTTGTGATGGGTAAGTATTGGCAATTGGTAGCCAGCCACGAAAATCCGATGATCCATTCAGTGGATCTAGGTCCAGAGTGTGGATGAGGACAATGGGCGTTGAAAGGTTCATAAACCTCCGGGATAGCTTCATTTCCCCCGAAACATCAACGGCTTCTCTTTTCTCTCATTAATTCGCTCTTCTGTTTTCCACTAAAAAACGCTGGTCCCGGTTTCTTACTATCTCATTTCCGTTTTCATTCTATCTATCCCCACCCTTTAAAGCCGCCTTCTCACCTTAAGATATGGCAGACGGACGTGAGTCAAAAGAATATATTTCCTCACTTGAACTTTTTTAAATTAGTTCTTACCACAATAAGACAACCCCAAAATTCAGCAGAACCTTTTGCTAACCTAAAAAAAACCAGTAAATGAACAAAGAACCGCGCGGGTAGCAGATCTTCTCTCGGATTTCCGTACTCTACAATACTATATTGCGGCCGTGCCTATCGACCCTCAAGATCAAGAAGATTATTACACGGAAGGCTGGGCCGCCCTCCGTCAATGTTCCATTGATGGTCAGCATATTTTAAATTGCGCGGCCGATACTCGTGTTCCAAGAGTAAGAGGAGGCCCAGACGAACAAGCCAAGGCGGAGTTACAGCAGTATGTTTTCAAATGTTTTTTCAAGCTTGGGAAGTTGGCCTAGAAAGTGAGCTGATCTGGAATTAGGGTCTTACTTGACGCTTATTCAAGAAGGCATGAAGCACAAAAAATCTACCTACGACAATCTGCTGTGCAGAATTGGATTGGGTGGCGTGAAAGCACCCTGAATGGTGAACGTCCCCACGTAGGCCATAGAGCAGCTTTGGAACAATGTGATGCTGCTTTGCGAGCTGTTAGTTGTCCTTCTGCTTTCATTCTATCTCGAATTCTTGTTAAAACCCCCTTGTACTTAATCTCATGAACTGGTCTTAACGTTGTTATGATTAGGAGCTTGCGGCCATCACCGACGACTCTATATACTCCGATATGCGATCTTCAGACTACCAAATGGGGCGCTGGACTCTAGAGGACCCAAGTCTACGACAGATCCAGCGATGGGTTCGGGATAGGCGCTAATTGAGCTGGCACTTATTCGACTTTGAAAAGTCCCTTTCTTTTTTTTCTTTCTGTTTTTTACAAAGACTCGGATGGGTAAAAGAGGTTTTGCGAAAGGAAGGGAAAAGTTAACGCATCAAAAGGCGCACTGGGACAGCATTCTTATCAACATTGAGCGGCATCACAGCACGAACTTCTCGATTCTCGGGGATAGTGGACGAGCATCGGGTGGCGTTTCTTCCCTTTTTCTTTCTTTTTCCTTTTGCAAGATCAGTCCTGGAGATTGGTTATAGAATTCTGTTTTTGTTCTTACGGTATAGCGATATTGCCAGGCGCAATTTTGGATTTATGATATGATGATGTTGGAGGATCTTGCTTTTCAATGTTCTTTTAGTTTCTGATCGGATCTTGATAACTCGGCTCAAACTCGATGATACCCAGGGATATGATATACGATAGGAAGGGTATGCAATTCAAAATTTAATGCATTTGATTACACTTCGTCTCATTATCCTTAACTAAGTTGCCTATCTTTTACTCTGTACACACAGAGCTATACCGCTTAACGAGAGTGCCATGCCTAGCCAAGTTTCTATAGACATTTTATTAACACGTCCCTTCGGAGCTGATGAGTTGAGGAGAGATATACCCTTGCTAATGACTTTCCGCTCCACGTACCAATCACCAAGAACGGTAAACAAAAACGCGAGAGAATTTGTGATCGGCACGGTCAGACTCAATTCTATTCCTCCATTAGCCTTCAAGTACCTTCATGCGGCCCAAATCTCTCTTCGCGGCAGGCTTCTTTTGGATCACTTCTCAAATGATAATAAAGAAAAGGGCCAACAAACCAGCCTTCCCAATCAGCAAGAAAAACCAAACACTCCCGGTCAAATTAATCACCAATGGAATCGCATATCGAGGATTCCTCAATATATCCGTCAATGAGAAAAACGTGCCGTATACTTTCCCTTTAATGGCGCTGGACTGGACAGAAGGGGTCTGGAGAATCGGGTGAGGGCGTGGTTTATGAGTTTTGGCGCCGGCACGGATGAACGGTGTTGTGAGACCCCATGCTATGCCAATAAGGAGGAAACCAAGGATGTAGTTGAAGATTGGAGGACTAGGAGTATCTTCGGAGGGGGTAGCCATGGTTACAAGGTAATGGTTGTTTTGTAGGCACTGATTATTGATGTGCAGGGTGATGATGGGTAACCCGGCGGAGGAGGGAAGTTAAGGAGATTTGATGTCACATAGACTAAGCGAGAATACCCACGTGACATGTCAACTGCTATAACCTCTCTTATGTTTTCCAACGATTACTTTTGTGACTTCCGTCACTCTGTTTAATCGAGTACAACGAGACAAGTGCACTTGATAGTTTCTCATTATATCAAAAACCTCGACAAAATGAACTTTCCACGCCGATTTTTAACTTTATTTCTGCTTCCTTTTAGAATGCTCAACATCTCCTGGGGTCAGATTACATGTCCATGAAATAATTTACGAGAAACTTAGCATACAATACATATTCAAGTAGACTTACAAACTATTCAATAATAATCATCTCACTACCAGAGGGAGATTTTCGTTGATTCGACAACTACAGAATATTTTTATTACTAATACGTGTTATTAGATTTGAATATTTCCGCATACTTTTTTTGCCCTTCAAACAGCATAAATCCCATAAATCCCAACAAAGCCAAGACTAATATTTCTCAGTTGAGTCCTTCGACCAATACTGCAATAGATTGTCCCTTTTTTGGCGTCGATATTTCAGGTCCCCCCCAAGATGGCACAAGATTGACGGGAACGTTCGCAGTAACCACAGCTCGGTTGACATCATAGCTCCCAGAAAGTCCAGCACCAGCTACAATTTTCCCGTCCTGGTCTTGGAATGAAATTCTGACTTGACTCGGGTCTTTTGGCGCGGTCACTTTTACTCCCCAGATTGCGAGTTGATAGACCGCGCCGACATTGGGAGATGCATCGTAACCATTCCAGGGGTGCATTAGAGATATGAAACGCGCACCAGACTGGTTGTTCTGTGAAGAGTTAGTGTGAGTTTATGGGAAAAGAAGGACTGGTGGACCTGTTCGATCTTGAGTTCTCGATATTTGCTCTTGGCTTCGTTGGCATCTGTGGCCAAGCTTGGATTATGGACATCTGCTTGTTCTCTGTATTTGTACTGAGGAAGATTCGCAGGTGCACTATCACGGCTAACACCATCGTCAAGGTACAATGAATACGACTGCAACAAGTCAGCTTTAGAATACAATGTTCAGGTAATAATCTAAACACCCACAGTGTTTTGACTGCCAGGGTACACATGAATAGTAGGTGGATTCAAATCGTTTTCATTGATAGATTGTCTAACATCAAGCTGTGGGATTATAGCACCTTCAATATGTGATCAGCTCCATATCTAATAATCAGATTCTAGTTGCAAACTTACCAGCCCGAATATATACAGGCGTTACGTAAGGAAGCTGGTCAGGATTGTTGACTGCATCGGGAATTCTGCAGCCATATGATATCGTGGTGCTACCTGCAACTGGTTTCTCGAGTTCAGCTGCATGCTTGATTCCAAGAGGATCAGGACCAAATCCGGATGCATTAACACGCAAGTTGAATGGATACCACAAATCTGTTCCCGGGAGATAAACATCTCGATTCACAACGAGTGGATTCGTGATAGGACAAACGAGAATATTATGGCCGAGGAGATATTGGTTGTCGATATAATCGTCATTGCCGTTGAATAGAGAGGTGTCATAAGGGTCAGTAATAATCTTAACATGATCAGCTTAACTTGAGTTCAATATTAGGGAATTGAGACTTACCATTGCACGGGCAATTGGTAGACCGTCGATCAAATTCGCAAACATTGTGTCGTAAAGAACCTGGATCAAGCTGTAGCGTAATTGCACATAATAGCGACAGATTGGTTCAACAGACATATACAGGCTGGTAATACTGGGATCGTTGTTCGGATTAACCAAGTTTCCATACTTTTCCATTACATAACTATATTGCCACGGTTCCTAAGTAGTGTTAGCATGACTTTCCGGCCATAATTAAGATCTTGAAGGGAATTTTGTTTACCTGGAAAACTTTGGTGTCGAAATGTTGGTTGTAGTGATTTCTATACCAGGGTAGCAAGAAAGCCCCAGAGTACCAACGGATCAATAACTCAGGATCACACCAATGAGGAGGAGGAGTGTTCGATTGGGCTGGATCAAAAGTGAAACCCCCCATATCAACTCCGGCAATTGTCAAACCACTGTAGCCTAAAGCAAGAACCTGGGCAACAGAGATTCGCCAAAAGTCCCAGGAGCTTCCATTGTCTCCTGTCCAAAGACCAGCATATCGATGCATGCCTGTCTGACTTCCTCTGCCAATAATAAAGTTACGTTTATTCTCTCGCCCTTTCAGTTTATTGAGTCCATGGTAGGTTGCTTTGTGCAAGTTGTATGAATACAATGCCCAGAGTTCTATGGCTGTCTTGGTGGACGGTTTCTTGGTGGGGTCTTGATTATAGTCATCATCGGACATCAGAAGTCGAGATGGGAAGCTGGTTAAGTTAGCACTAATGACACTCTCTTGAAGATTTCTCGGACCCTAGCATATCACCATAGCAATTCCCTGCTGCAGGGGTGGTCATATCCTGCCAAACAAACTCCAGTCCATTGTCAAACAAGTACTGGTATTGTTGGCCCCATCTTTCTCTTGCAACAGCCCGGTTGAGATCTGGATAGAAGCCAACCTGGTTATTGTTAACACCTGGGCTGATTCAAAATCTTGAAGCAACTTACAGTTCCGAGATTCGTGCCGTAACTAACACCACCGTGGTAAGGAAATCCGCTATTGTAATTCCCCTCCTGTTTGCTCGGGTCACGCTCAATAAAAACGTAATTGTCACGGTATACCTCTGCGCCAATGTAATCTGCGAATGATATACGGTCGTTGAGAGAGTCAGGATCCTTGTAGCTCGGATTTGCATATCCGCCATCATATCTTGTGCATAATGGCCTGTTGACGGGTAGCCCATCGGAATACCTTTCGTCGGTCACAAGCAAGCTACAAGTGTCGTGAGACATGGAACGAACAGAGAAAGAATCATACTTACTTCGTCGCCGGGTTCTTTTTATCGTTCAAATCCCAAAAGTCTCGTAGGGTTTTGTAAGGATCAGAATCCGATTCTCGAAATGTCAAAATCGGCGTAATATTTGTGCAACTTTTCACACCACGAGCTTTAAGATTTCTCAAAAAGCCCCCAACGTCCGGAAAGTTGATACCATTTACCGTGAAGGTTCGATAGCGATCCTAAGCTATGCATTAGAATTGCTAATATCTCCATTCAGTGAGGTATATTTTTAAATTTACCTGAAAGTCAACATCTAGATGCATGCCATCGAGCGGAGTTTCTGACCTTTGATAACCGTCCACAATACCATTTACAGTTGCACTACTATCGTAACCATAGCCTACCTAATTAGTTCAGGTAAGCCCCACAGAGCAGAGAAATACTTGCATCCTTGGTGATGGCCCAGGATGAACCGTGGCTTAAGTTTTGGACGTCCTACAATTGACGTATATTGCCTAAATACAAGTAAGCAGCCCGTTCTATCTATCGAGAGATCCAGGAATGAAATGCTCACCAAATTATACCTGCGACACTGTCGTCGGTCATGATATATGCATCAAAAGTCCCGAATCTAGTACCAAGACTAATAGCAGAAGAGTTGTTCTTGCCAAGGTCTATTGCTACTTGAGAATAATTATCAACCATTAGCCCAGTGACATTCCGAAACTCAGGGGTTCCATTCATTTCTAGAAAGAAGGGAGTCGAGTGGTAACTAAATCATTAGGTTAGACCTAAATAACTTCTCCAGGCAGTGGTCGGAGTTTTACAGAGGTTCTTTAGGATCCAAGGCTCCTTGACCATACACTTTTGTGTAATTATAATTGTCATAACCTATGCCACGGATTAGAAACAGGAAATAAAATCCTAGAAACTTATTCCTACAGAAATAGTTCATGTAAGTTGGCCTCTTCAGAACAGTTCTACCGCCTTGCTCGCCAAAACCGACGTATTCTGCCTGCGTTGGTTTGTTTATGGTCATTACCACATTATTGATAATGCCAATACTTGGATTACCCTGATAAGCAAAGGTCTGTTGAGAAGTCTGCCAAATTATCTGCTCTTCAGCAGAGACCGTCGGAAGAGAGAGTTCGCTGATTACAGCGGAATCTGTTGGCATTGGTCGCAAGACTCTCGTAGCAACAATACGAAACGGAGAATCTAGAAAGTGTAGACGAGTGTTCACAACACCCGGTGAACTAGCACTCGCGTATTCCACAGACTGTCAACGATGATTAGCACTACAAATATGTTCATATTTTAATCATCAACCTACACTTAGGATCCAGTGAGTTGACGATTTCTTTTCGAAGGTTGTCTTCCAAGACCATGTTGCTGAAGTTGGGTGAGAATTCCATGCTTCAGAGTCACGATACTCCTCCTGCAGGCGATCTACCAAATCCGCAAAGCTACTTAATACAATGGTACGACTAACAGTTTCATATGTTTCAGAACCGAATATATTTATGAGTTCATGGTTGGAATATGTTTAACTCACGAGTTTGCATCTGGGTAAGCAGCCACGCTCGACAACTTGGGATTGTATCTGATTCTCCATGTCTGGGGAGTCACAAACTGTACTAAGCAATGAGTGTTTGGATTACTGTCAATTCCCTGAAGTGTTATGTGCGCGGCATATCTGAGGAGATCGGTCTTGTCGACTGAATTGGAGGAAACAATGTT
>Ga0247812_10001219_pt1 | contig 14614 bp, 14 predicted proteins | sample UWRJL149409B1_FD_178011 | JGI IMG/M metagenome (GOLD analysis project Ga0247812, IMG submission 178011) | Plant litter microbial communities from Arlington Agricultural Research Station in Wisconsin, United States - UWRJ-L149-409B-1 | ecosystem: Environmental > Terrestrial > Plant litter >...
CTTCTAAGGAATGGACCTGAAGTTCAGACCGCGACGGTGCGCAGGAATTGCTTTTTTACGGTGGTGAGCCGGCAGGCGAAGTCCGCGTTCGAAAGGGCTCAAAGCAACTGCAATGCGTCCGGGCGAGCGCCGGGGAATACCGCCTGCAGTTGGGACGCCGATAGGCCCCAGGTTTGGCTCAGCAATCCTCCCAGCAGGTTTCGATAGTTGTTGAGTACCGGATAATCACGATTCTGCAGCAGGCTCTGTTGGTTGACTGCCACCTGTTCACCCGCGATCCGCCCACCGCGTACGCTACCACCGAGTACCCAATACACCGTGCCATGCCCATGGTCGGTACCCTTGGCGCCGTTCTCGCGAAAGGTGCGGCCAAACTCGGACACCACCACCACGGTGGTGTTCTTCCACTCATCCCCCAGTGCCTGGGCATAGGCTACGAGCCCTTCACCAAGGTTCGCGAGACTGCTGGCTAGCGGGCCACTGGTGCTGCCTTGGTTGACGTGCGTGTCCCAGCCTCCGATGTCGACAAAACCCAGTCGGTATTCGTTGCGCATCAGTTTCGCCATACGTTGGGTCTGGGCTGCGAAACTCTGTGCGTTGGGTGCGCCCCGATTAGCCTCGAGCATTTCTTCCTGCAACTCCCTGGACACTTGTTGGCGCAACTCCAGGCCTTCGGCGGCGGAGGCCGCAAAGGGGGTATTTTTGTACATGGCGGAAAGAATCGCCGACTGCCGGTCGTCGAATGCCGACTTGTTTGCCCCGCGCAGCGAGAGGTTGGGAATGCTTCCAGCACCTTGAAAACTAAGCGGCAAGGCATCGGTAAAAGCAATCGGGGCGCTGTTGGGCAACTGATGCGAGAGGCGTGCGAGGAAGCCTGAGTCATAGCGACTGCGCTGATGAGTTGGTTCACCCGATTCAATGTTGTCCTGGGTCTCGAAGTGACTGCGGGACAAGTCATCAGTACCAGCGAAAGGGACGAAAGCGATTTCTTTGCGTTGCCACAGTGGGTAGATCGAATCGCGTAACACCGGATTCAGTCCCCATTGGCCGTCGAGCGCAATGGCGCTGAGAGGGTTGTGAACGTCGGGTCGGGCAATCGCCAGCGTGGGGCGTGACTCATGGTAAAAGTCGCTGGCATATGGCACTAGCAAGTTGTTGCAATCGTAGCCGCCGCGCAGAAATACGATCAAAAAGCGTGGTGCCGACCGGGGGGCGGCAAACAGTTTTGCGGAAAACGGCAAGGAGGGCAGGGCGATGGCTGCCGTAGCAGCGATCAGCAGTTCTCGACGATTCATGACAACTCCTCATCGCGTGACTTATCGGTTATTGAAGTCAGGCGAGGCTAGTAGAAAAGTATTCCATTCCTGCTGTGAAACTGCCTTGTCCAGCGCGGTTCGGGTAACGGCTGATAGGTACGGCGAGATGGTTTCGTAGAACAATGGGGTGGTGATCAACGGGAAGCCAGGGCCGGGTTGTTTGCTACCTGGCGGGGTGAACAGGCGATTGTCGCCCCGCCCGATTGCACGGGCTATTTCGAAGCGTTTGACCATCTGTCCCGAGCTCGACCACGCACTCGACGCCAGCGGCCAGCCATCGGGTGTCACACGCCCGAACAGTGGCTGGCCGAGTTGGTTCAGCCAGTTACTCATGGGCTGGACGTTGGCGAGGGGTTTGCCGTCATAGGCCAGGCGCACGGCCGAAACCACAAATTGCATCGGATCCTTGAAGCGGGTACCGGCGTTTTGCAGCAACTCGCTTGATTCGAACAGGGTGCGCATTACCTGGGCGATATCACCGTCACTGTCCAAGAAGGTCCTGGTCATCCTCGCCACCAAGGCCGGTGACGGTTGATCCGCGACAAAATACTGAGCCAGGCGCCTCGAGATAAACTGCGCACAGGCCTCCTGGCGGGTAATCAGTTCTACTGCATGGCGAATTTCCTCAAAGCCACTGCCTTTGATCGGTTGCCCGAGGAGCATTTTGTCGGTGAAGTCGTGGCGTGCGGGGTTGAACTCGAACATCCCCTCGCGCACCAGGCTGCCTTGTTGCCGGGGGCCGAATTTCTGGACCCGGCCATCCAGTGGGGTTAGCCCGGCGCCCGTCAGGATCAGCGCCAGCTGCTGCACGTCCTGTTGGGTATAACCTGAGCCTACACCCAAGGTGTGCAGCTCCATGAGTTCGCGAGCGTAGTTTTCGTTGACCTTGCCCCGGGCATTTTGGGCATTGTCCAGGTACTCAAGCATCGCCGGACTTTTGAGGGTGGCCATCACCAGGTCTTTGAACTTGCCCAGCGCGTGAGGACGGATCGAATTTTCGGCGTAGTCGGCCGTTAGCATTCGCACACGCCCCTTGGCCTGGAAGACACTGAAGTGGTTGAGCCAGAACACCACCAACTGTTCCTTGAGCTGATTGGGGCCATACACCGCGTGCAGCAATACGGCCTGGCGCGACTGCTCGGCGTGGTCGTTGAGATATTGTTGAATGTCTTTTCTGAAGGCGTTTTTGTCCTCACCTTCCGGCATGGCCCTGAACTGTTCCTGTTTGCTTTTCAAGCTCAACAGCAAGGATTGCGGGGGTGTGTTCAGCGCGGGGTAGCTTTGCAGCAATGCGTTGATCGCGGGTGGCAGGGGGTCGTTGATCCGATCAGCCAGTTGAGCATTGAGCAGGCCTTCGCGTCCCATGGTACGCAAGCGATCGAGGTTGGCGGTGTCCAGGCCAAAGCCGTCACGGCGTAACCAGGCAATATCGCTTGGGGTGACTGCCACTGGCGCAGAGGCCGATGCGGTAATGGAAAATCCGAAAATACAGGCTAAAAAAACCAACGGACGTAAAGCGGCAGATGACACGTGCATGGGGTGGATTCCGCGTATCAGGTAAGACGTAGTCAGTGGCCGGTGTAGTTTCCACGGCTGAGGCTGACGGGATGCTGAAGAACTCTCCGTCAGAGCGGTTGTGTTAAACGGGAGGTTCAATTCGGGGGCAAGTAGGGTGAGGCTGGTTGCTCCGCTCTTTTGGATGCCCTTCATGCAGGTAGGTTCAGGGAAGTGACAGATATTAACTGATGCAAATGGGCTTGCGCCAAACAGGAGCGCTGCGCTTTCGGGTATCTATGCTCAATCAACCTATGCAGGTGGGACAGATGTTTCAACCCGTGACCGCGTCTTGACGCAGTCCCCACGCTCGTCGCTTACTGGCGCCCCACGAGCGAAACGCACAGTCTAGCGTGGCGCTCCCATCCTGATTGGTTATAGGAGTATGCGATGAGCTGGTCTGCCCAACAGTATGTGGCGTTCGAAGATGAGCGCACCCGCCCGGCGCGTGACTTGCTGGCCGCGATCCCCGCGGTTGATGCACGTTCGGTGATCGACATCGGCTGCGGCCCGGGCAACTCCACCGAGTTGCTGGTACAGCGTTTTGCAGGTGCCGCGGTACGTGGTATCGACAGCTCCGCCGACATGATCGACGCCGCCCGCAAACGCCTGCCGGGAGTGCGTTTCGATACCAGCGATATTGGCACCTGGAACGAGCCCGGGCCGTTCGACGTGATCTTCGCCAACGCGGTGCTGCAGTGGTTGCCCGAGCATGCCACGCTGTTGCCCGCGCTGGTCGACAAGCTCACGGTAGGCGGCAGCCTGGCGATCCAGATGCCGGACAACCTCGAACAGCCGCCCCATCGGATGATGCGCGAAGTCGCGGCCAATGGCCCTTGGGCAGACAAGTTGGCCCCGGTCGCCGGGCAGCGCACGACCCTGGACGACGCCAATACCTATTACCAGATGCTGTGTACCTGCAGCGCACGGGTGGATGTGTGGCGCACCACCTACCACCACCCGCTGGCGGGCGGTCCGGCGGCGGTGGTCGAGTGGTTCAAGGGCAGCGGCCTGCGGCCGTTTTTGCAGCCACTGAACGAGGTGGAGCAAACCCAATTCCTGGCGCAGTACCTGGAAGCCATCGAACCCTACTTCCCGGTTCTGGCCGACGGCTCGGTGCTATTGCCGTACCCGCGACTGTTCATCGTCGCTACTCGCTAAGGGGATCACGCCTGCTGCAACACCTTCAACGCCGCCGAGGCCAGAAAGCCGGAGCGGCTTTTTTCTTCCGGGTGGTGCAGCACGTATTCGTCGATGCGAGTCAGCAGATAGGCGGGCAGGGTGATGTTGAGTTTTTGCGCCTTGCCCAGGTATTTGCTGACGTCGATGTCGACCAAGGCCCAGGTCACGCCGGCATATTGTGGGTTGCGCGCATGGTGGGTCACCTTGTTGGCTGGCGGAATCGCCGAACCGTCCTCGGCCAGGATCTCGAAGTGCCCCTCGATGGCTTCACGTGCCATGGCGATGGCGTCGTCCAGGTCATCACCGGCCGAGAAGCACCCCGGAATATCCGGCACTTCCACGCCCCAGGCGTGCTGCTCATCGCCTTCTGAAATGGCAATTGGATAAAGCATGTTGATTGTCCTCTGGTTTTAGTACGCCAACTCATGACAACAGGGCCTGTTGCAGGATGCTCACTGCCGTCTTGGTCAGCAGATCCTTCTTCGGGTGCGGAACCGTCACCAATCCAGGTTTGGTTGGATGTTTGAAATGATGGTGACTGCCCCGGACCCGCACCAGATACCAGCCGTCTGCAACGATTTGGCTGATCAAATATCGACTGTTCACATCACGTCCCTGTGCTGTGTAGGTGGTTACTATACCTACTAAAATGATCTTATCAACACTATAACCACCAATTTTGATGGGGCAGGTGATGAGTGGTTGAGATCAGTGTAGGAACCGCTGTTGAAACGGGAAGGCACGTTACCGGCGAAAGTATTGCGCGATGGTGCAGGACGCTTTTGTGCGGGGCCCTACGGAATTGCAGGCATAAAAAAACCGGTCACTGTGGACCGGTTTTTTGTCGTCTCCCGTCAGGAAGCTACCTGGCGCAAGACTGAAATTAGTGGAGCGGGTGAAGGGAATCGAACCCTCGTTATCAGCTTGGGAAGCTGGAGTAATGCCATTATACGACACCCGCTCGGAACGGCTGACTTTGTACCAGATGTGGCGACGGATTTGAAGTTTTTCTTTGCTGGATCTGCATTTACGTAGTTTTTTACACGCAAGGCGCGGTCTGTCGCGGGCAAGCCTGCTCCTACAGGTAGAGGATTACCTAAGGTGGCGAGGCTGCTCGCGAGGACGCTGTTTCAAATGGCCAGTGCATGGTGGTCCTGGGTTACGTGGGAACGCGTCCGGCCTTCGTGGGGCGACGGTTTCAGGAAGCCCAGTAGTACCTGGCGGCTGTCTCGGCAGGCGGCTTTGTGCTCCATGTCGAGAAAGTGCCCGGTGGCCTGGATGGTGCTGAAGGTGCTGTGTTGCACGTGGTTGCCAAACAACCGGGCATCGCTGGCGGCGGTGTACTCGTCCCATTCACCGTTCATGAACAGTACGGGCACATCGATCTGCTTGGCGGCCTTGAGGTAGCACAGGCGGTCGCTGTTGAGCACGTGGCTGATGTGAAAGTGCATCTGCCCGTATTCATGTTCGGCCAGGGTGCTGACGTGGCGGTAGTTGAAGCGCTTGAACAACGACGGCAAGTGCTTGCCGATGGTGTCGTTGACCAGGTGCCCGACACGGTCGCGATCGAGGTTGCCGAGGTAGTCGACACCCCGCTCCAGGTAGTCGCGCATCGGTTCGTTGATCACCGGCGAGAACGAGCTGATCACGGCCTTTTCGATGCGTCGCGGGCGATGCGCGAGGGCGATCATCGTGGCGGCGCCACCCCACGAAAATGACATCACGTGCTCGGCGGCGAAGTGGTCGATCAGCTCCAGGAGGATCTGCCCCTCGACTTCCTTGGTGAGCATTTTTTCATGCTGGTTGTGGGCTTTTGACCGGCCCGCGTAGGGTTGGTCGTAGAGCACCACGTTGAACTGTGGATGGAGATTTTTCACGGTCTGTGCAAACGACGCCGTGGTGGCCATCGAGCCGTTGACCAAAATGATGGTCTTCTCTGCGGCATCTGCGCGATAGAACTCCGTGTAGACCCGATACTGACCTTGTATGTCCAGCACAGCGATTTCTGGCCTCATGTCGTAAGACTCCTGGCAAGCGTGTAGGCGCGCAGCTGAGTGTGCACGGGCTTTATGACAGGTAGGCATACGCCTGGAAGGTGAGGGCCCATGTCGATCCGTTAATGTCTGGTCGACGGGTGTTGTTATAGGCGGGCAGTCTGTCGGGAGAGGTGGAGACGGGAGGCGCTCAACCGACAAAAAGTTTCTTAGAGGTATGGTATGACTTGGCGGTCACATTTCGGCCGACGGTTTGATTCAAGCAGGGTGCTGGCTATCGCGCAAGTGCCGTTGGCGAATTGTTCGACAATGTCTGCCCGGCGGTCGCGCAATCAGATCAAGGCGATCTCGGCAGCGCTCAGTGGGCGGTATTCGCCCGGCTTCAAGCGGCTGTCCAGCGTCAACGGGCCCATCTGTTCGCGATGCAAACGCATGACCTTGTTGTCGAAGTGGCCGAACATCCGTTTCACCTGGTGGTAGCGGCCCTCGATGATGGCCAGGCGCGCAGCCCGGGGCGCCAGCAACTGCAGGTCGGCGGGTTGGGTGGTGAGGTCTTCGAAGGCGAAGTACAGGCCGCGGGCAAAGGTTTCGGCGTACTCGGGCGTAATCAATTGCTCGGTTTCGACGTAGTAGATCTTCGCCAGCTTGGTCTGTGGTTGGGTCAGGCGGCGTGACCAGCTGCCGTCGTTGGTGATCAGCATCAAACCGGTGGTGTTGAAATCCAGGCGGCCGGCGATGTGCAGGTCGAGCTTGTCGGGTTCATGGATCAGGTCGAGGACGGTCGGGTGCTCGGGGTCACGGGTGGCACTGACGCAACCGGCGGGTTTGTGCAGCATGAAGTAGCGCGCGGCCTTGCCGGCTTGCAGCACCTCGTCGTCGCATTCGACGCGGCTGAACTCGCGCACCTCGGTGTGCGGGTCGCTGACGATCTGCCCGTCGACCTTGATCCGCCGCTCGACCAGCGCCAGGCGCACCTGTTGGCGGTTGAAACGCGGCAAGTTGCTGAGGAAACGGTCAACGCGCATGGGAGTCGGCAGGTCGGCAAGGGGCGCGCATCTTACGCGACACAGACGCCGTTTGCCTGCAGTTGTGCCTCGACCTGGGCGCAGCCGGGGCACAGGCACGACAGGTCGCGCAGTTCGGCGGGCAAGGCCGCCAGCACCGCCGGGTCGATGGTCACGGTGTAGCACCAGCAACTGTGCTGGGCGGTGCGCGGGTCGGCCAGGCTGCAAGCGTTGCTGGCGCCGCAGGCCGGGCAGAGGTCGGGTTTATGCATAGCTGGAGTGAGGCATCTGGGTACAGGTCCGGTTGCGGCCAAGTTGTTTGGCTCGATACATCGCCTGGTCGGCGCGCGACAGCAGGTCGTGCAAGGTGTCATCCGCCTGCAGGGTGGTCAAGCCGATGCTCAGGGTAATTTGCAGGGATTTGCCTTCATAGCGGTAGTGCTTGTGCTCGATCATCTGGCGAATTTTCTCGGCGATCTTCAGGCCGGTGCTGGCGTCGGTGTCCTTGAGCAAGACGATGAACTCCTCGCCACCCCAGCGACAGACGATGTCGGACTGGCGCAGGCAGCTTTCCAGGTCACGGGCGAAACCGGCCAGCACCAGGTCGCCGGCGAGGTGACCATGGCTGTCGTTCAGGCGCTTGAAATGGTCCAGGTCCAGCAGCAAGGCGGTCAGCGGCTTGGGTTCGCGCTGGGCTTCCTGCATGGCTTGCGCTGCCAGCAGGTCGAAGCCGCGGCGGTTGGGCAGGCCGGTGAGGCTGTCGAGGGTGGCCTGGGCTTCGATGCGGCCCTGGAAACGCGTGATCACCCGATGGAGCAGGGCCAGCACGCTCAGGGTGACGATCAGGCAGATCAGCAGGTTCAGGTACAGCGACTGACGCACCTCGTGCAGGGCGCTGCCTTCACGTTTGTCGACGAACAGGTACCAGTTCAGTTCCGGGATAAACCGTACGTTGAGGAAATGCCCCTGGCCTTGGGTCATATATTCGTAGCTGCCGCTGTGGGGTTTGGGCAGCGTGGCCAGAAGATCGCGCATGCTGTCCAGCTCGCTCAGCGCCGTGCCGACCCGCGCGCCTTGCGGGCCGCCGTCGGCACCGGTGAGGACGATGCGACCCTCGGTGTCGACGAAATACACGCTGCGCTGGTAACGCTGCTGGTAGGTGTCGATCAGCTTGATCACGGCATCGACGGTCAGGCCGACGCCCGCCGCGCCAATGAAGTTGTCCTGGTAGTCGTAGACCTTGTAGTTGATGAAGAAGGTCAGGCTGTCCTGGTTGGCCATGTCCACGTCCACGTTGATCTCGTAGGGCGGGGCCATGTCGCGGACGCGGAAGTACCAGGTGTCGCGCGGTTCGCTAAGGCTGACTTTTTTCAGCACGCCCTTGGCCTGGTAGTAGGTCAGGCTGTTGTTGGAGACGAAGAAGGCGGTGTAGGCGCCGTAGTGGGTCATGACCTCGTTGAGGTAACGGGTCATTTGCCCGGGATCGCGCTCGCCGGCCACCACCCAGTCGCGCAGGAAGGTGTCGCGCGACATCATCGAGGAAATCAGGATTGGCCGGACCAGGTCTTTCTGGATCTCCGAGTAGACGGTGTCGGAGGTCAGCGGCAGTTCGGTGTTGACGATGCTGTCGCGAATCGAGGCGCGCGAGGCGTAGTAACTGAGCAGGGAAGTGGCCAGGAAGCCGGCACCCAGCAGGGCGATCAAGGTGAGGACCAACGAACGTTGCGAAAACAGCGCAGAGCGAAGCGGCATGACGAGTCCGTTGATCGATGTTGAGTCAGAGCATTCTAGTGGGACTTAGGGGAAATGACGCGGGCATTTGCGCCGTTACGCGGCAAGCCAGTCGACGAATGACATGTATCAATCTGTTGCCGCTGCGCACCAGATTGTCAATTCGCTGTCAGATATCACGTCAGGCAGATTATTTGGCTGATGCCCGCCCGCGTCGCTGGTGTGGCTCTTTAGCGGTCCAGGAGGCCGCCATGTATCGCCGACTTGTTCTGATTACTTCGATGAGTTTGAGTCTTGCCGCGTGCGTTCCTTATTACGACGGAGGTTCCAGCTACTACCGTTCAGACATCTATTCTTCGCCGGCTCCGGTCTACTACGGGGGCGGTTCTTATTATTCCTACCCACGCAGTTACTACTCGCAGCCCTCGCGGTATTACCCTTCGGCGCGTTATTACCAGGCGGCGCCGCGTTACTACCAACCTTCACCCCGTTATTACCAGGCCCCGTCCCGGGCCTACCGCCCAACCCCCAGCCATGGCTGGGACGGTCATCGCAACCAGGGGTGGGGCAATAACTACGGCCAGAGCAACCAGCGCTGGGAACAGGGTGGGCGGGGCGGGCGCGATCACGCTGACCGGCGCGGCGATCGACGTGGTGATCGGCATGGCGAGCACAATGGTCGTGGTGAGCGCGGCGGGCGCAACCGTTAGATCAGGCAACCGGCAAGCGGCGCATCCAGCGCCGCTTTTTTATGCCCGGGGATTCAGTAGTCCGACAGGTCCGCCAGCGGGTGCCGGCCTTCCCAGGCCTTGTGAAAGTGCGCATCGACCACCGCCTGGGGGATCGTATTGACGTCCGGCCAGTGCCAGCGAGGCTTGTGGTCCTTGTCGATCAGGCGCGCCCTGACGCCCTCGCTGAACTCCGGATGGCGGCAGCAATTGAGGCTCAGGGTGTATTCCATCTGGAACACTGCGGCCAATGACAGGTGGCGGGCGCGCTGAATCTGCTCCCAGACCAGATGGGCGGTCAACGGGCAGCCGTCGTGCAGGCTTTTCGCAGCGCGGGCCAGCAGCAGGTCAGGGTGATCCCGCAATAGGCTGATGGCGCGCCAGGCACAGCGCACATCGCTGACGTCCAGCAGCTCGTCGATCTGCTCGCGGCGCGGCAACCATTGCGCCTCGGGCATTTGCTCGATGGCTTCTTGCTGCAGGGCTTTGAACAGGCTGTTGAGTTGCATCGCGGTCTGCTCCTGCCAATTGAGTTGCAGCAGGCCTTCGATCAATTGCTCCTGCTGCTCATCGAGCAGGAAGCGGTCAGCCAGATCCAGGTCGAGGGCATCGCGGGCGTTTATCTGGGCGCCGGTCAAACCAAGGAACAGCCCCAGCTTGCCGGGCAGGCGTGAGAGGAACCAACTGGCGCCGACATCCGGGTACAGGCCGATACTGATCTCGGGCATGGCCAGGCGGCTGCTGGGGGTGACGATGCGGGTGCTCGCGCCCTGCAACAAGCCCATGCCACCGCCGAGCACATAACCATGGCCCCAGCAGATCAGCGGCTTGGGGTAGGTGTGCAGGCGGAAGTCCAGGCGGTATTCCGCAGCGAAAAATTGCGCGGCCAGCGGCGGTACTTCGCCGGGTTGGGTGCGACAGGCCTGGGCCAGGCTGCGCACTTCGCCGCCGGCGCAAAATGCCTTGGTGCCGTTGCCGCGCAGCAGGACGCAGACCACCTGCGGTTCTTTGGCCCAGCTGTCCAATTGCTCGGTCAGGGCGCGGATCATCGGCAGGGACAGGGCATTGAGGGTGCTTTCGGCATCCAGGCTGGCGATGCCGATGCGTGCGCCATCTGTGCCGGTGAGTTCTTCGAAGTGCAGATTCATCGTGACCTCGATTGCGGATTCAAGGGTTCATTATGAGCGCTGTGCAGGAAAGTGCCGGATCTGCGTCAGATCAATTGACAAGCGTGACGGGCTTTCCTAGGGTTCGCCCCATTGTTTTTGCCGGATGTAACCATGACTGCTGACGACCGTATCAAACTCGAACCGAGCTGGAAGGAGGCACTGCGTGCCGAATTCGACCAGCCCTACATGGCAGAGTTGCGCAACTTCCTGCAACAGGAACGTGCGGCAGGCAAGGAGATCTATCCACCCGGCCCGATGATTTTCAACGCGCTCAACTCCACGCCGTTGGACAAGGTCAAGGTGGTGATCCTCGGCCAGGACCCCTACCACGGCCCGGGCCAGGCCCATGGCCTGTGTTTCTCGGTGCAGCCGGGCGTGCCGGCGCCGCCGTCGCTGGTCAACATCTATAAGGAATTGAAACGCGACCTGAACATCGACATCCCCAGTCACGGCTGCCTGCAAAGCTGGGCTGACCAGGGCGTGCTGATGATCAACACCACCATGACCGTGGAGCGGGCCAATGCCAACGCCCATGCGGGCAAAGGCTGGCAGTTCTTTACTGACCGGATAATCGAAGTGGTGAGCGAGCATCAGCCCCACCTGGTGTTTCTGCTGTGGGGCGCCCATGCGCAGAGCAAACAGAAACTGATCGACGCCACCAAGCACCTGGTGCTGACCTCGGTGCACCCCTCGCCACTGTCTGCCTATCGCGGCTTCCTCGGCTGCGGGCACTTCAGTCGTACCAACAAGTACCTTGAGCAGAATGGCGAGACGCCGATCGAATGGCGATTGCCGCCAGTCTGACGCCATAACCCCGCGCGCCCGATCGGGCGCGACACGGTCTACTGCTCTGAATCCGGTTGCCGGTCCCAGTGCCGGAACAACGGTTCGGCCAGAAACAGCACGAACAGCAAGCGCATCACCTGCATCGCTGTCACCAGTGGCACCGACAGTTGCAGGGTTTCGGCGGTCAGGCTCATTTCAGCGATGCCGCCGGGCATCATGCCCAGGGTCAATGAGCGCAGGTCCAACTGGGTCAGGGCGCTCAGGCACAACGCGGCCAGGGTGGCGATCAGCATGGTCAGTGCCGTGCCGATCAGGGTGCGGCCCATGAAGGAGGGCGCGCGGCGGAAGAACTGCCGGTTGAAGTGACAGCCCAGGCCACTGCCGATCAGCCATTGACCGACCTGGCTGCCGCCATCGGGCAGGCCGATGTGCAGGTCCAGGCTGATACTCACGGCGGCACTCACCAGCAAGGGACCGAACAGCCACGGATTGGGTTGGCGCAAGCGCTGCCAGAGCCAGGCACACAGCGCGCCCGCCGGGAACAGCAGGGCCAGCCAGCGCCAGTCGACGCTGGTCGGATGCAAGGCCGGCACGCCTTCGCCCAGCAGGTACTTGAAGGCGGCTGGCACACACAGCACCACCACCAGCACCCGCAGGCTTTGCCCGGCCGCCACTCGGCTCAGTACGGCGCCGTTGCGAGCGCCGAGGTTGACCATTTCACCGGAGCCGCCCGGCATGCTGGAGAAAAATGCGGTGGCGCGATCCTCGCCGGTGCGCCGCAGCAGCCAGACCCCGACCACGGCCGAAAGACTGGTCACCAGCGCGCCGAAGAAGATCAGCCCGAAATGACTCATGACCTGCTCCATCACCACGGGAGTGAAGTGCAGGCCAATGCCGATGCCGACGATCCACTGGCCGCACTTGCGTCCGCCCGGGATCTCGGCCAATTGCCAAGGGGTCAAGCAGCGTACCAGGATGATCGCCAGCAACGAGCCGACCATCCACGGCAGCGGCCAGCCGATCTGACTGGCGAGGTAACCGCCCAGCAGACCGACCAGCGGTGTTCCCCACCAGGTTTTCCAGGACCGGCGATCAGACATCGGCAATTGCGCGACGGGCCACGGAGCGCTTGCGCCAGATGCGCAGGATCGGCACCAGCAGCATCAGCACGATCAGCGCCCACACGGTGTTGGTGATCCCGCTCGACCAAAGAATCTCCAGCGAACCGTTGGAAATCGACAGCGCACGACGCAGGTTCTGCTCCATCAGGCCGCCGAGGATGAAGCCCAGCAGGACGGGCGACAACGGGAAGTCCAACTTGCGCAGGATATAGCCGAAGATGCCGATGCCGATCATCAGGAACAGGTCGAAGGTGGTGGCGTGCACCGCGTAGACACCGATCGCGGTAATGATCGCGATCATGGGCACCAGCGCCCAGTTCGGCACGGCGAGGATGCGGGTGAAGATGCGGATCATCGGGATGTTGAGGATCACCAGCATGACGTTGGCGATGAACAGCGAGGCAATCAGGCCCCAGACGATGTCAGGCTGCTGCTGGAACAACAGCGGGCCTGGGGTGATGTTGTACAGCGACAGGGCGCCGATCATCACCGCCGTAGTGCCCGAGCCCGGGACCCCGAGGGTCAGCATCGGTACCAGGGCGCCACAGGCTTCGGCGCCAATCGCGGTTTCCGGTGCCGCCAGGCCGCGCTTGTCGCCCTGGCCGAACTTGCCGCCAGGACCGGCGATCTTTTTCTCGGTCATGTAGGCCACGGCGCTGGCGAGGGTTGCACCGGCACCCGGCAATACCCCCATGATGAAACCCAGTACGCCACAGCGGATGTTCACCCAGAACACCGAGGCGGCTTCCTTGAAGTTGAACATCATGCGCCCGGTGGCCTTGAACGCTTCCTGGCCCCGGTGGGTTTTCTCCAGCAACAGCAGGATCTCGCTGATGGAGAACAGGCCCAGCACCAGCACCACGAATTGAATGCCGTCGGTGAGGTGGATGTTGTCCCCGGTGAAGCGGTACACGCCGCTGTTGGCGTCGATGCCGACCGTGGACAGGAACAGGCCGATCAGGGCCGCGATAAAGGTTTTTAGCGGCCGGTCGCCGGCCATGCCGCCCAGGCAGACAATCGCGAATACCATCAGTACGAAATATTCCGCTGGGCCGAAGGCGATTGCCCACTTGGCCAGTATCGGCGCAAACACCACCATGCCGCAGGTCGCAATGAACGCGCCGATGAACGAGCTCCAGGCCGACAACGACAAGGCCACCCCGGCCATGCCCTGGCGGGCCATCGGGTAGCCGTCGAGGGTGGTCATGACGGTTGAGGCTTCGCCGGGAATGTTCAGCAGGATCGAGCTGATCCGCCCGCCGTACTCGCATCCCAGGTATACCGCCGCCAACAGAATCAGCGCCGACTCCGGTGGCAGGCCCAGGGCGAAGGCGATGGGAATCAACAGGGCCACGCCGTTGATCGGACCCAGCCCCGGCAGCAGGCCGACGACGGTCCCGATCAAGGTTCCGCTCAACGCCGTGACCAGGTTGTAGGGCGTCAGGGCAACCCCAAAACCATGGCTCAAATAACCAAGAGTATCCATATCAGTTCTCCAGGACGTCGAGCAGGCCCAGGGGCAGCGGCACGTCCATGACTTTGTCGAACAACAGGTACAGACCCACGCTCAGCAGGCAGATGATCAGCGTGCCGGGCAGCCAGCGTCCGCCATACAGGCGCGCCATCGGGATACCCACCAGGATGCTGCTGAGGATGAACCCCAGGGGCTCGAAGAGCCCGGCGAACACCAGCAGCAACAGCACGCAGCGGCCGATCTTGCTCAGGGTCTCGCGGTCCAGTGGCGGGTCTTCTTCGCTGTGCTTGATCGGTGAGGGCCGGTACACCATGTAGATCAGCCCCAGCGCCATCAGTCCCAGCATCAGCAGGGGGAAGGCGCGTGGTCCGATCGGTTCGTAGGAAAAGGCTGCCTGGTAAGGCCAGGCCATAAGGATCAGGCACAGGCAGGCCAGCAACAGCACCGAAGCAAAAATGCGTTGTAACAGCATGACAAACTCCTGGGCCACGCCCCGATTGGTGCCAGGGCGGTGGCCGTGAGAACGAGGCGATTACTGGATCAGGCCGAACTCTT
>Ga0247812_10001220_pt1 | contig 14611 bp, 9 predicted proteins | sample UWRJL149409B1_FD_178011 | JGI IMG/M metagenome (GOLD analysis project Ga0247812, IMG submission 178011) | Plant litter microbial communities from Arlington Agricultural Research Station in Wisconsin, United States - UWRJ-L149-409B-1 | ecosystem: Environmental > Terrestrial > Plant litter >...
TATCATCACCTTCTTCTCGGGCTTGCCGAGCACTTGCCAGTAACGGCGCACGGTGCGGATCAGCACTTCGTTGGCCTCGGAACCGGAGTTGGTGTAGATCGCGTGGCTGTAATGCCCCGGCAACAGGCTGAAAAGCAGCTCCGACAGCTCGATGACCTGCGGGTGGGTAGTGTGGAAAAACATGTTGTAGTACGGCAACTGCTCGAGTTGCCGGGTCGCCGCGGCGGCCAGGTCCTTGCGCCCATAGCCCAGGTTGGTGCACCACAGCCCCGACATGCCATCCAGGTAGCGCCGCCCGTCGTTGTCCCACAGGTGCAGGCGCTCGCCTCGCACCATCACGCGCGGCCCTTCGTCGTTGAGGGCTTTCTGATCGACGAACGCGTGGATGTGGTGTGCAGCGTCGGCGGCCTGGTAGTCGCGGGTTTCACGTGGGGTGGTCATCGCCAGTTCTCCGTTGTGGTGATCGATAGTGGCCCAGGTACCCGCAGGGCAAAAATAGTAAAAATGTGTTCGCAGGCGATGAAAAAACTAGGCAGCGATTTCCCCCATGCGCGCGTCATGTGGTTATTGTTCAGGCATGACCCAATCGTCGCCCACGCGGACCTGGGCGGTGCGCAAATTGCTTGGGATCAGCGGTCGAGACCGACACCTGCCCCATCACCCCGAGGTTTGCCGTGGCTGCCTACAATCTGCGTCAACTGAAGTACTTCATCACTACCGTGGAATGCGGCAGCGTCGCCGAGGCCTCGCGCAAGCTGTACATCGCCCAGCCGTCGATCTCCACGGCCATCAAGGGCCTGGAAGACAGCTTCGGGGTGCAGTTGCTGATCCGCCATCACGCCCAGGGCGTCTCCCTCACCCCCAGCGGCGCACGCTTCTATCGCAAGGCCCAGGAGCTGCTGCGCATGGCCAAGGAGTTCGAGCAGAACGCCCTGGCCGACAACGATGTGGTGTCCGGGCAGATCGACATCGGCTGCTTCGAGACGGTGGCACCGTTGTACCTGCCGCAACTGATGGCCGGGTTTTCGGCGCTGTACCCGGGGGTGGAGATCCGCATCCGCGATGGCGAACAGCAGGAGCTGGTGCAGGGGCTGACGTCGGGCGCCTTTGACCTGGCGATCCTCTATGAGCACGACCTGGATGGCACCATCCAGACCGAACCCTTGATGCCGGCGCAACGCCCTTATGCCCTGCTGCCGGCCGATCACCGCTTCGCCCAGCAGGCCCAGGTGTCACTGCGCGACCTGTGTCTGGAGCCGATGATTCTGCTGGATGTGCAGCCGAGCCGGACCTACTTCGTCAGCCTGTTCGATGAGCTGGGGCTGACCCCACGAATCGCCTTCAGCTCACCCTCGATCGAGATGGTGCGTGGCATGGTCGGCCAAGGTTTCGGTTTTTCGATCCTGGTCACCCGGCCACATTCGCAATGCACCTACGATGGACAAAAAGTGGTGTGCGTGGACATCGTCGAAGACGTCACCGGTTCCGGGTTGGTGGCCGCCTGGCTCAAGCGCGGGCAATTGACCAAGCCGGCGCAGTTGTTTGCCGATTACTGCCGGGAGCAGTTGACGGCCAAGGCCCTGGGATCGGCCTGATGTGACGAGCCCTGGTCAGGCCAACAGTCCCAGTTCTTTCGCCCGGGCCACGGCCTGGGTGCGACGCTCGACGCCGAGCTTGCTGTTGATGTGGCTGGCGTGGGTTTTCACCGTGTGCAACGAGATGAACAACTGATCGCTGATTTCCTGGTTCGAACAGCCCCGGGCAATCAGTTGCAGCACCGCTTGCTCACGAACACTGAGGGCTTCGCCGCCGGGTTGGCTCTCAACGCTTTCGCGAATCGCGACGTGAGGCAAGTGTTCCATCAGGCTCTGGCGCAGAGGCGTGGGTGGACAGTGGGCCAGTTGCTCACGCAGCCAGTCCGGTCGCTCGCGCAATAACCCATCAAAAGGCTGCAACACGCCACCGCTGGCGGCCTCGAACGCCTGGGCCATGGCCCGACGTGCTTCTGGCTCACGCCCATGGCCCAGCAACAGGCTGACTTTCTGAATCAGCGCCATCACGCTGAGCATCTGCCGCCCACTCTTTTGCCCATGCTCGAACAAGACATTGAGACGCCCTTCGGCCAGCATCGGCTGGTTTTGCATCGACTCCAGCAGGGCTTGCTGCAACTCGATGTGCAGGGGCATTTGCGGGTGGAATTCGGGGGGCGCCGCGGCCTGTTCGCCGTTGTAGGTCTGGCCCAGGCGTGTCAGCCAGGCGCCGGCCAGGTCGGTACGCCCCTGGGCCAGCCACAGTTCACATTTGACCAAGGTCAGCATGGCCAGGTAGTAGATCGGCGGCACGTCCCAGATGTGCATCAGCCGCTCGGCCTCGGCCAGTTCGGCGAACGCCTTGGCAAACTCGCCCCGGCTGCCTTCCAGCCGGGCGATCACACTGTGGCCGATCAGCACGCTGATGTCGCGGCAGGCCCGTGCTTCCGTCAGGCCGGCGTGCAGGCGGGCGAGCCCGAGTTCGGGTTGCAGGCGCAGGACCAGCAGGAAACCTTCGTACAGGGTCAGGCGCGCGCGCACCGCATACAGCCGTTGCGGCGACAGGCCCTGCAAGCGTTGCTGGCCCTGGTGGACTTCGTCCAGGGCACGCAGGATTTCCCCTCGCGCCTGCAGCACCCGGGCGCGGTCGTAATGGGCCAGCGCTTCGAACAGGGGATTACCGACCCGTTGTGCCAGCTCCAGGGATTCGCGGTTCAGCTCTCGGGCACGCCACAGGTCGGCGTCGGCGATGGCCAGGTTGGACAGGGTCGACAGGCACATCAGCCGCTGGCCATAGCGTTTGTGCGGCAGGCTTTGCAGGGCCTCGGTGCAGTACAGCAAGGTCAAGTCGCGCTGGCCGCGGCCACGGGCGATGATCCCGCTCAAGGCCAGCCACTGCGCCAACATGGATTTTTGCGCGGTGGCCGAAGGCGCCGGCAGGAACCGGCTGAGATGGCTGGCCAACTCTTGCGCAGCATCCAGCTGGCAGGCCAGGCCCAGGGCCCAGCTGTACAGCACGATCAGCCGTGGGGTGCTGACCAGCAGGCTGTCGGGTAAGTCCATTTTCCAGCGCAGCAACATGCCGACGTTCTGTTCGGCCAGCAGCTGTTCTTCGGACAGGTTTTGCACCAGGTTCGCCGCCACATCCAAGTGCCCGGCCCGCAAGGCCTGCTCCACGGCTTCGTCAAGCAGGCCCTGGGCATTGAACCAGCGACACGCCCGCAGGTGCAGGCTGGCGACGGGCACCATGGCGTTAACGGTCGGGCGGCTGCGCAGCAGGTCGGAAAACAGGTGGTGATAGCGGAACCAGTGCCCCTGCTCGTCGAGCGGGACCAGGAACACCTGGTGGGACAGCAGGTAACGCAGGATTTGCGCACTGTCGTGGGCTTCGCGCACCGCGTCGCACAGTTCGCTGCAAAAGCGCTCCTGGGGCGCGGTGTCGTAGAGGAAGGCCTGGACCTCGGCGGGCAGGCAATCGATGACTTCTTCGAGCAGGTAGTCGCGGATCAGCCCTTCACCACCGTGCAGTGGCGGTGGCAGTGTCGCGCCATTGCCGGCTTCCGACGCCGCGAGCAACCAGAAGCGTAGCCCCGCCACCCAACCTTCGCTGCGCTCAATCAGGCTTTCCAGCGCCTCGCCACGCAGCGAACTGCTGTGCCGGTTCAATAGGGCCAAGGATTCGTCGTGCGTCAGGCGCAGGTCCTGCTCGTGCAGTTCGAGCAATTGCCGCGACAGGCGCAAACGGGCCAGGTGCCAGTCTGGCCGCTGGCGACTGGTTACCAGCACCAGCAGGCCATCGGGCAGGTGATTGAGGAAAAACTGCAGGCAGCGGTCCAGCACCGGGCCCTGGGCCAGGTGATAGTCATCCAGTACCAGCAACAATGGGGCGCTGGGCGAGAGCTGGACCGCCAATTCGTCGAGTAGCCCGTCCAGCCACTCTTCGAAGGCGAACGGTTGATGACGTTGGCGCATTTTCAGCAGGCCCAGGGCCTGGGCGCCCAGCCGAGGGAAATAGTGCTGCAGGCCTTCAAGCAACCGCTCGAGAAAACGCCCCGGGTCATTGTCTCGCGGGCTGAGTCCCAGCCACAGGCTTTGCCAGTGGTCCGGCAGGCTCTGGCAGAACTCCACCGCCAGTGAGCTTTTACCAAACCCGGCCGGGGCGCTGACCAACAGCAGTCGCCCGGTCAAACCAGCACTCAGCCGCTCGCACAACCGCGGCCGCAGGATGTGGCCGTCGGGCAAGGGGGGACGGTAAAAGCGTCCTTCCAGCATCGGTACGGCCGGGCCAGGAGGGCTGTGGATTCGGAACAGGTCAGTCATAGCCAACTCTTATTGAAGTGCTGTTGTCGGCATTGCAGATGTCCGCAGACTAGCGGCAAACCGCCAGGGTTTGAAGGCAATTGCTACAAATGGCTACAAAAAGTCTGAGCGCCCTCTGCCGCCGTCACCGATTCGGTGGGTGTCGATCACTTTATCCAAGGCAAAAAAAACGCCCCGAACCAGTCGGGGCGTTTTTCGAGGATGCGGCCTCTGGTGCAGCGTATTAGCGAACACCTTCCTGACGCAGTGCGGCCGGGGTGAAATCGCTGGTGGTGGCGGTGAAGCCGAAGTCGTAAGCCTGTTTCTCTTCGTTCTTCATGCCCAGTGCCAGGTAACGGCCGGACTGCAGGTCGTAGAGGGTTTCCAGGGCATACCACGGCACTTGTTTGTCGTAGTAGTCCTCGGCATGGGCTTCGGCCACGCGCCACAGTTGACCACGACCGTCGTAGTGGTCGATTACCGCAGCTTGCCAGGTGTCTTCGTCGATGTAGAAGTCACGCTTGGCGTAGATGTGACGCTGGCCTTCCTTCAGGGTCGCAACCACATGCCACACGCGGCGCAGCTCGTAGCGGGCCAGATCCTGGTTGATGTGCCCGGCCTTGATGATGTCGGAGTACTTGAGCTTAGGATCGTCAAGCTTGTAGCTGTCGGAGGCGATGTACATCTCTTTCTTGCCTTCGAGCTTCCAGTCGTAGCGGTCCGGTGCACCGTTGAACATGTCCAGGTTGTCGGAGGTCCGCAGGCCGTCGGCTGCAGTACCCGGGCCATCATAGGACACTTGCGGGGCACGGCGCACACGACGCTGGCCAGCGTTGTAGACCCACGCCGAACGCGGCTCCTTGACCTGGTCGAGGGTCTCGTGGACCAGCAGCACACCACCAGCCAGACGCGCCGGCGCGGTTACTTTCTGCTTGAAGTAGAACAGGATGTTGCCCGGGTTTTTCGGGTCGTAGTCCTTCATTTTGTCGCGGAACACGAACTGGTCCTGGAAGTACACCAGGCTGTAGGAGCCGTTGGCTTGCGGCGTGGCCTGGGTGACCAGGCGGGTCACGCTGCCACCACGGTAGCGGGTGATGTGGTTCCAGATCACTTCCACACCGGTTTTCGGGATTGGGAACGGCACGGCCGTTTCGAAGTTTTCCAGGCCGTTGCCACCCGATACAAGGGTGGTGTTGGTGGCGTTGCGCTTGATGGACGCGAACACTTCAGGCGGCACGGTGGCGCCACGGTGAGAGGTGTACACCGGCATCTTGAAGGTTTCCGGGTAACGCTTGAACATCGCGTATTGGCCCGGGGCCAGCTTTTCCTTGTACTTGTCGACGTTCTGCGCGGTGATGGTGAACAGCGGTTGCTCGCTGGCATAGGGATTGGACAGGAAGCCCTTGCTGTCTACCGTGCCGGCATTCTTGGCCAGGGGTTTCCAGCTCGGAATCGAGCCGTCGGCATTGCCGGTCATTTCTGCGCCCATCGGCGTCAGGCTCTTGCCCAGCTTATCGGCTTCGGCTGCCGGAACGGCGCCCATGACGCCGGTCGCCAGCAACGAAAGCCCCAGTCCTGCGACGTACACCAGATTCTTGGTTATTTTCATTTCTTGTTCGTCCTGAAGAAGCAGTGCTTAGAAGTTCACGCCGACGCTGAGCGCGACGAAGTCACGGTCATCCACGGTGGTGTACTTGCCGTCGAAGAAGTTGGTGTAGGCCAGGCTCGCGGTGTAGGTGTTCTGGTACTCGGCATCCAGACCCAGGCTGACGGCCTTGCGACCTTCCTCGAAGTTGCCGCCAGGACCAGGCGAGTAGCCGCTGACGTCATGGGACCAGGCCACGTTCGGCTTGAGGTTGACCCCGGCGAATACGTCGTTGTAATCCCAGATCGCACGACCACGGTAGCCCCAGGAGGTTGGCGTGGTGAAACCTTCATCGTTGCAATTGCGGGTCGCGTTGTTGGTGGCGGTCCCTGGACCGGCACCGGCGATGGTCCGGCCGTTGAGGAATTCGCAGGAAGCACCTGGCAGTTCGCCCGGACCATAGACCGGGTCACGGCCGTAACGGACATCGGAGGTGCTTTCCAGCCCACCGACGTGAGTCACGCCGACTTCACCGACCACGGTCAAGCGGCTGGCGCCCATCACCTGGTCAAAGAAGTGCGTCAGGGTGGTCTGGAACTGGGTCACTTCCTTGCGGCGATAGCCGTGCAGGTCGGAACCCGGTGCTGCCGACAGCAGCGAAGCGTTGGCCAGCGCGCCGCCCAATGGACGAACCCCGGCGAACAGGATGTCGGTGGAGTTGAGTTGTACCGGTGCATTCGGACGGTAGCTCAATTCACCTTGCCACGCCGTGCCGGTAGGCAAGGTGGTGGAGAAGCTCAGGCCGTAGAGGCGAATGTCTTCAGGGTATTCGACGAAGTACTGCGAGTTGCCCGCCACCAGCAGTGGCCCGAGCGCAGCGAATGGCCCCGGCAACGACGCGGCGGTGTTGTAGACCGACTGCGAGGCCCCCGTGGCGCTGAAGATCGGCGCACGGCTGTGGTAGTTCATGAAATAGGCACCGAACTCGGTGTCCAGCGGATCGAACATGTACTTGAAGGACGCGCCCCACTGGCCGCTGTCCCGTGCATCACGGTCCGGACCGCGGCGCACCAGCACACCTTCCTCATTGACGTCGACACCGTTCGCAGCCAATGGCCCCAGGGCGATGGCCGGAATGGTCGAGCGCTTGTTCAGTACGCGCAGGTTGTTGTCGCAACCGTCGGCGACGATGTCCGGCTGGGAGAAGAAGGTGCCGCAGTTATCGACAACGGTCTGGTCCCATTCCAGTTGATAGAACGCCTCGGCCGAGAGGTTTTCGGTCAGGCTCTGGGACACGTAGAACATGTTGACCGGGATCAGGCCTTCCTTGATCTCGGCACCCGGACGACGGAATGCGGACACATCGATCGGGTTGATGGAGTTGATGCCGCCGCCGATGAAGGTACTTTCACCCCAACTGACCACCTGTTTGCCCAGACGCACGGAGCCCGGCTGATCGGCAATCGCGTAGTTGTGGTAGACGAAGGCGTCGAGGATCTGCCCGCCGGAGGACTTGGCGCCTTCCTTGCGGTTGTCGTTGCTGACGTCCTTGAATTCCAGCTCTTCGTTCTGCAGCGCGAAGTCATACCAGTACTTGCCCCGGACAAACACGCCGGTGTCACCGTACTTCAGTTCAAGGTCATGAATGCCTTTGAAGATCTTCGAGAACGCTTGCCCGCTCTTGAAGTTCAAGTGGCCGTCATCGGAGGTCTGGGACAGACCGTGCCCACCGTTGTTGACGCCGATGAGGTTCTTGTTTGGCGATTGGGTCGACACACTCATGCCCAACGAGAGGGACGAGTCGAATTGACCTTCGATTTCACCAACGTTGAAACTGACGCCGAATGCAGGCCCGGCGAGCGTAGAGGCGAGACTGACCGCCAAGGGCAGTTTCGCCCGGCGCCAGAACTGGTTTACTGATGTCATCGACGCTACTCCATGTGCTTTTATTGTTATGGCAGTGAGCACTTTTAAAAACGCTCTGGAGGACAGTGAGCCATGCGCTCGCGAAGTCATCCAAAGTTGCATCGCCCCTGTTCGTGCGTGCGTCTCGCTCTTAAAAATCCTTGAACGGACTATATCCAGCAGGCTGTACTGCTTGATCCCTCTAAAGTGTGATTTGCAGCCCCCAACCACTCTGGAACGGTCCTTCTGCCAGTCCGGCAGATGCCGGCACGGCAAGGATGGCTGAAAATTCGGAATTAACAAGCCAAGCGCTTGCTTGGTGGGCGTGTCGTGCCCTTTCGGGCACGACACAGGAGACTTAAAGCGTCGACAGGAAGGTGCTGTTGTTGGCCTGCCACTGTGTGATGTCGAGGCGAATGCGTTTCTTGTCGAGCTTGCCGACACTGGTCTTGGGAATTTCCGTAACAAGGGCGATCTGACTCGGGATGGCCCACTTGCTCAGGTGGCCCAATTCGACGAATGGCTTGAGGTGCTCCTTGAGTTCCTTGGCCCCAATCACGTGGCCCTCACGGATCACCAACAAGGCAAACGGGCGCTCTCCCCACTGCGGATCGGGAATGCCCACTACTGCTACTTCACGTACCGCCACGTGCCGGCTGATCAAGTCCTCGAGGTCCAGGGACGAGATCCACTCGCCGCCGGTCTTGATCACGTCCTTGATCCGGTCGCGGATGTCGATCACTCCCATGCTGTCCAGGGTCGCGACGTCCCCGGTATGCAGCCAGCCCCCGGCCCAGAGTTCTGCGCCCTTCTGCGGCTCGTTGAAATAACCTTCGGTGAGCCACGGTGCGCGCAGCACCAACTCGCCCTGGGACTCGCCATCGGCCGGCAGAAAGTTACCCTCGGCGTCGATTACTGCCGCTTCCACCAATGGCACCGGCACCCCGGCCTTGATCCGGTAGGTGGTGCGTTCGTCCTCGGTACCGGCCATCAACTCATCGTTGAGGTGGGCACAGGACACCAGCGGCCCGGTTTCCGACATGCCGTAGGCCGCAGTGAGCTGAATCCCCTTGGCCTTGGCCGCTTCGTACAGCGCACGGTTCAGCGCGCTGCCGCCAATGACGATTTTCCAGCCCGCAAAATCGGTGTTTTGCGCCGCCTTGGAGTTGAGCAGCATTTGCAGGATGGTCGGTACGCAGTGGGAGAAGCTGACTTTTTCCTTGCGCCACAGCTCCACCAGGTATTCCGGGTCGTAACGGCCAGGGTAGACCTGCTTGAGGCCAAGCATGGTGGCCACATAAGGCAGGCCCCAGGCGTGGACGTGGAACATCGGGGTGATGGGCATGTACACATCGTTGGTCCCCAGCAGGCGCACGCTGTCGATGCTGCCCATGATCGTCGACACGCCCATGGTGTGCAGCACCAGTTGCCGGTGGGTGAAGTACACCCCCTTGGGGTTGCCGGTGGTGCCGGTGGTGTAGAAGGTAGTCGCTACCGAGTTCTCATCGAAGTCGGCGAAATCGTACTGCGGGCTCGCCCCCGCCAGCAGTTGCTCGTACTCACCCACCAGGTTTGGCAGCTCGGCAGTCTTTTGCGGCAAGTCGGTGAGCAGGAGGGTTTTCTCCACCGTGGTCAGGTGCCCGGCGATGGCCTGGTACAACCCGACGAACTCACTGTTGACCAGCACGAAGCGGTCCTCGGCGTGGTTCATGGTGTAGAGGATCTGCTCAGGCGACAGGCGTACGTTGATGGTGTGGATCACCGCGCCGATCATCGGGATGGCGAACATGCATTCCAGGTAACGATGGCTGTCCCAGTCCATCACCGCCACGGTATCACCGGCCTTGACCCCTGCCGCCGTCAGCACGTTGGCCAGCCGCGCGACGCGCTCGATCAGGGTCGGATAGCTGTAGCGCAACTGGTCGCGGTAGACAATCTCGCGGGTTTTCTCATACCGACTGCCCGACATCAGCAATCGCTTGATCAACAGCGGGTATCGATAAGCACCTTCGGCTGGCGGAATAACGCGAGTCTGCAACATAAGCATCCCTTTCATCTGACTGCACGGTCTTGGCGTAAAGACTGCACTTTAGTCAGCCTGGACGCGCGCTAAATCAGCCAAAGGAATGATTTGAGAACAGGGCAAATGCTGGCTCTAAGCCAGCACCGCTGTGGAAAAGACGCCCTCCGTCAGGCCGCTTGTCCTACTGCTGCCTCGGCCGGTGTGCGTGGGAATATCAGCGCCGAGAGGAAGGTCAAAGCAGCAAAACCGGCCAGGATCAGGTACAGCCCGACAAAACCCTGGCGGGGCTCGACAAAGGCAATCAGTGGGATGGCCGTGGCGCTGGCACCGAAGGACAGGCAGTAGCGCAAGGCGAACACCCGCGATTGCCATTGCGGCGCAACGAAGTTGGCGACCATCGCGTCATTCACCGTGACCTGCCCGAACACCACGAACATGAAGGCGGCACCCAGCACTATGACGGCCGAGCCCTCGACATAAGCCATGGCAAACAACAGCGGGGCCTGGCACAGGGTGAGGAGCATGAACGGCCATTTCAGGCTGAAGCGATGCAACACCCGACCGATACTCAACTGCGCCACCGCGCCAAAGGCGTAAGCCAGGCTGACCACCACCCCAAGGGTTTGCGGTGAGGCGAACAGGTCATGCAGGCGTTCCTGGAACAACTTCGGATAGGTCATGGTCGTGGCATTGAACACCACGCCACCCGTGGCGGTAGCCAGGGCCAGTACCCCGAACACCATGACCATGGAGATCCGCTGGCCCGCGGCGCCCTTGAGAGGGGCATGGGCGCGCACGGGAATCGGCTCCTCGCGTACCTGCAAGGCAAAGCCGATGCCCAGGGCGATGGCGGCGACACCCGGCAGGATAAACGCCGAACGCCAGCCAAACTGCGCCACCAGCAAACCGGTGACCAAGGCCGAAAACGCCACCCCCAGATTGCCCCACATGCCATTGATGCCAATTTCCCGGCCTCGGTTCTGGGCGTAGGCCACCAGCATCGCAGTACCCACCGGGTGATAAATCGCGGCAAACACCCCGATCAGCGTCAACCCCAGGACCAGCATCGGCGCAGAGCTGCTCAGACCGGTGAAAATCGCCGAGGCGCCAATCCCGAAGAAAAACACCAGCATCATCTGGCGTCGGCTCCAGTGGTCGCCCAGCCAACCCGCCGGCAGCGAGCAGGCACCAAAGGCAATGAACCCGCCCAGGGACAGGCCGATCATGGCGGCGTAGTCCAGGCCGAAGACCTCGGTCATGCCCAGCACGGCGGCGGGGAAAATCAGCATGAACATGTGGTCGATCACATGGGCGGCGTTGATGTAGCGGATGACATTTCTGGGTTGATGCATGGCGGCACACTATTCGTTGAGGGTGTGGCGTTATGCTAAGTTGGCAATAACACGCATTCCTGACAACAAACTCATCGAATCAGACAATGTTAATCAGCCACTTCCACCATGGCCCGGTCAGCGCCCATCCGCGGGATTACCCGGATGGCGCGCATCAGGAGCGACATATCCATCGCGAGGCGCAATTGCTGTACGCCATGTGCGGCACCATGCGCGTGGTCACGGCCCAAGGTGCGTGGGTGATTCCGCCGACACGGGCGGTGTGGATTGCACCGTGGATCGAGCACGAGATCTTCATGTCGGGCAAGGTGTGCATGCGCTCGCTGTTCATTGACCCCGAACTGTCACCCGCCAACCTCAGCCAATGCTGCGTACTGGCCGTCACCCCGTTGCTGCGCGAGCTGATCCTGAAGGCGGTGCAAGCCCCCCGCCATGCAAAGAACCCGCTGATCCAACAGTTGATGCTCGAAGAAATTGCCGGCCTGGAAAACCTCCCGCTGCACATCCCCATGCCCGAGGACCGACGCTTGCAAGGGATCTGCATGGCCCTGCTGCAAACCCCCGACCATCCCAATACCCTGGAAGATTGGGCGCAACAGGTCGGTGCCAGTTCACGCACCCTGGCGCGACTGTTCCAGCAACAGTTGAAGATGAGCTTCAACGCCTGGCGCCAGCAACTGCGCCTGATGGAAGCCCTGCCGCGACTGATCGCCGGGCAAAGCGTGCAGAGCGTTGCCGATCAATTGGGCTATGGCAGTGCCCGAGCCTTCAGCGCGATGTTCCGGCGGTTGCTGGGGCACAACCCCCGGGAATACCTCGGCGCGCTGAATCAGCTCAGCGCGATCAATGCATCTCGGTAAAGGCCAGCTTCACACCGATGGCGATCAGCACCACCCCCATCATGCGATCGAACCAGTGCCCCATGCGGGCAAATCCGGCGCGCACTCGCTGCTGGCTGAACAGCATCGCCACCAGGCAGAACCAGATGGCAGTCGCCACGGCCAGGTAGATGCCATAGCCGGCCTGAATCGACAGCGGCGTATGCGGGTTGATCACCACGGTGAACAGGGACAGGAAGAACAGCGTGGCCTTGGGGTTCAGGCCGTTGGTGACGAAGCCCGAGGTAAAGGCGCCGCGCGCCGTACGAACGCCGGCTTCCTTGTGCAGGTCTTCAGTGGCTGGCTTGGCCGGCTGCGCGCGCAGGGCCTTGTAGCCGATGTACAGCAAGTAGGCCGCCGCCAGCCACTTCAGGGCGTTGAACAGCACGATCGACTGCGACACGATCAAGCCGATGCCCAGCAACGAGTAACCCACGTGCAGGAAGATCGCGCTGCCTACCCCCAACGCCGTCCAGGTACCCGCGCGCCGACCGTGGGTCACGGCCTCGCGCACCACCACGGCAAAGTCCGGACCGGGACTTGCGACGGCCAGCAGGTGAATCAGGGCAACAGTCAAAAACTCTGTCCAGTACATTGGAGCTCCTTGAGGGCAAGCGTAACTATTTATTTCATCTGGTAGGCTCGGCAGATTACGCCTTCAGACTCACGCGCAAAAGGTACAGTTAATGACGAACAATCGCCGCGCCGTTTTCCTTGATCACCCATCACTGGACTTGGGCGACCTCGACCTCAGTGCATTGCGCGACTGCTTCAGCGAACTGCAACTGTTCGCCCAGACCGAGCCCGGACAAGTGGCCGAACGCCTGCAAGGCGCCACGGTGGCGATCACCAACAAGATAATGATCGATGCCAGTGCCATGGCCGCCAATCCGGACCTGAAACTGATCCTGATCACCGCCACCGGTACCAATAACGTCGACCTCGCCGCCGCCCGCGCCCAGGGGATTACCGTGTGCAACTGCCAGGGCTACGGCACACCGTCGGTGGCCCAGCACACGATCATGTTGCTGCTCAACCTGGCCACCCGCCTGGGTGACTATCGCCAGGCCGTCGACGCAGGCCGCTGGCAGCAGGCCAAGCAGTTCTGCCTGCTGGACTACCCAATTGTCGAGTTGCAAGGCAAAACCCTCGGTCTGCTCGGCCACGGCGAACTGGGCGGTGCGGTGGCGCGACTGGCCGAAGCCTTTGGCATGCGGGTGGTCTCGGGCCAGCTTCCTGGCCGCCCAGCCCGGATCGACCGGATGCCGCTGGATGAGTTGCTGCCCCAGGTCGACGCCCTGACCCTGCACTGCCCGCTCAACGAACACACTCGCCACTTCATCGGCGCCCGCGAACTGGCGCTGCTCAAACCCGGCGCTTTCGTGGTCAACACGGCGCGTGGAGGCCTGATCGATGAACAGGCGTTGGCCTATGCCTTGCGCAGTGGCCACCTGGGAGGGGCAGCCAGCGATGTGCTGAGCGTCGAGCCGCCGACCGCCGGCAATCCGCTGCTGGCCAGCGATATCCCGCGCCTGATCGTCACCCCGCACAACGCCTGGGGCAGCCGCGAAGCGCGCCAACGGATCGTCGGCCAGTTGAGCGAAAATGCCCGGGGCTTTTTCAGCGGTACACCGCTGCGGGTCGTCAGTTGATAAACTGCCGCACTTTTTTTCAAGGAGCAGAGTATGGATCCGCGCAGTGAAGTACTGCTTCGACAGGCTGAATTGTTTCAAGGCAACGTGCTGCTGGCCGGTTTGCCTGCCGACGACTTGCTGGGAAAGTTGCCCGACGCCCATGGCTGGTGCTGGCACGCCGGCGATCAGGCGGCCCTGGACGCGCGTTTTGCCGAGCGCAGCCATTTCGGGGTGAACGCGCCCACGCGTGAGTTTGCAACGGCGGTGCTGTTCCTGCCCAAGTCCAAGGACCTGACCGACTACATCCTCAACGCCCTCGCCTCGCGCCTGGCCGGTTGTGAACTGTACCTGGTGGGGGAAAAACGCAGCGGCATCGAAGGCGCCGCCAAGCAGCTCAACCCATTCGGTAAACCACGCAAGCTCGACAGCGCGCGGCACTGCCAGTTGTGGCAAGTGACCGTGGCCAATGCACCTCAAGCCAAGTCCCTGGAAAGCCTGGCACAGACGTATGAGTTGCCGCTGGCCGAAGGCCCGTTGACGGTCATCAGCCTGCCGGGCGTGTTCAGCCACGGTCGACTGGATCGCGGCAGTGCCCTGCTGCTCGAGCATCTCGACAAGCTGCCCAGCGGCCATCTGCTGGACTTCGGTTGTGGTGCCGGCGTACTGGGCGCGGCGGTCAAGCGCCGTTACCCGCACAACACCGTGACCCTGCTCGACGTCGACGCCTTTGCCGCCGCCAGCAGCCGCCTGACCCTGGCAGCCAATGGTCTTGAAGCCGAGGTCCTGACCGGCGATGGCATCGACGCTGCCCCCATGGGATTGAGTGCGATCCTGAGCAATCCACCGTTCCATGTAGGTGTCCACACGGACTACTTCGCCACGGAAAACTTGCTGCGAAAAGCGGTT
>Ga0247812_10001224_pt1 | contig 14580 bp, 10 predicted proteins | sample UWRJL149409B1_FD_178011 | JGI IMG/M metagenome (GOLD analysis project Ga0247812, IMG submission 178011) | Plant litter microbial communities from Arlington Agricultural Research Station in Wisconsin, United States - UWRJ-L149-409B-1 | ecosystem: Environmental > Terrestrial > Plant litter >...
AGCGCACCATCGGCATCCAATACTAATTCTGAAGCTCCAGGACCACGAGCAATGCCACAAGCCCAGCAGCGGCAACGGCAGCGGCAAGCCGAGTCTCAATTTGACGAAGATGATGACGATACGCACCACGCATATGGGAGCGAGCAACAACAGGCTACGGATGACCACGCCCAGGAACGTGCAACGGAAGAAGAAGAGAAGGCAGGGATGGAGAATTTCGGTCTGATGCCCTTTGATATGAACTTAATCCAGGCGGAGGAGTGGGATGTGCTATCGCCAGACAACCGTTTGTATGCGCTGAACTGGAGTCTGATAAGGGCTATTGGGGTGTTGGAATATATCCACATCAGTCTGATGGAGTTGCAGGACAGTGAGAAAGATGAAGACGGTGATATAGATGGCGTGGCTCGTGTTGATGGCGTGCAGGCATTATAGATGTTTGGGTTTAGGTTCTTGTAGAGCTTTTACTACGTAGCTTACTCTATCGGTCTTAAAAACATTGTAGAGTCAGTCTATCGGAGGCTTTTGAGTGAGTATCAGAAATAATAATCATTGTAAGGCAGTCTGCTTAGAAGATATATATTTCAAAGGAACTAAATGTAGTCAGTAGGATGGTATGATCACTCGAGCTTTTAAAATGCATTCGCGTTAGGAGCTTACCTATTTTCTGACAGGGACACAAATCTTTTTAACATTTGGCTCTGACGGTTGGACACAAGCTCTTCGTATGCTGTTCGTCTTGGTACTGAGTTTTCGAGTCAAAGTTAACTGGGCTGTGATAAGAAAACCGGAATTCTCCAATAACAAAGAGACTAGAAGCTAAAATTTCTCCGTTCAATATTAAACACTCACTCCCAACAACAATCCCAAACCCTCCTTTCTGCAGATAACCCCAGGATATTTCCAAAGCTGAAAACCCCTTAACCTGTATACTCAATCTCCCTTAAAATATCCTCCGTATCCACCACTCTTGCGAATTCGCCCTTTAAACTTTGCACATGAACCCCATGTACAGTCTCCGCATCATAAGGTCCTTCATGCTTAGCCCACGCAGCGGTAGCATCGCCAACCAACACAATATCACCCGCAACCACATTTCCATCCTTATCAACATGGTCCGCCACTTTCAAGTCACTCGCTGACCGCACCGTCGACCCCAGGCAGTGGTCCACCGACAAGCCCACAAAGACAATCTTCCAGATCTGCTTCTCCTTCAGCAGATTGGCGAGTTCGGGTGTGACGAAAGCGGAATTCGTGGACTTTGATATCACGGGCTCGCCATGGAGCGGGCGATGAGGGGCACAGATCTCCGCAGTTGCTTTGGAGGGATGGAGTGGTGATGCCTGGTTGGTGGATCTGTGGATAACGTAGATGATGTGAGTTCCTTGCGCAGCCCGAAAGCCGGCGAGGATTCTCGCAACATTATGTTCGTAGGCCGGGTTGCTTCGGTTGGTTCCATAGAAGCCTGACAGAAATCATGTCAGTTTTTTGTCCTTGGTTCGATTTTAGAATTTGTCGTGTGGGGTGGCTTGTGGTGTACTGATGGCAATTGCTTTTGAGGTTATAAGTACAATCACATTACCTTCTTCAATCGCTCCTTTTTGGCTATCTACAACCAGGAGTGCGGTGTGATCAGCCATTGTATGGGGGAAATCAAGCCTTGGATAGCAATTTGTTCAAATCTGAAGTGAATTAAGGTTTGAGGTGGGTTAAGTAGCATATTATTCCGAACAGTTGCATACTTATGTGAGTTGGCGTAGTCTTATGACTCACGAAAACCGGGTGCGCCTTTTTGACTCTTGAAAAACAGTTTTGCTTTAGCTGAAACTACAATAAAAGTCACATTCTGTCACTTCGGATGATAGGTAGGTCTTACTAAATAATAGCGTCGATTTATACTTAAGTCTCCAACTGAAAACACAACGGGGCAAACGTTGTCTATTTGCACGTGTATGGATGTCTGTTCCATAGTCTATATTTAATTGCAGAAGAGTGATGGCTTGATAGTTGTGTTGACGCAAGCGTATTCAGACTTGATAGGAGTAAAAGTACCAAATGACTGGGTTTGGTGGGGAGTAATATAGCTAAAGTCGGGTTGTTGTAAAGTATACAGGTTAGGTAAAGTCTACCGAGGCTCTTAAGCAGGTTCGAGAAAAGCCTTTTCAGGAATGATACCCAGGCCAATCATTTATCCCCTAAATAGTAGATGGTCATATAGTACACCAGAGAAATTCATGATGTCAGATTGTGTGGATATGGTACTTTTTCTTCATTCACCTTTTTCGGAGTTGTCGATACTACAGCTCGTTCCCAATGCAGAAGTCTTTATCCTTCAACTTCTCACCATGTTCCTGGCCCGCAACCGCTCTTCAACGGTAAGAACCCAAGCCATTTCCTCTTCACCTCCTTGTTCCTCCTCGATAAGGGCGTCCCATTCCTCTTCCTCCATGGTAACCAACATACAGATCTGGAATACCCTGGCCATCATATCTCTAATACCATACTTACCACCACGAGCTATTACTCCTATTATGCCAGAAAAATCTCGTTCCATCCTTGTTGCGCCAAGATCATTCATCTTCCCTGAATATGACCAGACACGTTTCTCGAGCACACGCGAGAGATATTTGGCTGTTGAGTCTAGTAACATAGCAAAGCACTTTGGTGTCATGAGGCGTTGGATGGGTTTCATGAGTGCATCCCATGAATGTTCAAATCTTCTAGCAACTATATCATGGAGTAGATCTGGGTCGTCTTCTGTGTCGTTTTGTCGAGCAATATCGGCCAGGTCTTCTTCCGTCAATGAATAATCAACATCGCGAAATGTATCAGAAAGAACTGGCCGCAGACGTGGTTTGATAACTCGTTCAAACAAGACTGTGAGTCCCTCTGCGATTAGTTCTGATGTTTTCGACGAGAAAGTGAAATTGAGGTTCTCTAGTGCATTTGCTACAAACACTGCATCGTGGGAGAAGGGGAACATCTCCTGTAATCCATTTGCGCCAGTAGGCTGTTCAGGTGGCTCGAGTCGAGACGTGACGATACGAGATATGTAGTCATTTGCAATGTCGAGGGAGTTAATGAGTACAATGAATGCAATAATCTTGTCTTCTGGGGGGAATCCACCTTGAACAACAGCTTTGGGATACGATTCATCTCGCATTTTCCGCTGTATCATGCCCACAAAATCAGCCCCGAGGACTCTACCGATTGCTGGTATAACTGATGACACAACATCTCGTTGCGAAGTTGAAAGTGAGCGTTGAATGACGGTGTTAACGATGTACATTACATCGTCAACTGGCGAGATAATGTATGGACCATTGCCATCCAACGGCTTGGAAGGGTTGAGTGTGAGCCCAGTAGGTGACTCATCCAGCTGGAAGGCTTTCTCGACAGAGCGTAGAAAAATGTAGTCAGGACATTGAATGGTAATATCAATCTCCCGGATATCTTTCTCGAAAGAGCGGACTTGACGATTAAGTCTGGCATCACCAATGGGGCCTCAGTATTCGCGTTCGGCTCCTGAGAAATCTTAGAGATGGCTTGCAGAAGAACCGCTTGCTGAGGACTTACTCGACATTTGCCGCCTAAAAATCTAGAGTACAAAGACCAACGGCCTAGCATGATAGCCATTTCACTTAGTAAGCCGTCGACTTCTTTCATGTCCACGCCTTCATCTTCACTCAGCCTACCATTAGTACCACCTCCCACGGCTGGTGAACTAGTCCTAGATATGCCGGACGCTTTTTGTAAGGGCAGAAAACTTTGCACTAGAAAGGAGAACGGATAACTCTTGACATCGGTTAATCGCCGATCGACGTTCCTCTCATCACCCCATGTATCCAAAATTATGCCCCCTTGAACATCCGCTTCGATTTGTAGGCGTTCAATAACCTTCACCATTCGACCTAGTCCGTAATGCCTCCCAACCAAGCTTCCGTGATTTTCTACAATCTGGGCAATATGCTCAAAGAGCTTTGTTAAGGCATTGGCATAGAAAAAGCCTTCCTTTGCCTCTCGACCTTTTGTGCCTTCCTTCAGATTAGTTCTCGCTCTGCTAGCTACACCTTGGCATACATAACGCCCATAAACTTCCAGGCCGGTATCTTCCCTGCCTATCAACGGGAAGAGCTTAAAGAAACGAGTAATCTTCCCACCATCGCCCTCTGATGCCGCTTTCTCGAATTCTCTCAAAAATAACCCGCAAAGAGATTCTTTGGCAGATTCGATAGTGACTCCAGGGGCATCCGGAACCTCAACAGAAGGTACGACTGTAGCAGCAAACTTCCCTTCAATAATCGAGTTTGGGATTTTGGCGGAGCGTGCAATGTAGCCCGCTGCTGCTTCCCAGTCTTGCGGAGCGCCCATTGATCCAACGACCCCTTGGATACATGCCTTCAGCTCTGCCACTTGTTCAACCACGCCGAGTGTCTCTTCTACTCTCTTCTTCTCAAGATCAAGCTCTTTCACTTTAGAGGAAAGGTGTGAGGCAGTATTTGCCGCGGAGTCGAGCATGCCATTACTAATATCTCTGGTATTCACAACCTGTGTCCCTAAGTGAGCACGTAGTAAGTCTAGGCGTCCTAGCTCTCGAGATAAATCGGCCTGCGAGGCAATGAGACTCTGTAGACGCGAGGAGATAGCTGCATCCCTGGTATGGAGCGTTGCGAGTGAAGAACGGATGGAGGCTAGGGAGGAAGCTTCATAGACAGATGTTGAGTTCGGGGTTTCGCCGGTGGGTAGCAAAGCAGATGCGCCATTCTGGAGGCCGGAGGGAGGCATTGATTAAAGTTCGTCATGGGGTCCAAATCTGGTGAGATGGTAAATACTCCGTAGAGATGATGTGGATGCATTGTATTGTGGACCGACGCGGGGCCAGGTGGTCCAGTTAATAAGCGAGATGTTGTGATTCAAATTCGGATCGAGTATGTTTAAGTAGTAATATAAAATTTCACCGTAGGTTGGGGATAAACTAACCCTATATAAAATCTGAGCATTTGGTCACTGTAATAATCTCTTTACTCTGGGTCTGATATAGCCATAAGTTCAAATAAATTCGTATCTACATTGGCCCTTCCCTTCCGAACTATTTATACAATAGAATATTCTACAACATGCTTTACACTACCTGGCTGTATCCGCCACCAAGGATCCTCTTTTGCCTACTTTTATAGTATTTCCTTAGCTCGTCAACCCAGAATACCGAACTCGCCAGTATTATTAACAGCACTAGATCTAATAGCCCCAACGCCTCTGTCTGGAACACATTTTGCAACCATGGAAGATAGATAACTAGGACTTGTCCACCCAAACTCAGAGAGACAGCCCAGTTGAATAGCTTGTTCCCAAAAAGTGCTACCTCTCCCCTGAGCACGCTCTTACTTTCCGATCTGCAGTTTAACGCATTAAACATATCAAAAAGCACAAAACATGTGAAAGTCATTGTTGTATCGCGTTTCGTAACTTGCCCGTCGGTGAGCATTTCATGTGTGTATACCGCCATTGTTCCAAGCATAATAATAGTAGCTGATGTGAGAACTCGCAATATGAGTGGCTTGGTTAGAACTGGGGCATTTCGCTTTCTAGGAGGTCTTGTCATAACGTCTGGATCAACTGGCTCAACACCTAGTGACTGAGCTGGTGGACCATCCATGATAATATCTGTAGCGCATTAGCAATGTTCCTGGCAGCTTTTCGTTTGCACTAACTTATCCAAAGAATCTGCATAGCATTTAGTGGGTTCTTAAACCCAAAACAGGTACAGATGAAAACAAGACTTAGTGCCGCAGCGCTTGTACTTAGTTGAAAAGTTAAGAAGTTCTGTATGTTATTGAAAATCCCTTTTCCTTCTTCAATTGCGTGTAAAATGGTAGAGAAATCATCGTCAGTTAGAATCATATCAGACGCCTCCTTGGCGACATCAGTGCCTTGTCGGCCCATAGCGATGCCAATATCGGCTTTTTTCAGAGCAGGGGCATCATTGACCCCGTCTCCTGTCATGGCGACAATATCACCTCGCGCTTGCAGAGCTCGAATGATCCTCATTTTATGGTCGGGGCTAGTACGGGCGAATATTGAAGTGTTCGCAATAGCTGCTTCGAGATCTTCATCAGTCATATGATCAATGTCATGCCCTGAAAGCACAGGTTTGACCATTACAGAATTTGATGTATGCTCCCGCGGAGTAGCAATAGCCATGCCAAGTTTCCTGCCAATAGCTAATGCGGTTGTTTCTGCATCGCCCGTTATCATGATGACTTTGACTCCACCTCTCATAAGTCTTCTGATTGATTTCTGCACACCAGTACGGGGAGGATCGCTCATTCCAACAATTCCAGCAAATATAAGACCTTTATATACATCTTCATTATGTGACGCTGGTGGATGTGCCGCAGGTTTGAAGGCAGGGGAAGCCATACCATTTCGGTTGTAAGGAGCCAGCGATTTAGACTGTTTTGCAACAGGTCCGCTTGCAAATCCAAGAACTCGTAAGCCTTCGACCGCGAGCTTTTCAGCTGCGTCTAGGGCCTCCTGTCGCTTTGCAGAGTCCAGAACCACTTCCCGGCCATCTTTAGTCAGATATGTATCACATCTCTTCAAAACCCGATCTACAGCGCCTTTGATGTAGGCCACTTCTTTGAGCGCAGAACTACCCTCGGGTCCGGAATCTCCAATCGTCACACCCATCCATTTCCTCTCTGAACTGAAAGGTGTCTCGCCCATGCGATGCCCAAGAGACTCTCGAACGTCATGTTCCTTGAAACGATCCATCATGTCAAGCATTGCAACATCTGTAGGCTGACCAACCCAACGACTACGAACACTGTCACCGGGTGAGCGATCTTCGGTCGAAGTCAGTATCGCGATCGATGATGCCGACGGCGGCCCATGGTCGGCGAATGCGCTGGTAAGACGGGCATTGTTGGCCATATTGCCAATGCGTATGATACGAAGCGTAACAGGGTCAGCTTTTCCTTCAGCAGCTTCATCGTTGGAGTTAACCTCTATTGGGGCTACTGCACCAAAATGCCAAAGCTTCGTTGTGGTCATATGGTTCATTGTGAGGGTACCTGTAAGTGTTAGTCTTGAATAGATCGTTTGGTTGTTTACCATACCAGTTTTATCACTACACACGACATTGACTGATCCCAGGGTTTCAACACTAGGCATTTTGCGTACGATAGCATGATGCCGAGCCATACGATGTACTCCGAGCGCCAAGGTAACAGTTACAATGATGGGAAGGCCTTCTGGAATAGCTGCAACCGCAAGAGAAATAGAGATAGTGAATATTTCGAGTAAGCCCTTGCCCTGAAGCCATCCTACAAGTGAGATCACAGCAATAATGGCAAAAGAAGCTTGGCTAAGCTGTGATCCGAGGGAGTCCATGGAGAGTTGAAGAGGCGTACGTGGGCTTTCTGTTTCACTCACACTTGCCGCAATTGTGCCAAAGTGAGTGTCTCCGCCAGTAGCATATACAATTCCTTTCCCATGACCAGATCTTACCAATGTACCCATAAATGCAATATTTGTAGTGCTATTCAGTCGTGTGTCAACGCCAACGGCTCCAGTTCCTGCAGATGCATATGTTGGTGAGCTAGGAGGATCTAGAGCACTGGAGGGTGACCTCGAAAAATATGAGACTCTACTCTTCGCCTCAGCCGTGATCCTAACAGGCTCATTTTCTCCGGTAAGATTGGATTCGTCAATCGTTAGTTCTGAAGCTTCTGTAACCCGTATGTCGGCGGGAATTCGATCGCCAGTGGTGAAAAGCACCAAGTCCCCAGGAACTAGTTGTGCTGCCATAACCTTGGTCGAAACTGCCATTACTTTGCTCTCAGCATCGGCAATGATATCTGTTTCAAGCAGCCCTTCCGACTCGGGAGGCTGGCTAGGGCTTGGTGGCCATGTCGGAGTCCGCTGTGAGGGAGGTACTCGTACCTCCCCTCTAATCAAATGGGCATGATTAGGCACCAAATGATTCAATGCTTCGATTGACTTCTCCGATCTATATTCTTGAATAAACCCTACGGAAACCACTATTGTAACCGCCACCGCAATACTAACAGCGTCATCTTTGTTTCCAACTACTACAGAGGCGACTGCAGAACAGAGAAGAAGCAGGATCAAAGGTTCTTTGAATTGTTTCAAAAATCTTAGCCACAAAGGTTCTGGCTCCTCATGGGGAAGCTCGTTCGGTCCAATATCATGCAGTCGACGTAAAGCTTCTGGCGGAGAGAGGCCAGTGGCAAGTGAAGTGGTCAATCTTGAGGCAGTCTCTGCTGGTGTAAGACTGGAATATTCGTCTGCAATCGACTATGCGGATGTTAGCTCCAGTGCTAGACATAAATGCAGACAACTTGCCTTAGCAACAGAAGATGATGTGCGAGTGTGACTACTCCTAGACCTTGACCTATCCTGGGATCGAGGTCTTGATGGTGGTTCTGAGCTGGGGGAATGGATAGTTGGGATTGCTACCAATGGCAACAAGCTCGCCCCCGGACTCGCAGACCGCGAGATGCGTGGCCAAGGCATCGAAGCCTCTTTTGAAATCCTCCAACAAATATAAATTCGAGCAGCAAGGCCGCTGTCGCTAATATGCTTCTATGGCTAAGGCATACGGTATTGGCGAAGTGGAGATGTGTTATGACGAAGACGTGCGAGGCAATGGGAAGAAGATCGGGCACTATATCTTGGAAATTCGTGTTGCTTGCTGTGTTTCGCAAAATTTATGTTTTTAACCAATATTGGTTTCTAAGTGAAGTGAGCGTTGTACGTGTCGTAAAAATGCGAGTTTCAAGACACCAAGAATACCTACACCCATGCGAATAGGATACAGTACTCCGTACCCCTGCTCACGTCCATTCTACATTGTAGTAGACCGACAACACTTGTTGGAGTAAGTAGCTACACACAACAGACTGATCATTCCTGATTCTTCGAGTTATAAAAATTAAAATTAAACCAAAGGGCGAAATTAATCTTTTTCTATATATTTCTGCTTTACTGGTTCAAGTGTCGTTCCTGGTGTTTTAGTCACGTGATAATATAAATGCCAAGCCATTCACGGATCACCTATCTGATATTCAGAAGGCTGGGAACCATCACTCAGTCGCAACACCCACCACCCACTTGCTTCGCCAACTAATCACTCATACATTGCTTTGCTTGCACTTTCGTTATATCGCGATCGATTAAATCGCATTCGAACGCCTTCAACACGCTCTCAACAGGATTCGCGCAGACCTTGGATTGTTTGTCGCGCGCCGCCCCTAGAATCATAACAAAAACGCGCCTTCGATTCCCAACCCCCGCACTTGTTAACAACGACGCACTTTACGTCGTGCGCAGGATAGCTGGCATTGCGTCTCATTATCCTTTGCTATCACAATGTTTTACGCACCGGATCTTTTGTCGAAGAATGGCCCATTGGCGAGGGTCTGGCTTTCCGCCAATCTTGAGCGAAAGCTATCAAAGAACCACATTCTGCAGGCCAGCGTAAAGGACAGTGTTGAGGCCATTGCTACGCCCAATCAAGCACCAATGGCATTACGGCTGAGTGGACAACTTCTCTTAGGTGTCGTAAGAATCTACAGTCGAAAAGCGCGTTACCTGCTTGATGACTGCAATGAGGCACTCGTGAAAATAAAAATGGTGAAATGGACCGCACTTCCATGTACTTGCTCCAGCTAACACTAATCATAGGCTTTCCGTCTTTCGGGCAATAATGATATGCCGACAGGTATACACATGCCGTCCCGCGATGCCCTTATGCTTCCCGATGTTCTGACAGAAGGCGACAATCTTGAGATGCCACCACTACCAGATGCATCATTTCTTCTTTCACAGATGGATGATGATTCGCACTTCAATCGAAAACGAAGAGCTGGAAGCCGTGACATCAATTTGCAGGAAGATATTCCAGGAAGCCAATTCTTACAGAGTAGCATCGAGAACAGAAACGGATTCGATGACGATGATGTTCTTGCTATGGATCCTGATGACATAGATCTTGGACTGGACTTTGGCGAAGACCTTGATGACACAATGATGAACTCAAAGAACAACCGGAGCGTTGAAATTGGCAGAGACGCCCCAACAGGTCGACCTATCGAAGACGACTTATTAAGCGAACAGGATATCCCAATTCCATCCAAATTCAATTTGCCAGAAGATCGGGATGTATCAGCCAGTCTGGATTTTGGAGGAGATGATGCTGTCCGAATGGTTGATGACGATGGGGACATTGATATGTTCAATATCGGCGATGATGTCTCGGCTCTCCCAGCTGGTCCTACCATTGACCGTGCAAGAATTGCAACGTCCCCTCTTTCAGATATTGATGACGATGTTGCTCAGGAGGTTGAGGCCGAGCATCTGCGCAATTTCAACTCTACCGTCTATGAGCCAGAAGATGAGACTGAACAGTCCGTCTTCAGAAATCCTGCCCAACGCGCTAGAAAACAGAAACTTTTGCAAGCCGACTCGCAAACTACCCTCTCAAACAACCAAATAAAAGAACAGCAAGCCAACCGTGATAAAATTACACAAGCACCTTCATTCTTACCACGTAATCCTGAGCTCCTCGCTTTGTTAGAAATGCAGAGGAATGGCGGGTTTGTCTCAAATATTATGGGCGAGGGTCGAAGCAGCGGATGGGCCCCAGAGCTTCGAGGAATGCTATCATTAGCGGCAGTAAAAAAGACCGGCGAGCTAAAGCGGAAGCGAGACAGTGGTATTGCAGATATGGATAGCGATGCTGAGGAAGGACCGCGGAAATCACCACGCCTGGAATTAGGTGATGGAGAGGAAGAATCGCACCTCCTCCTTGGTAATGCAGGATTGGAGCAGGATGAAACTGCAGTCGCCGCTGACGGAACTATCCTTGACATGGCTGGGGATGATGGATTCATGATGAATCAAGAAGATGAGGAGCGCAATCCTAGTATTGTTAACTCTCCAGGACCCAACTTTGATGAAACTACAGCACCATTAGTGCACCCTGCTGAAAGTGGCCCGGTTTCTCTTGGAACGAAACACGCAGTGCATTTACTTCGGGATCGCTTTGGTGCTGAGGCCGCTGATAGTCCAGAAAAGAGAAAGAAGGCCAGCGTTTTGTTTCAAGACCTTCTCCCCGAGGCGACTACTAGCAAGGCGGATGCCACCAAGATGTTCTTTGAGATCCTGGTATTAGCTACTAAAGACGCTGTGAAGATTGAACAACAAGAAGCTCACCTAGGAGGACCAATTCGGGTACGGGGAAAGCGGGGCCTGTGGGGTGCTTGGGCAGAGCGCGAAGCAGGAGGAGAAATTGAGGAAGAAGAGGGTCTGGAAGCTGTAGCTGTAGCTGTCGCTGCTTAGGTGCGCAAGATTGGTGGCCGGGTTAGAGCAGTCTGTTGTATAGTATTTTGCATATGTCAGGGTACAGGAGATAGCGGTTGGCGTTCTGGCATCGACTTTCTTCGAGGGATATTCATTTTGCACGCTCCATGCGAAGGGGCGTTTGGGGCGAGACGTTTTTTCTTTTCGATATCCAAATGTTTCCAATGATAAGGGAGTTAGTTGGAGACTTCTGATACTTTACTATTGTTATGACTCACTACTATTTAAAACTAAAGTACAAATTCAAAAGCATGTAGTGTCTCAATTTTCCATGACGCCTGTTCACATCGCCCTATTTTCCTGTTTTGTTGTCTTCTATTACTGCATCATGTTCCAAATTGGAGCTTGCCATACCCCTTACAAATGAAATCTTTTCTGCGCTTCTTGCACAGTGTTTTACTATGCACTCACTTGTTATTTGTTTGCATGGGTTTTTATATCTATATCATCTCGCACAGCCTTTAATTATTCTTCTTCCTCTAGTATTTGAGTAGTTCTATGAACCCTTGAGGTAGTCTTGCTCTAGAGCCGACTCCTCCCGTCACCCACACTAATTCATGTTCTCATAAATAATACACATCAAACCTCGTAAGATCCAAACTAATCTCGCAAGCAGCGCTAATTGGTATATAAAATAAAACCCCGCATATAAGTGTAATTTCCTTCCTTATAAATGCCCTCAATAGGGAAGAAAAACCTGGATATTAATAACCACGTTCCCAAGCGACAGCCTCATCTTCGTCCCAGGCCTCTGGGTATAAATCCCAGTCTTGAACTCCTTTCTCTTTCTCTATCAATGCCGTGTTTGTATCTCTAATCACCACTCTTACTTTCTCTGTTTCTTCGCTACCATATCCTGAGTCAGATGACAAGTGGGGACTTTCGGTTAAGTGTCGGTCTTGGTCACCAGACTGGCTCGATAGGTGCGGGGTGAGTTGATCTCGGCATGAATGAATGATGGACAAAAGATCCTCAATTATCTCTTCTTCATCTGGGTCGCGCCAGTTGCATACAAGACTTTCGAGATGTTTGCGCACTACATCTGGAAGTAAGACATCGCGGTGATAAGAGTCGACTGAAGTTCCCTTCTCCATATCATTGTACACAACCCAGAACTCATCCATAATCCTATTCACCATCGCTGTTTTGGCCAAGTTGAGGGCGGGGGAGACCTCAGCATCCTCTTCAAAGAAGTCATCCATGTCGACGTTAGACCGCCGTGCAGCGGCAAAATAGTCCTGAGACCGAGGGGAGAACTCCAATCGTTCTTCCGAAGGAGTGTCGCCCTGCAATTCGATTTTGCTAGAAAATGAGAACGCATCCAGCTGTGACCGACATGGCGGCAGATCAAACACAACGGTAGAGTCATGATCTTTGATCACAGGCGCTTTTGCGACATGGATATCCTCTTTTACTGCTTCTTCTCTTCTCTCAAGATTAGGCCTTTGTAGGGGTAGTTGATTTGCACCCTCAGTTTCGCAGTGCATTCTGATGGATACCAATTTATCGTGGAATATCTGCATGCTGTCTTTCCGTTTGTGAAGCCACTTTGGGGGTTCCCACTCTTCCTCTTCTTCATCGCTTTCATCGTCTTCATCTTCTTCGTCCCCGTTGAGTTTATTGTGCCACGATGGTCCTGGAGTTAGGACGGTTGGTCCTTGCCATATACCCAAACCAACAACATTTTCATCGGCCTCATTTTCATCTTCAGAACACTTCAGAGATGCATCCGGAAGTTTCGAGATCGTCTGCGGAAGTGGTGATTCTTGCGTCTTCTTCTTTTCAGGTAGTGCTTTCTTTAAATCGGGCTTGACTGGTCGGCGCATCATTACAACTTCTTCATCAGGTTCACTGATTATATTTTCGCATGTCTCATCTTCTCCCGAGTTCACAATGCATTGTACAACCACTTCATGAAATCGAACATTCTTAGAGTTCCACGGGAGCTGATCTGGCGAAAGGGACCTAGAACCAGACTCAGACCCGGATGTCTTGGATTGTAAAACTTGCGAAGCCGAAGTGAAACAGTTGTTTAATGAGTACGAGTTCCTTCTAGGAGTTTGCGCCTTTACTTGCCCAGCCGATTCCCTTCTCAAGGATGCGGAAGAGAGCGATGATTGTAGCATCTGTTGTGATAGACTGGGCTTCTTTAATATTGGCTTGATGGTACCAGAATAGTACTGAAAATCAGCTGATGAATTGCATTTTTGGTCTTCATTGTAAAGAGAGGGCTGCAATGGCCCATAAAGCCAAGTTACGTCGTGATCTTTCAGCCTGTTCAAAGTCAGTAATAAGTTGGCTTATTCTGGTGATCAGAAGTTTCTAATCTTACCACTTGACACTTTCACAAGAGACAGTCTTCAGATTTCGTCTCCTTTTCTCCCAGGACCTCCACGACGCATTCTCCAATCTCTCGCTGTTGGGAATGGTTTTCCGCTTTGAGACAATGAGTTTATACGAAGACCAGACCTCTTCTTCACTCCATTCATGGGAGAGATAGTCAACATGCCGGGACGGTTGTACGCGTACCGCTGTATCATCTTCAGGACGTTCATCCATCTCAGAAATACTAGGACTTGATACTGGTTGAGGAGCTTCAACTAGAAATTCTATACGTTTTGAAGGTTGCGGGAGGAGCTGCGCTAAATTGTCATAGCTGTACTTGTGATCGCTATCATATGAAGGGAAGTATATCTCTTCGTCATCATCGTCGAAACTAGAGCGAAGCTTCACCGTCGTATACGAGAGATCCGTTTCTTTCTTGGAGCTTATCTCAGCTGATCTTATACTCGATGATGGCCTCTTGGGTTGGAGAAAAGAGTCGTCCTCTTCATCTCTCTCAAAGAGTTCCTCTCTAAGGTCATACATCACGGCTAAGGTCTAAGGGAAAGAAGCACGCTTTGTCGAGTTTACGGATGAATTCCATCCCACATCCCAAGCAAGGTTCTTGTAGGATGTTATCCCGCGCCGCGCTGTAGTCCGTCGGCGAATGTAATCGATGGTGTATCACGTGCGCTGCAGGTAAGAAGCAGGATGATGGCCCGTTGCAGGGAGTCCAAGCTGCGTCGATTGGATAAACCGGAAACAGAAGGTGTCAGAACGATCAGTACGATGGTGTACAAAAGAACCACGAAGGATAGGATAGCGGTAAAGTTCCCCGAGGTCGTGCTGTACAAGTCAAACTTGGATGAAGAT
>Ga0247812_10001225_pt1 | contig 14577 bp, 12 predicted proteins | sample UWRJL149409B1_FD_178011 | JGI IMG/M metagenome (GOLD analysis project Ga0247812, IMG submission 178011) | Plant litter microbial communities from Arlington Agricultural Research Station in Wisconsin, United States - UWRJ-L149-409B-1 | ecosystem: Environmental > Terrestrial > Plant litter >...
AAACTTCAAATTAGTATTCTTTGAATTCTTAATTAAAGTTGCCAAATCTACTGCTAACTCAATTAAATGATTATCATCTAAAGAACTAACAGGATCATCTATAAAAATATATTCTAATTTATTGAATTTATCTGATGATCTTTCGTCTTCTTTTTCTTTCAGTAGCTCAATAATATGCTCAATCAAACTGTAAAACACACACCAAATAAAATTACTTTCCTCACCTTTAGAGATTTTTATATTTGCTTCACTATTGTTGCCACCACCTTGATACGCAAAAGTAATTTCAGAAAAATCATCATTAAAAGAGGGTGTTATTTTTGAAGAGGTGTAATGTTGAAAATTACTTATAATGTTACCATCTTGATTTTCATCTTTTAAAAATCCAAGAGCCAAATCAGTAAAACCATTCAATCGTACCAATAATTTCCTATCTATATCACTATCTAAATCATTGTCCCAATAAAATAAATCTTCTGTAAAGGCATTGTAATATAATATTTTCTGAAAGTTCTCTGCTTCCTCATTTTTAGGTGCTGCTAAAATTTTAAACTCACGTGAAAGACGTGTTTTTCCTGTACCATTAAAGGCATATATTAATTGAACTTTAGCTTTCTTTTTTCCTTCCTTCTGTGTTGATGCTAATAAATCAGCTGCTATTTGAGTTAGTGTTTTACCCATACTATTCTTCTAAATTATCTTTTGGAAATGTTAGTAACAAATCTCTATAATACTCGTACTGTTTTTTTCTTAATTCAATTTCTTTTGGTAAACCTTCGCTGATGGAAGTTGTTAAAATGTCAAATTTGTCTAAGATTGAAACAATGCGGTTTTGTTCTTCTTTTGATGGTACTGGAATTTTTATTTTAGCCAAATCATCAGCATTTACACGTCTGACCTTTGTACCTGAAATAAAAGGTCTTTTTTGCTTTTGAAATTGCTCTGTTTGAAAAAAATATGCAACAAATTTTGGATTCAAATTATGTCTATAAAAACAAGCATCACTGCTTACAGCTATCTCATCATTACCCAACCATACAACAGCTTTACATACATCTTCATCTGTTTCACTTGTTGTTGCTATAACCAAATCTCCATATTTTGCCATCCTTGCTTTCTTCGCAAATTCTTCAGAAACAAATGTTTTAGTTTTATCAGTATATGTTCCGTAGTAAGTATAGATTTGACCGTAGTGAATACAACCAACTCCTGTTTCTGTAAAATCTTTTTTCTGTAAACCACCACCACGAATAAATTTGCCAATACTTTCATCACCCAAAGGTAAATGTTGCACTTCCTTTTCATCTATGTAGTACAATTTCTCTCGATAATAACTATATTGCATTTTTCGAGCTGTAAGCTCCGCTGTAAGCTCCGCTGTAAGCTCCGAAAAGGTATCGAGAATTCCAACTATTTTTCGTTGAATTTCGAGTGATTTTAGTGGGTTTTCTGGGCAAGGTATTGGGATAAGTTTTCTAGAATAATTACTAATCCACTGTCGCTTGTGGTCGCCGTCAATTAAGTCACATGGTAAAGTGTTCAACCAATAATAAATATATTTTATTAAGGCCTTAGATTTATCTTTAGACGTAATCATTTTCATTGCTGATGACTTAGCCTTAAAATCAAAATCAACCCATTTATTGGCTGTTGTAAAATCATCAAAAATGATTACAGGCATTTCTGACGCTTTATAAATACCATTAGTTTCATCAGTATATCCAAGAATAAAAGTTTTGCCAGCGGTCAAAACTGGAGTTGGAAAATTATCATTATAATTTTTTGAATCCACTAAATATTTAGTTGGCTGTTCATAATCAGCAACCTCTCCTAAAGGTTTCCATTCCACGGCAACCCCTTCTAATAATTTTTCTAAAAAACTCATGCTTCAATTTCGTTTATAATTGCATCAATATCAGCACGAAGTTTATCTATTTTTTCTACTGTTTTAGCGACTTCTTTGTTCACTTCCTTTATATCAATTTTTTCTTTGTTGTCTTTCGCTATTACATAAGAACTAACCGATAAATTATAATCGTTATCCGCAATTTTGGTATTATCGATTGAAACGGCTACATGTGGCACATCTCCTTTACTTTCAAATAACTCCATTATTTTTTCAATATGTGTATTTGTCATCATATTGTTATTGGTTACCTTCTTGAAGAAATCTTCACCACTGGCATCAATAAATTGTGTTGTATTATCTGTCTTATGTTTTGAAAGTACCAGAAGCGTAACCGCTATAGAAGTTCCGTAGAACAAATTGGGTGCTACAGAGATTATGGTTTCTACAAAGTTATTATCCACTAAGTACTTTCTAATTTTTTGTTCGGCACCACCGCGGTAAAAAATACCTGGAAAACATACTATGGCTGCTCTTCCTGTTGGAGAAAGATAACTCAATGCATGCAGTACAAAAGCAAAATCGGCTTTCGATTTTGGAGCTAATACACCTGCAGGAGCAAAACGGTCGTCATTTATTAGCGTTGGGTCGTCATCACCTATCCATTTTACGGAATACGGAGGATTTGATACAATAGCATCAAAAGGTTTGTCATCAATAAAGTGAGGATGATGAAGCGTATCGCCTAAAGCTATATTAAACTTGTCGTAGTTCACGTTATGTAAAAACATGTTCATACGAGCCAAATTATAGGTTGTATGGTTAATTTCTTGGCCAAAGAAACCTTCTTCAATGATGTGAGCATCGAAGTGCTTTTTAGCTTGTAATAGTAAAGAACCCGAACCTGCTGCAGGATCATATATTTTATTCACTTTTTCTTGTTTGTGCATTGCCAATTGCGCAATAAGCTTAGACACATGCACAGGTGTAAAAAACTCACCACCAGATTTACCCGCATTGGCAGCATAATTGCCAATAAGAATTTCATAGGCATCCCCAAAAAGGTCTATTTTGTTGTCTTCAAAATTACCAAAATTCAGTTCCTCAACACCTTTTAAAACAGAAGCTAAACGGCTGTTTTTGCTTTCAACAGTATTCCCTAATCGTGTACTTGTAGTGTCAAAATCGGCAAATAAACCTTTTATAGCTTCTTCTGACGGATAACCATTTGCAGAACTTTCAATTGCTGTAAAAATGTTTTTTAAGTCGGTGTTCAGGTTTGGATTGGTATTAGCCGTTTTGGCAATATTTACATAAAGTTGACTAGGATAGATAAAATATCCTTTTGTTTTAATTGCATCATCTTTTATTTCTGGTGTAATTACATCATCCGATAAGCTAGCGTAATCAATGCTTTCATCACCAGCCTCTATATAATTCGTAAAGTTCTCACTAATGTAGCGATAGAAAAGTGTTCCTAATACAAATTGTTTGAAATCCCATCCATCTACAGCCCCACGAACCTCGTTGGCAATTTTCCAAATTTTGGCTAGTAATTCTGCTCTTTGTGCGGTGCTTGTCATTATTTTTCTTTTGTTTATTTCGTTGGTTAAACCATAAAGTTTTTAATTTTTCTACTCACTTCTCTTTCCACTTGCTCAAAATCGGGTAAATCTTTTATTTGATCACTCATCGATTTTTGCCATCGTGCTTTGTATTGGGGTAATTTTTGTTCTAGTTTTTCATGAAAATCATCCGGATTTTGTTCTTTGCTGTTGCATTTGTTCCGGAATTCATTCGTAAAATATTCAACCTCCATCTTTTCGACTTCTACTAAATACCAAATGTCGTAGTAGTCTCTTGGCTGTGTGCGTTGCATGGTGCAGCGTAATTTTTCGACTAAAAGTTCTTCTAATGGATAACACAATAAATTGTATTCCTCTTCGTCTGAATACTCAATGATTGCCGGTTTTATAACGGGTTCAAACTCTAATTTTTCGCTTTTTGAGATATCTACTTTTACTTTTTTATTGTTCCCAAAACCGCCAAGAGGACCTACATAACTGATGTAGAAATTGATTCCCCCGTCCTCGTGTTCATTGTTGTCAATTATCTCTAAAGGAATGTTTGCTTCTTCTTTCACATACTCAAAAGTTTCGTTGAACCATTCGAAAATTTGTTCGTTGCTGATGTCGTTGTTTAGTAATGTAAAATCTAAATCTTCCGAAAAACGATAGTCTGAGAAATAGACCTTTTTGAGAACGGTTCCACCTTTGAAAACGATTAATTTTGAAAGTTGTTTGTGTTGAGAGACACCGTTAAGAATCCAGGAAAGAATGTAATCTTTTTCGATTTGTTGGTCACGCACCTGGACTTCACGTGCTTTTTTTTGTATTTCACCCGGCTTGATCATGTGTAAATGGCTGACTTAATTGTTTCTGTTTCTAAATTTTGTTGAATACTCCAACGACTTATCATTTTGCCCGATTTTGGCAATTCCGTATCAAGTTGAACGTATGAGGCTGTTTTCATATTCAATAGCTCCGGGACAATTTCATTGTCTATTTCCAATATTTCCAATAGAAATCCCAATCGTTTTAGAACAGCTTGGGATTTGAATTTTTTGGTATACTCTAAGAGTTTTTTAAAGTTGATTTTGTCTCTCGTTTCATGTATGGCCTTGGAAATTTCGACAATACCTCCTGCATATTCGGGTTTGAAGAGACAATCGATTATGGTTTTTTCTAAATCGGAGCATTGCACTTTATTAAAATCATCAATCCAAATTTTCTTTTCGCCGAAGAAGTGATTTTCGTTGTGATAGATAAATTGAAATGTGATGTTTTTGATTTTAATTTCCGATGGCCTCATTTGTTTGGACACCACAATTTGTTCTTTAAGTGATGGTTGAGTAATGAGGTTGTAGATTTGTAAAGCAGAATAGTAGCCAATGTAATGCTTCGCGTCCTTTACGAGATACTGTGCAATTAAATGCCAATCGGGCATAAAAGTTTCCGGATTCTCTTCATAAGGAATTATATAATAGACACCTTCTTTTAGCCTCATTAAAAGACCTCTCTTCGTCATATCGCTAAGCAACTCCCTTACCGCACTTTCTTTTGATTCAGGCAAAGCTTGTAGTGCGGCCTTAGAATCAAAACATTGCATATCCTTACTATTGAAATAGGAAAGGATCTCATTAGATTGTGTAGATATATATTTATGCCTCATAGTCAACATATCAGGTTTAACCTGACTACAATGATACAAAATATAATAATATCAACAATCATTTATTAAATACAATTTACTTATTATAGCTTAATTGTCAGGTTTAACCTGACTAAGTGAATATGAAACATAATTACAACAACCCGTTTATCTCTTATCTTTTGTTTCTCTTTCAAAAGCAATCAAATTAAACGTCTTCCTTAAACGTGAACGAACTCGATTTCCATAAGCGTTTTCCAATTCGGATGCCGATAAATTGGCGCAAGGCTTGAAAAATTAATCAATAAATAATTGAAATAGTTCCCTTATTTAATTTCTTATACTATTGTATTTTTATATTGAATCATCTTCTTATTGCTCTCTTTCTTTTTCTTTTTAGCAATTCATCATCAACCTCCTGATCGATTTCATAGGGTAAAGATGTTAAAATGGATGTTAATTTTCCGGTGTTAATCTTCCAATCCTCTAATGACGGTTCTTTTTGTTGCACTTGCCTCGTTGTTTTACTATCAGCAAGAAATAGTTCATTGAGTTTTAAGTTTTGATCAACTTCAATCCCTTTGAACTCTATTCCTGATTGTTCGTAAAAAAAGTGATTCCCTGGCATAAAACCATCTTTATTTATTGTTTGTAAAACTTGAATAGCAAATTTTGCCATTCTTTGCTGGTATTCTTTGAGATTCTTTGGTTTTGTCATCAAAACATTAAAATGGGCATTCTTAATTTGTTTTTTTACATCATCCCTATTAATCGATTCTACTTCTATTTTTTTATTGACTTCATGTTTGTCTTGAGGGCTACCATTTTTTAGAATATTTTGATTTTCAAATTTTTCAAGTTCTTTTCTTTTATAATTAAAATGTTCGTCAAAAATTTTTTCGTTCGAATTAATCCATTTAACTCTATCAAATCCTACTTGATATTCGTTATTACCAATTTTTCTATTGGTTTGTTTTTCATTACAAGTAGGGCTTAATTTTAATAGTTGAGTTTTGTCTTTTCTGGAAACAATTATGTGAATATGTGATTGCAATCCTTTTTTATACTCTCCAGAAATTTCCGTTCCATCAAGAACCTCTTTATCTGTTCCCTTAAATTTCCTAAAATGTTCAATTTTTCCAAAATAAACTAAATCAGCTCCCGATTTTATTCCTTTATCTTGACGATTAAAATTCAAAGCATAGTTGTCCATCGCTTTGCGTCCATACTCTCTTACAAGCTTATTAAATTGCTCTAATTCGGATGAATTTAATTCTAAAACACTTGTTACTTCTTTTTTACCAGTTGCTAAAAAAGCAATGTGACTCAACTCATTCTCGCTGAAACTAATTGTCGGAGCAAAATATTTAGCATCATTTGCTCCTAATTTTCTTTTATTATTATCAATAGAATTAATAACATCTATCGTGCTGATATTAATCTCTGAAGCTGTAAAGAAACCTTGCTTCCTGTTTTCTAGCTGAGATATTTCACTCATTGAGGAAGCCTTTTTGATGAGTTTATCTAATTCTTCATTTTCCTTTTCTAAGTAAATGGCCAAGTTAGAACAACTTCCTTTGTTGTCAGCTCCAAGTGTACTATGTGGTTTAGATATTGGCATTATGAAAAAAGAGATTTAATTTTACTCAAAGTACCAGATTTATTTTTATCGTCTAATAGTTGACAAAGAAGTAAAATGGCTTGTCGGTTTTTTTGTAATTCAGCAATTACCATTTTAGTTCTTTCTACATCATTACTATTAATTTTGTTTAGATTCTCAAAATGAGCTTTTTTTATTTCAGTAGTTCTTTCTGAATGTTGTTCTAGGAGTTTACTTATCGAAATAATTAATTTTGATATTTCTTCCTTTTGAGCATTTTGATAATTAAAAACATCTTGTCTTAATGGTTTCAAAATATCTCTTTCTTGAACTTTTAAAAAAGAGACTATTCTTTTATCTAAAGCAGCAACCATTAAAGATGGATCTTTGTTTACAGCATCTTTAGGATCGATACCAGTTTTCTTGAAATAATAAATCATTTCTTGTATAAGAGTCCCTAAGTTCATTCGTAAACTTTCAGATAATTTCCCAAGTTCTGAATGAGCTTTTTCATCTATAATAATACTTTTTTTAGTCATAATTATATTTTTTAAAACTGACAATCAGTTAGTTACACATTTAATTATATTTAAATTATAAAATATTATAAATTTCATTCTTAATGAAAGCCTTATTTTCAAGGCTTTAGCCTCGCAGAGCAAGTAGGATAGGGGTTTTTCCGCCCCTGTCCTACTTGCTACTCTTTCAGAGACATTTAGATTGCGCTATTGTATAGATCTCTAATATTTTAGACATATCTTTTGCATAAAAACTCATTTAAATCTTTGCATTCTGAATATGTAATTCTACCATCTCTAGCTCCTGGAAATTTAGTTGAAATCAATTTAGTGTATTTGTCTCCAGCTTCATCATTATCAAGAAACAATTCAATTATTTTATAATTTTCAAGAATAGAAGTATTCTTTTCAAGTAATGCTACTGAGTTTAAAATCAAAGAATCTGATTCCTCCACTGGTAAATAATTCCAAATTTGCCGAAACGACAAATAGTCAAAAAAACCTTCAAAAACCCTAAGTGTTTGTGAGTGATTGCTAATCAAAGTTATATCTTTCTTTTTCAAACAAATTTTCGCATACTTACTCCTTATTTCCCAACCTTGACTATTATTTTGAAATCCAATTCCGAAGTATTTTTTATCATTAATGACATAATGTACTTCTTTTAGCTGTTCAATATTTTTATAAAATTTTATATGTCTTGTCTCCAGATATTGTAATAAAGCGAAATGTTGGATTGGAATTATTTTTTCAATTTGATTAGCATTTTTTTCTTTAATTGGCATTTCAGAAATTTGCTTTTGAAAAGAAAAAAAGGTGTCAAATTTTTCTAAGTAGCTCAAAGCCTCTGTAACATTAAATCCAAACTTTTGAATTACAAAGTCTATTACGTTTCCTCCCAATTGTTCCCCATGGTCAAACCATCTATTAATTTTTCTATTGAGTTTAAATGAAGCTGTTTTTTCAATCCTAAATGGAGACAGGTACCAACTTTCAGTTTCATTACATTTAGTAGGTTCACATCCTAAATTATGAAGAACTTTTTCTATTGGAATTTCTCTTGCTTGCGTTGTATTCATTTCAGTATTTTTTGAGGGTTTAAAAAATGATGAATTGATGACAAAGTACAATTACCCCCAATAATGACAATAGTTTACAAATCATCATTTTGTCATCATGTCATCACTTTTAAAATTCATTCATCATTTTTCAGCATCACTTTATTTTTTGATGACAAAGTGATGACAAACAAAAGCCTTACTATTGTTGACTTAATCTAACGTAGTCATCAATTCATCATTAAAATCAGATAAAAAATCTCTAGTGATCGAATAATAACGACCCTTTGTTAAATTTTGATAAAAATCAAGGTCATTTGTGATGCTTACTTTTTGATACTGGTTTGAATTTTTTGCTTGCTCTAACTTCCAATTTTTGCGTATAATATTTTTTATTTCAACAGCATCATATTTAATTTTAAACTTGTTTAAAATATTCAATAAGTCCGAGAAACTAAAATCTAAATTTTCGATATCCAAGCTTTCCATTGTGTTCAATAAAACATTAGCCAATTCTCTTTCGATTTGGTTCGAATTATGTCTTACTAATTTTAATAGAGCTTTTGTTTTAATCTGTTCTGGAGTAAACCACATTCGTGATTGATTTTCAGTAGATAATTTTCTATTGATTAAAAAATGTAAAAATGCGGGAATTTCGTCGATTAGTTTTTTTAAAATGTCTACATCTTCTTTTTGAAATTTATTAATCCTTATTACCCAAAAACGGATTTCATCTGCATCAATTTTAATAAATGAAGTTTCGTTGTTGGAACACAAAACGAATTTTCCAAAAAATGATGCTTCTTTTTTATCTTTTCCTTTGGCTTCCGTTTTATGAGTGTTAGTTGTAGATAGGTACTTTATTCTCTCTGTTAATTCATCTGTCTTAAATAGTACTTCATCAATGCAAATTAAAAGCTTTGAACTCCAATCAGCGTTAAAATTTGAGGTAAAATCACTATTGGTCAGAAAGGTGAGATTGTATTCAAATATTTCTTTAAGCCACTTTAAAAAAGTAGACTTACCCGTATTACGTTCTTTACTAACTAAACATAAAATTGGAAGAATTTGAGTCGGTTTTAAATAAATCAATTGTAGGTAATCAATTCCTAATTCTAATTGCTCTCCAAAAATATGGGATAAAAAACTAAGGGTATTTTCTATTTTTCCTTCGGAGGGCGATTTACTTATTTGATGATAAGTATTATAATAATCCTGAATTCTTTTTAAAAAAAATTCAGGACGGTTCTCAGGAATACAAATGAATCCATCATATCTTTCAATTTCTGAAAGAACATTTTTACCATGATCCTGCCTTATCAATTCTGGAGACCATATAACCAAAATTTCTACGAAATCACCCGAAGATAAAGGGTACAGGGATTTCTTAAAATAGGAAGTTCCTATTCGTAAATATTTCTCTTTCATTTTGTACAATGTTTTTTATTGTATTTTGGAGAATACAACATAATTAGAGTTAAAATAAAGCGTTACAATTTAGCGGAATTGAACACTTTTATTTTTTTAACTGCTTGGAAAATTTAGACAAAACTTCCTCATCTGAATAGACTTTGTGCTTTCTAATCCATTCAACTATTTCAACTCGATCGAAGAATAAAGCTCCGTTGGTAGGCTTGTTATGAGGGATTAATTTTTTAGCAGATAATTTGTGAATCGTACTATCTGAAAAGCCTGTATAGTTCATGAGATCTTTAATAGTGAAAATCTCTTTTTGGAACTGATTACCTTTTGTAATCATCATTTTAATTTCATTTAACTGTTCAATAATTTTTTGTGGGTTCATAATTTTTGTTTTAGAATTATGAGGCTAAACTATTGGAATGAAACTAGATGAAACGTGGAATTGCGACTTGGTCACGTAATAACTCGGGGAATTTACATTTTTTGAACACTTTCGTACACCTTCTTTTGACAAAGGGTGACGGTTATTCGATTTTTATCTGATAATGATTTTTCATTTACAGGAATATATTTACCGGCTTTTTTATATTGTAACAGAGAAGCTATACTTTTTTTAGGTATTACACGGTTTGAATCTAATTTTATCAAGAAAGGAATCATAAATTCATTGATAAAAGCGTGTGTTTCCTGAGCACTAATTTCTAATTTAAAAAAATAATTGTTCTTAGATTTTTTTAAGCAATTAGCAATCAAACTTTGAAAGTCAATTAATAATGTGTCATCGTTAAATAGTTCAATCTTTTTAAATTCAATATAATAGTAATTTATTACCTCTTTATTAGCCTCAATTAAATCAGCTACTTTTTTTTCAGATATATTGTTTGAAGACTTTGATGTATTTTGAAACTGAGATAAATTACTATTAGACTTTTCTCTATTATATCGATTAAAAATATTATCACCTTTTAAAAAATACATAGATGATACCGTAAGTAAAAATGAAAAAACTACTCCTAAAATTAGAAGTATTAAATGGAATAAAATAAAATTACCATTGTATAACTGAAAAGTACTTAGAATAACTACCGAAATAGGTAATACCGGGGCTAAAATAAGTGAAACCTTTTTGGAGGCTATTTTAGTATTTACCTTTTGTACTTGTTGATGGAGAAAGAAAAATATTTTTTCAATTATTCTTGCCATAACACTAATTATTTTTAATTGAAAAGTAAAAATACTAAAAAACACAGCTAATTGAAACAGAATGAAAAGTTTACTATCTTTACGAGGTCAGCAATTTGTTGTAGATATATTGTACTGATGAAAACAAAAAAGCCCCTACATCACTGTAAAGGCTTGATTTTAGTAGTGGTCCCACCTGGGCTCGAACCAGGGACCACCTGATTATGAGTCAGGTGCTCTAACCAGCTGAGCTATAGGACCGGTTTGAGGATGCAATATTACTACTATTTTTTATTCACTGCAAATATTTTAAGATATGATTTCTATTTAATTTCAAATCTCAACCCTACTATTTGTAAACGCAATTGATTTTCAATACATTATTTCTTAATCAGTAAATGAGAATTTTTACTTTATTTCCTGACAAAGCTCGACCAAAACCCCGTTTGTGTTTTTTGGATGCAAAAAAACCACTAATTTATTATCAGCCCCTTTCTTCGGAACTTCATTTATTAATACAAAACCTTCGCTTTTTAAACGGTCTATTTCGGAGTAGATATCTTCCACATCAAAAGCAATGTGATGAATTCCTTCCCCTTTCTTTTCTAAAAACTTCGCAATTGGACTTTCAGGATTTGTCGCCATCAAGAGCTCGATTTTATTTCCTCCTGTTTGAAAAAAGGAAGTCAAAACCCCTTCACTTTCTACTTCTTCTTCTTTATAAGACGGAACTCCCAGCAATTTTTCGAATAACACATTGGCATCATTCATATTTTTAACCGCGATTCCAATATGTTCAATTTTATTTACCATCTCCTTTAATTATTATAATACAAAGATACAATTACAACTTATTGATTAATGTACGTTCTAAAATAACCGCACTCAGCAATTACATCCTGATAATATTTGGTATCAGAATAATCTTTTTTCAAAGCTTTAAATCCACTCCAGGCAATAAAATTAATTTTATCATCCTCAACGCTCCACCAGTTGGTTACGTTATTATACTTTTTATTATAGTAATCATTGCGCTCGCATTTTGCCAATAAATAAATACATTTTGCCTTTTGCTCTTTTGTAGTTGCTGCTTCAAATGCTTTTTGATAGTACATTTTAGACACCTCACAATTGGTAATCATCTTTTTCATTGAATCCCTAAAGGAGTACGGGCTTGATCCGTAACCTACTATACTAATCTCATAAAAGGTTCTTCCGTTTCCAAAATGGGTGATATTATAAAACGCATTTCCAAGTAACAAACTATTAGTATACACATCTTCTTTTTGTGCCAGTTTATCCTGCATTGCCTTTACAGTATTTAAAAATTCAATTTGAGAATATTTCTTCTTTTGATACGCTGCATGTTCACAATCATGGCAATCTTTAATATTTCCATTGAATGGATTTCCTAAGAAATTATAATACTGAACCGAATCTGTTTCTTTAATAAAAGCAATTGCTTCAGGAATTTTATTTTTGAAAGTCGCCTGAACCGCCTGGAAATTATTAATATCCTTTAATTTCAAACTATAAATTCCGGCTCCAATTTTTTCTATTTCCGTTTTATCTGCCTTCGTTAAAAAAGCCTTCATAGCCAAAAGATTCTTTTCATTATCATAAAAATCATTTCCGTCATTCCAATAACTGTAACGAGATTCTCCAAATATCTCGGTCATCACCGGATTTCCCGAGGCTTTATATAGTGTTGCCAAATAACTTCTGCTCCATGAAGAAGCATTCTGATAACGAAATTCCCCTCCTTTATATGTTTTAGGAAGCTCCTGATACAACCAATTCAAATCGGCCAAAATTGTTTTTTCATTAGCATTGGTTAGCTTACCAATTTTGCTCATATTATTCACAAAACGAAGCAATCTTAGCTGATATTTAGACAACTCTGTTTTAGGCATTATTTTTTCTGCCTTGTCAAAATTACTATCCGCATTTACGTACTCTCCTTTTAATGTCTGTAAATATCCCAAAGCGATGTTCCACAAATAAGGTTTTTCAGTATTGGATGCAGTGGTAATTTTCGAAACTAAATCAAAAGCTTTTTTATCAATTTTACTTTTGTTTAATTCTTTAGTTTCAGCAACAGTAAGTTTTTTTGCCGGTACATTCTCCTTCGCGCTTTCTTCAAAAGAATTATTGATATCCTGCTCCTGTTTATTGACCAATCGGGTAAGCAAATAATTCAGGTGTTCACTTTTAGGATCTAAATCATAAATCTTTTCAATAGCCTTTGCCTCATCTTTGTAATAACCATGAATCGCCCAAAGTGCCGCTTTCTCTTTATTATCTTTTGTCATCGCTAATGACTTGTTCCAGTCCGTTTCATTTTGCGGATGAAAACTATAAGCGGTCACAACTCTCATTTCAGGACATTTGTCAAAAACCTGCGCATATAAATAATTGGATTCTGAATATTTTTTCTGCTGATATTTGATTCCAGCCACATAAGAAAGTGCACGATAATACAATGTATTTTTAGGAACTGATTTTTCAGTTTTATTAAAAAATTCAACTGTTTTTGATTTATTGCTACTATAAAAATTAGCTTTGACCGTTAGAAACCAATATCTGTTTTTCAGAAAAGCATCTGATGTCGTGTTATAAACATTCTCAATAGACTGAATCATTTTCAAATCATTGAAGGTCTTCGCTACAACAGGATCATAACTCCAATAATCCTCATTGATAGAAACGGTTTCTATCTTTTGCGCCAAATACAAAAACTCAATAAAACTCTTAATTTTATCGTCTTTCAAATTTAATTTCTTAGCCCATTTCAAAGAAGTTGCATTTGCCTTTTTGGTCTTAAAAAACACATGCAAATCTGTTATTTCAGCTTTATTTTTTCCGGCTTTACTTTCATCAGAGTATCTAGGCGTAAGGTCTCCAATCAAAAAATAACTCACGGTTGCCGTGTCTGCTTTTGCTTTCAAATAAGTATTCCAATCCGATTTTAAATCCTCATTGAATCTTGAATTGTGTTGCGTATCAAATCCAATTCCATAAAAAACATCACCTGACAAAAAAAGCGGAGAATACGATTTATCTGCAAAGGTTTCAGGAGTAAAATTTGAATTATATCCAAAGAAATCCCAGTCGTCTCCACCGCCACAAGCATAAATTATTCCGTAAACAGCAAATAAGGCTACACTAGAAACAAGAAACAACTTGTTCAAAAATATTCTTTTCATAATTTTTTAAATTGAATTCATCTAAATCGTAAAATATAATTTCCTTCGGAGTATTGGCTACATTTTCATTCAACTCCTCTCCCATTGTTTTTAAATCTTCAGCAGAAATTGCTTCAATCTTCAGGACATCGTCTTCTTCATAAAAAAATCCATTTTTATAATTTGATTTTTTTACTTTAAAAAATCGAGCATTCATCTGCTCAAAATTTTCATCTTTTTTAAGATCTGCCACATTTAACTTAGAACGCAGACCAATAACCTTTTGATTTCTAATGTGAATTGCCCAGGAATAAATGGGTAACGCAATATCGAGATGTAAAGGATATTTTTTCAGACTCTTGAGATACTTTTCTGCTACTTCATGATTGTAAATTGAGTTCAAAGAATCCGAAGCAATAGTCCCCATATTATAATACATCAAAACACCCGAGTCAACATTCGGAATTTTAGTCTTTTTAAAATACTTAACCTGATGCAGTCGAATGGTTGCCGAGAGTTTTTTATGAGAAATTTTCTTAAATCGTTCTATAAACTT
>Ga0247812_10001226_pt1 | contig 14574 bp, 10 predicted proteins | sample UWRJL149409B1_FD_178011 | JGI IMG/M metagenome (GOLD analysis project Ga0247812, IMG submission 178011) | Plant litter microbial communities from Arlington Agricultural Research Station in Wisconsin, United States - UWRJ-L149-409B-1 | ecosystem: Environmental > Terrestrial > Plant litter >...
CCGTTCAAAACTTCGCGATACCGGCCAGATCAAATTCGAGGGGAATATTGTGGATACGCCGACACCGAAACCTGACATGATGGCCGCCTCGCCCCGCGCCGGCGGCGGCAAGCGCATCCTTGCGGCGCTGGAGCACGGCGCCAGGCCAGCGCCCAAGCCGCCGCGCGCCGGCGGCTGGACGATCGACAGCTGGACGGTGGGACTGGGATTGCTGTTGCTGCTAATGGTCAGCGTCGCGTGGATGATGCATGAACAGACGATCACGCCGGCGACCTTCAAGTATCACGCCCGCGACAGCCGCACCGCCGCCGTGCCGCGTCTGGAGTTGCCTGCGGCGCCGGAGAGCGCGCAGGCGGCCGCCATTGTGAACACCGCGGCCTCGTCCGCCGATGCCGGGCCAGCAGGCGCGACAACGCCGGATCGGCCGGATAGACCGGCACTCGCCGGCACGCAGCGCGCATCGGCGACGGACGGGCCGGCGCATGCCGCGTCACCATCGCACAAGCCGGCACTGGCCGGCGTCGGCGGCGGGGCCGGACCCGGCGGCGGTAGCGGCGGGACAGGGGCCGGTGCCAGGCCCGGTGTCGGGGCCGGCCTTGGCCCTGGCCCGGCCGTGCGCGCACCTCAGCCAGCGACGCAAACCGCAGCGGCCACGGCGCGCAATGCCTCGGGCAGCGGCACAAGCGCAGCCAAGGCCGCCGTCCGCGACACCGACGTCACCCTGCTGGCCGCACTGGTCGCCCACGCCAACAAGCCCACCGTCACCGTGGCCGAACGCAGCCGCGACGTGGTCGAGCGCAAGGAAGGCGACACCACCGCCCAATTGCTGGCGCGCTGCCAGCAGCTGGGCCTGATCGAAGGCATGCTATGCCGCTCGCGCATCTGCGCCGACCGCTGGGACGCCGACCCGGCGTGCCGCGCCCCTGCCCACTGATTTACTGGATCGCCAGCTGCTTGCCCCCGCTGCCCACCTTCTTCGGCAACACCAGGTGCAGCACGCCGTTTTCATAGCGCGCCTCGGCCTGGTCGTCATCGACTTCCTGCGGCAAGGTGAAGCTGCGATTGAGCTGGCCGTAGTAGCGTTCGGTGCGCAGCATGCCGGACTTTCCGGCGTCGCCAGCGCTCTTCTCTTCCTTGATCTCCGCCGTCAGCGACACCTGGTTGCCGTTGATGGCGACCTTGATATCCTCCTTTTGCACGCCGGGAATCTCGGCCTTGACCACGTACTCCTTCTCGCTCTCACTCACATCCATGCGCATGCGCGGCGCGGTATCGACGTTGCGCAGCATGGACGGCGCAAAGTCGCGGAACATCTCGTCAATATCGCGGAACGGATCGAAACGCGACAGCTCGCGGAACGGGTCCAACCGCATCAAACTGTTGGCCATGGCAGCCTCCTTTCAACATGTGGACTACCATCATATGAAGCCCCCACACGCCGGGTTTGAGGCGGATCAAACGCGCGGCGGCAACGGCGGCATCGCTGAGCGGCACTGCGGAGAGATCGGCCTGCCCGGGCAGCGACAGATAGCGCTCGCTCAGCGCGGTCCGGCGGCCGGGATCGACGACGCGCGGCTCGAACGGCAGTACAGCTCCCGCCCCGGACTTGAGCCAGACATAGGAATGATCAGCGCAGACGCAGCGCGCTGGAGCCGGTGTGCATGGCGTCACCCAGATTGAACAGGCCAACCGCCTGCGCCAGGCGATGCGCCTGATCCTGCATCGACGTGGCCGCAGCGGCGGCCTCCTCCACCAGCGCGGCGTTTTGCTGCGTCATCTCATCCATCTGGCTGATCGCCTGATTGACGTGCTCGATGCCGCTGCTCTGCTCCTGGCTCGCCACGCTGATCTCGCCCATGATGTCGGTCACCCGGCGCACGCTTGAGACCACGCCGTCCATGGTGCTGCCGGTGGAATTGACCAAGCCGGTGCCGGCGTCGACCTTGTCCACGGCGTCGCCGATCAATTCCTTGATTTCCTTGGCGGCGCTGGCCGAGCGCTGCGCCAGATTGCGCACTTCGGAGGCCACCACGGCAAAGCCGCGGCCCTGTTCGCCGGCGCGCGCCGCCTCGACGGCCGCATTCAGCGCCAGGATATTGGTCTGGAAGGCGATGCCGTCGATCACGGCAATGATGTCGACGATCTTGCGTGCCGAGCTGTTGATCGAGCCCATGGTCTGCACCACTTCGCCCACGGCCGTGCCGCCCTTGCCGGCCACGTCCGAAGCGGACCGCGCCAGCTCGTTGGCCATACGCGCGCTGCCGGCGTTGCGGCGCACGGTGGCGGTCAGCGCTTCCATCGCCGACGCCGTCTCTTCCAGCGCGGCGGCCTGCTGTTCGGTGCGCGCCGACAGATCGAGGTTGCCGGCGGCGATCTGCGCCGACGCGGTGGCGATGCTGTCGGTACCGGTGCGCACTTCGCTGACGATGCGGATCAGGCGGTCGTTCATATGGCGCAGCGCGGTCAGCAGCGCGCCGGTTTCATCGCTGCTCTGGACGCGGATGTCCGCGCTCAGGTCGCCGCTGGCGACGCGCTCGGCCACCGCCACGGCGGCGCCGATCGGCCGGGTGATGCCGACCGTCAGCCGCCAGGCGCAGAGGGCGCCGAAGGCGAGCGCCACCGTCGTCAGCACGGCGATGACGCGGCTGCTGCCCAGGGTATCGCCGTCGATGACCTTGGCGGTCGCATCGATGCTGTCGCGCTGCAGGGTCACCAGGTTCTGCAGCAAGTCCTGGTACACGGTCGCGGCCGGGGTGAATTCCTGGTCGAGAATGCGGGCGGCGCCTTCGGCATCGCCGGCGGCCTTGGCCTTGACCGCGCCGTCGCGCGAGGCGCTGTAGAGCTTGCGTTGCTGCAGGATTTTGTCGAACAGCGCTTTTTCCGCGCCATCCTTGATCAGCGGCTCGATCTGCTTGAGCAACTCGGCAGCGCGCTTGACGGAGGCGGCGGAATCTTCCTTGAAATACGGCCCCAGCGCCGGATCGGCGCTCTTGACGATGGCGGCGGTGCGGCGGATCGACGCGTAATTGAGGCCGTACCAGTCGGTGATCAGGCGCTCCTTGGTCAACGGCGCGGCCATCATGTCGCGGGTCGACGAGGCCACGCTGTCCAGACGCAAGATGCCGACCACGGCGATCACGATCGTCATGGCGAGCGTCAGGCCGAAGCCCAGCGTCAGACGTTTTCCGATTTTTAAATTGGCGATGAGAGCCATCAGGAGGGTCCTTTCATTCAGCGCCGAAGAGCTCCGGCACCGGGAAATAATTTACATAGAGAAAAAATACTTTCCCAAATTATACATTAATTTCCATAATAAAATATTTGTTAGTGTAATTTACATTAATTCATCCTCCTTTTCCGGCTGGCTGGCCGGCCGCCGTGATCAAGCGAAGCCTTGACTTGACCCGCAACAACATCCCCCCCACTAGCCGTCCGAGAATGGCTGATCAAGTCAAACCCAAGGAGCAATCGCTATGCTGACCCGCCTCGCTTTATTCTTCCGGACACATTGGCAAAGACTGACGCTATCGCGGTCGTCGCGCCGTCTGTCGTGGTTTTCCTTGATACTGGTATTCGCCCTCGATGCCTACGTGTTGAGCCTGCTCTTTGACGGAATAAGTCGGACCGCGCGATTAATTGATGTTCCTTATCCAACGATGAATCGGTACTGCGTCGACCTGTCTGTGAGCTACCTTCAGGAAAACGCCGACGAGGCTATCCAGAGCGTCGAGTGGTTTGCCGAGCGCGTTTCAGAAAACCGGCAAGCCGCCATCGACCAATTCGACGAGCAGCCCCGCCGACGCCATCCAATCTGTGACAAGGTTCGGGACAAGCTGCTGGCAACCGTCAGCGATCCGACGCTCGTCCAGCTTTTCGAGGCCCGCAAACGACAGCTGAAAGAAATCGACGAGATCAAAGAGGCGATCAGGAATCTGAAATCCACCTACGGTAACGCGCTGTTGGAGAAAGTGGCCAAGCAAAACCGCAGCGAGTCTATCCTGCCGGTCGAAGCAGGCAACATCAAGGTCACGCTGGATGATTTGAACGCGACGCTGCAAAAAACGCAGCGGCAACTTGAGGTGACTCGCGCAGCCATCAAGGAGCATCCGGCGATTACGGCATACACCGCCTACCTGAAAACGCTCTCCGTGTTCGAAACTTACCGGCACGACCAGGAACTTTACGAAAGCGCGCTGCGTTGGTATCCATTCAAAGTCTTCGCGGCGCAATCCGCATTTCTCCTTCCGCTGCTGTTGATGGCTGTCTTTTGGAACCGGCGCGCGCTCGATAGGCAACAAGACACCAGCATCATGATCTCGGCACATCTGATACTGGTCGGCGGAATTCCAATCGGCTTGCGCTTGCTGCAGCTCATACGCGAATTCCTGCCGGAGGAGTTTTTGGGCTGGCTGCTCTACAAACTGGAGCAATGGCACATCAGCTTCCTGTGGTACTACGGCTTGATCTTCGCCAGCATCGCCGCAGGATTGTTACTGATCTTCATTGCGCAACGCACGCTGTTCACGCCAGCCCGACAGAGGATGACGCGCCTGCGCAAAGTCCTATGCAGAAGCTGCGGGGAAAAATTACGCTACAGCGAACAAGCTTGGTGCGAGATCTGCGGCGCCGACCAAATGGCAGCGTGCGGAAGCTGCGGCCAGCAAGGTCGCATGATGGCCTTCCATTGCAGCCATTGCGGCAAATCCCAACCCGCTGCGTAACAACATCGCGCTCAGCCGATGCGGGGCAGAGCTGAAAGCAAAAAAGCCCAACCTGTGAAGGCTGGGCTTTTTGCTTGCTACTGAATTCTGGCTCCCCGACCTGGACTCGAACCAGGGACCTGCGGATTAACAGTCCGTCGCTCTACCAACTGAGCTATCAGGGAAAAGAGGCCGCATTATATACGGCCAATTTCCAGCTGTCTAGGCTGGCGGGCGACTAATTAAAAGTTGCCCTTGAACTGCACACCGAACTGGCGCGGCTCGTTGACGAAGCCGGTCAGGTTGTTGAAGTCGATCGCGCCGGTGATGCGCTGGGTGTTGGTGATGTTGCGTGCGAAACCGGCGATCTCGTACTTGCCGCCATCCCAGTTGTAACCCACGCGCAGACCGCCTTCGGTCATCGCCTTGCCGGTGAATTCCTTGGCTTCGTACAGGAAGAAGTTGATCTCGCTGCGATAGGTCCAGTCGGTCAGCACGAACAGGTTGCCGTTGGCCAGCGCCCAGTTGTAGCGTGCGGTGGCGTTCAGCGAGTACTTCGGCGCCTGCGGCAGCGGGTTGCCGTTGATAGACACCAGGCCGTTGGAGGCGATCGGATCGGTGATCGTGCACTTGGACGTGGCGCACTGCGTCACGTACAGGTTAGGATCCTTGATCTCGGTGAAGTTGTACGAACCGCCCGCCGTGACCTTGAAGTCCGGCGTGATGAAGGCTTCGAAGTCGGCTTCGACGCCACGGCCCTTGGTCTTGGCGGCGTTGATCAGCTTGGTGACGTTCGAGTTGCCGCCGACCACGGTCAGCTGCTGGTTCTTGACGTCGTAGTTGTACACGCTCAGCGTCGCGCGGGCGCGGCGGTTGAACAGGTCGGCCTTGATGCCGGCTTCGTACGAGGTGATGGTCTCGGCGTCGGCCACGGTGATCGGCACCGACGCCGAGGCGGCGGCGATACTCGGCGCGCGGAAGCCGGTCGCCACGCGGGCGTACACGTTCACGTCCGGATTGACCTTGTAGGTTGCGCTCAGGTCCCAGTTGGCTTTGTTCTTGCTCTCGTCGACCGATTTCGGGCCGACCTGGGTGACGTTGACCGCCGCCGTGGTGGCGAAGTCCTTCTGGTCGTGGGTGTAGCGCAGGCCGCCGCGCAGGATCAGATCCGGCGTCAGGTCGTAGGTGACCGAGCCGAACGCCGCGTAGGCGGTGTTATTCTGGTGGCTGGTCAGGTGCGAGGTCTGCGCCTTGGTGTCGCTGTTGAAGTTGTCGTTGAAGCCGTCGGCGCTTTCCTTGAAGTAGTAGACGCCGGTCTGCCAGTTCAGCGGGCCCGCGTTCTTCGATTCGATGCGGAATTCCTGGCTGTACTGGCGCAGCCCGTCCAGGCCGCCTGCGGTTTCAACCGGGAACGGCACCTGGCCCGGCGCGCCGCCGTCGATGTCGCCATGGCTCAGGTACTTGTCGACGCCTTCGTAGCCGGTGATCGAGAACAGCTTGACCGAACCCAGGTCCCAGGTCAGGCGCGCGCTGGCGCCGTTGGTGGTCAGGTTCTGGAAGTTCTGGCCGTTGGTGTTGATCTTGGTGAAGTCGTAACCGTCGGCGAAGTCGTTGGTGCCGCGCTTGATCAGGTTGGCGCGGAACAGGCGCGCGCTGCCAGTAGTCGAGCGGGCGTGCACGTTGAACAGCGCGTCGAAGGTGGTGCTTGGCTTGTACAGGAACTGCACGCGCTCGGCGTGTTCGTTGTAGCCTTCCAGCACGTCGTTCTGCTTGGTGAAGGTGTTGTCGACGAAGTCGTCGCGGTGCTGGCGCAGCGTCGACACGCGCATCGCCCATTCATCCGACAGCGGGATGTTGGCGGCGCCTTCGGCGTTGATGGTGTTGTGGGTCGCCCACGACAGGTTGTAGTAACCCTCGATGCGCTTGGTGTTCGGCTTTTCGGATTCAAACTTGACCACGCCGGCCGGGGTGTTGCGGCCGAACAGCGTGCCCTGCGGACCACGCAGCACTTCCACGCCGGCGACGTCGAAGATCGGGAAACCTTTCAGGATGCCGTTTTCCTGCACCACGTCGTCGTACACCAGCGAGACCGGCTGCGAGGCGAAGGTGCTGAAGTCGGTGTTGCCGTAGCCGCGGATGTAGAAACGCGGGAAGGTACGGCCGTTCGACGATTCAACGTTCAGCGACGGCACTTTGCCGGCCAGCACACGGATGTCTTGGCCGCCGGACAGCATCACGTCCAGTTTCTCGGCTTTCAGCAGCGAGACCGACACCGGCACATCCTTGATGTTTTCGGCGCGGCGCTGGGCGGTCACGACGACGGTTTCCAGCTGCGGTTCGGTGGCGGCGGTGGTTTGCGCCAGGGCGGAACCGATAGGCATGACAGCGCTCAGCGCCAGCAGGCGCTTGTGCATCTTCGACAGTTTGATCATTCAATTTCCCGATTTAAATGTAATGCAAAGAGTAAAAAACAGTGTCTCCTGTTCTCTCTTTTCAGCGGCGCGCCCGGTCCTCTGTCGGGTCCGTGGCGGCTGGCGATGGGCGTCTGGAATGCGCTCTCTTTAAGAAAGGCGGTATTCTCTTTCATTGATAGCATGTATTGCAAGCTGAATATAAGCTAAACGGTATTAACTGTTAGAAATTCGGCTAAGGATATGCATAAACTGAATAATCGCAGGCTGGCCGGGCCACGCAAATAACAACATTGTCATTCGGCCATGCTTGGCTCTTCCTTGCGCTGGCTCATGATCCTGCCAGCGCGCGATGCTATAACGGAGGCTTGTTCGCAAAAACGGGCGGCTATGATGATCCAGCCTCAGCATCGCAGCATGGCGTGGTCGGCCCTGGGCGGCTACGTGCTGGCCCTGCTGGCAGGGGCACTGGTGCTGATCTATTTACACGCCTACCAGGCAGGCTTTTCCGGCGCGGACGAGCCGGCCCACTTCCTCAACGGCGTCTTCATCAGCAACTACCTGCGGCATCATGCCGGCACCAATCCGATGGCCTTCGCGGTCGAGTACTACCTGCACTACCCGAAGATTTCGATCGGCCACTGGCCGCCGGCCTACTACGGCCTGCTCGGCGTGCTGCTGCTGGCGTTGCCCGCCACGCCGCAGGCTGCCTTCCTCATCAACCTGCTGATCAGCGCACTGCCGGCCGCCGCGCTGGGCTGGGCGCTGGCCTGGCTGGCGGGACGCCGCATCGCCCTGGCCGGCTGCGCGGTCTACGCGCTGACGCCGCTGGCGGTGGAGAGCCAGGCCTTCTTCATGCTGGATCAGGCGCTGACCGCCTGCTGCGCGGCCGCCGCCATCGCCTGGCTGGCCTACACGCGGCGCCCCGGCTGGGCGCGCGCCGGACTGTTCGCGGCGCTGTGCGCCGGCGCGGTACTGGTGAAGGGAAATGGATGGCTGCTGGTGCTGATGCCGCTGTTTCACATGCTGCTCACGCGCGGGTGGCGGCTGCTGGCATTGCCGCATCTGTACGGCGCGGGGCTGGCGGCGGCGGCCGTGGTCGTGCCGTGGTACTGGCTGACCGCGTCGATCGCGGCGGACGGCTTCAACTACCAGGCCGGCCTGCCCTATGCCTGGAAGGCGCTCGCAGCCAACCTGTACACCCTGCTGCGCAATCTCGGCTATGCCGGCGCGCCGCTGGCGCTGTTCGCCGTGGTGGTGGAGTACCGGCAGCGGTTGGCCGCGCCACAGCGCTGGGCGGTGGTCAGCCTCGCAATCAGCCTGATCCTGGCGACACTGGCGCTGCAGTCGCTGGTGCCGGCCGATATCGACGACCGCTATCTGGCGCCGGCGCTACCGGGCTATACCCTGCTGGCTGCGCTGGGCGTGGCGCATGTCGGCGCCGCCATACGCGGCAGCCCAGGCCGGGCGGCGGGCATCCTGCTGACGCTGGCGATGCTGGCGCCCGGCGTCGCCCACCTGGCACAACGCGGCGCCAAGGTCGACATGCGCGCCGCCGACTTGCCTGCGCCGGAATCGCCGTCGGTCTGGATCATCGACGGCAGCAGCGGCGCGGAAGGCGCGCTGATCGCGGAGCTGGCCGTGCGCGACCCCGGACTGCGCCACTACGCGGTGCGCGCATCCAAGCTGCTGGCCGTGTCGGATTTCATGGGAAGGCGCTACGCCCTCAAGTATGCGGATGAGCGGCAAGTGCTGGAGGAGTTGCGGCGGCTGGGCGCGCGCTACGTGGTACTGGTGCGTCTGGACAACGCCGCGGCCTTCCCGCACAGCGAGCAATTATCCGCCGCGCTGCAGTTGCCGGAATCGCCGTTCCGTCGCGTGCTGACGCTGCCGCATCGCTACCGGGCCGGCGTCACCGAGGTATACCAGGCCGACGCCGAAGCCGACATCGGCGCCGTGCGAGGCTTGGGCATGCCAGTAAAGGGCGGCGCGCTGACCCGGTCGGCGCGGTAGTGAACCGCGCCGTTGCTGTTACATGCCGAGCGATTTGAGCAGTTCGTCGTTGGCCTCTTCCTCGGCCGTGCTGCCGGAGGACTGCGACGCCTCCTGATTGCCGTGCTCCTGTTCCATCAGCGCATCCGGGTCGGACTCGCTGGAATCGAACTCGTGCAGCTGGATGAACTCGGTGCGGTCGATCGCCAGTTCCAGGTAGAAGATGTTGCTCTTTTCCGTGTAGAAGGTGACGCGGCGCATTTCCGGACGGTCCAGCGGGGTATCGACGCTGAGCATCACCTGCTTGTTCAGCACCAGCATCTTCGGCTGATTCTGCGTGATGTTGGTCTGCAGCTCGCGCCGCACCTTGCCGGTGAAGTCGCCGACGATCTGGTTCATCAGCTCGCCCATGATGTTGGACACTTCGTCCGACGTATGCGAGCCGGCCAGTTCCGACTTCGGCATGCCCATGTGCAGCATGTAGCGCTCGTAGATCTCCATCGCCGTGTCGGCCGCGAAGTTCAGCACCACCAGCCCCGTGAAGCCGCCGTCGAACAGCACGAAGCAGCCGATGTCGGGTTTCAGGCCGATCTTGGTGATCCGCTGCACCATGCCAGAATAGTTCACCTTGCTTTGGGTGGCCACGTTCAGCACGCGGGACACCGAGTTACACAGACTCATCAATAAATCTTCGGTGCCGTACACCACACCCGACATCTTTTCAGCGCTCATGATCAACCTCTACTTATTTTTTGAAAGCACTGTTTCTTGATCCAGTGCGAGACGAAACAAGACCACCTCGCTCAGTAAGCGGACAACCTCATCCTTGCATTCCTGCCTGCGGAGCGCGTCGGCCGGCATCGCGGCCAGCGTCGCGCACAGGAGCGCCACCTCACGCTCCAGCTCGCGAATCCGCCGCATGCTCTCGAGCGGCTCCACGCTGACGACCATCACATCCCCTTTAGGCAGGAAATAATATCCAGAATACCTAGGTGAAAGATTCTCGTCCACCGGAATCGCGATTTAAGGCGCATTTCCAGTGCCAAAATGCAAAATCTGCGGCACAAAGGTCAATAGAAAAGACGCGGGTCTAAGGGTTGCCGCACCCCAGGCAAGCGATCGAGCACGCCGGGCGCGGCCCACACATCCTCAGGGATATCCAGCCAAACCAGGAAGCAGTCAAGCGAGCGTTACAGTCCACTAGTACAGTTCGGGCCGGGCGAGCCGCTTTCGGCTTGCTTGAGCATGGCGATGAAAATTCCACTTTTAACCGCGATCATTTTGCTGCAGGGATAACCCTGAAACGCAAAAACCCAACCGGGTTAGGGTTGGGTTCTTAGCATGCTGCTGAATTCTGGCTCCCCGACCTGGACTCGAACCAGGGACCTGCGGATTAACAGTCCGTCGCTCTACCAACTGAGCTATCAGGGAATTGAGGCCAGAATTATAGCTGCTCAATTCGCATTTGCCCAGCCCAAAGAGCAACTATTTTCCCCGGCCATGGCCGACCAGCATCATCGCGTAAATGGCGGGCCGCGGCACGGCGCTGACCGGGCCGTTATCCAGCGCCGCGCCGCAGGGCGTTGACCGCGTCGCCCGCCCAAAACTCAGCGTGCTGCTGGCGTTGGCGACGAAACTGAAAGTCTTCGTAACGTCCAAATGCAAAAAGCCCAATCTCGAAAGATTGGGCTTTTCTGTGTTCTGGCTCCCCGACCTGGACTCGAACCAGGGACCTGCGGATTAACAGTCCGTCGCTCTACCAACTGAGCTATCAGGGAATTGCGGCAACATTTTATACTGTTTCTTTCGCACCAGCAAGATGCAAGTTTCTACGGTATTTCTTGTTACCATCTCGAATCAAGCTATTGCCTGATCCGAAGAAACAAGAGTTTAGAGCACTTTAGCGATGGCGTCAATGACGATATCGATATTGCGCGAGTTCAGCGCGGCGACGCAGATGCGGCCGGTGTCCACCGCGTAGATCGACTGCTCGCGCAGCTGCTCGACCTGCGCCTTGGTCAGGCCCGAGTACGAGAACATGCCGACCTGGTCGCGCACGAAGGCGAAGTCGCGCTGCGGCGCCTTGGCCTTGAGCTTGGCCACGAAGGCTTCGCGCATTTCCTTGATGCGCACGCGCATGCCGGCCAGTTCGTCTTCCCACAGCTGGCGCAGTTCCGGCGTTGTCAGTACGGTGGCGACCACCTTGCCGCCATGCACCGGCGGATTCGAATAGTTGGTGCGCACCACGCGCTTCAGCTGCGACATCAGGCGCGAAGCTTCCTCGCCGCTGGCGGCGACCACGCTCAGCGCGCCGACGCGCTCGCCGTACAACGAGAACGATTTCGAGAACGAGTTCGACACCAGCAGCGGACCGCCGGCGGCCGCGAAGCGGCGCACCACGGCGCCGTCTTCGGCGATGCCGGCGCCGAAGCCCTGGTAGGCCATATCGAGGAACGGCACCAGGCCGCCGCCCGTGACGGCGCTGATGACTTCATCCCACTGCGCCGAGGTCAGGTCGGCGCCGGTCGGGTTGTGGCAGCAGGCATGCAGCAGCACGATCGAACCGCGCGGCATGGCCTTCAGGTCCGCCAGCATGCCGGCGAAGTTGACGCCGTGAGTAGCCGCATCGTAGTAGGCGTAGTTGTTGACGGTGAAGCCGGCGCTCTCGAACAGCGCGCGGTGGTTTTCCCAGCTTGGGTCGCTGATGTAGACTTGCGCGTCCGGCGCGAAGCGCTTCAGGAAGTCGGCGCCGATCTTCAGCGCGCCGGTGCCGCCGATGGCCTGCACGGTGATCGCGCGCTTCTCTTGAATGACCGCGCTGTCGGCGCCAAATACCAGCTCTTGCACCGCCTTGTCGTAGGCGGCCAGGCCTTCGATCGGCAGGTAGGTGCGCGGCGCCGGGGCCGCGATCAGGATTTCCTCCGCTTTCTGTACGCACGCTAACAGCGGCACCTTGCCGTTGTCGTCATAATAAACGCCGACACCCAGGTTGATCTTGGCCGGATTCTGGTCGGCGTTGAATGCTTCGGTGATGCCCAGGATAGGGTCGCGTGGTGCCATCTCGATGGCGCTGAACAAGCTAGGATTCGTCATGATAAGATTGGATTCGATTGGAAGCGGTTCGCAGCGGATGAATGTCAGACAGCGCCCTCAAATAAATCTCTCAGGCCGCTGGCAGGCCATTATTCTAACAAAGGTCTGAACAAGATGGCTGAATTACCAGTAGTAGACACCCCGAAGGCAACCGTAGTCACCTTCCCGGATTCGCCGTTCAAGCTGCACCAGCCCTTCCCGCCCGCCGGCGACCAGCCGGTGGCGATCGACCAGCTGTGCGAAGGCATCGACGACGGCCTGTTCTTCCAGACCCTGCTCGGCGTGACCGGCTCCGGCAAGACCTACACCATGGCCAACGTGATCGCCCGCAAGGGCCGTCCCGCCATCGTCTTCGCGCCGAACAAGACGCTGGCCGCGCAGCTGTATTCGGAGTTCCGCGAATTCTTCCCGGAGAACGCGGTCGAGTACTTCGTCTCCTACTACGATTACTACCAGCCGGAAGCCTACGTGCCGCAGCGCGACCTGTTCATCGAAAAGGATTCGTCCATCAATGAGCACATCGAGCAGATGCGCCTGTCGTGCACCAAGTCGCTGATGGAGCGGCGCGACGTCGTCATCGTCGCCACCGTGTCGGCGATCTACGGTATCGGTAACCCGACCGAGTACCACCAGATGATTCTGACCTTGCGCGCCAAGGACCGCGTCTCGCAGCGCGACATCATCGCGCGCCTGATCCAGATGCAGTACACCCGCAACGAAGTGGACTTCGGCCGCGGCACCTTCCGCGTGCGCGGCGATACGCTCGACATCTTCCCGGCCGAGAATGCGGAATTGGCGGTGCGCCTCGACCTGTTCGGCGACGAGCTGGAATCGATCCAGCTGTTCGATCCGCTGACGGGCCGCGTCAAGCAGAAGATCCCGCGCTTCACCGTGTATCCGGGCTCGCACTACGTGACGCCGCGTTCGACCGTGCTGCGCGCGATCGAGACCATCAAGCTGGAACTGCGCGAGCGGCTGGAGTTCTTCCGCAAGGAGAACAAGCTGATCGAGGAACAGCGCCTGGAACAGCGCACCCGCTTCGACCTGGAGATGATGACCGAGATCGGCTTCACCAAGGGCATCGAGAACTACTCGCGCCACCTGAGCGGCGCGATGCCGGGCGAACCGCCGCCGACCCTGGTCGACTACCTGCCGAAGGACGCGCTGATGTTCCTCGACGAGTCGCACGTGCTGATCGGCCAGTTGAGCGCCATGTACAACGGCGACCGCTCGCGCAAGACCAACCTGGTGGACTACGGCTTCCGCCTGCCGTCGGCGCTGGACAACCGCCCGCTCAAGTTCGAGGAATTCGAGCAGAAGATGCGGCAGACGGTGTTCGTCTCGGCCACGCCGGCCGAATACGAGCGCACCCACGCCGACCAGGTGGTGGAACAGGTGGTGCGTCCGACCGGCCTGGTGGACCCGCTGATCATCGTGCGTCCCGCCAGCTCGCAGGTGGACGACCTGATGTCGGAGATCACGCTGCGCGTGGCCAAGAACGAGCGCGTGCTGGTGACGACGCTGACCAAGCGCATGTCCGAGCAGCTGACCGAATACCTGAGCGACCATGGCATCAAGGTGCGCTACCTGCACAGCGATATCGAGACTGTCGAACGGGTCGAGCTGCTGCGCGACCTGCGCATCGGCACCTTCGATGTGCTGGTGGGGATCAACCTGCTGCGCGAGGGCCTGGACTTGCCCGAGGTGTCGCTGGTGGCGATCCTGGACGCGGACAAGGAAGGCTTCCTGCGGTCCGAGCGTTCGCTGATCCAGACCATCGGCCGCGCCGCGCGTAACCTGAACGGCGTGGCGTTGCTGTACGCGGACCGCATGACCGATTCGATGGAGCGCGCCATCGGCGAGACGGAACGCCGCCGCGCCAAGCAGATCGCCTTCAACGAAGCGAACGGCATCGTGCCGCGCGGCGTGGTCAAGAGCATCAAGGACATGATCGACGGCGTCTACAGCCCGCAGGACGCGCGCGAATCGCTGCAGACGGCGCAGGAGACGGCCATGTACGAGTCGATGAGCGAGAAGCAGATCAGCAAGGAGATCAAGCGGCTGGAGAAGGCCATGCTCGATCACGCCAAGAACCTGGAGTTCGAAAAAGCCGCGCAGGTGCGCGACCAGCTGCATGGCCTCAAGCAGCAGCTGTTCGGCGCGCCGGGCGCGGACAATATCGCCTGAAAACCGTGGGGGTGGGGTCAAGTCTGACATTCGGACACGAGCTGAGCCGTAGCGCGCTACGGCTCAGCTCGTGTCCGAATGTCAGACTTCGTATATTGAACATGTCGCGTCGAAATCAGATAATAGAGATGTAGACGCGGCCGGGCGGAGTGATGCTGTTCAGACTGAGTGCCATTGAGCACGTGGGTCAG
>Ga0247812_10001227_pt1 | contig 14572 bp, 13 predicted proteins | sample UWRJL149409B1_FD_178011 | JGI IMG/M metagenome (GOLD analysis project Ga0247812, IMG submission 178011) | Plant litter microbial communities from Arlington Agricultural Research Station in Wisconsin, United States - UWRJ-L149-409B-1 | ecosystem: Environmental > Terrestrial > Plant litter >...
CCTCAGTGAACAGGCCATTAAACGCGGCGTGTACCAGGTGCTGGTGCTGGAAGCCGGGTTTGTCACCGAACAATCGCGCGAGGAAATCGACGCCTTGTTCGAGGAGTATTACGTGCCGCTGGGCCAGGCCCTCGAAGAAGTGCAGTAGGATCGCGCCAAGACTTACCTCACAGGAGCCCGCTATGCCCATCGCGCAACTGATCAGCCCCCTTGCCCTGGACCAGAAAAAGGAGCAGGCCGCCCTGGTGATCCTGGATTGTCGCTTTGCCCTCGAAGATCCGGATTATGGCCAGCGCAGCTATGCCGAAGGGCATATTGCCGGCGCCTCGTTTGCCGATCTGGAGCGTGACCTCAGCGGGCCGGTGATCAAGGGTGTCACCGGCCGGCACCCACTGCCGGACCCGCAGGCCCTGATCGAGCGCCTGCAAGCCTGGGGCATCGATAATGACAGCCAGGTGGTGCTGTATGACGACGGTCCAGGGGCGTATGCAGCCCGGGCCTGGTGGTTGCTGGCGTGGCTGGGCAAGCGTGACGGGGTGTTTATCCTCGACGGTGGCCTCAAGGCCTGGCACGCCGCCGGCCTGCCGCTGAGCCTGGATGCGCCGGGCAATACCCGTGGCACGTTCAGCGGTACCTCGGACGCGGTCATGGTCTTGAGCGCCGACCAATTGCAGCAACGCCTCGCCCGGCCGGAGCTGACCCTGCTCGATGCCCGTGGGCTGCCGCGGTTTCGCGGCGAGGTCGAACCGATCGATCCGGTGGCCGGGCATATCCCAGGCGCGTCATGTGCGGCCTTCACCGATAACCTGGGGCCGGACGGACGCTTTCTGCCGGCTGCGCAACTCCAGCAGCGGTTTGCCGAGAAGCTGGCGCAGCGCTCGCCGAGTGAGCTGGTGGCGTACTGCGGTTCGGGCGTGACAGCCTGCCACAACCTGTTTGCCCTGTGCCTCGCCGGCTACCCGTTGGGGGCGCTGTACGCCGGCTCGTGGAGCGAATGGATCACCGATCCGCAGCGGGCGATTGCCACCGGCGACTGAGCCTTAAAGCGCTAGCTGCCCCAGCAGCCAGCGCAAGCCAAAAAACACCAGCATGCCGCCACCGATGGTCGCCAACAGGTGGCGGGTGGTGGCTGCGATGGCGATGGCTGCCAACCCAGCCAGCAGGTAGGCATTGTTCATGGTCAGCGCCCAGTGCTGGCCATCGGGCAACAACATGCCTGGCACCACGATGGCTGTCAGTACCGCCGTCGGTACGTAGTGCAGCCCCTGGCGTACCAGTGGCGGGAACTTCAGGTTGGGCCAGGCGAACAGGCTATAGCGCAGGGCAAAGGTGATCGCCATCATTCCCAGAATCAGCCAGCCGTAACTCATGAGCGCAGCTCCCTGGCGTGGTGTTGCTGCAGTTGGCGGCGCTCCAGCAGCACACCCACGGCGATCCCGCTGAACGCCGCGGCCATCAGGCCCAGTTTGTAGGGCCAGTGCAGGGTGGCCAGGGCCACGGCGCCGGCGGCCAGGGCCGCGGCAATTTGCGGCTGGTTGCGCAGCAGCGGCACCACAATCCCGATAAAGGTCGCCAGCATCGCGAACTCCAGGCCCCAGCTCGCCAGGTCCGGCACTGCCTGGCCAAACAGCACGCCGGCCAGCGAACTGCCCACCCAGCAGGCATACAGCGAGCTGGCGACGCCCAGCCAGTACCACTGCGCCAGGGGCTTGTCGCCGTGCAGCAGGTAAAACCGCTGGACCACGGCAAAGGTTTCATCGGTCAGCCAGAAGGCCAGGAGTAGCCGCCAGTGCTGCGGCAGACGGCCGACATGGGGCTGCAGGGTGGCGCTGTAGAGCACATGACGCAGGTTGACGATGAAGGTGGTCAACAGGATCACCAGCACACTGGCGCCGGTGCCCACCAGGCTGAGGGCGATCAGTTGTGCGGAGCCGGCATACACCAGCAGTGACATGCCGACCGCCTGCCACAGCGTCAGGCCCGCCGCGCCGGCCAGGGTGCCGAAGATCAGGCCGAACGGCAGGATGCCCACCGCCATGGCGAAACTGTCGCGGATACCACGGGAAAAAAGTTGCTGACGGGTCATGGAGACTCTCCTTGTGCCGGCATCTTGCGCGACGGGGCAAAGAGTTGTCTTGAATGATCTTGCAGATTTCCCTCAGGGGTTGGGTGGCATCATTCTGGCGCTGCGGTAGGCGCCGGGGCCGACGCCGTAGACCTTCTTGAATTGCCGGCTTAAATGGCTCTGGTCGGCAAACCCCAGTTGTGTGGCGACCGCCAGCGGCAGGCAGCCTTCGCGCAGTAACGCCCGGGCCTGGGCGATGCGCTGTTGCATCAGCCAGGTGTGCGGTGGCATGCCGGTGCCGTGGCGGAACACTCGGGCGAAGTGGAAGGGCGACAGGTTGACCGCCGCCGCAAGCGCTTCCAGGGATGGCGGTGCGGCCAGTTGCGCATGCAGCAATTCCTTGGCCCTGGCGATCGCGCGGTGCTCTCGGCCCGGCTGCCCAGGCGTGGCCACGGCGGCATGGCGTTGCAGCAGCGAGAGCATCGTTTCCCGCCACAGGGTTTGTTGTTGCAGGGCGCTGGCCGGGCTTTCCAGCAAACGGTGCAACTGACAGAAACCACTGACCAGGTCCGGGTCGCGATACAGCGTGGCGCCGAAAGCCGGCAAGCTGCGGGAGGGCAATTCGAGTTCGGCCAGCAGCCCGAGGATCTGCCCGTTGTCCGGGTAGAACGCGCGGTACAGCCAGCCATCCTCGGTGCCCTTGTGCCCGGTGTGTAGTTCGTCCGGATTGATCACCACCAGGGTGCCGCTGCCGGCCAGGTGCTCGGCACCGCGATAACGGTAGCGCTGGGCGCCCGCCATGATCATGCCGATCACAAAGCCGTCGTGCACATGGGGTACGAAGCGTTGCTCGATGTAGCGCGCCGACAACAGTTCGACCCCGGCCAAGGGGTCGGTGTGCCAGAAACGGATCGACTCGCCCGATTGACTGTCCATGGTCCTAGTCGCGACCCAGCTGGGCCAGCCACTGGGGGATGCGCCGTTCCAGGTAATAACCCGGGGTGCGCACGGTGCCGTCGACAAAACCGACGTGCCCACCCTTGGCCTGAAGCTCGAAGCGGGTGCAGGTCGACAGTTCGCCGGCTTCAGGCAGGCTGTGGGGGTAGACGAAGGGGTCGTCGGCGGCCTGGATGATCAGGGTCGGGGTGCGGATTTCACCGAGGAAGTAGCGGCTGGAAGCGCGACGGTAGTAGTCCTGGGCATCGGCGTAGCCATGCAGCGGCGCGGTGACCCGACCGTCGAAGTCCCAGAAGGTGCGCATCTTGTCCAGCGAGCCGAGGCTGGCCAGGGTCGCCAGGCCTTCGTGGCGTCCGTCCTGGAGAAACTGGCGCTGCTTGTTCTTGATGTACGCGAGCATTTCGCGCATGAAGTGCGCTTGGTAGACCTTGGAAAAGCCCTGGCCGATGCGGTCGGCGCACTGATCCAGGCGAAAGGGCACCGAAACCGCCACCGCGCCTTGTAGCTGGCTGGCGCTACCGGTTTCGCCCAGGTGTTTGAGCAGGATGTTGCCCCCCAGGGAATAACCGACCGCATACAGCGGGGCCAGGGGCCGCGTTGCCCGCAGGTGGTTGATCGCCGCGGCGAGGTCCTCGCTGGCGCCGGAGTGGTAACTGCGTGGCAGCAGATTTGGTTCGCCCGAGCAGCCGCGCCAGTTCAGCGCGACGCTGGCCCAGCCTTGTGCGGCGAGGGCACGTTGCAGGCCAGCGACATAGGGCGAATTGGAGGAGCCGGTCAGCCCGTGCAACACCAGTACGAGGGGCGCGTCGACGCTGTGCGGGCCGTGCCAGTCGAGATCGAGGAAGTCGCCGTCGTCGAGCCACAGGCGTTCGCGCTGCCGCTCCAGGTGGGTGGTCTTGCGCCACAGCGGCCCCCACAGGGTTTGCAGGTGCGGGTTGCCGAGGCCAAATGCCGGGGTGAAGGGGCTTGCCGGTGCTGGGGAGGGTTGGGGCACGACGATCTCGTTGCTGCGGATGGACAAGGTGGCAGAACGAAGTACTCGTTCCGCCGATACATCTGGAAAACTAACTTGCCACAATCTGCTCTTCAGCGCGACACATGCCCAGGCCGGCTCGATCGACGGGTTCTGGCAGGGCTTGCTGGGTCGTGGTCGGCCCCAGCGTGACCACGCTCCAGTGATCAGCGTTGTAGTGCCGGTTGAGTGCGGCCTTGATTTGCTCGACCGTCAACGATTGGGCCTGATGCGCGGAAAAATCCAGGTCGAAGGGCAAATCATGACGGCTGATCTCCGACAGTCCGGAGAGTATCTGCGCATTGCTGGCACTGGCCAGTGCGGTACTGCCGAGGATCAGGCGCTTGGCGTCGTCCAGTTCCCGCGAGGTCGGCCCGGTGTGCAGGTAATCGCGGAACAGGCTTTTGATCAGGGTTAGCGTGCCTTCGCTGAATTGCGGTTGGGTTTGCACATAGATCACAGTGGGGTTGGCCCATTGTTTGTCGGCAGTGTCCATGGACACGCTGTAAGTCAGGCCGCGTTTCTCGCGCAGTTCTTGCATCAGCCGCGATCCCGAGCTGCCACCGGCGAATATCAGGTTGGCCACCCTGAGTGCCACATAGTCGGGGTGCTTACGGCTGACACCGGGTTGCGCCAGCATCAGGTGGGTCTGGTTCTGGGCTTGTTCAATATGCCGCGAGGTTCTGGTGGGCGGCGTGACCGGGATATCCGCCACGGCCAGCGCAGTAGGCTTGACGGGCAAGCTGTTACTGATCTGCACGCTAAGGGCCTGCGCTTGATCCAGGGTCAGGTCCCCGACCAGGGTGATCTGGGTGTTGCCGGCGTGGTAATTGGCTTTGTGGAAGGCCTGGACCTGTTCACGGGTGAGGGTTGCCAGGTCCTGCGTCGTCCCATAGACCGACTGGGCATAGGGGTGGTCGTTGAAAAGCAGTCCGCTCATGCCCCGGACCACCTGAGTCAGCGGGTCTTGCTGCTGGCTCTCAATAATCTGCAGCAGCTCGCTCTTGACTCGCAGCAAAGCGTCATCGGCCAGCAGCGGCTGGCCAAGCATCTGCGCGAACAATTGCAGGGCCGGTTCACGCTTTTGCGGCGCACTGAGGCTGCGCAACGAGAACCAGGTGCGATCATGGTTGATGCCCATGCCCCAGCGGGCCCCAAGACCGTCAAAGGTTTCTTTGATCTGCGCCAGGCTCTTGCCTTGGATGCGTTCGTTCAACAGGCTGAACGTGGCGGCGGCCAGGGCCGGGTGTTGCGGATCCCGTGCACTGCCTGCGGCGAAGCTGACGAGCACGTCGAACATCGGCAGTTCCGACGTCTGGATAAACAGCACCTTGGTTCCTGTCACGGTTTTCCAGGCCTGGATCTGCAGCGCGCGGGGGGCGGATGGCGCCGCCGGCGACTGAGTCAGTGATTGCAGTTTCGACCCGGCAGGGGGCGATGGGGTGGGTGTCTGGGCCTGGGCCTGGGCTGACAGGCAGCAGCAAAACACCAGGCTGAGCAGCGGTTGCACATGACGCGAAGCTACGAACTTATTCATGGCTGTTCTCCGGCAGCAGATGCGCCACGCTCATGCGTTGGCGAGTCAGATAGGTCACGGCCGCCTGCTGGATATCCTTGGCACTCACCTGGTTCAGTGTCTCGATGTCTTCTTCCATGAGGCGCCATGACAGGCCAATGCTTTCCAGCGTGCCCATGCGCGTGGCTTGCTCGGTGATCGAGTCTTGCTGGTACACCTGGCTGGCAATCAGCAAGGTGCGCGCGCGCTCCAGTTCTTGCGGGTCTATAGGCGTGGTTTTCAGTTGTTCAATCACCTGCCAGATACGCGCCTGAGCCTGGTCCAGGGTGATCTGCTGGTGGCTGTTGAGTTGAGCGCTGAGTAACAGCAGGCTGTCGCCACGGTTGAACGGGTCGTACCCGGAAGATATCTGGGAGAACAGGACTTCATTAAATTGCAGGTGCTTTTTCAAGCGAGCACTGTTGGACCCGGCTAGCAGTATGTCTAGCAACCGCAAGGCCTGCACCGTACGCCGGTCGGGCGCAGTGGTCAGGCTGGGCAGGTTGAAACTCATGAGCAATTGCGGCGCATGAATGGCTTGGCTCAAGGTGATTTTGCGCTCGCCGGGCTCGGCCAGTTCCAGAGGGGCGTACACCTCGGGCAGGGTCTTGCGGGGAATGTCGCCGAAATAGCGTTCGACCAAGGGTTTTATCTGGCCCAGGCTGACATCACCGACGATGACCAGGGTCGCGTTGTTGGGGGCGTACCAGCGTTGGTACCACTCGCGTAGCTGGGTCGCGCTCATCCGTTGCAGGTCGTGCATCCAGCCGATGGTCGGCGTGGCATGGGCGCTGGAGGGGAAGGCAATGGCCTGCAGCCGCTCCATGGCCAGGCCTTGGGGCGCGTCATCGGTGCGTTCGCGGCGCTCCTGCTTGATCACTTCGATTTCAGTGGCAAACGATTCGGTGCGCAGGTGCGCGGTGGTCATCAGGTCGGCCATCAGTTCAAACGCCACGCCCAGATGATCGGGTGCCAGGGTTTGGTAGTAGGCAGTGTAGTCGTTGCTGGTGAAGGCGTTTTCCGCGGCGCCGAGCCGCTCCAGGATGGCCGAGGCTTCACCGGCGCAGGTTTTGCTGCTGCCCTGGTAAAGCATGTGTTCGAGTGCATGGGACAGCCCGGACTGGCCCGGCGGTTCCTGGCTGGAACCGACTTTGATCCACAGCTGGGAGGTGGCCACGGGCGCGCGGTGGTCCTCGCGAACTACGACTTTCAGGCCGTTGTCCAGGCTGAACTCATGGGTGGTTGACGCGCTGGCCGTGAACGCCATCATGGGCATCAGCCCACTCAGGAGCAGCAGGGCGCTGCAGTAGATGTTCATTGGATGTGCATCCTCATTGATTGATGTGAAAAACGCTCAATCAATGTCGGCGATGCGTAGAGGCGGCTGGTATTAACTATGTATCTTGAGTGAAGCCAGTGCCTGGGCAGTCAGGTTTGGCTGCCCAGGCATGGTATCAAGCGGATTGTTCCACGAGGCGATGCCACAACGCGTAGTACACCCGTCCGGACTTCTGCTCCCGGTGCAGGCGCCAAGCTCCCGGCAGGCCGAGGGTCGATGGTGCGTTCTCGCTTTCGGTGTAGATCCAGGCGTCGTCGGCCAGCCACTGGCGTTCTTCCAGCAGCGAGCACACCGCAGGCAGCAGGTTCTGGTTGAACGGCGGGTCAAGGAAGACCAGGTCGTAGGCGCTCGCTGGCTGGGTTTCCAGGTAGCGCAGGGCATCGGCGGTCTGCACCTGGCCGACGGTGCAGCGCAGGGTGCCCAGGTGTTCCTTCAGGCTCGACACCGCGAGGCTGCTGGCATCCAGCGCCTGGCCCATGGCGGCGCCACGGGACAGCGCCTCTAGGAACAGCGCGCCGCTGCCGGCGAACGGGTCGAGTACCTTGGCCCCGGCGACATAGGGCGCGAGCCAGTTGAACAGGGTCTCACGCACGCGGTCCGGCGTCGGGCGCAAGCCCGGGGCGTCGGGGAAGCTCAGGCGGCGGCTGCGCCATTCACCACCGATGATGCGTAGTTGGTTCACACCGTTGTGGACGTTGTGCACGGGTTTTTTAGGGCGAGTGGCCATTAATGCTCCGGAACCCCGAGCGGCTGCTCGGAAGGTTTGTCAGTAGGGGCCGGTAACGGCTTTTGCGGCACGGTAGGACCGACGGTAACGATCACCATTTTATCCATGCTCAAGTGTTTGTTCATGGCCGCGGTAACTTGCTCGACAGTCAGGTTCTGCGACTGCTGCATGAAGTCTTCGAGGTAGCTCAGCGGCAAGTTGTAGAAACCCATGGCGCCCAGTTGGCCGACGATGTCGGCATTGCTCGCCGTCGACAACGGGAAGCTGCCCGCCAGTTCGCGCTTGGCGTCGTCGAGTTCTTTCTGGGTCGGCCCGGTTTTAAGGTAGTCGGCCATGACGTCCTGCACCAGCTTGAGCGTGCCTTCGCTCATTTCGGCACGGGTTTGCAGGTTGATCAGGAACGGGCCGCGGGCCTGCATCGGCGAAAAGCCCGAGTACACACCATAGGTCAGGCCACGTTTCTCCCGCACTTCGCTCATCAACCGGGTACCGAAACCGCCGCCACCAAGAATCTGGTTGCCCATGGAGACGGCGGCGTAGTCCGGATCGTCACGGTCGATGCCCAATTGCGCGAGCATCAGGTTGGTCTGCTTGGCCGGGAACTCGACGCGGCTGGTGCCAGGCTTGGGTTCCTCAGGCTGGGCGATTTTCGCCAGCGCCGGGCCCTTGGGCAGGGCGGCGGACACCTGGGCGGCAATCGCCTCGGCGTCACTGCGCGACAGGTCGCCGACCAGTGCGATCACCACGTTGCCCGCCGTGTAGGCCTTGGCGTGGAAGGCCTTGAGTTGCGCCAGGGTGATGTCCGGGATGCTCAGCGCGTTACCGTCGCTGGCGTGGGCGTAGGGGTGTTGGCCATACAGGCGACGCATCAGCTCCAGGCTGGCAACCTTGGCCGAGTTCTGCTTCTGGTATTCAAAGCCGGCGAGCATCTGGTTCTTGATCCGGGCCAGGGAATCGGCCGGGAAGGTCGGTTTGCCCACCACTTCGGCGAACAGCTTGAGGGCCGGCTCGCGTTTGTCCACGGCACTCAGGCTGCGCAGCGAGGCAATGGCCATGTCCTTGTAGGCGCCATTGCCGAAGTCGGCCCCCAATCCTTCGAAGCCCTGGGCGATCTGGCTGACGTCCTGGCCGGCCACGCCTTCGTTGAGCATGGCGTTGGTCAGCATCGCCAGGCCCGGTCTGGCGCCATCCTGGCTGCTGCCGGCGGCGAAAATCAGGCGCAGGTCGAACATCGGCAACTCAGGCGCGGCGACGAACAGCACCTTGGCCCCTTCGGCGGTGTTCCAGGTCTGCACGTCGAGGGTGCGTCGGCTCGGCGCCTTGCCGTCGAGCTCGGTCAGCGATTGCAGCTTCTGGCTCGATTTGGCCTTGTCGAGGGCTTCGCTGGCGTTGATCTCGCCTGGGCGGATCACGTAGAACACCGCCGAAGCGGCAAGCGCGACGACGGCCAGGGCGACCAGGGCCACCCGTGACTTGTTGATCTCACTCATGCGCGTTCTCCTGGGGCAGTGGCAGTACATGCGCAACGCTCAGACGTTCGCGGGTGAAATAGGTGCGGGCAGCGTTCTGGATGTCTTGCGGGGTCACGCTTTCCAGCTCGGCCAGTTCGGTGTCCATCAGTTTCCAGGACAGGCCGACGGTTTCCAGCTGGCCGATGGCGGTGGCCTGGCTGGTGATCGAGTCACGCTCGTAGACCAGGCCGGCAATCACTTGTGCTCGCACACGTTCCAGTTCTTCGGCGGAAGGTGCGGTGGTTTTAAGCTGTTCAAGCAGTTTCCACAGGCCGGCTTGCGCCTGGGCCATGGTTTTCTGCTTCTGGGTGTTGGGGGTTGCCGACAGGGTGAACAGGCTGTCGCCACGGGTGTAGGCGTCGTAACTCGACGAACCGCCGGAGACCAGCTCTTCACCGCGCTCCAACTGGGTCGGGATGCGCCCACTGTAGCCGCCATCGAGCAAGGCGGAAATCAGGCGCAAGGCGTTGACCGAGCGTTTGTCCTGGGTGGTGGCAATGCTCGGAACGTTAAAGGCCAGCATCAGGGCCGGCAGTTGGGTCTGCACGTGCAGGGTGATCTGCCGCTCGCCGGGCTCGGACAGCTCCAGGGGGATTTTCGCCGGTGGCACGGCGCGCTTGGCGATTGGACCGAAGTAGCGTTGGGCCAGGTTTTTGACTTCTTCCGGGGTCACGTCGCCGACCACCACCAGGGTCGCGTTGTTCGGTGCGTACCAGGATTCGTACCAGTGGCGCAGTTCCTCGACCTTCATGCGATCGAGATCGGCCATCCAGCCGATGGTCGGCGTGTGGTAGCCGCTGGCCGGGTAGGCCATGGCCTTGAAGCGCTCATAGGCCTTGGACATTGGTTTGTCGTCGGTGCGCAGGCGGCGCTCTTCCTTGATTACCTCGATCTCGCGGCTGAACTCGTCGGCCGGCAGGCGCAGGGTGGCCATGCGGTCGGCTTCAAGTTCGAAGGCCACGGCCAGGCGGTCACGGGCCAGCACCTGGTAGTAGGCGGTGAAGTCGTCGCTGGTGAAAGCGTTCTCCTCGGCGCCAAGGTCGCGCAGGATCAGCGACGCTTCGCCAGGGCCGACTTTCTCGCTGCCCTTGAACATCATGTGCTCCAGGGCGTGGGACAAACCGGTCTGGCCTGGGGTTTCGTAGCTGGAGCCAACCTTGTACCAGACCTGGGAAACCACCACGGGCGCACGGTGATCTTCACGCACGATGACCTTCAGGCCATTGTCGAGGGTGAATTCGTGGGTCGGTTGAGGGTCGGCAGCCAGGGCTGCGAGGGGCAGACAAACTGTGCTGAGCAGCAGGCCAGCAGCGCGGCGGGCTAGAGCATTCATTCGTTTTTTAACCTGTTGGGCTGCCCGCTTGGTCTTAGCGTCGGCGGGCGAGGAGGTGCTAGGATACTGATCCGTTTTACTGGCGGCCACGCCTATGAGGCCATTGATCGGTCAGTAGGCTGTATAGGTTTGCGCAAGAAGCTTTGGGTTTGTCAGCTAAACTCTGCGTTTTCGCCGAAGATACCGTTTTAGTCCTTGGTGTTAGTCGAGCTTTGAGGTGCCGTTGAGCACCTCGACAAAATGTTGCGCGTGAACAAGCTGAGTGAAACACAGTCTGTTCTGCATCGAATATTCAATTGCCGAGGCGCCATTGGCGCGTCGCTACCGTGAGATAGCCGTCCTCCATGTTTGGTTCCAACGACGACAAGAAGAACCCAGCTGCGGCTGGCGAGAAAAAAAGCCTGTTCGGGTGGCTGCGCAAAAAACCGCAGGAACCCGTCGTCGAACAGCCACAGCCACTGCCTGAGGTGGCGCCAGAGCCGGTAATAGAAGCCGCTCCGGTGGTCGAAACCGTAGCCCCTGTCGTATTGCCATTGGCCGAGCCGGTGTTGCAGCCGGTGGTCGAGCTCGCGTCTGCGCCAGCCCCTACACCAGAACCTGTTCCTGAGCCGGTGCACACGCCGTGGCTGACCCTGCCGGTCCCTGAAGAGCCGGTGGCCTTGGTTGCAGACGAACAGGCGCCGCACATTACCCCGCCGATTCCCGCGCCTACCGTGGTTCAGCAAGCAGTCGAACTGTTGGTGGTCGACACCAAGCCGTTGGTCGAGCCGCTGGTCATTGACGAGCCGGACCTGCCGCAACCGGTTATCGCCGCGTTCGTCGCACCTGAGCCAGTGCTGCAGCCGACTCTAGAGCCGGTCCCGGTCCCGGCACCGGTGGCCGCTCCCGTTGTGGTCGCGCCCGCTCCCGTTGCCCCGATTGTTCCAGAGCCGGTGGCCGCAGAGCCTGCGCGCAGCGAAGAAACCAAGACCGGCTTTTTCGCCCGCCTCAAGCAAGGCCTGTCGAAAACCAGCGCCAGCATCGGCGAGGGCATGGCCAGCCTGTTCCTGGGCAAGAAGATCATTGATGACGAACTGCTCGAAGACATCGAAACCCGCCTGCTGACTGCCGATGTTGGCGTCGAGGCCACGTCGGTGATCATCCAGCGCCTGACCCAGAAGGTGGCGCGCAAGGAATTGGCTGACGCCGATGCCCTGTACAAATCCCTGCAGGCGGAACTGGCGGCGATGCTCAAGCCTGTCGAGCAACCGCTGAAAATCACCTCGCAGAACAAGCCATTCGTGATCCTGGTGGTGGGCGTCAACGGCGCCGGCAAGACCACCACCATCGGCAAGCTGGCCAAGAAGCTGCAACTCGAAGGCAAGAAAGTCATGCTGGCGGCGGGTGACACCTTCCGCGCGGCCGCAGTCGAGCAGTTGCAGGTCTGGGGTGAGCGCAACAACATTGCGGTGATCGCCCAGCACACCGGTGCCGACTCTGCGTCGGTGATCTTCGATGCGGTGCAGGCAGCCAAGGCGCGCAATATCGATGTGTTGATTGCCGATACCGCTGGTCGCCTGCACACCAAAGACAACCTGATGGAAGAGTTGAAGAAGGTTCGCCGGGTCATCGGCAAGCTCGACGCCGAGGCCCCGCACGAGGTGCTGCTGGTACTCGACGCCGGCACCGGGCAGAACGCCATCAACCAGGCCAAGCAATTCAACCAGACGGTCGCCCTGACCGGCCTGGCCCTGACCAAGCTCGATGGTACGGCCAAGGGCGGGGTGATCTTCGCCCTGGCCAAGCAGTTTGGTTTGCCAATTCGCTACATCGGTGTCGGTGAAGGCATCGATGACTTGCGTACCTTTGAAGCAGAACCCTTTGTCCAGGCACTGTTTGCCGAGCGGGAGCGTTCATGATTCGTTTCGAACAGGTCGGTAAGCGCTATCCGAACGGTCACGTCGGCTTGCATGAGCTGAGCTTTCGAGTCCGTCGGGGCGAGTTCTTGTTTGTCACCGGGCACTCGGGTGCCGGTAAAAGTACCCTGCTGCGCTTATTGCTGGCGATGGAGCGTCCCACCACCGGCAAGTTGCTGCTGGCCGGTCAGGACCTGGCGACCATCAGCAATGCACAGATCCCGTTCCTGCGCCGACAGATCGGCGTGGTGTTCCAGAACCACCAGTTGCTGTTCGATCGCACGGTGTTCAACAACGTCGCGCTGCCGCTGCAGATCCTTGGCCTGTCCAAGGCCGAGATCGTCAAGCGCGTGGATTCGGCCCTGGAGCGGGTGGCGCTCTCGGACAAGACCGACCTGTACCCGGGCGACTTGTCTACCGGCCAGCAACAGCGCGTCGGCATTGCCCGCGCCATCGTCCATCGCCCGGCCTTGCTGCTGGCGGACGAACCGACCGGTAACCTCGACCCGCGCCTGGCGGCAGAAATCATGGGCGTGTTCGAAGACATCAACCGCTTGGGCACCAGCGTGCTGATCGCCAGTCACGACCTGGCGCTGATTGCCCGCATGCGTCACCGCATGCTGACCCTGCAACGTGGCCGATTGATCGGCGACGGGGAGGCCGGGGTATGAGTGCGACGCGCAGCCCTAAGGTTTCCGAGCGCGTGGCCCCCAAGGCCGCCGATCCGCAACCGCAGAAGAAAAAACGCGATGAAGACGATGGCCCGGATTTCCGCACCCTGTTGCGCGCCTGGATCGAAAGCCATCGCGCCAGCCTGCTCGACAGCCTGCGTCGCCTGGGCAAGCAGCCGATCGGCAGCTTTTTTACCTGCCTGGTAATGGCCGTTGCCCTGAGTTTGCCGATGGGGCTGTCACTTTTGCTGAGTAACGTCGAGCGCCTGGGCGGCTCCTGGCAGCGTGCGGCGCAGATTTCCCTGTACCTGCAACTGGATGCGAGTGCCAGCGAAGGCGAGCGGCTGCGTGAGCAGATCAAGGCCATGCCGGGCGTCGCCGAGGCCGAGTACATCAGTCGGGAGCAGGCACTGCAGGAGTTCCAGCAGCAGTCCGGCCTGGGCGAAGCGCTCAAGGAGTTGCCGGAAAACCCGCTGCCGGGCGTAGTGCTGGTGACCCCCAAGGAAGTCGACAAGGCGACCCTGGAAGGTTTGCGTCAGCGCCTGGCCGAGTTGCCGAAGGTGCAGCAGGCGCAACTTGACCTGGTCTGGGTCGAGCGCCTGGCAGCCATTCTCAAGCTGGGCGAGCGGTTTGTCTTCGGTCTGACGGTGTTGCTGGTTTCTGCATTACTTTTGGTGATAGGCAATACCATTCGTCTTCATATTGAAAACCGCCGCACCGAGATAGAAGTGATTAAACTGGTCGGCGGCACTGATAGCTATGTGCGTAGACCTTTTCTCTATATGGGCGCGCTTTATGGCTTTGGCGCCGGGGTTCTTTCCTGGGGTGTCCTGGCGTTTGGCCTGAACTGGCTGAATGATGCGGTCACCGGGCTAGCCGGTCTGTATGGCAGTAATTTTGCCTTGGCAGGTGTGCCAGTAGCCGATGGTCTGTCGCTCTTGCTTGGTGCGGTGTTGTTGGGTTATATCGGTGCGTGGATTGCGGTAGCACGCCATTTGAGAGAGCTTGCACCGAAATAGTGTCTTTTTGCTTGTATATCCTTTCAGCGTGTAGGGGAACTTGTCCTTCGGTTTCCGGTCAATTTTCGCAGTGCTGAACTGCACGAGTTATGTGAGTCGGAGGTTTTTTCGTATGACCACTTCTTTGCAACCTGCTTATGCTCTAGTCCCAGGCGCAAACCTGGAGGCCTATGTGCACACGGTCAACAGCATTCCATTGCTGACGCCAGAGCAGGAGCGTGAACTGGCCGAGAGTCTCTACTATGAGCAGGATTTGGGGGCGGCTCGGCAGATGGTGCTCGCCCACCTGCGTTTTGTTGTACATATCGCCCGTAGCTATAGCGGCTACGGCCTGGCCCAGGCTGACCTGATCCAGGAAGGCAACGTTGGCCTGATGAAAGCGGTCAAGCGCTTCAACCCGGAAATGGGTGTACGCCTGGTGTCCTTTGCCGTGCACTGGATCAAGGCGGAAATCCACGAGTTCATCCTGCGCAACTGGCGCATCGTCA
>Ga0247812_10001228_pt1 | contig 14559 bp, 11 predicted proteins | sample UWRJL149409B1_FD_178011 | JGI IMG/M metagenome (GOLD analysis project Ga0247812, IMG submission 178011) | Plant litter microbial communities from Arlington Agricultural Research Station in Wisconsin, United States - UWRJ-L149-409B-1 | ecosystem: Environmental > Terrestrial > Plant litter >...
CGCTCGATGCAGAGCAGCCGCGCGCGTTGGCCAACGCGGTCGCCGCCGCTATTTCCACGGGTTCCTCAATCGAAGATCTCGCAGCACGAGCACATATGGACCCGCTTGAATTCGAATCAATCTTCCTGGAGGAAGCACGATGAGTAGGACGTTCTCGGTAGTCAACAACCCCAGCCTCAGCGATTCGAAGCGTGCGTCTTCTCCGCGTGCCATCGAAACCGGCGACGCCCTAGCACTCTTGACGGATCGGCAGTTCCACGTTGCTGGAGACCTCATTCTCCACTCCCTCCCGTACGTCGACCCGTACGCAGGTGGTTGCTTCCTCACGGGGAAGTACGCGACGAAGCGAATGACCAAACTGCGCCCCGACCACCCCTCCGTGCCGATGGTCGTCGAGCCGGCCGCTATTCGGAATACTTACGCCACCGAAGACGCACCCTTCCAGATTTCGGTCGATGAAGACGAGCTGTTCGAGCCGACCCTCGACTTCTCCCTCGACCTCCGGCGGCTCGATGGCGGAGACCTGGTGATGTCGCCCACCGGCCAGATCCGGGCCGGTGACTCAGCTGCCTTGAAAAAGGCGTTGAAGATGATCAACGAACTGGACCGCACCGACCTTCTCTTCACCCTCCCGATGCAGGCCGGGTGGCTGAGCGTCGAGCACTTGACGACCCAGCTCATCCAGGTGATCAATCGCAGCCGCCACCCGGTAGCTCTCACATTCACCGATCCCACGAATCCCATCGCCAGCAAGAAGCGCCTGCGCGCCTACCGCCGGGTTTTCGAGGAAACGACCGGCACTGTTCTGGCGTACCGAACAGATCTCGCGGGTATGGATGCACGGGCGCACGGGGCCATCGCTTCGGCAATCGGCGCCTATCCGTCTGTCCGGCGGCTCAACCCGGTTGGGAGTGGAGGGCGGGCCATCGATCCAGAGGATCTCTCTCCTCATATGCTTGTCGGCGACATGCTGCGTTTCGTGCGGTCGACCCACATGCGCCGGGTGTGGTTCGCGGACGCGGACCCGTTCGAGTGCCTATGCGGTATCTGCCGAGGAGAGGCAATCGATCGTCTTCACGGACCGGAAGACCGCACGGAGGGACACCTGCACAACATGCTGGAGCTGGGGCGCCTTCACGCCACCACCCTAGGTCTGACCCCAGGCGATCTCCTCACGTCGTGGAAGAGCAAAGTGCGCGATGCCGTCGACACATACCCGCAGCTGGCGACGCACATCGGGGCGCCGGTGAAGATGCCTGTCGACCTAACGTTCTGGGCGGGCCTGTAGAGCTACGAAGACTGCTCGGCGAGCTCTAAATACTGCGCGTAAACCAGCTCCGCGAACCGCCACCGCGCCGAGGTCCATCGCCTGGGCTTGTAGTTGTCCGGGGGAAGAACAGTATTTGCGTCAGCGCCGGCAGCGATCCCGATGCCATAGAAAGCCGCTTCCGAAAGCACCGCGGTCTTCTCCTCGGTCGCGAGCTCATCGAGATGTAGAACTCGTGCGGCGTAGCCTACCCAGTCATGCAGCACTGAGCTTCCGCCATCCCAATTTCGAGCGTGCATGGAAATTTCGAGGACCGTGACCGGCGCTGCCAAGCGTCGCTGCGCCCAGTGCTGTCCATCAGGATCCTGGAATACGACGGCGAATCCCGCAGCTTCCGCTTTGTCGACGAGACGAGTGAGCCGAGCAGGAACCTGACCTAGATCACCTGTCGGCAGGCACAGCAGTGCGGCCAAGGTGCGCTCGTCCATAACCGCGCCAACCTCGGCAAGCTGACGCCTGCCGTGCTCCTCCCGATTGAGCGTGTACGTCACGGTCAGCGCGGTGCCGCCGAAGCGGGCAGTGTGCTGGAACGCGCGTGAGCTGCTGTGAGTCACCGCGTCTACAGAAGTGCTCACAATCGCTGACGACGACTTCATGTGGTTGCTCCGTCGGCGATGGAGGCGGTCATCAGTTGCGTCGCGGCCGACCAGAACGGGTGCTCGGCGCGTCGGTACTTGATCGGTTCAGTGCGCGAAGTCCGTTCGAGGCGTTCCAACAGCTCCACCCCTTCAAGCACTTTCAACACGCGATGTACAGACGACTGCCCAAGCTTAAGTTCCTGCTGCAGGGAGATCGAATCGACCTCGGCGCCGCCACTGTCAATCAGTGCAGCGACGCGTAGCGCGTGGGCATTGTTGAACAACAGCTTCGACCAGCTAACTTCTCTGGCTACGGTAGCACTCATAATCCGAGTGTAATGCGAAAACTGCATTGCAGGTTACGTGTTCCCTGACTCCCGCCGTCGTCCACGCGGGCAACCCAAGATGGTCGCAAGTGCTGAACCTGCAGGGATCCGTCGCCGACTCGGGGTCTCATCGACCGTATCGAATAGACGCCAGGTCGATCTTCAACGCGGCCGCAACAGCGGCCATTGTGAATACGCCACGTTCCAAGACAGTGATCATCTCAACGGGGCGGATCGTCACGTCAATACTCTCGATGATGCAGCAAGCTGTTACTGGCTCATCCCGGCGCGGTTTTGGGTCGGTGTACCTGGCCCTGCTAGTGCTCCACTTTTCACTCGCCCGGCGTCGACGATGCCGGCAGCCAACTGACCCACGCGCCCAGATTGAAGCCGCCACACTGCAGGAGCGAAATGCGTCGCTTCAGGAGTATCGTCGGCGGGAGCTCATCGAGAGGGGAATCATGCCGCATTTCAATCCTGGCCCGGGCGAGGCTGAACAACTAACTGGATGGGAGAGCGTTGAAGACGTGGCCCGTCTAGTCAGGAGATACCAGCCGACGCTCAGCTACGACTATTCCCCGGCAGACGGGACATTGAGATTCTATGGGGACGGTGTGGAACACTTCCTCAAGCCCGGGTTTTGGGCGATTGTCAACGCCAACAAGATCATTGTCGTCCCACCTTCGATGATTAAGAGCTCGGCGGAACTTCCGTCAACATGACTGGGCCCAGACGGCCAATGCACTGGCGTCTCAGTCGTGCGGTCTCTCACTCCGCCCATAGCTCCATAGTCTGCTAGCGATGACTGTCTATATCGCTGAGGATCAACGCGCTGGCGGAACTAGAGACGAGCAGTTGCTGCAAGAACCAGCAGGACTACCGTCAGAGCTGCGGTCAGCGTGGTCCCGAGCACGATTGCGACGAGAGTCAACCGTCGGGAAGCCGCCGAGAGCTCAAGCAGACGCCTGAAGAAAAGGCCCAGCGCTACACCGGCAGGCGGAAAGATGACCGCAACGACTACAGCAAGAACTGCCTTGATCGACACCAGAGTGTCTGGATGCGCTTCCCGGTCGCGCCGAGGATCGATTCGATCCAGTCTCCTCCTCATGCTCTGCGTCACTGAAGCGAATGCCAAGCTCTCTGTCAATCCACGACGAATACCGGGCACCCGGCCGGTGAGGAGCGCAGGCTGAACCGTGGTGATGCCCGCGGCAAGTATGAACGCCATCAGGCGTTGGACAAGTCCGTCGTCGCCAAGCGCGGTCACGGCCCCAGCGCCCACGACAAAGTCTCCAACAAGCGTAAGCAGCGTGAGTAGCCAAAGGTAGGTCGCGAACGGGGTATCTCCAAGCGCCCACCTTTGTTTTGCGAAAAACATAAGTGTGGACGTAAAGATAGTGAGAGATACAAGAAAGCCGAATGCCTGGACCCAATCGGTTGCGGTTCCATCCGGGAATCCCAGGAAGACCACTATCGCGGCTGAGGCCGCACTTCCAAATAGGAGAACTCCTGCACTCTGTGAGAGACGAAACAACAACGTTGCCGGGGTAGGCGCCGTGCGCAGTCTTATTTCTAGGCGGGAGCGGAGGCGAATGTATTCGTGCATCTGCGTTTGCTTCGATAGTTCGCGGCCGAAGCGAAATTCGGAGGCGACTGCGGCATCGGCCGCGAGCCCGGCCAAGAGTGCAGCTGCAGCAAGGAACGGAATTATGGCGACGATCGTGTGGAGGTTGATCGACTCGAACGACAACCAGACGCCAACAACAATCGTGAACGCCGCCAAGGCTGTCAATCGAGAGGCGCTTTCGATGACGAACTGGCGGCCGAGTGCCTTATTCGGGTCGTCCCGAGCGCTCTCTGACCTGACGCTCACCTGAAGGGCAATGATGATCGCCGCAAGAAGCGCAAACGCATCAACGCCAGATCTGGGAGAGATGGCGAACGGGATTGCGAATGGAACCCGCAGATATGCGGTCGCCCCCACGCTCGTCAGGACAACTGCGCCGAATGTCCCTACGACAAGGGCAAAGTCGAGGAAGATCTGAACAAAGATCTTGTTGAAATATTTACGTTCCTGTTTGAGTGCTTTCGAGAGGCTGAGAGGCGGAAGCCGGGGAGAAGACCTATCGGCGGGGTCTTCCGCGCCCACCGCAACAGCGCCGACGGGATCTCGCCGCCTCAATCTGCTGAACATTATTCGACTCTAGGGCGTGTCGGCATGGGCGCGTGGCGACTCGCGGCGCGATTGAGAAAGGCACCAGTGAGCCCGGTAGGCCGTTATAGGGGAATGATCGATTGGTCCATCGCTCGGACGCGACCCTGCCGCGCACATGACCGAAGGAGTTAAACCCTCTACTCGCACCACTGGAGCCGACGTCATAGGCCACACCTCGACTATCGACACAGACGTCTGGCAGGAAACTCGCGAACTGGTCGTCAGCTCGGAGAGCGCGTGCGCCGAGAAGACGCCGTACGCGTCGACTCACTTACTCCAAGCGACAACCCGGCTAGTAGCGTGGTCGCGTGGGACCGCGGTGCTCGAACCCACACCGTCGGTCGTCTTCGCGCCAGCAACGATCGAATCGTTCATAGCAGAAGGCTTCCAAATTACGCCTCGGCCTCACGCGGCAATCGGCGCTCGATGCTCCTCCGAATGTCGAAGGCACTGTTCGTTAACGATGCCAAACGCGTGCGGCTGGTCCCGCTTTCTCCGTCATCGGCAAGCGCTCCGTACTCAAAGGACGAGACAGGAGACCTGCGAGCATGGGTGCGCCTCTCCAAAGGCCGCCGCAACAACGCGATGGCACTCATCGCCCTTGGCCTTGGTGCTGGACTATCAGCCCGTGAGGTCCTAAGCGTCACTCGCCGCGACATCCGGCTCAATGGCTCGACCACTCTCGTTGCCGTGCACGGAGCTCGGTCACGAATGGTGCTGGTGAACCCAGAGTGCTCGCGAAGCCTGGCTAGCGCAAAGAAAGACTCCGAGCCAGCAGACTGGGTGGTCTGCAACAGACGAACCACAACAGGGAAGAACTTGGTGACCGACTTCATCAAGAAGACGCCAACGGACTGCCTAGGGCGCAGTAGCTAACGAATGTGTGTGACGTGGGTCGTGCATCAGCTCCAAGCCGGAACGGCAGCCGTGACGCTGATGCGGGCCGCCGGCGTTGCGTCGCTTGAAGCGTTCACGCGGCATATGCAGTTTGTGGATGGGGCCGCGTAGATACTCCGTACACGGTAAAGGCTCATGACGGATTATGGCCAAACTGCTGGCGTCCGCCTGCCGTCGAGCTGCCAAGTCAGCTGGGGGGACCGGCGATCAACTCGGGGCTGTCCCCAGGTTCGGACAAGAAATACCCCACGAACTTAACCCCCTCGGACGTCGCATCGAATCTGTCGATCATGACGTTGGCCGGTTCGTAGAACACGTCCCCGGGATGAAGCACGGCCTCGGCGCCTCCGTCGACCTGAACAATTACGGAGCCAGCTTCTATGACACCGAATACCGGGCCATTGTGGTGGTGGGGCCCGCCCTCCACGTCTGGCTGCAGCGTGATGCGGCGGGCTTGCACAGCCGCAGTAACGGTATTGGGTAGCGATTGGTCGAGGAGCGTAACTCGCACAACTGCTTCGGTCATGGGCTCATTCTGCAGGACAGGCGGTCAAGGGTTGATCGGCGCAGTCGTGGAACGTGACCGAATGAGTCAAGTATTTCTGCTGCGCGCTCGCTGTAGCACGCCCTGTAGAGCGCTCCCTCGTCGTGTTGCTTGATCAGGGGTATGCCGGCCCCGGCACGCTTCTTCTGCGGCGCGAAACGACGCCTGTGGGGTGACGCGTCGCGCTAGTCGTCGCCCTAGGCTGTAGAGCGTATTTGCCGCATCCCCGCGAAGCCCTGTCAGAAGGCACGTCTAGTCTCTTGCAGAGCGGCCGCGAATGCGTGGTTAACTTACCTGTTGGTGTGATAGCCGTCAGACGCACGGGATCCCGCGCTATCAAACCCACCGCGCCGAAAATTCGCACTAACCCTTGAGAATTGAGTTCGATGTCGTTCTTGGAAAAAGCTGTCGCTGACGGGCTGGCCTCGTTGAGCCCTGAGGGCAATACCGTCACTTACAATTCGATCGGCAGGTCGGCAAAATTCTCCGACCCAGAAGAGAAAGTACGTGCTGAGTTCTGGGCCGAGCTAATCTACGCATACGGGTACAAGGTGGAGCGAATTGGCGTAGAAGTGTCAGTGCCCGACCGGCTGCCAGTAGACCGGGCCGACCTTGTCGTCTTCCACGACGAGCGGCGCACGCGTCCCTTCGCAGTTATCGAAGTCAAACGTGACGGAATTACCGACGCCGAATTCGAGCAGGCGATAGAGCAAGCTGCAGGCAACGGCACTTGGTCGAAGCTTCGAGCCGACTACGTGATGGTAGTTGCCGGAGCTACGAGGCGCACACTAGAGGTCACCGACCGATACGGTGCGCTCGAACGCGAGAACAACATAGTTGCGGATTTGCCAAAGGGTTACGGAAAGCCTCAGGAGTTCAAGTACCGCAAGGGTGGAGAAATTGACCTGCGTCCCGTGTCTCGCGACGAGCTCATCTCCGCATTAAAAAAATGCCACCAGTCCCTATGGGGGGGTGGGCGACTTTCCCCGCCCGCTGCATTCGGTGAACTGGCGAAACTCATCTTCGTGAAAACCAGCGACGAGCAGCTACCGCGGCTCCAGGGCGATCCGTACCAATTTCAAATTCGAACGCATGAGACCGCAGCGCAGCTCGCTTCGCGTATTCGTGACCTGTACGAGATTCAGCGTCGACGCGACCCAGAAGTCTTTTCGGAGGACATAAGGGTGAGCGACGAGGTACTGCGAACCATCGTCACCCACCTCGAACCCATCAGCCTCACGTCAACGGAAGTCGATGTGAAGGGAGTGGCTTTCGAAACCTTCATGGACAACTTCTTCAAAGGGGATTACGGACAGTTCTTCACCCCGCGTGAAGTAATCGAATTTGCCGTGCAGATGGTCGAGCCACAGCACGACCAAAAAGTTCTAGATCCGGCGTGTGGGTCGGGAGGATTCTTGCTTCATGCTCTGACTTTCGTGCGAAACTCCGCGTCCGTGTACTACGGCGATGACACTGTCGATCACTACCGCTACTGGCACGATTTCGCGACGAAAAATCTGTTCGGATTCGAGATCAACGAAGAGATCGCGCGGGTCGCAAAGATGAACATGATCCTCCACGGCGATGGTCATACGAATATTGTTCGGGCTGACGCACTGCAACCGCTGGACCAACTCGCGGTACGAAATTCGTCGATCAGGAGCGGCGAGTTCGACATGATTCTTACTAATCCACCATTTGGTGCTCAGATCACCCTGACGGAGAAGCCGTATTTGGGGAGCTACGCTCTCGCCTCCCAAGGCTCCCGCGTCCGGAGTAATCAGAAGACAGAAGTCCTATTCCTCGAACGGATCTGGCAACTATTGAAGCCGGGGGGTGTCGCCGTGGCAATCCTTCCCGATGGGCTCCTCACGAACAGCTCGCTTCAGTACGTCCGCGATTTCGTCCTGGAGAAGTTCAAGCTTTCAGCAGTCGTTAGCCTCCCACAAACCACATTTTCGCACTTCGGAACAGGAGTGAAAGCAAGCGTTGTCGTTCTCAAGAAGAGAAAAAGCGGCGAAGTCCAGAGCGACGAGGAAGTAACCTTCATGGCCGTCGCGGAGAGCGTCGGCTATGACTCCGTGGGAAAGGCCGCGCCGAATGATCTTCCGGAGATCCTGGATGCTTGGCGTTCCTTCAAAGACGACCCGAGAGAGTTCGTAGCTCGATGACGGCGAGCTTTGTTGGCCTTCGTCTCTCTGACCTGCGCGGCCGCATCGACGCCGGGTTCGCTCTGAATGCGTTGCCATTGGAGAAAACCGCGAGGTCTTGGCCAGCTGAACGGCTTGGCGACCTTCTACAACTGATTCAGTATGGGTCATCGAGTTTGGCGAGCATGGAGCCCACTGGCACACCCATGCTCCGGATGAACAATTTACAAGACGATGGTTGGGATCTCACTGACCTCAAATACGTTAAGTTCAGTTCAAGCGAACTTCAGAAATATCAACTCGTGCGCGGTGATGTCCTGATCAACAGGACGAACGGAACACGCGAACTTGTGGGGAAATCGCAGGTCTTCAAGGGCGAAGGAGAGTGGGTATTCGCGTCCTACCTGATCCGAATGCGTTTTGACGAGAGCCGAGTACTTCCCGAATTCGTCGTGAGCTATCTTAACTCTGACGTCGGACGGGCTCAGGTCTCTGCCAACTCCCGGCAGATTCTGCAGACGAATATCAGTGCCTCGGAGCTGAAAGAACTCGTTATTCCCGTTCCCCCTATAGACGTTCAGGAAGCGCTTGTCAGGGGCATCAGTGAAGGTCTCGCGAACCGGGATGCCAGAACTCGTGAAGCTGCGGCACGCCTTGACGGCATAGGTAACGCATTCATGGACTTGCTAAGCGTTCCTGCGCCGGCGAGCATTCAACCCAATATCTTTTCAGTGCGGCTGAGCGATTTAGCTTCGACGCGTTTCGACGCGAATTCGTTCCGCCCTGTCTACGCTCACGACTCCCCACGTTTCGCAGGCGAGACTGCTCGACTTGATGAATTAGCTGAGATCGACCCATTCACTGGCGGACCACAACAGGAAATGGTTCCGTACGCCGGACTTCCACAATGCGACTTTCTTGATGTACGACGTGTCGTGCAGCGTCCGCTCGCCGAAGTCCGTAGCCGTAAGGTCTTCAAGAAAGGCGACCTTCTATTTGCGCGGATCGAACCAAGTGTCTTCAATCTGAAGTATCCCTGGGCCCGAAGCAGTCTCCTGAACGACCTGGATGGCATCTACACCTCGACTGAGTTTTACGTCCTACGTTCGGCAACCGAAACCATGCAGGCCTACTTATTCGCGGCGTTAAGAAGCTCGTTCGTGCGAGCACAAGTAGCTGGCCGAACCACTGGAAGCTCGGGGCGTCGCCGAATCGATAAGTCGCTATTCGCCAGTATCATCGTGCCTACCCCTAGCCCGGAGCAACTTGAACAAGTTTCTGGTTTTGTCTTAGAAGCACTCGACGCATTTGCAGATCTGACAAATGCGGCGAGCAGCGAGTGGCTCGAAGCCAAGCAAACTTTCGCGAAGGCGCTAATTGGGTCTTCCGACGACCTACTCGATGGTGCGTTCGTTGTCTGAGGATTCCGTCAGCATCGTACTGACGCTTGCGCCCGGGGTCGACCTTGAGTCGGTGTTACGAGACGCAATATCGAGAGCGTCGGAGGACCTTGCTCACGACGCCGACATCGATGACATATTTGAACAGGGCGTTTCGGTTCGGTGGCAGGCCGACGGCGGGACGGGTTCGTTATGTCGGGTTGTATTGCTTCTAAACGAGGTGTCGGCGGACGAGTCAGAACGATCCGCTTTCGCGAGTGGGATGCTGGGGCAGCTAGTCAGTGACACGCTACGGGTCGAGACGTGCGTCCGTTTTGAAGACGTGCGCATCAGAGACGCCAACCGATTGCTGGCAGACGAGATTTTCTATCTGGAGATGCGCCTTCGAGAGGCCCTGACCTTGCTAATAATTTCCGGGAGCGACGACGGAGAGATTTCCGGGCACATACGTGAATCGGTGATCAGCCCGCAGGTGCACCCCAACCGCGATGAAATGAGGTCCCCGCATGCAGAGAACGAACTTTTTTATTTGCTATTTAGCGACTATGCGAACATCAACAACATTCCGAAAGTCGATGTGAACCGGTTGATGCAGTCCATCGCTCACTTGAATGATTTCGATGAATTCAAGCGAGCGGCAGGGCGCACGGTTCTCTCGGAGGACGAACAACTACGCACCTTTGTCGCACGCCTCAGAGACCTAATGGACCCAATAGAAAAGGTAAGAAACGCCGTCGCTCACAACCGAGTCGTCAGGGACCGTCTGCTTTCGAGTTTCCAGTACGCGCAGAAGCAGCTGAACACGATTCTCGAAGATGTGCTCAATAAATACCGCTGAAAAGCTGATGAAGTTGCGCTCGTCGAAATGAATGGGCAGGAAAAATGTACATCCCGCCACGGCGGTCATCCTGCATCCCGGGATACGAATCTTTCGTTCGGGCGGTATTCGCGCTAATCATCGGTCATAGTTCCAAAGTGGCAACCTTGGGAAATTCGCGTTCGCACTCGGGCCATCGACGTCGCGTTCACTTCACTTGGCCTCGCCTGAAGAAGGTCGACCAGGTACGCGGTACCTGGGCCCGAGCGAGGTTTGGGTAATCTCGCGCCGGTTGTTTAGATGCTAACCCCAGGAGCCTGCGGGTTCCGGATGACGGTATGGATATTCGAGTTCAACTCGCCCCCACTTTATGGGGTTCGGTCGCGAAAGGCGATGGCGTTGCGCTAGCGATTCTGCGAGATTGAGCCTCTCCCATCGTGCTCGAAGAAATTCAGAACGTGTAGGCGACGCAGGGGAGCATCGCCCTGATTGACTAGGACCAGCCGGCGTGTCGATCGATCCATGGCAGCAGGGCAGTTGGCTGCTGCTCGCGATTCTGTCAGCCGGCGACTGCGCCCGTCACTGATGAGGATGAATTGAACTGAGTTTCACGCACTGTGTGTGGGACGCTCAAGTCTCCTCAGACGTCGGTGGCGGCCGCGATGATTGACATAGGGCCCCTCGGCGTTGTTCGATTCAGGCAGCGGCGAACTGCTTGATCGCGACGCCTCGCTGCGTCGCAGCGCGGCCACCGCTTGATCTTGATGGCGCTGTTGGGTGTTTGCTCCTGCTTACTGCGAATTGTGGGCCACGAGTCGACCCATAGTCTCCGAGCTGCCTCCGTATTCCGATGTCAGTTCTGTAGTTACCGCTACGCATCGCAGCCTCGATGTCGTGCGATCTGACGATGAGATTCCTCTGCGAGAGCGGTGTGCGTAGCGGGCGTGCAATTTCCGCAAGAATCGCCGCATATATCTCTTCGAAGTCATATTTCCCGCAGTCCGCGGGACGTACCAAGACGATCCGAGACGGAGACCGTTCAATATGAGCTACGAGCTAGCCATGCCAAATGTAAATCAGGGCCGTTGTGTAGATGTGTAAACCTTCACGCCGGAATTTTGTTGAGATTACTCTCGCCGATGAAGGGGTGGTTCACAGCCCGTTCCGTGCGGGCTTCGGGAAGTCACCCCCTGTCCTCGTAGGACGCGAAAGGCTCGTCCGTGAATTTTCTCAAGCAATAGCGACGGGGGAATGGAGCCAGTCACGGGTTTCACTCATCCGCGGAATACGCGGGGTCGGCAAGACTGTCGCGTTGAACTGTCTTGAGCGAATTGCGGCTCAACGAGGTTGGAAAGTCGTATCCCTGACCGCTACGCCCGGTTTTTTTAAGAGGATCGTTGACCAGGAGCTCCCGCGAATCCTTGACGTCATAGACCCAAAGCGAACGACTCGGGTCTCGAAGATTGGCATCGCGGGAGTCTTTGATATCTCAACCGAGTCACTCAACAAAGCCCCGATTGGGGAGGATTTTCGATCGCAAATGCGTCGCATCAACGACCAGCTGGCTCCGGCTGGACAGGGCATTCTTTTCACGCTCGACGAAGTGCACACTTCAGCTATTGCAGACATGCGCCAATTCGCCAGTGAGTTGCAGCATGCGATACGCACGGATTGGGAAGTAGCTTTCGTTGGGGCTGGTCTTCACGCATCGATCGCCGATCTTCTCAGGGAAGAGTCACTTACGTTCTTGCGCCGCGCTGCTTCGGTGCACCTCGATCTTCTGCAATTCGATGAGGTTGAAGACGCGCTTGCTGGCCCTATCCGTCTTGCAGGACGTGACATAGAAGTCTCTGCGCTCGACTACGCCGCGCGCGCGACGCAGGGATATCCGTTTCTTGTGCAGCTCATCGGTGATCTCGCATGGAAAGCCAACCCGGCGGAGAAGGTCATATCGGAAGCTGATGTTCGTTTGGCGTTCGCGACTGCACGGCTATCGATGGGTGCCAACATCTTTCAGCCCGCTATCGCGGACTTGTCTCCAGCGGAAGTCGAAGTGCTTACTGCGATGTCTGTCGATGATGGGCCCTCGCGCGCGGTTGACCTGCGCTCTCGCTTAGGGAAAGACTCAAATTGGCTGAACCAATACCGCCGACGGCTTGAGAATTCAGGAGCCATATTCTCGGTCGGAAGAGGGCTGACGGATATTTCTATGCCGTTCTTGCGAGAATACCTTCGGGAGAACATTACAGACCGTGCTGCCTCCGATATAGCCGCTGCTCGCGCATTCTTCCCACCACCCCCGCCTCTATAAGCGCTTACCAGTGCATCAAGATGGCGAATGTGTCATGCAACAACGGCCTGCGCAACGGCTGGCTCTCTGCCGCTGCTAAGGCGTGGGTCAACGGAAACGTTGGGGTCTGACTAGGTATGGACTAGCTCTTGAATCCACTTGCCATCAAACTACGCGATGGCTAATGTGAATAAAACGCCTACGGCGTACTCGATTGACTCTTGCGCCTCTACGAAACAGGATCGGCCGAGAAAGTGATTCTGCCGTGCGATCTCATGGGCCCCCGAATATACTCTCACCGCGAGAACTGCCTCCGGTCTCAATTCCATAGAGCTAGATCAGTGGTCCGCGCTCGCATCCTCTGCAGCTAGTCTTCGGGCACTCCGGAGGGCATGGTCGCGAATATCGTCTTCTGAAGGGCGAGTCGTGAGGTCGGAGACCGCTGGACGCTCCACGTCGTTCTTCAACCGCACCAGAGGTGCCAAACGGGCGCGGATTTCGGAGCCAAATGCCACGAGGTAGTACTCGCTGGCGAAGCTCAGATCGTACTCCTCTTCGGGTAGACCAGACGTTTTCAGCACCCGGCCGAAGGAAGCGACGCAGTCTTCGAAAATCGCCAAGTCGTCCTTGACCAAGTCATCCAGGATTCCCGTGACCTGGTCTCGCATTTCTGCGAATATGGCAAAGTCGATCAACATTCCTAATTTCGGCCTGATCTCCAGAACCTTCGGCAGGTCTGATTTCATTTGAGCGATCGAGTACTCAACCAGTTTTGGGGCCTGTTGCTTCATTCGGTAGGCCGTCTCGCCTCTCGCCTGCCGCCTTGCAAAATCGAGCACATCTTCGTCACCAAACAGCGAGACTGCATCTTGAACGCTAAAGACTTCCAGTTCAAAGCCGACCAGCATTTCCCGTCCCGCCCATTGAGACAGCTGGGCGCGGGGCATGTTGAGCTGGAGGTCCGTAGCCGGTTGCTTTTTGCGACGCTCGTGGACGAAGTGCACCATTTCCGAGGTTGTTCGTGGAACGGTCCGCCTCTGGGAGATGCATTTTTCGAGTGCGAGCATGGCCAAGTCCTTGTCGCCGAAATCGATCAGTTCCGCTAGAGCGCGCGCTTGTGCGCCCGGCTCACCAGCTAGGAGCTCCGTGAGCGCTGCGTCTATGAAGAGGTCGCTGACATCGTTGCTCGCAACGGCGGAGATGAGGTATCGCTCGAAGTACCGAGCGCTAGAGAAGGCGCGATCGTGCGTGCCGAAGAAGCTTGCGGGTCTTTCACTGATCGAGTCGAAGAGGAATCCCATTGCCGAAAATGCGGTGTCCCCGCGTCCGCGGGTCGCCAAACTTTGGATTCGTTTTTCCCAGTCGATTGGCTCTGCGCCAGGGGCGCGAAATTCGCCGTCGCCGACCAAGTCGCTTCGCCATCCCGTCAGCGCGGCCCACACCGGGTGGTGGAATACCCGCAGGTACGTGACCGCTATGAAATCGAGCGGATCGAGCTCGCTGACGGGCAGGAGGTCGTGGTAGCTGTCTAGTTGCTCGCGGAACCGAGACATAGATCTGGGTGTTTCTAGATCCTGCAAGAGGATCGTGACCAACTCCAAGGCTCGATCGCTAAAATCGCCGGCTTGGCTATCTGATGGGTTGGCGCCGTTTGCGATTGCGGATTCCACGATCTCGGTCAGCAACCGACGCTTGTCCACGGTCGCCATCGGAGGGACCTCGAAGGGGTACTGAACGATTTTCTCCATGAAGGAGCTCGCGCGCTCCTGAACACCGTTCTTGGTGAGGATTGAATCGATGGTGTCTTGATCGTATGCGAGCAGGTAGTGAACGTTGCGGAAACGCCCCAGCAGTCTGATTACACGGAGCAACGTCATCAATTCGTCTGGATCGAGCCGGTCAATATCGTCTGCGATAATTAGTACTCGCTGCTGACGTTTCTCGATTGCTACCGCTAATTCCTCGTATGCCTCCTGCCACGGTTTGTTGTAGCCCTGTCGCAGCTTTACGGCCGC
>Ga0247812_10001229_pt1 | contig 14559 bp, 10 predicted proteins | sample UWRJL149409B1_FD_178011 | JGI IMG/M metagenome (GOLD analysis project Ga0247812, IMG submission 178011) | Plant litter microbial communities from Arlington Agricultural Research Station in Wisconsin, United States - UWRJ-L149-409B-1 | ecosystem: Environmental > Terrestrial > Plant litter >...
TTTACTGATTTTGGAAATTTGTGGGGAAAACTAGAGTATTTCGACACTGTTCTATGGAAAGCTTACCTTGCCACTTGACAACGATGGACGAGACCCACTGTCAACCCCCTTCCGTACAGCGCCCCAAGATAGGTGTCAAATCCCTGTATCCTGTTGCGGTAGCTACGGCAACTCTTCCGGGCATTAACCTTGTAAGGATAGTGTAACGATCCTAATATCCTACCTACCTAGTAGGGCTAAAGGGTTGTTGGGTTGGTATTGCGGGAGAAGTAGTTAACTAGAATTCGGGGTCTTCAAATAGAATTAAAGTGGTTACTAAGTAAACAATCTGTATTACTAACTATAATGTTTTTAAGCACGAAGCTCCTATCTAATAAAACTATTCTATCTATATAGAACCCTTTGTGTCAAGGCGAGGTCCTGGGATCCCGGGGTCCCTAAGATCCCAAGATCCTGGGGTCCATCATGTAACTAACCAAGGGTCGGTTCTGAGAGAGCCTCAAAACCGAACCCCTTCAGCTCCAGGGGTCTAGACCCCATTACTTAGATTATATTTATTTAATAAGATATTAGGATCGTTATATTAGTGTTAAGCGTACTCTTACATTAGAGCCTGTTGAGTTCAAAACTTCAAGCGCCTAGCAAGTTATAAACTTGTAGCCGATCCAGTATTAAACAGAGCAGGCATTGTTGCCCTTCTATCAACCCACATCGGTACGAGATAAGGATCCGGACCATCTGAATCATCTGAATCATCTGAGTCTAGTACAGTGTCAAATTGAGAAACGGAAGCGGACCCCCGTTCTGTAGTTGCTAGTAATTTTGCTTTGCCAGATCCACTATCTATTGATCCACGACTTGCTAATAGCTAGCCCTTTATTCAAGTCGTCTAAAAAATTTGATATAATAGATTATTATATATAAAGCCATCTTCTAGTGCTCCAGCAACAACTTACTTAAAGACGTTTATACAAGACTCATCTGTGACCCAAGATCTACAAAGTCCCTTGCCTGAATTTTTGAAAACTTCATCCACGATAACAGTCCAAAGCTCTTGTGGTGATAAGTCTTGGGCGTGATGTGTAAAAGATGGTGTCGCTAAAAGTCTGCCATCGACTGCGCTGGAGGCAGTGTGTAGGACTACCTTTACCGGCCGGGGCTCTCTTGGTATTGATGTTGGATAGAGCTTGCGCAACTAATGTCAATTGTATTTTCCTCGAAATAGTATCGGATAACTGAAATAAAGCATAGTCAAGATGAGCTGTTCCACCTTTAGTCGAAGATATAGTTGGTCCATGGATGTCAATCGAGAGAGTTTTTCCCAGCTGTTCCTCCACGAGTGCGAGGTTGGATATATCGGTTTCCAGAGATGGAAGAGTCTCGCTGTTAAGGAGTTGGATTCTTTCCAATGCGAAATCGCTCTTGTCGCCTAGAGAGTCGTTACTTGATGATGATGTCGAGTTGGAAGTTTCACTCCCGGTGTTGCTTGAACTTGAATCCCTCAAAACTTCTTCCGCGTCGTCGGTATCGCTATTTTCATCAATGTTAAATGCATACTCCACAGAAGTGTTGTTTTGGTAAAATAGGTCGTTCCAACTGTCCTCAAAGGGGTGAGTGGCAGATAACAGAAAAGTTTTCTCCTGATACTAAATGAGTCCACCCCTAGTCGCTAGTTAGATGGAATTTAGAGCTCTGGAAGACAACAGACCGTGCCAATAAGGCTAACATATACTCTCGGATTCGTTGTTCTTCTTTATGCGTTTGAAAACAAAATACGCATGTGCGACAGACAGTACGACAGTACGACACTCGTAACTATCCGTTCGGCTGCTGCCAGGGTTGACTTTGCCAAGCAGGACGCTACAGGCGGTCCTCCAGGGACTTACAGGGCATCAATATGATCACGTGCAAGAAAGTCAATCCTGGCAGCAGCCGAACGGATAGTATCGTATCCTCGCAGATCTCGACGTGCCATGCTTAATTTGTCACCAGTGCCGGTATCAATCAAACCAAACAGGGGGATCTCTGTTTAGTTAGAGAACCCTAAAGTGGGGAAGACCCATCTGTAGATCATTGGAAAAAAGGGAGTAGCGGCATAATCTCGTCCCAGAAACTGGAGCCTTTCAATCGCAATGTCATCCAATCTAGTTTGCTTAGCGCATTTTTGAATGTCTTGTGTCTGAACTTGCCAGGGGAGTAAGACGGGCTCATATCCAATTGGAATACCTCTGCAAGCCCTACTGTGGATAGGTTCAGACCCACAAAGAAATCGAGTAATTTTGAAACCAGGATTATCGCTCTCCAGCAAAGCTGCGCCTCATTTAATAGAGAGTAGTAGTTATCAATGGCATGATTATGTTATACATTGTTTCACGAGTCGACCTGTCAACTGAGATTTTGGATTATGGGGTCTTTGCTGATCAACTTCCGGACCGCTAGTTGTCGTCTTTGCGTGGCTCTGTCTAACCAAATCAAGTATAGTGTACGAGCTCGTACCTGAGAAACTCTTTTCGTACCCATTTCACCGTATTCGTACAGATTCAATTATTCAATTCAGAATTCGACTTGCATCGTATCCATACTTTGATTGCAGTATTAACATGAACCATGCCTGTATAAAATTCTGAGATGTTTGATGTTGCTATATAAGTCAAGTTCTTCCTACAAGTTTTCCTTTCTTCACCAAGCATCTTCTCAGAGCACTCGTTCATTACTCTACACTACCTTCACAGGGCATTCGTTTACCATTCTTCACCTTTCCCAGCATATTATCATGGCACTTCAATCAGTGTCACCTTCTTTGTGCTCTCCTCAGACCTTCACCACCCCTACCATTTTTGGGACCGAATTTCTTGGGATCACAGCATCACCAGTGAGCAACTACTCGGCTGATGTTCTTCAAGAGTTCAACGTCAACGGGGGTCCCGTCTCAGTAAGGGGTGTCAACTTTTGCAACGTCACCATCACCTATACTCACCCCGGACAAAATGACAACATCAATGTGGAAACCTGGTTGCCTATGGACGCGTACAACGGACGTATGCAGGGTGTTGGAGGCGGTGGGTTTATTGCCGGCAGATTCCTGGTATCCTATAACACGATGGCGGCAGCCATTAACCAAGGATACGCAGCAGTCACTACAGACGCTGGTCTGTCTGCGACCCCGATTGACTGGGGCCAAGTGAGCCCTGGAAATGTTAACCAGTATTTACTTAACAATCTTATGTCTGTATCCCTGAACGAGCAGGCCATCATCGGTAAAAGTGTCGTCAAAAGCTTCTATAGCGAGGGCCCGAAATTCTCGTACTGGAATGGTTGCTCGCAAGGTGGACGACAAGGACTTATGCTCGCACAGCGATACCCCGATGCATACGATGGCATTGTCGCTTCCGCTCCAGCAATCAACTGGAATCCACTTCTGAGTATGTTCTACTGGCCTCAACTAGTTATGAATCTAGCTGGGCAAGCTCCGGAGCCGTGCGAGTTAGCAGCTGTTACCGAGGCAGCTATCGCAGCATGCGATGCTGCCGACGGGGTAGTTGACGGCCTGATCTCTGATATAGAGAGCTGCAAGTTCGATCCATTCTCTGTCGTCGGTACTAGCTTTAACTGCTCTGGGGTCACGAAACAGATTTCACAGATCGCTGCCACGGTAGCTAATGCTACCTGGGCTGGCCCACAATCACCCGGTGGCAAATCCCTCTGGTTTGGTCTAAATCGTGGATCTCTGCTTTCTGGCGATCAAAGAACAGTGGCGATAGCAAGTACCGATTGCTCTAACAATAGAACCTGTGTTGGCGTACCTGCTACCTTAGCCACGGATTGGCAATCTCAGTTCCTTAACAAGAATCCGAAACTCGATCTGAGAAATATGACTCAACAAGAGTATACTCGCCTCTTCTTGGCCGGAAACGACGAATACGCACATATCGCAACTAACAACCCCGACTTGTCTGCTTTTTTCGCAAGAGGGGGCAAACTCCTCGGGTTCCATGGCTTGGTAAGAATTCCTTTATATATCCTAGTGATTTTCACGAGACTAATATGGCTTTAGGCTGATCCAGTTATCCCTGTTGGCGGATCTACAAAATACTACGATTCTGTCACTGCCATGACACCTGATGTGCACGACCATTATCGCCTCTTCGAAGTACCCGGCTTAGGACACTGTGCCGGTGGATCAGGCGGCCACCCAACAACAACATTCGATGCGCTCCGTGCCTGGGTTGAAAATGCCACCGTCCCAGAGACTCTGCCTGTCAGTTTTACTGATCCGAAGGGGACTATCAACAAGAGGGGTCTATGCCCTTATCCTAAAAAACAACGTTATAATGGTTCTGGTGATCCATCCTCTGCAGACAGCTTTACCTGTTCTCTTTGAGTGGAAAAGACGTCAGGGAGTTCGCAAAGGGGTACATTATGATTGGTGGCTACGTTTGCACCGAATTCTCGTACGATAGGAGCTTGTACATATGGGAGGTTGTATGGACGGGAGATTTAGATCATTAGAGCATAGATTCCCCATGTACATACAACTAGTTATATGCATAGAAAAGATTGGCGTTGTTTCCATATCAAATATGTACTCATACAAATGTAGTCAATGGCAATATATTCCAAATTCGTGTTCAGGTTTGGCCTGAGCTATACATCATTTAAGCTCAATGCCAATGTAAATACACAGGTCCTCGTCAAGTGTCGAGTCACGAACGACAGTGAGCAAGCTGGGGTGAAAAATCTACAGCTCTACGCTTCTTTCTTCGAGACTATAATTCCGGACGCGCCTGTGTGGGCTCTACTTAGGTTCAAAAGGCACATCTAAAAGCTGGGAAGATAGCTGATTAGGGTTATGCTAAAGCGTCGAGATATTAGCTACTGGAATATTGCTTCAAAAGACTGGGTCCTACCGTATGGCCAGATCAACATCCAAACCTGGGTCAGGTCTCGAGGACCCCAAAGTTTATCTTGCCATTATGTCGACTTAGTCTTGCGGTTACTTAATAATGTTGGTTAACAAAGCTATTTATATATAATATATATTGGAGTAGTTTTGAGCATTGTGTTAGATCAAGCTTAGTCGTCTCACCACTCCGCCCGCGAAGTGATAACAAGTTTTGGCAAGTTTTAGCCGCATATAATCATGAAAACTTGTATCGCGGAAGCTAAATACCTGACTACCTATTAGTCTGGATCGTCCTCCCTTATTAGTGATGGTAACTCTAAAGCATCACTTGAACAACTAAACCTTAGTCAATGCTTGGTTCAATGCTTTACAGATCGACACCCTGAAACGAAATCATTATTGATAATTCGACCATTAAACAGGTAAATGCACAGATCTGATAGTTATCTGTACTTTGTTTCAACTAGTACGGAATACGGTTACAAATATAGAATATTTTGTCCATTCTCGATCTCGTCATTCACCGCTTCTTCCTGGCGTTACTCGAGTCCCTCATCTAGACTGATTTGCGAGCCACTTTGATTTTCAATCTTTGCATCAGTGCATTTCCCTGGAACACCTCACGAGATGAAACATATCTTGAACGGTGTGATACCACAATCAAGTCAGGAGGACCAGTCATTTCCGTAACCTAATAAACACCAGAGGCTTCGGCAAGCCGACACGACCACATTGCCAATGATCAAAGGTTATGGGAGGTTCTAAATTAAGTTCTGAACTGGTACTTGTTACCGCTGAGCCTAATACGAATTAGCTTGCTCGCTCTTAAGGGCCTATATTCGAAACTGACTGATACAAATGGCATCTTGATCATTGAATCCTGATAAATCGACCAGAATTGACTGCTTAAACCAACTGGCGATCACCTGGAGTTCCAAAATTGTCGATTTTAAACTCGTGAAGGACAAGATCCTGCAGAGGCCAGGAAATCTGGGGTTCCCATTCCTTGCCAAGCGTCTGGTGTATATCCTGTAATAAGCGTCTGCTTAGACCTGAAATCCACCATATATTCTCTATTCTGTTCAGTAGTAGGCAGAAATGCGCGAGCACTACAAGTGCCACCGGTTCACGCCTGCTTACTATCAGGATGTAGAGTTCAGGAATTCGTATCACCCACGACAGTACAAGAGAGTTAGTATCGACTACGTTACTGCGGGTGTTGCATATCATGGTGTACGTAACTTGGAGTATATGGAGCGTTCCTTTTAGGGCATCTAGCTCAGTATCGCTGAGTCGAGTTTTCTGGTCATGAAAGAGTTGTTCCAGGAGACGAAATTTGTAAGACTCAGCAGGATTTGCCTCGGCAGCTTTTTCTGCTTCATCGTCCCTAATAAAGAACAATTATTTAGCATTTGCCATATTTGACAGCAAAGAGATCAGAAGACAGGTGCGCCAGACACGAGAAGGGTGCACCACAAGCTGGAGGAAGTAGACTTGCTGTCTGGACTTACCACCTAGAATTTATCAGAATTAGTAAATGCATTACTACATGATTCAGGAAGAGTAGAGGGTCAAGATTTTGAGATTAGTCTTCAGGGTCCACAAAACACGTAAACCCAGTGGATGATCTTAAAGAGGATGACATACGGTAGAGTTGGAGCCATTGGACCCTGTAGGAGTTCGTGATAATATTGTTTGACCACCTGCCCAGCTCCACGAAAAAGCTGAACCCAATGTATTGTATCGTGTTGAGCATTTTGTTCCGGATCCGCAAAAAACAGTCGGATGCTACCATTAGACGATGCCCACCTGAGAACCCCGAGAAGGCCTGAAAAGGCGACACACGCGTGACAGTTTTCTGAGTCCATTTGGGAAAGAGCAGACCTGAAAAGCGACAATGCTGTATCCTGACGTTCTGTCGCGTATGCACGTAATGTCTCTTTCCTAGTCGGGGACAGGCTTGATAGATGAAGAGCGGAGATGGCAAGCAATCCGTTAAGAAGGAAGCTGTGGGAGAAAGCAAGCTGCGGAACAGCATGTTGCCACACTCGTTGTCTTTCGGGCTGAGGAGTAAATGTGAGACAAGTCGAAGTGGAATATAAGTGCATCAACTCCAAGTCCAAAAGGCTCCATTGTCCACAGGAGAAAGTAGAAGACGTAGCTACAGGATCACTTCGTCAGCGTACATCCATCAACAAGTCAGAATAGAATGAATGGAGTCTTAAGGGCAGTTTCATTTATTGACTACGCCTGAGCCGAGCCAAAGGGATCTTGCTCAAAGAAGTTCCTTACCAGGCAGCGTGCATATCGATGCAGAGGGACTTAGAACTTGCAAATTGGGTGAAGAAGTAGAGTGTAGCCGTGGGCCTGTTGTATAATCGCCAGGGGAGTAGACGTTGGGCGATGAAAAGTCTCGCACTGTTGGTGGAGGGGTTGCTAGATTAGTCTCTTCTAACATACCATTAGATGGTGGCGATGTGGTTTGACGTGATGTGGGATGTGTATTGGAGAGGTTGTCTGCATAGTGGCAGTTATCGCCGCGAATTGTACATCTGCTACATGATGGTCGCACTTCGTTACACTGGACACGTTTAGCGACTTCAAGTAGACTTTGTGATGAGAAAAGAACGACCAACTTTCAATTTTCTTGCCTTACAAAGTATGCAGCCGCGGCGAGATTTCGAATGAGGACGTCGGCAAGGCATGTAAGCTGCCCACCAAGGAAACTAGGCCTAACGAAAATTTACCACACTAATTGTTGAGAGGTTTACGGCAGGCAAATCTCCTGAGTGGTGATTTACTTCAGGGTGAGCGGGTCAGGCGTTGAATCGAATGCAGGTACGGATGAGTACGAATGAGTACGAATGAAGAATGCGACTTGACAAAGCAAGGACAGCGTCGGTACTTATGCGAGATACGAGCCAGTCGCATCGCATGACAAAGCACATCCAGCTAATAAAGCTTTGGCCCACATATCTAGACCTATCTGGGGATAGTATACGATTCTCAGCTGCGTACTCGTTTAACCTCCTAACTTCCCTGCGATGGTGTCGGGCCGGGCTCCGGAGCCAAGGTCACCATTAATTACCACCGACACAACTTCTCGGTGCATTCATAACTACTGAGCGAAGCGAATGACAAAGATATTCTGTCCTCGGCCCATTCGTCATTTGTATCATTAGCAGCAATAGATTGTTCTCGCGGATCTTTCCCCCTCTGTCACTCTCATTGACTCGAACGATTTCCATTCATGTTTCACTTTATCCTGGGTATACCTCTTGGAAGTCCTTTAATCTTTTCCGAGAAGAAGCTTCGGAAACATGGGTACCGATAGAGTTCAGAGGTCACGGTACAGTAGATTAAGTGCATGGCAATTCTACGCGGTACCCTAAAGTACTTGCTACGTGGTGTTGAAGCCTATTATCTTGATCTCGTTACCGGTCGCTTTGTAGACCTCGCCATAAAAGGGCAAATACCTACTCCTTCTGAGATCGCGGTGGTATGGGCATAAATCTCAGTTTCACAAGGTTTCCGAGCAGGCAGTCAAAGGCTTGGCAAATTGCAAATCTACGTTTCCGGTGCTGGAAGCTATTGCCTACTTCTGGTCAGCACATCAAACGCAATAATCAGCGCCGTTATGTCGATATCCAACGCCTTTCCTTTTTATACCAAGAAGCTTCCTTCATCTTTCTTGGCTATTTTCAGGCTCTCCTCCATTGTTCTATGCCTCGACTTCGATATACTTTTCGCAATACCCTGTACAGGATATGCGTAGATACCCAAAGCACCTCCTACGACTTTGGATACCATGCCTACCGTACCTTTACCTACCCCCTTCACCACCCCCAGAGCTCCCTCCTTTTTCCCTCCCTTGTACGGCTGCACGACTAGTTCGGCCAATCCTTCTACCAAGCCCAGCCCAAATACCTTGCTGCCTTTTGCCATACCGCTTTTCCATCCTTTGACCTGTCCATAGTCCTTGACTTGATCACTATACAATCCCGGTGTCGCACGCATTCCATCTGTTATTACAACTGGGATATTGACGAATGTGCCCCGATACATTGCGGTAGCCAGATTCTTTGCACTGTGTCCAGAAGCGCGCGCCATTGCACCTGCGGTGCTATGGCTCTCGTTTGTTAACGTCTTGTTATTACTCTTGGATGAGATGCTGCTAGCGGAACTGCCTAGCTTCTGCGATTGAGATAATGAACGGGTTGGGTCGGTATCATCTCTCAGATTTCGTGATTCTTGGGCTTTCCGATACTCTTGGTACGGCTTGATAACGATGCCCGCAGATGACTCCGCTATATCGTATATAACACCAAAATACGCCGAGGTTATTGCACTCACAGGGTCCTATCGCCGATTTTGAACGTCGATAGGCTTAGTTTGAAACCTTTTAACCAATTAGCAAGATAAACTTGTGCATCACAAGGCTCTTACAGCTTCAACTTCTCTTGCTCAATTTTTTCGTTCTTAAGTAAGATCTCTACTGCTAGCTTCGAGAGATGGATATCTTTAGAGCTATATTTGTAACGCCAAGCTGCCGGCTGATCTGGCAATAAATTATACTATATACTTTCAGCTAGCAAATTAATATGGAAAGATCGTACTACAGTTTTGACCCCATCTTCTATGCTTATCTATATTGCGATTTTGTTCGCTATAATTGCAGCCTCCTTTGTTAGGCAGTATAATAATCCTTCTGCAAGTTTTCGGGTATCAAGAAGCTTATAAAGTACCGGGGCTAGGCCAGCTCCAGCTAAATAAATCATATCTCCCTAAAATTGCTGGCTATAAAAGTTAAAGTAGAAGAGTTTAAGCATGGCCTATTACTTACTCGCCGAAGAATAGGACTATTATTATGGGCCTAGCATTTTTCAATTTATATAACATTATGCCTGCGCTATTATAATATATCACAGCTGCTATCTTTTGAAAGAGTCATTTATAGGGACAATTATTCAAGAATATAATATCCTTATAGTTATCTCTAGCAACTAAACCCAGCTTACTCTAACCTTTCGAAATAATTGCTTATATACAATTAGTCCGAACTGCCTTAATAATTATACTTGTCAAACCTTCGGGATTATTAATAATAATACTTCCAAAACTAATATAAACAATTAGAGGACCTTAAGTTTTGATAAAATCATCCAAAAGCTTTGGAGGTGTATAATCTGGACTATCACGAAAGAAAAAGCTACAAATATTAATATGAGACGGCCATTCCGATGGTTTCGATATTAATGCTAGTGACCAGCAATATATAAATAGTATATTAAGAGAAGTCGCCAGAGTAGGTTCCTCTAAGAATAGAATTAATAAAAGATCAATGCCTTTTCTGAAGTTGTTTACGAAATCCCCTAAACTAAAAGTTCTGGTTCAGCCACGTTCTTTCCATCTAGGTCTTCCCCTAGAGCACTTACCCTTGCCATGTTATATATTCCACAAGTAGGTATAATATATAGTTTCTAGTCTTGACATTAACTTTTGAAGTTTTGATATTAGCCAGCGAATATAGAAATGCTTTTATTATAGTCCAAGGTATTATAAAACATAGATATAATAGAATCCCAAGCGCTTATACGCAATATATATATGCAAAGCTCGGCGGATTTGCCATAATAACATTAGCCACGAATAGTTCTTTAGTTAATTGGTCCGGAAATAAGCAGGATTCCCAATATCCGGCTAGCATTTTAGCGACCATTTTGTACTTGCGTTAAATCTCTCCTTCTTATAAAGTTTTCATGCTAGAAATCAAACCCGGATTTTTAACCATATACGCTATTAGTTCATTCGGATTCCCGCTGATCTAATAGAATTCAAGGCCTAATTCCCTTACAAAATTCTCAAATTAATCGTGCGTGGCAATACGCACACGATGACCCTGCTTTTGCAACTCGTTACCAAGAGCAATAAAAGGCTGGACATCGCCTCTACTTCCCACGATTTATATAACAATATTCAGCTTAATAATCTATTGTCGGCCTTGCTATTCGCATAGCGGGGCAATATCGTAACTAGGGGGCGACGAAGCAAAAGCGATTTTCGAAATTCTCTGTGCTAATTTGGAGTCGAGATCTAAATTAACACGGCCGTATTCTTTGCGTAACAGATGTTAGTCGCAGGACAACTAGTTTTGCGAGCATGGAACGACGGACCGTTGCAAGAGATACTCTCGTTGAGAAGTTTCCTATCATGATGCTGTAATTCTATTTCCTAATACTGTGGCGGCGCATCGTCCATCGTATGAAGTGAGGCAGATATTGGACAGCAGAGAAAGGAGCGCAAGAGTGGAGAAATGAAAGGTCTAGCCAGAAAGAGAGTAGAAATACAGAAGTAACAGGTGCGATTGAGGCGGAGGAATACTACCAAGATATACAGGAATGACGTGCGGGTAGATCCCAGGACATGCCCCGAACCTGTAGAAGCGCCCAGACAGTCCACAACAATGCCGTATGCGCGTACTCGTAATGCCGGATAGTAGTATCGATGTTCACAGTTGCGGTTCCACTCATAAACGTGCGCTAATAAATTAAGCTTTTAGTTATTTTCTGTCGTAAATTGCTTCTATTCTATCACATGCGCTATACTGTATTGAAAACTGTTTATCAGGCTCTGCAAAGGCGTACGATATAGTGGAAAGTGCTTGAATTGCTTGCTCTCTACAGGGTGCTACGGAGCCTGTATATATAGACCTTTGCAGGGTGCCTTAGGCACCTGTATACCGGGAACTCCGGAGGGTACAGGGCGTCATTCCAGCGATCTACAGGGCCTAGAGCCCTATAGCGTGCGCTAAATACGCTATCTTTCCAAGCTAAGTACACTGTACCTCACAGGGTACCTCTACCTGGAGCTACAGGGCACTGGGAGCTATAGCGCCCTGTACGCTAGTACCCTAACTCGGAACCTTCGGTAACTGATTATATACGTCAACAAAAACCAATCTCCCTGAATAAAAGGAGCAAGAGATACTAATAATCCATTTGGCAGCCTCCTGATACTGAGTATCTGGCGTGTTTGAATTGTAGTCAATAGCTTAACTTATCGGCGCCCATCTTACTAACGTTGCGGGCTTCGATATACGCGGTTGCTGATCCCCACCAGCATTTCTATCAGTGTACGGAAGAGGGTCTCCTGGAAAATGGAACTTCAGACTAGTGAATGGAAGAATAAGCTTCGCCATCGTACAGCTCATGCGAGTGCGCTATCCTAGTTACGGAAGTGGAAACATGGATAGTCATTATACATGTTTCATGCTCCAGGATCCCTACCGTACGGTAGGCACAGAGATACACAGTATGGAAAAAAGCAATATTGGATTTCTCAACGAGACTGCCATACTATGGTACCACCTGTTTTCTTCACCACCAGCTGCGCGCGGCGGTAGCACTTGCGCGATAGCGACGGCTAAAATTAGGTTGGCACTACCTCGTGGTGTGTCGCAGATTCACAGACTGGGGCATCGCCAAGCATAAAACTTACTCGCTCCCGCCAGTCGTATATTCATTCCTCGTATTCAAACCTATACGGCTTTACGGCTTTACTCTGTACAGGGCGTGTAGATTAGGATCTTTGAAGCCATACTCTGTAAGCTATTCAGACATTGTCATCCTGACACTGTAACCCCCTTGAATCAAATCCACTTGTATTTTGGATACGGATGGAACAAAATGCGCAGCAGAGATAATGTCAATACTGTGGTGGTGGTGGTGGTGAAGAGCAGGCGCAAATGAGATTGGGAGTGATTGATTAAATATCTAGACCTCCCCGATCCCATCTTCGCTCTACATCTGTTCGAACATCGACATCAGTCCAGACGTCTCCTTCGCCAATTCCATTGGATCCCTCCATACTACTATACCGAGCTGTACCTGAAGACGTCGAATACTGGCTCCGGAAATCGGCTCGCATCTTTTCAATCCTGCTTGCCTTGTCCATCTTCCTACCATCACCTCTATCTTCCGTCCAGTACCTCATCATCGATATGCCGGAACTCCTGCCCTTATCGAGCGGCTACTATGTCTGGCATTACGTACCCAGTGTCACCCTTTCCGCCATTGCATCCCTAGCTTGGACTGTGATCGGAGCTGCTTTAAGCTGGAAGATGTTGAAAACTCGCACCTGGTTCTGTTCTTGTTTTATCATCGGATGTCTCAGTCAGTACCCAAAACCTCGTCCTCTCTTCTTCTGGCGAAGTGAGTAGTATACTGATTTCTTCTCAAAGTGGAATTTGTGGGCTTCGCTGCCCGTGCCGCCGCTGCAAATAAAACGAATGAGCTAATGCCATACATGATCCAATCGGCATTGATTCTTTTGCCTCCGGTTCTATTCGCCGCAAGTATTTACATGTGCCTTGGCCGCCTTATTCGCTACCTAAGCGCGTCGCACCTTTCCATCATCCGGCCTTCACGCCTCACCAAGATCTTCGTAGGAGGCGATATCCTTTCTTTCATTATCCAAGGAAACTCGACGCCCTTCGCTGTTCTAGGCAACAAGAATCCGATTTTTCCAAAACTTGGTCAAGCACTAGTGTTACTCGGTCTGGCTATCCAACTCATCAGTTTCTGTCTCTTCACCTATACGGCTCTGGTCTTCTACCGACGCCTCAAGGCCGAGCCAACAGAGCGTTCATGGACTGTGGACTATAGTTGGGTCAAGGTCATGCATATGTTGTATTGCACTAGCGCACTCATCATCCTGCGGTCGGTGTTCCGTATTGCGGAGTATGCAATGGGTAATGATGGGTATCTGCTGATGCACGAGTGGCCCTTGTACGCTTTTGATACGATCCCAATGTTAGCAGTCTGCGCGCTGTTCTTCTGGTGGTACCCAGTTTGCCTGGCGGGCCTCCCGAAAAATGGGGATATCGAGCATGCACCATTGGAGACACAGGTTTCGGGACAGAGGCTCGTTCCTAAGCATTAAGAGAGGAGCTCGAAATGGTGTTTTCTTGTTTGGGAAAGTTTGGGTGGAGGGGCGAGGCTGAAGGCGGAATGGAACAAGTTCCCTCATCTATTTGCTTGCTTGTACGAGCAACGAATGAGAATTTTGTAGCTCGACATCGAATTGTAGACAGACAGGAATTGTTTGCCAAAAGAAAGTTTGTCTTTTTTGGCGAAGCTGGATGTACCCCGTTTATTCAAATGAAGTCCATACATTGATCTATTCCACACCTGTGTATTCTTCTTTATATCGGGTTACACTTAACAAAGCAGCTAAAGCAATTCCTCGAAGCGAAATGGAAAGGTTGTGCACCTCGTAATGAATGAAGTCGTTGTGATGGTGTAATCTGGAAAGAGCTCATATTTACTGGCCCTTCTATTGCTTTGAGCAAGCACGATAAAATGAAAGCGCTATATCTAGTTTACTAAAGAGGAAGATGGAAGTAAGAAGAAGTATTTAGCGCATAGCTTACAAGAACAGCAAGTAAAGAATTGAGCCGGATCAGATTATTGGCCAGCCCATTCAATCTATCACGTGTCTTTAGGCAACAGTAGGCAACATCGACCTTGTCCAGAACCCAAAACCAACGTGCTGTGCCTCTAATGATAAGTCCAGCCATTAACTTGCAATGAACTTCTAGAAATCTTCTTCAAAACCCCAATTTATCGACTGCACAATGGCGGAAAACCAATGCCTTA
>Ga0247812_10001230_pt1 | contig 14558 bp, 17 predicted proteins | sample UWRJL149409B1_FD_178011 | JGI IMG/M metagenome (GOLD analysis project Ga0247812, IMG submission 178011) | Plant litter microbial communities from Arlington Agricultural Research Station in Wisconsin, United States - UWRJ-L149-409B-1 | ecosystem: Environmental > Terrestrial > Plant litter >...
GTACTTCTTTTGAATTTAAAATTTGATTGCTTTTGGCTTTTTTATTCCAATCTTTTTCGGGATTAGACACAATATCATTAGCTGTATTCTGATTTGAAATAACAGAAACAGGAGCCGATTTTGATTGGATCGATTTTTCTTCTTCTGATGCAACGATGTTTATATCTGTGTTTTTGTTGGACTTTATAGTTTCCTGTAAAATATTCGTATCGTTTGAACGGGTTTTATTTTTATCAGAATTATGATTATTGTTTTCGATTACTACCGAATTATTGGGTAAAATAGTACCATTGGTGGTAGAACTTTCAGAGCTTGAATTAAAATATAAAACAGACGGGATTGATAAGCCTACCAAAAGACTTGCTGCAATTGACCACCAAATAACTGCCGCTTTTTTCTTTTTTGGCTGATGTAATTTTTCTTCAATAGCATCCCAAAGTTCTGGTGGCGGAACACTTGAAAAGTTTTCCATTGATGAAAAAATATCTTCTATATGCTGCTTTTTCATGCTGTCTTAAAATTTTTTATACTCAAAATCCTTTTTTGGAGGATTTTCTTAGCCCTGTTTAAATTTGATTTTGATGTTCCTTCTGAAATTTTTAGCTGTTCTGCAATTTCCTTGTGTTTCATTTTTTCAAAAACATATAAATTAAAAACCAAACGATACTGGTCTGGTAAATCCTGAATGTATTCCAGTAATTTTTCTTGTGGAATGGTACTAACTTCCAGATCATCCTCTTCAACAAAATCAGTTTCAGGATCAAAAATATCCAGAAAAAAACTCTCTTTTTTCTTCTTGTTTAAGGTTTCAATTAGTTTGTTGATGAAAATCCGTTTCAGCCAGCCTTCAAAACTTCCTTCAAATTTATATTGATGGATTTTTTGGAAGGCGATAATAAAGGATTCCTGAAAAACATCTTTGGCATCATCTTCATTTTTCATATATTTTAAACAAATACCATATAAAACAGGAGAGAACAACTGATAAATTTTCAGTTGCCCTCCTTTGTCATTCTGGATACATTGTTTTATATATATTTCTAAATCGTTTTTCAAGAAATGGCTTAATTTGGTTTTGCAAAAATAAGATTTTTAAAGCTCTTACACTATTTTTATAAATTGTAAAAGAACGTTCTTAACTATTGCTTAGTTACATTGGGTTTTGATTATCAAGTCTTTCTGTGATATAGGCTTTCCTTCAAAGGAAATGGAGCATGCTAATAGAACAATTATTTTAAGGCTGTAATTTTATCCTGAATTGCTTTTTTGAAAGCTTTTATTTCTGTTGACTGATCTTCGGTATCATCATTGTCAATGTAAATTTTTGTAACTACCCCTGCCTGATATAATTCAAAATAAACTCCTTTTTTGTCACCTGTATCAGGAGATCCATAAGTTTTATTCTGTCCTTTGATGTTTAAAATTTCAGCTGGAACAGTTTTTAAGAACAATGTGTAATCGCCTCTTTTGTTTGCAGAATTGTACTTATATTGTGCAAAATCATAGCTTGCATATGCTACATTAAGAAAATTAAGAACACTATAATCATTAAGCTGATAAAATTGCTGGCATGCTGTTGTTCCTGTACAATTTCCATCAAAACTTCCTATTATAATTTTATCAGGACTTTCGTTGGTTTTATTAAAATAAATCGGCTTAGTAGTTTTAGGAATCAAGACATAATCAGAAGGATAAGTTGGATTTTGTGTAGTTACTTCACCTGATTGAGGTCCGTGTTCATAGAAATTGATGACTACCTGACAGCTGTTTTCTACTATTGAAGTAACTTTTATTCCATAACCACTGGTTGATTTCTGACCCGAAAAAATTCCAACTAAAAAGTTTTTTGTAAAATCTATATTAGGATCACTTGGATTTGGGCATGAATTTGTGTGTTTCGTAAAAGTCAAATCCATTTTTTCCTGTGTATTTAGGATAAATGCCTTGGGTTCGATCGATGGCGTTTTAAGGGTGTAATTACATGAAAGCGGAAAACCACTAAAAGCGACATTAACATACTCTCCACAGTTGTCTTTAGGAAAATCATCATTCAGTGAACAGGCACTAAATCCAAAAGCTATAAATAAGCCAAGCATTAATTTTTTCATAATATTTCAAAATAGGTTATATCCAATAGATGAAGCTTTATTTGAATGGTTGCGTTGAAAATATTATTTACAGTAAAATTTTTATAGAAAGTATGTGTTTGTTGGTTTAATTCACGAATAGCAATAATTAGTGAAATTTTAATTTTAAAATTAAGTACTACGTATTATTGCGTACTTTTACTTAAAAATAAAACTAGTTATGCAGGATTTGCTCCCTTTTTTATTCATTTTTATTATAGCATTGTTTCTAGGTATTTACTTGGGTAAAGTGTTGATTTCAGCTAAATTTCAATCAGAAAAGGTTGGCTTGGAAGAAAGATTTAATGCAAGCCAGAATCAATTGCTGTTACAAAAACAGCAGTTTGATCATGAAAGAAGTAATCTTGAAAATCAGCTTCGACTGAATAATCTGGAAAAAGAAAATATCCGTACAGAAAAAGACAGTCTTGCTATTCAGCTTTCCAAAAAGGAAGTGGATTTTGAAAATTTATGGGAGAGGCATAAGGAGCAAAAAAATGAAATAACAGACTTACAGGAAAAATTCACCAAAGAGTTTGAAAATCTGGCCAATAAAATTTTAGAAGATAAATCGGCTAAGTTTACAGAACAAAATAGCCTGAATATGAAGAACATCCTGATGCCGTTACAGGATAAAATTCAGGGTTTCGAACAAAAAGTAGAGCAAACCCATAAAGAAAGTATTGATTACCATGCAGCTTTGCGTCAGCAGATTTTAGGTTTAAGTGAAATGAATGCCCAAATGAGCAAAGAGACCTTAAATTTGACAAAAGCTTTAAAAGGCGACAGTAAAATGCAGGGAAATTGGGGCGAATTGGTGTTAGAGCGTGTCCTTGAAAAATCCGGTCTCGAAAAAGGACGTGAATACGAAGTACAGCAAAGCTTTACAAATACAGATGGTTCAAAAGTTTTTCCGGATGTTGTCATCAATTTGCCGGATGGAAAAAAAATGATTGTAGATTCTAAAGTGTCATTGGTAGCCTATGAAAAATGGATCAATGAAGATTCAGATATTCTAAAAATCGACTTTTTAAGAGAGCATGTAAATTCCATCAAACGGCATGTCGAACAATTGGGCAATAAAAACTATCAGGATCTGTATCAGATAGAAAGTCCGGATTTTGTCTTGCTTTTTATTCCGATTGAACCGGCATTTGCCATTGCACTTAATGAAGATTCGACTTTATATAACAGGGCATTCGATCGTAACATAGTCATTGTGACACCCACAACACTTCTGGCTACTTTAAGAACAATCGACAGTATGTGGAGTAATCAGAAACAGCAGGAAAATGCTTTTGAAATTGCCAGGCAAGCCGGAGCATTATATGATAAATTTGAAGGCTTTGTGTCTGATTTGGTAAGAATTGGGAATAAAATCAAAGACACCAAAACAGAATACGAAAGCGCCATGAGTAAACTGGTGGGAGGCAGGGGAAATTTGATTTCGAGTGTTGAAAAACTAAAAAAAATGGGAGCAAAGGCAAAAAAATCACTTCCTGAAAATATTATTGCCAGAGCCGCAAATACAGATGAAAATCAATCTTTAAATTAAGAACACCATGAAAAAAGTTATACTACTTATTGCTGTTGTTTCTATTTTCGTGATGTCGGCTTATTTTGCATTCCTTTATTATGTTCCGTACAGTCAGGGCTCCAGATCTGGAGAATTGATAAAGCTGAGTTATAAAGGTGTGGCGCTGAAAACATGGGAAGGAGAATTGAGCCAGGGCATTTCAGGCGCACAGATTTTTAGCTTTTCAGTTCTTGATAGTGATAAAAAAGTTATCGAAAATTTAAATGCATTGCAGGGTCAATACGTAAAATTGACGTATGTAGAGCGATATAAAACATTTGGCTGGTGGGGAGATACCCGTTTTTTTGTTATAGATGTTCAAAAAGAAAGTTCCCCTTTTAAATATAAATAAATAATATGACTGCAGATTTTAAAACCGTTTCATCATCAAAAATTAGTATTTCCGAATTAATGTTACCGTCGCATACCAACTTTAGTGGCAAAATCCATGGAGGTTATATTTTACAATTACTGGATCAGATTGCTTTTGCATCCGCATCAAAATTTTGCGGGAATTATTGTGTTACCGCATCAGTTGACACAGTGAATTTTTTAAAACCTATCGAAGTTGGTGAATTGGTAACCATGAAAGCTTCGGTAAATTATGTTGGAAGAAGTTCTATGATCGTAGGTATTCGTGTAGAATCTGAAAATATCCAGACAGGAGCTGTAAAGCATTGTAACTCTTCATATTTTACAATGGTAGCCAAAGATAAAGATGGTAAAAGCGTTCAGGTTCCCGGTCTTATATTGTCTGATCTCAATGAAGTAAGGCGTTTTAGGAAATGTATCAAGCAGATCGAAGCAAAAAAAGAAATCGAAGAACACGCTAAGCTTACGAATGTAAATTCGATTGAAGACCTGGCAAGTTTTGATAAATACAATGTCCTGCTGGAAATCGTATAGTTTTTAATAGAGGAGTTAATTTTAAATTTTAGAATATGGTAAAGTTTGGTTACACAATTTTATATGTTGAAAATGTAGAAGAATCGATAGTTTTTTACGAAAATGCATTTGGTTTTTCAAGAAAGTTTATTTCACCTGATAATGATTATGCGGAACTAAATACGGGTGAAACCACCATTTCGTTTGCATCGAAGAAATTAGCACAATCCAATTTGAAAGATGGATTTATTGAAAGTAATCTGAGTGATAAGCCCTTTGCAATCGAACTGGGTTTCATTACGGATAATGTAGCAGAACTTGTGCAAAAAGCCACTTCTTTCGGAGCTTTGCTTGTGAGTGAACCCAAACAAAAACCGTGGGGGCAGATCGTTGCCTATGTAAGGGATTTGGATGGTTTTCTGATTGAAATCTGTACGTCTATGGAAGGATAGAGGATAGATTCTGCAACCAGTATTCTATTGGTAAGATTTCACAAAAAATTAGCATTTGAAAGGCAACTATGCGTCCCGAATTTTCGTAAATTTAAGGGTAATCATTTGATTACGTCTATTTTCACGGAATCCTGCCATTTGATTAATTATAATTTAATTTTTTAAAATCGAATGACATAATTGTTTTAAATGCTGACGATTATGAAAACAACTACTTTGCTTATTTTATTTTGTACTGCTTATTCGATTTTTGCTCAGGATAAATTTACGACCAATTCGGCTGTAATAAATTTTGAAGCATCAGTTCCCTTTTTCGAGGAAATAAAAGCAGTGAACAGAACAGTTGCCATTACATTAGAACCCAAAACAGACAGTTTTACCTGTGTTGTCATGATAAAAGATTTTAGTTTTGGTCTAGATTTGATGCAACAGCATTTTAATGAAAATTATATGGAGAGCCACCGCTATCCTAAAGCGGTATTCAAAGGGAAAATCGTAAATTTTGATTTAAAAGATGTCAGTACTTTGGAAAAGGAATTTCAGGTGAAAGGGAAATTATATATCCATGGAAAATTCAGGGAAGTAGAAGTAAAACTGCTGATGAAAAAAGTTGCCGAAGGAATTCAGGTTACTTCCAGTTTTCCAATCACGATTTCCGATTTTAATATTGTAATTCCGGAAAAAGTCGCTTCAAAGATTTCTAAAACTTCCAATACGGAGTTATCAGGATTAATTCAAAGCGATGATTTATTATATTTGACTTTGAAATGATTTAAGAAATGCTATTTGATAATGCTGTTTTTAAATCGGTATATTCAAATTGAAAACCTGCTTTTTTAATTTTTTCAGGCGAAACTCTCTGACCTTCCAGAATTGCCTGACTCATCTCGCCCAAAACGATTCTAAGAAAGAATGCCGGTATTCTGGGCAGCCAGATTTTATAGCCGTATAATTTTGCCAGTGTTTTAGCAAATAAACAATTGGTAGTGTCGTCATTAATTGTAGCGTTATAAGGTCCGGACATTTCGCTGTCCAGTATGGCTTTTAAGTAGATCTGAGATAAATCCTCAATGTGAATCCACGGTAAATATTGCTTGCCTGTTCCTAAAATAGTTCCGAAGCCGGTTTTAAAACCCGGATTCATTTTCTTTAAAAAGCCTTCGTTTCTGCCAATAACAATTCCCGTTCTGATTTTTACGGTTCTGATATTTAATGACTGGATCTTGTCTGCGGCTTTTTCCCATTGCTGACAGGTTGTTCCCAAAAAGTCATTAGCTGCAGGCGTATTTTCAGTACATATTTCTTCACGGGTTATGGCGCCGTAAATTCCAACTGCCGATGCAGAAACAAAAGCATCGAGTGATTTATTGTGTTTTTGCAAAATAGAAAAAATAAGTTCAATAGGCTGGATTCGGCTTTGCAGGATCTCTTTTTTTCTTTTTTCTGTCCACCTTTTCTCGACAATTCCTTCTCCGGCAAGATGAATTATATAATCCGCATTTAAAATGGCATTTTCATCAATGTAATTCTTTTCCAGATCCCATTTGTAATAGGTAATGGTATCTGTATTCTTTGTATTGCTTCTGCTTAGGATGGATACTGAAAAACCATTTGCAATCAGGAGATTACTAAGGTATTTACCAATAAATCCGGTACCGCCAGTTAATAAAACATTTTTTGCCATGATAGTTTATATAATATTTAACAGTGATTCTGTTTAACGATAAATAAAGATAGTTAAACATTCCGTATCTTTAAGGCAAATTCTAAATTTAATGAAATGGCAACTAAAAATAAGATAATCACAAAAGATGATATCGTTTCAAAATACATGAATGAGGTTTTAGAAAAAGGAGAAAAGCCAAAATCTGTTTATCTTTTTGCAAAGCATAATCACTTCACAGAAGCTGAATTTTATACTTTTTTTGGAACACTGGAAAGTTTAGAAAAAGAAATCTTCAGACTGTTTTTTGACAACTCGGTCAATTTATTGCACCAACATCCGGAGTATCCGCAATATGATATGAAGAATAAAATGCTGAGTTTTTATTTCACCTTCTTCGAAATTTTGACAGCGAACAGAAGTTACGTTTTGCAATCCTTAAAACTTGACAGAAATCCATTAAAGAATTTAGTACAACTGACTACACTTCGGGAAGCATTTAAAAATTATGTTTCTGAAATCCTGACTGATGATTACAGGCTGGAGCAGGAAAAATTGCAAAAATATCAGGAAAAAGCCATTCAGGAAAGTGCCTGGCTACAACTGATGATGACCATAAAATTCTGGATGGACGATTCATCGGCGGCTTTTGAAAAAACAGATATTTTTATCGAAAAGTCAGTTAATGCTTCATTTGAACTAATGAATGTCGCACCGCTAAATCACCTGATTGATTTAGGGAAATTCCTTTTCAAAGAAAAAATATACAGCAAACAATGAAAACAATAGATTATATACCAACGTCAAAAATAGAAAGAGCGAGTAAACTGGTACAGACAGGCGCAAAAATAGGCGTCAACTATGTGAAGCATTATGCTGAAAAAATGGTCAACCCAGATTTGACGCGTGATAAACTCAATGAAAATAATGCTGAAGATATTTATGACGGTTTAAAAAGTCTAAAAGGAAGTGCCTTAAAAGTCGCACAAATGCTGAGCATGGACAAAAACTTTCTTCCGCAGGCGTATGTAGAGAAATTCTCTTTGTCGCAGTTTTCGGTTCCGCCACTTTCGGCTCCGTTGGTTTTAAAAACTTTCAAAAACAATTTTGGAAAAACACCTTATGAAATTTTTGATGAATTTAACGCCAATTCGGTAAACGCTGCCAGTATCGGTCAGGTACATTTGGCGAAGAAAAATGGTAAAAAACTGGCTGTTAAAATTCAATATCCGGGTGTTGCCAATAGTATTTCGTCAGATTTGGCTTTGGTGAAACCTATTGCGATCCGAATGTTTAATTTACAGGGAAAAGATTCTGATAAATATTTTAAGGAAGTTGAAGACAAACTGATTGAAGAAACCAATTATTTACTGGAACTCAAACAAAGCCAGGAAGTGGTTGCAGCCTGCAGTAAAATCGAAAACATTCTTTTTCCAAACTATTATCCTGAATTTTCATCAGAGAAAATCATCACGATGGACTGGATGACCGGAATTCATCTTTCGGAGTTTACCGCAAAAGAGTTTGATTGTGAAACCGGAGATAAAATTGGTCAGGCACTTTGGGACTTTTATATGTACCAGATTCATGTTTTGCGAAAAGTTCACGCTGATCCGCATCCCGGAAATTTTCTCGTTGACGATCAAAACCATTTGATTGCAATTGATTTTGGATGTATGAAACAGATTCCAAATGAATTTTATGTACCGTATTTCGATTTGATCAATAAAAATGTGATTACCGATAAAAATCGATTCAACGAGAAATTATTCGAATTAGAAATTCTTCGCCCTGACGATTCACCTGCAGAAATCGAATATTTTACAGAAATGTTTCATGATTTATTATCACTTTTCACAAAACCGTTTCAGGATGAAACCTTCGATTTTGCTGATGTAACTTTCTTCGAAAATATTGCCAAATTAGGAGAACGTTTTTCTAATGATACCAACCTTAAAAAAATGAATGGTAATCGCGGATCAAAACATTTTATTTACATGAACAGAACTTTCTTTGGTCTTTATAATTTAATGTTTGATTTGAAAGCAAAAATTGTGGTTAACGAATTTCAAAAATACAAATGATTAAACAAGAAATGACCGAACTCGAAAAAGACAGAATCATAGAAATGGCATGGGAAGACAGAACTACTTTTGAGGCTATCTTTATGCAATTTGGTTTAAAAGAACAGGAAGTTATCGATTTAATGCGAATCGAAATGAAAGCTTCAAGTTTTAAAATGTGGCGGGAACGCGTTCAGCGACGGAAAACGAAGCATGAAAAATTGAGAGACTTTAAAGAAGGTCGTTTTAAATGTTCCAGACAAAGACAAATAAGTCATAATAAAATTTCGAAAAGATGAGGAATATTGTAATCATCGGAGGAAGCAAAGGTATTGGTAATGCAGTTTTGCAGCAGCAGTTAGAACAGAACAGAGTTTTCAACATCAGTAGGACAGAGCCTGATTTTACTCATTCCAACCTGACGCATTTTAGTTTAAATGTCTTGCAGGATGAACTTCCAAAAATCGAAAATATAGACACTTTAGTTTATTGTCCGGGATCGATTACTTTAAAACCTATTTCTGGCTTAAGTGTGGATGATTTCAGGACTGATTTTGAAATCAATGTCATTGGTGCCGTAAAAGTGATTCAAAAATATTTACCTGTTTTAAAAAAAGGCAATCAGCCTTCCATTGTTTTGTTCAGCACCGTTGCCGTAAAATTAGGAATGCCTTTTCACGCCAGTATCGCAACTGCAAAAGCAGGCGTTGAAGGTTTGGTAAAATCACTCGGAGCGGAATTGGCGCCCACAATACGTGTCAATGCAATTGCACCCACCATCACCGAAACGTCACTTTCAGCTTCCATACTGCGAAACGATCGCATGAAAGAAAATATGATAGAACGTCATCCCATGAAAAGTTATTTAAAACCTGATGAAGTGGCGAATATGGTTGATTTCCTGATCTCTGAAAAAGCAAATTCTATTTCAGGTCAGATTTTCGAAATGGATTATGGCTTGGTAAGTTTTAAAATATAAAAGTCCATGAAAATTCTCTTAACAGGCGCAACAGGTTACATCGGAAAACGTATTTTGCCTATTTTAGTAGCAAAAGATCATGAGGTAATTTGCTGTGTAAGAGATAAAAATAGATTTTATATTCCGGAAGAGTTGCAACAAAAAGTACAGGTTATCGAAGTTGATTTTTTAGACAAGGAAACTTTAGTAAATATTCCAACAGATATTGATGCTGCTTTTTATCTTATCCATTCTATGTCGGGTTCTGATACCAATTATGATGAACTGGAAAGTATTTCGGCAACCAATTTTTCTGAAAGAATCAATCAAACCCAGGCACAGCAGATTTTATATTTAAGCGGAATCGTAAATGATAAATCACTTTCAAAACATCTTTCTTCCCGAAAAAATGTCGAAAGTATTTTAGCAAAATCAAAAGTTCCGTTGACCACGTTAAGAGCAGGAATTATAGTAGGATCCGGAAGTGCTTCTTTCGAAATTATCCGTGATCTGGTCAACAAACTTCCCGTCATGATTACGCCCAAATGGCTCAATACAAAATGCCAGCCTATTGCCATCAATGATGTATTAGAATTCCTTTCGAAATCGCTTTTAAATCCGCTTACCTACAACCAAAGTTTCGATATTGGAGGTCCGGATATTCTAACTTACAAAGAAATGTTACAGGCTTTCGCCGAAGCAAAAAATCTAAAAAGATACATTTTCACCATTCCGGTAATGACACCTAAACTGTCATCGTACTGGCTGTATTTTGTGACTTCGACCTCTTATAAACTGGCAACAGCATTAGTTAGCAGTATGAAAGTTGAGGTGATTTGCAGCGATCATCGCATCAACGAACTTTTAGGTGTTCAGCCCATTCCTTACAAAGAAGCACTTTCGAGAGCTTTATCAAAAGTTGGGGAAGACAAAGTAGCATCAAGCTGGAAAGATTCCCTGATCAGTGGCAGGTTTAGCCAAAGCATTTCAAATCATTTAAAAGTGCCTAAAAAAGGCTGTTACATTGACCGAAGAAAAAAAGAAGTTCTGGATCGGGACTATACGATTAATCAAATCTGGTCGATAGGAGGGGAAACCGGCTGGTATTACGGCGATTGGCTCTGGAGTTTCAGAGGCTTTATCGATAAGTTATTTGGCGGTGTAGGCTCCCGTCGTGGACGAACCAATAAACATACTATTTATCCCGGCGATGCACTCGATTTTTGGCGTGTGCTGTATGCCAATAAAAAAGAAGGAAAACTGATTTTATACGCCGAAATGAAACTGCCCGGCGAAGCCTGGCTCGAATTTAAAATCATTCACAATACGTTATATCAGGCGGCGACTTTTAAGCCAAAAGGAATCTTAGGAAAATTATATTGGTATTCCGTACTGCCTTTTCACGGCTTTATCTTCAACGGAATGCTGAATAAACTCATTAAGTAGTTTCAGGAGCTTAATCCAGCTGTACACTCTATCTTTTGTGGCGAACCCCGCCACAAAAGGATGCCGTTACCATCTGGGCTAGGGCTTTAGTTTTCATAAGAGGTTTTTTTATTACAGAGCACATCCAATTAAAATTACATCTCATGATTTGTAAATATTTATTTATACATTCGTAGATAACTATTTTATGTGGTTGTCAGATATATTCTAACCAAAATGTGTTGACTTTATATGATTTTGTCATGCATAAATACAAGTTAGCGCTCAGCATTCGACGACCCACTACTAGTAACATCTAACTAACAAAAGATATTAAGAATATTATGCTTACCAATTACATAATGTCTAAAACGCCTAATGCAGCACAACGCATTGTTTTCAACTTTGAGGATAAACCAAACGAGTATCCAAGCACTCCGCAAGTTTTTGAGGGCGACCCATTGACAGCATATAATGAACGTTTGACAAAGGGAGCTACTTTCTTCCGAAACCATAACGGAGAATATGTAGTCGTGAAAAGTGGATTTTCCAAAGACAAGCGATCCCTATATGTACTGACAAAGGCTGCTTATGTATATCAGGAACAAAAAGATGGAGAATGGAAACCCGTACCCGTAACTGAACTTCTGGAAAAAGTTTCTGATAAAGATTTGCCTCGTTCACTTGCAGAAGTAACCTATGAAGATGGTTTATTTGTACACGGAAAGGCAGAATCAGGTTTCCATCCAACGGAAGAGTTAGAAGAATTATTCGATGACTTTATACAAGGATTATAGATTGATTAATGTGAAATATATAATGTAGGACAAAATGCCTAACCGCTAACAGCCACTACAACGATTTGTGCAATTATCTTAATGGAAAGTTGGTTTGTATTTAGGATGATTTGGTAAATCCAAAGAATGGGCTTAATTAGTGCCAAACCCGCTGTACTACCAGAAAGTTAGCAAAAAGTATTCAGAAAATGAGTAGACGAAGAGAAATTTTACTTGAATTAAATAGATTAAGCTCCGAAAAAAATTTTCTCGAAGTTCTACTTTTACTTTGCAATAAAAATTTGAACTCGCGCTCAGATGAATTAGCGACTCGAGATTTAAAAAATTTTCTGAATGAAAATGAAATTAGCTTTCTTTTTGGCTTATGGTTAAAAAATAAGCATTTTAAGGCTGAAAATGAAAATGACAATTTTGCTACAGCTTCAAATATTCATAATTTAATGGATGAATTTCATTATACTTTTATAGAATTTTTTCCAAAATTTGATTCAACAGATTCTTATCATAAACAATTTAGGAATAGTAGCGAGGCAATTAAAGAGACCATCTTTTATTCAGCATCTGGAGCTTATGACTATCAATTCATGAATTTTTTAGAGTTGAAATATGGTAATGATGATAAATGGTTAGAAGAAAACAAAGGATTTACTTCTAGTGATGCAAAAAATTTATTTGTCTACATAAAATCTACTCTCAATTACAAATTGAATTTGAAAAACTATAATGATGATATAGAATTATATACCATTAGCTTTGATAATTATGTTTTCAAAAAGTTTCCAAGATTCAAAGTTATTTTAGACCTTCTGACATTTTCAGATGACAATATTGATATAAATTTTAATGATGTTGGAGATTTTAATAGATTTAAAATTCAACCAATTATTAAAACCAAAACATCATATATAATTCCTTTATCATATTTACTCGCAGAAGCTTTATATGATAGTCCATTTTATTGGATGAATGAGGATAAGCAATATATATCAAAAGCTTTATTAAATAGAGGAAACTCAGCTGAACAAATAGTTAAATCAATATTAGAAAAAAAAATAGATTCTAATAAAATATTCTCAAGTGTAGAAATAAAACAAAATAAAGCTACTTCAGTTTCAGATATTGATATTTGTATTCTTCAAGATAAAAAGATGCTATTGTTTCAAGTAAAATCTAAAAGATTAACACAATTATCCAAAAATGGAAATATAGAACAATTTCAAAAAGATTTTAAACAAGCTGTTCAAGATGCAAATTGTCAATCCACTAAGTGCAAAAATGCAATTCTGTCTGGAGATTGTGAATACATTTTAAAAAGTAGTGGAGAAAAAATAGATTTTGGAGATATAGATGAATTATATACAGCATGCGTAGTTTTAGATAGTTATCCTTCAATAACTGCACACACTAGATTATTCTTCATTGAACAAGAAATAATTCCAATAGCAATGAGCATATTTGATTTAGAAATCATTATTGAATTTATAACGGATTTTGACCAACTCTTTGATTATTTCAAAAAAAGAACATTTCATTCAAAATATCTAATGGCTGATAATGAATTATCTTATTTCTCACATTATCTAAAAAATGATTTAACTAAGTTTAATAACTCGGATTTATTAATGTTAGACAATAATTTTGCTCAGAGATTTGATTTTGAATATTATTTTCCTCTATTAAAAAAATATGAAAGAAATTATATGAGATTTATTGAAGATATAGATTCCGACGATTTTTGTTTTTGTGGAAGTGGAATTAACATAGAAGAATGTTGCAACAAATAAATACCTGTTGATAACAGCAGTTTCACAAAACGGCGAGTAAGTGCAAAATTGGCGTTTATCATCCACAATAAATTTTATCTTTAATGGAAAATAATTGGTTACGAAGTTCGCCACTCCCCTCTGGTGCTCGTTTGCAACGAGTACCTACTTCCTTATTAACGAAAATAAAGCGTTTGCAACGCGGCTTATTAAGACAGACTACCATAACGGCTCAACCTTTACGTTGCAAAACATTGTATTATCCTGCTCGTAATTTCTATAGCTGCTATTTACATAATCTCTTTCATGAAAAACGATTTCTGACTCAACAGGATTATAATGTATGTAGTTTACACGTTGTTCCATTTTTTCTAAATTGTCTAATATAACAGGATGAAAACCATCTTGCCATAATTTGTAATTCTTGGCTCTTCCTGTTTTCTGAGCTTCAAAACTAAATTTCCGTAATAGCCATTCACGTCTGCTTTCAGGATGCTCTTTTATGGCTTCTATTAATTTTTTGGAAGTATATTTTTTAAAATCACGAACAACATTTTGCAGCTCCCCATCAAAAGCGGTAACAATTAAATGGATATGGCTGCTCATATATACATAGGCGTGTACAGTCAATGCTTTTTCTTTGATACAGTAATTTAGCGACTCGTCTAAGATATTACAATAGATGGGTCGCACAAACAAATCTACCCAATCTACAATTGTAATGGTAATAAAAGTTGGAACAGTACTATCAATAACTTTATATTTCTCAGACATTCTTTTTCTCCAAATATATAATTTATAAGAAAATTACGAAATAAAAAAGCAGAAGTATTTGTTTTAAGAATGCTTC
>Ga0247812_10001232_pt1 | contig 14557 bp, 18 predicted proteins | sample UWRJL149409B1_FD_178011 | JGI IMG/M metagenome (GOLD analysis project Ga0247812, IMG submission 178011) | Plant litter microbial communities from Arlington Agricultural Research Station in Wisconsin, United States - UWRJ-L149-409B-1 | ecosystem: Environmental > Terrestrial > Plant litter >...
CGGAGAGGCTATGTAACTGGTCCCGCGCGTCGGGGCCCAGGAGGTTGGCGGCATCGAGTCCAGATAGCAGTCCCGACATAAAGGAATCACCCGCCCCCACGGTGTCCACCACGTCGACCACCGGTGCGGGAACCTCGAGGCGAGCGCTGCGGGTCAGCACAATCGGACCCTCGGGTCCGCGGGTCACAATGACCAAGGCAGGCCCGAGACCCAGCCACGCGGCGGCGGACTCGTCCAGGGTGCGCTGGGGGTAGAGCCAGAGCAGGTCTTCGTCGCTGGCCTTGACCACGTCGCTGAGCGCAACAAAGGCTTCGGCGCGCTGCCGGGATGCGTTGACATCAGGACTGATCGCTGGGCGACAGTTGGGGTCGAAGCTGATGGTGGAGTGGGGACGCGCGGCAGTCAGTAGTTCCAGAACGGCCTCACTCCCGGGAGAGAGCGCGGTGGCAATCGATCCCGTGTGGGTGTGGTGTGTGTCGGCGAGAAGGATCTCCGCATCGGCGAGCGCCCCCGCGATGTCCCACGAGATGTCGAAGTCGTAGGTCGCGGCGCCGTTCTCGTCGAGGTGAGCGGCGGCCGTACTGGTCGTCTTCATCCCGCCGTTGACCGCAGCGACGGCGTTGGCCGCGAGATACCCACCGATCATCCGGCCGTACTCATCGTTGCCGTAAGCCGTGACCAAACGAGCATCCATTCCCAACCGCGAACAGCCGACGGCAACGTTCAACGGACTGCCGCCGGGAAAAGCAGCCGGGGCGTCTGGGGCAGGGCGGCCTGCGTCGGCGGCCAGTGCGGCAGTGTTGGCGCCCAGATCGTCGGTATCGGCGCGTGCACCGTGGATGATGTCGACCAGAGCCTCGCCGATGATTGTGAGCATCGAAATCCTTGCCTTCCTGCCGCGTTCATCTGGCACATTACTCCGCCGCGAACCGGCAACTCTAGAGCGAGGCGCCGCGCCGCATCGGTGCCGGGCGCGGTGAGTGAGAGAATTGCAGCTCAGGCTGCCAGCAACAAACAAGAGAGTGTGGGTGCCCCCATGGACGACGACAACAACTACGGCGACGGCACCTGGATCCTCGCCACCTTCGGGGTTCCTCGCGGTATCGCGCCCGCCCCCGACAGTGTGTTGCGTGCCCTGCCCGACCCGTTCTACGACATCCACCCCGGTGAGTCGATCGCCATTGTGCCCGACATCACTGCGAACGACGAAGTCAGCATTCGTGCGGATGAGTCCGGCGTGATCAGCATGTCTGGAGTTGACGACTTCCCGGGATGGGACGCGGTCACGAAGTCCGAGGTCTCCGCCACGCTCCGCCAGCTGTGGAACGTCGCTCTGGCCGGCCAACTCCTCATCGACGCGACCGAGCTGCAAGTGCGTGAAGCGATCCTGCGACGCGATCTCGCCGTGATTATCCCGGTCGATGACGCTGTCGGCGAGATCACGGTTCCCCTGCAGCTGATGACCGAGAGCGAAGGAACAACCCTGGCAAACGTGGTCGAGTCTGACCTCGAGCTGGTGGCGTCCCTCACGGCATACGACGTCGCCAAAGAGCTCGTCCCGATCCTCGGTGGCCTGCGCGTTCATCACCACGACGAGGTTGATCTCGTCGAGTAGTTGCAACGCTCGTCGTCTGCGGGCGTACGGTCGCGGTCACAGCAGGCGGGCGCTATGCCCGGGGTGGATGCCCTGGCGTCAGTCTTTCTTCCACCGCGAGTTCGTTCCTCACGAACCACACGTGCTCGCCTTTGTTCGACTCAGTGACGAACTCATGCAGTGCCGGGTGTGCAGCAGTAAACCCGCTGATGTCACCGAGGATCGCGATCGTCAGTTCGTAGGTCGCGGCCTTCTGCAGCACGTCACCCGCGAAGAGTGACTCGGGCTGAAAAAACCGGGGGTCGAGGCGATCGACGGGCACGACGAGCAGACCAACGTGGGCGCTCCAGGCACTGGCGATGAGGTCGGACGCCTCCTCATTCGATGCAATAAGGGGGCCGTCCTCATCGATAAAAAGCACGCGGGTTCCGTCGATCTCCTCGATTCGCATACTTCGACGGTAGACCGAGTTTGCCCGTGGCGGCAGTGGCAGCCGGAGCATCCCGAACCCATTTACGCGGAAGAATCTATTCTGGAGGCACCTACGGGATTCGAACCCGTGTAGACGGTTTTGCAGACCGTTGCGTAGCCACTCCGCCAAGGCGCCCGGTGGTCTAACGGTCCCCACGGTACGGCACTCGGGTGCTTGGACTCCGAATGTTACGTGACGAGATTTCGGGTTCACCAAATCGGTGCCGTGTTGAGTTTGCGGGCACAAGGCGGGCACGCTGGAGTTATGACAATTGACGAGATAAGGGAGTACGTCGAGACACTCGGGGGAGTGATCACGCTCGCGCCGCAAGCGGGGGATGAGGCGCCGGAGATCAGCTGGGGCGATCTCTTTTTCTACTACTCACCCAGCGGAGTAGTGCCCCACACGCAGCCGTTCGCAACGGTTGTCACCAAGGACTATCCGGACGACCGTGAGTCACGCCTCAACCGACCGGACGCCTTTCGGGTCAACGTCTCGGCTACCTCTGAGCAGTTTGAGCAGCTCACTCGTGGGTCCCAACACGACCGCTCCGCCGCCGACGTGGTGATTGCGCACCCCGTCTATGGATCGTTGCATTGGGTTGCAGTCGTGAATCCCGGCCTGGCTACCGACGCGACGCTTCGGGACCTGCTCCGGTCGGCGCACTCCCACGCTCGTGAACGGACGGAGCGTCGGTCCGAGTTGGGGAATCACAGCGAGTAGCTGACCTTGTGTGGGCCGGGATTTCGAGTTACTGCTTGTTGGCATCAATCTCGCGCTGATGAACGCGAACAAGGTCTTCGATCAGGCTGCGGGGTAGCGGTTTATCCAGAGTGAACTGAATCGCGTGCGCAGTGGTTGTGTAGTCCGTGAGCTGGTCTTTCAATTCCTCGATAGCCCACGAAGAGGGGTAGAAGCTCAGATGCTTCTTTGAGGCGGTGAAATAAACCAGTGCCCGATTTTTGTATTTGAGCGTGGGCATCCCGTAACTGATGGTTTCTTCGGTGTCCGGCACAATCAGTTTTACGAGCGCTCGGATCCGTTCGAGTTCTGCTTTCTCTGCGGGTCCCAGCGCAGCGAGATATTCCTCGACGCTCTTCGCCTTGTCAGCCATATCGGGATTGTAGCGCGGGCGATCCCACCGAGCTGGGCTAGTGGAATGCTGCTCACCTCGGTGTTGGCCTACCCCCGGAAACGTACAACGGGCCGGCGGGCGCCGACCTGATATAGGCGGCTGGGTCGGGCCGGATCTCAATTAGTCGTTGTTGGTACGGCTGTCCACGGCGTCGAGCGCGATTTCATCTGCATCTAGTGCGGTGCGCACCACCTCGATCGCTTCGGACGAGTAGGAGCCACGTTCATACACTTCTCGGAGAGCGTCGCGTTCAGCGACGAGCTGCGCACGGCGCAGGTACTGGAACTGCGCGACCTCGTTGACCGGGTCGGAGAGGTCGGCATTCGCCCACATCCCCAGCCGTCCGATCAACACATCTCCCTGGGCGGTCACTTCGTCCAGGACGCCGTCTTTGATCGGAGTGCCGAGTGCCTCCGCGTCGGCGGCGGCCGCGGTGATCGCCTGGTCGCCGACGTCTTTCATCAGCCGGCGGAGTTCATAGATCTCGGTGCGCTCGCTTCCCGGCGCGTCGACGGCCGGGTGGAGCAGACGGACGACCGGAGGCAGCGAGAGGCCTTGTGCCAGGAGGGTGACGATGGCGACGGCGAAGGCGATAAGTATCAGCGGCTCACGCATCGGCTGGCCTATCGGAATGGTCTGCACTGCCGCAACAGTGACTACACCGCGCATGCCGGACAGGCCAAGGATCACGCCGTCGCGCCATCCGAGGGCCTGGTCCCGCTCAGCGGTCAGGTCGTTGTTCTGCTGGTCGAGACGCTTGCGGAAGTTCTGAAAGGTTTTAGAGAATCGCGCTCGTGCGGTCTCGTCGATCTCGACCGGTACAGGTGCGGGATTCTTCTCGAGCTCCGCCAACCGGGCGACGATTCTGTCGCGTGCCGCCTTGTCTTTTTCGGTGACGACGCCGAATCGTGCGCGGAGGCCACGAGTGATGCTCTTCAGGGGAGATTGTTTGATACCTAGCTGTCGGAAGTTCGCCGCGCGCTGCTGAAAGTCTTCTTCGGTGACGTGGTCGAAACGTCCCTTGGTTTGGTCGGCCCGCGCCGCTGCCTTGCGATAACGGCGGCGGATCGACCAGAGCAACGCGGGCATAGCGGCGAAGCGCAGGCCGATCAAGAGGACGATCACCAGGCCGGCGACTCCAAGCGTGCCGAGCAGTTGATCGTCGTCAGCGACGGCGCTCATGATCGGCCACAGCTGGAATCCCATCAACAGGAAGACTGCGTTCTCGACGAGCAGTGTCACTATTCGCCAGGTGCCGGATTCAGCGAGTCGGAAGGACGCGGGAATCCGATATGCGCCCTGGTTGCCAACGAGGATGCCGGCGACAACCACCGCAACGACGCCCGAGGAGTGGGCGAACTCGCCCGCGAGGTACGCGACGAAGGGGACGACCAACGAGATGGCGGCGTCGAGTACCGGATCGGTGATACGTCGCCGTAACGCAACGGTGATGACCCCCAGGATCCCTCCGATGATTACAGCGCCGACGACCGCCCAGAGGAACGTCAGCGCAATCGCCCAGCCGGTTGGCGACTCAACGGACGTGGTGACTATGGCAAGCATGGTCGACAACAGCACGAGGGCGGTCGCGTCATTGACGAGACCCTCGCCCTCCAGGATTGTCACGATGCGCGGTGGAAGACCGAGCCGCTTTCCTAGACTTGTGGCGGCGACGGCGTCGGGAGGCGCGACGACCGCTCCCAGCGCGATCGCGAGAGCGAGCGGAATCGCCCAGATCAGGTGCACCATAACGCCGACGAGCACCGCCGACACCACTACGAGCACAATCGCAAGGAATCCGATCACCCTCAAGTTGCGGCGGAAGTCGACGAACGGCACCTGCCGCGCTGCCGCGTACAAGAGCGGCGGCAGGATCACCGTGAGAACGATGTCGGGTTCGATCTCGAAGTGCGGCACTACGGGAATCGCTCCAACTCCCACACCGACGACCGTCAGCGCGAGCGGCGCCGCGACCCCGATGCGGCCCGAAAAGAACGAGACGACACCGATGACGAGTACAACGCCGACGACCACCAGTGTGACCAGCTGAGTGCTCTCCATGCGATCAGGGTACTTGACACTCAACAGTTGCCCCGCTGCCGCCGCCCCTCTGCAACTTGGGGGTTGCAGGTCGATGCAGATAGTGCAACTGTTTAGTTGCAGTAATCGACCGAAAGGAAGAGAATTATGAGCATGACTACCAACCCGCAGTCCGTTGTCAACATCGACGAATTCACGGTCCGGCGCACCATCTCTATCAAGGCACCCATCGACAAGGTGTGGGCCGCCATTACCGAGGCCGAACATCTCGCGCGCTGGTTTCCTCAGTCCGCAGTTCTCAGCGACGTGTCCGTCGGAGCCGAGGGTGTTTTCACCTGGGACGACTACGAACCCTTTGCCGTGCGAATCGAAGAGCTCGATCCGCCCCGCATGATCGCGTACCGGTGGAGCAACGACAGCGCCCGCGGGGTGCCTCCGACCCACGTTGTCGACAGCCAGTCCACGGTCTTCCGGTTCACCCTGGAGCCGATCGACGGCGGCACGCAACTCACCGTGGTGGAGTCAGGCTTTGGCACGCTCTCCGACCCGGCGGGAAGTATGGAGAGCAACCGAGGCGGATGGAACTCCGAACTCGACGAGCTGGTGGCTTACCTCGAGGGTGGGTCGTGATCCCCACGACGCTGGTTCCCCTGTTCTCCGCGCTCGGTGATGAGTCGCGGTGGAGCATCCTGAGCGCGCTCGGCGAGGCGGACGCATCGGCGTCTGCTCTCGCCGACCGCCTCCCCATCACTCGACAGGCCATTGCCAAACACCTCGCAGTACTGCAGCAAGCGGGTCTCGTTGAACCCGTTCGCGTGGGGCGCGAGCTTCGCTATCGAGTACTGGGCGCCGAACTCAGCGCCATCGCCCAGCACCTCGACGCCATTGGTTCCGAGTGGGACCGGCGTCTTACCACCATCAAGCACATCGCCGAAGGCCTCTAACCGCGTCGACCTCGTTGTCTGTTCTCGGGCATGATGTGTGGATGCTCGGCAGAAAGGCATCCCACGTATGACCATCGTCTCGATCAACGGCACCGATATTTATCACGAGGTCCACGGGTCGGGAGAGCCGGTTCTTCTTCTCCACGGCGGATTCTGTTCGATCGAGATGATGCGCCCGCAGATCGAGGACCTCGCGTCCGACTACACCGTGTATGCACCCGAGCGGCCCGGCCACGGTCGATCACCGGATGTGCCCGGACCGATCTCGTACGCCCAGAGTGTGGCAGACACGCTGGACTTCTTGGATGCCGTGGGTGTGCAGCGCCCTCACATTGTGGGCTTCAGTGATGGCGCGATCATCGGGCTGACGATTGCCCTGCAGCATCCAGAGCGACTCCGCTCCCTGGTGGCGATCAGCGGCAATCTTGATCCGTCCGGGTTTGTTGCTGGACTGATTGCGGACGACACCGCAGAGTCGGCGACACCTGCGGACGAGGCGGACGAGGCTGACGATGCTGACGATGCTGACGAGAACCACGATGCTGACGAGAACCACAATGCCGACGAGGAGATCGCGCTCGATCCGACCCGCGTAATCTACAACGCGCTGTCGCCCGATGGTCCCGAGCACGCGGACGTTGTCCTCGACAAACTGCTCCACCTGTGGACGCACGAGCCCAATATCCCGGCTGATGAACTCGCCAGCATCTCCGCTCCCGTGTTGATCATGGCGGGGGACCGGGATGTCATCACGCTCGAGCACAGTCGGTTGATGGCGTTTTCGATTCCCGAGGGCGCGCTCTGCATCGTTCCCGGGGCGAGTCACGCGTTGCTTGACGAACGCCCCGGATTTGTGACCTTTGCCGTGCAGGATTTTCTCGCGTCGCTTCCCTCCGAGTAGGTCGCCCCTTATGTTCTAACAAACGCTCGGCTAGGTTGGGGAGCGGCCGGGCGCAGTGACGCACTCGGCATCTCTCGCAAGTGATCCGGGAACGAGCGAACATGGTGGAACGGCGCAGCATCGGAGTGGGACTCATCAGCGTCGGATGGATGGGGCGCCTGCACTCTCGGTCGTATGCCAACCTCCGGTACGCGTATCCCGAAGCGGAGTTCACACCACGGCTAGTCATCGCTGCGGATGCCGTGCAGGCCAACGTCGACTATGCGGTGGACGTGCTCGGGTACAGCAAGGGAACACTCGACTACCGCGAGGTGCTTGCCGACCCCGAGGTCGACGTGGTGTCGATCTGCGCGCCCAACTTTCTCCACCGAGAGTTCGCAGTGGCCGCGGCCGCCGCGGGTAAACCATTTTGGATCGAAAAACCCACCGGCCGAGACGCGCAGGAGACGCGCGACATCGTCGATGCGGCAGAAGCCGCCGGTGTCGTTACTGCAGTCGGTTTCAACTATCGCCATGCGCCGGCCGTTCAGCATGCCCGGGCACTCATCGCCGCGGGGGAGCTGGGCGAGATCACCAACGTCAAAGTCTCCCTGCTCGCGGACTATTCTGCCGACCCGCTCGGTGCGCGCTCGTGGCGGTTTGAAAGGGGGCGCGCCGGTTCTGGTGTGCTCGGCGACTTGCTTTCGCACGGCATCGACCTGGCCAGCTACCTCGTCGCCCCGATCCACGAGGTGACCGCGCTCACCCAAACCGTGATTTCGGAACGCCCCCTTCCCTCCGGCGCCACGGTCGGCCACGTCGCCGCATCCGCCGACAGTCCGCGAGCGCCCGTCGAGAACGAGGACTACGCCGCCATGCTCGTCCGATTCGGTGCCGGTTCACAAGCGGTGGGCTTCCTCGAAGCATCCCGCGTCGCCGTAGGTCCCCGCGCCGACTACTCGGTGCAGATTTTCGGCACCCTCGGGTCCCTCCGGTGGACCTATGAACGCCTCAATGAACTCGACGTGTGCATCGGCATCGGCGGCGACCTGCACGGCTACACCACGGTGCTCGCCCAACCGGGCGACGGTGAATTCGGGCGCTTCCAACCCGGGTCCGGGCAGCCCACCGGGTTTGATGAGCTGAAGGTTGTCGAGGCATGGCAGTTTCTCACTTCGGTGGTGACGGGGACACAAATCGCGCCATCGGTGGTGGATGCTCTGGCCGCAGCTCGTGTGGTGGAGGCAGCCGAAGCCTCCGCCGCCGATGGGCGCTGGCACACTGTCGGCGCGTAGCCCAGGCATTACCGAGAGTTAGCGAGCACAGTCGCCCCCGAGGCCTTGCCGCGACGCCCGCTGGCGGGCTTACTAGTGGAAGACGGAAGGAGACCGAGATGCGCACCAAAGAGCTCACTAGCGAGCTGACCCAGGAGGGCGCCATTGAACTTCTCGAAAAGGCTCCCATGTCACGGCTCGCGTATACCGGGATCGACGGCTTTCCCCGAGTCATTCCCATCGGTTTTTATTGGACGGGCGACGCCGTGGTGATGTGCACCGCGGTCACGTCCCCCAAGGTCCGCGCGCTGTCGGAGCGCCCCGAGGTGGCCATCACGATCGATGTCGGCAACACCCCGGCCGATGCCACAGCGCTTCTCTTGCGTGGTGTCGCCGTGCTGGAGACAATCGACGGAATCCCTGACGAGTACATCGCGGCATCCTCGAAGGTTTTGGCCGACACCGAGGTCCCCGAGTTCACACGACAGGTGCAGGGAATGTACAAACAGATGGTCCGCATCTCGATCACGCCGACCTGGGCACGATTTTTTGATTTTGGTGCGGGGCGGATGCCGAGATTCCTCCACGATCTCGCCAATCAGCGGTAACCGACGTCCGGCCGGTGATGATCCTCCTGACGGGACATCCGGGCGGGGAGCGAGCTGGCGGGCAACTATGCTCATGACGTGAATCCCGTGGGTGTGGCCGTCAGCGTCCTCCTCCTGCTCGCCGTCACGGTCGGTGTACTTCGGTGGGCTCGGATACCGATCGCGACGAGCGCCGTTGTTGCCCTCGCCCGCGGCGCTGGCCAGCTCGCGGTGGTCTCCGTGCTGCTCGGTGTCGCCCTCACCCACGCCTGGGCCGGCGCGGCAATCCTCCTCGTGATGGTGGTGACGGCGATTGTCACCGCTCGGGGGCGGCTCCGCGAGTTCCCCCGGGTGCTGCCCGCGGTCGCGGCAGCCATCGTTGCGGGGGTCGCCGTCACGCTCGTTATTGTTTTTGGTACGCGAGCCTTCAGCTTCGATGTCCGCTACGTTCTCGCCTTCGCGGGCATTGTGATTGGCGGGTCAATGACGGCGTCCTCAACGACCGGACGGCAGTTGTGGGTCGGGATGCTCCATCGCACCGATGAAATCGAGGGGTGGCTCGCGCTGGGCGCCACACCCCGGCAGTCGGTCTCGGAGATCGCCCGGTTCGCGGTGGTGGAATCGATGCGTCCCGCGATCGATCAAACCAAAACGACCGGGCTGGTCACGTTGCCCGGAGCCTTTGTGGGGGCGCTGCTGGCAGGGTCCTCGCCGGTCGACGCGGGCATCTTTCAGGTCACCGTCCTGGCGGGACTCTTGGCCGCACGGAGTGTCTCTGCGGTGGCCACGGCTTACCTGCTCGGGGCGCCGAAGCTGCTCCCCGCGCGCTAGACAGAGAGAAAGAAAGACAGAGCGACGGTGCGCTGCGAGCGGGTCCGCAGCAGCCGGGGGTGTGGTCAGCGGGTCAGTTCTCGAGCAGCAGATCGCGGATCAGATCGTTGCCCTTCTGCGAGGGGTGGTTGTAATCCGCGGCCAAAAGATCGCCCGCGGGCGACAGTCCATCGGCTCCGTTGAACGCGGTCAGCAGATCCACACACGTGCCGTCGACGCGTTCCACCTCCGCACACACCATTGTTCGCCAGGCGCCGAGAACGGCGGCGATCGTCTGTGATGCCGGTCGCTCGATCTCGGGTCCGAGAGCGTCGAATTCTGACCACCCGGTCCACGAGTTATACGACCCGAGGGCGTACAGCGTCGCATCCGGCGCGCGCTCTCGAACACCATCGAGCACACTCGCCAGGGTGGCGCCGGTGGCAGCAGTCTGTGTGGCGATGCATTCGGGGGTGGTGGCAAGGAGGGCACTGGCCGCCCCGGCTGTGGTGTCGAGATTGATGGACTCGTCGTAACAGTCGCCCTGCTCATAGGGAGCCTGATCGTTGTAGCCCGCAGAGACGATCACCACCTCTGCGTCGGACAACACCGCATCGAGCGAGCCGCTCTGCACTTCATCCAGAATGTCTGCGGTACGGGCTCCGTCGTGTCGCGAGCGATTGACCGCCGTGTAGGTCTCACCCTCCGTGGCGCCGAGTGCCTCTGCGTAGGAGTCGGCGAACCCGGTGCATCCCGGGCAATCATCCGGTGAGTTATAGGGAATCGAGTCGCCAATGACCACCACAGTGTGCGTGGCAGTCTCGCTCGGTGACGGCGCCGGCGATTCGGATGGCGACGATGGTGCGCAGCCCACGATCAGCACCGTGACGGCGATCACCACGGGTGCCGCGCCACTTATTCGTCGTTCCATTCCCTCGCTCCTGCGTGTGGGTGTGCGTGAACCGGTTGACTACATTCATCCCAATACACAACGGAACGCGGAGCAAGAGAGCAGTTTGGGTTATACCGTCACAGGGTTCTGGCTGCTGTGGTGTGACGAAGGATCTCGTCGACGATCTGCGGCCAGACCGGGGGAGGAGGGAACTGATGGCCCAGTCCGGAAACCACCACGAGCCGTGCCCCGGGAATCAGTTCAGCGATCATCTCGCCGTGGGCGAGTGGAAACAGCGGGTCTTCTGAACCGTGAACAACGAGTGTGGGAACCGAGATCGACGTGATGTCGGTGCGCAGTCCCGGTCCTTCCGAGAGCGACGAGTGGTTGTTGGCAGACAGCGGCGACGTGGTGCGCGCCCGGGCGATGGCCGCGATGCGTCGAATGCGCGATGCGTCGACCGGGATGCTCCCCGAATAGAGCTGTTCGGAGTCAACCGCCGCCGCGCCCACGGAATCGACGTCGGCCCAGTCAACATCGGGAGGAGGGTTCACCCAACTGGCGGCCAGCTCGTCGGTCGGCGGAGGAAGAGTTGTGGTGACGTCGCCAATCGGTGTGGTGGACATCAGCGTGATGGACCCCAGAATCTCTGGACGGACGAGCGCCAATTGCTGCACCAGAGCGCCGCCCATCGAGAGGCCAACAACGTGAGCTGGCGACGCGTGCAGGTGGTCGATGAGTGCGATGAGGTCGTTGATGAGGTCGCCGCCGGAGTACTGGGCGGCGCCCGGAGCAACGGTTTCCGACTGGCCTGTGTCGCGAAAGTCGTAGCGGATGACCCGTCGCGGTCCGCTGGCGGTGTCTCCCGCCGCGAGTTGCTCACAGAATCCCTCGTCCCACCAATCCATGGAACTCGCATTGCCGGCGACCAGAACGATCGCGGACGACTCGTCTAAACCAAACTGCTGGTACGCAAGTTGCGCGCCGTTGAGCGAGACGATGACGACGGGAGAATCCGGCGGGCTCATCGCCCCAGTATCAACGCCTGTCGCGAGCGGGTCAACGGTCAGGCGAGCCGGTCACCGGTCTGACAAACCATGCTGTGACGGTGCGACGTGGATTGTGATCCGTCCGGAATCGAGGTCGGGACGAACTCCATCGGCGTTCGGCGCCGGGGCGGGGAGCACACTCTCAGCGTCCCACATCAGATTCGCCTCGTACGCCATGGGATGGAACACCTCGTCAAATGGGGCGACCAGTCCGCCGACGGGAACTGTGCGCGCGTTTCGTTTCCGGTCGCGCGCAATTTCCCATCGTCTCCAGCGGGGGTAGGCGAAGAGGTAAGCCACACACAGGACAGCAATCCCGATGAAGAGGAACTCCATGTACCCAGTGTGCCTCGCCGTGTCCGCCTGACCCACACATTGCGAGATTAAGGTTGGGCAAGCTCACGCGGCCAGGTGGAAGGTGTTCGCGAAGCGATCAAGCAGTTCACCACGACCACGCAGAACTTCGACCACACCTGTCGCGATCGCCAGCTCTGCGGCGAGCTCGCCGGAGATGAGTCGGCGAATGTCCGGGCCCGCGGTGAAGGCCAGGTCGACCGGGCCATCCCCACGCGAGACGTCGAGCGTCGAGCCGTCCACCCGAATGAGTAGCTCGGCCGCATCGATGCGTGCCGAGTACGTGGTCGCTGGCAGGCGCGCGGCCACCCCAGCACGGAATGCGGTGCGCAGGTCGACGGTCATCGAATCGGGGGTGATGACCTGGGCATCCCGAGCCTCACCCAACGCCTTGAACCCCCAGGCTCCGAGCGCGAGCACAATGGGCTCGAGCTCGCGCCCATACGGTGTGAGGTCATAAACGATCACCCGGGAGTGGGGCACCCGCCGGAGGATGCCCGCTTCCTGGAGCTCTTTGAGCCGCGCCGTCAGAATATTGCTCGGGATACGGGGGAGTCCCGCCGCAAGCTCGCTAAAGCGGCGCGGCCCGACGAGCAGGTCGCGAACGATGAGCAGTGCCCACCGTTCGCCGACCAGCTCGAGGCCGCGGGTGATTCCGCTGTACTGACCGTAGTCTCGTGCCGCCATCGACCTCAGGCCTGCTGGTTCATAAAGGCCTCGGGGCCCTGCTGGGCGGCGACCGGATCCATCCAGCCGAACTCGAGGAAGTTGCCGTCCGGGTCCGTGAGCTGACGCTGATACATAAAGCCGTAGTCCGAGGCGGGGCGCGGTTCGGTGCCGCCGGCCGCGATCCCGTTGGTGACGGCCGTGTCGACTTCGTCCCGAGAGTCGTAGAAGATGGCCGTCGCCACCGACGGATTAACTGCCGGGTCACCGATCGGCAGGTCAGTGAAGGTCTGGAAGAAGTCGCGGACCAGGATCATAAAGTAGCTGTGGTCTGGTTCGACAACAACGCACGCGGCGTTGTGGTCGGTGAAGGCCGGGTTGATCGTAAAGCCGAGCGCCGTGTAAAAAGCCTTCGCACGGTCGAGGTCGGTTACCGGCAAGTTGACAAACATTGACGTCATCGTGGTCTCTCTTTCGTGAGTCCTACTATTCGATGCCCCGATACTTGCAAAAAACAAGTAATCCGTCAAGGCCCGGTGGTGGATGCTCTGCGGCTACCGCCGTTCCACCGGCAGCCAGAGCTCGCACGTCGCCGTGCTGAAGTCGGGGGAGCGGTCGAGCACGGTCACGATCGATGGTCCTGGCCGTAGTTGCCACGGGTTCGAGGGGAACCAATCGGTGGCGGTCGCCGCCCAGACGGACTGCAGCGCGTCGGGATGGGGGCCCGTTGTGTGGAAAACCGCCCACGTTCCGGCGGGAATCTCGATTGCGTCGAGGTCTTGGGGCGGCTCTGTTGTGTCGCCGACCGCAACCCCGTGCATATACGTCAGCTCGCTGCCCTCGGTGTAGTCAACGTCGACGTCCGCGCTCACCTGGAGCAAGCCGGCCGGTTCGGTGTCGCTGAGGCCTTTGAGGCGAGTGTGCTCAGACACCGGCAGCGAGGCGATGTGCGCCTGGATATGGGGATTGATTCCCTCGTAGATCAAGGGGACGCGAGTCGCGTGTCCGATGAGTCGAAAGGCGGGCTTCTCGACGATGCGGGTATCCATGGGGGTACTCCCTTCTACGGTCAGGCGAAACCTGAGCTGCGGTTGTGTTTGAAGGGGGCCACCGTTGCGTCGCACGTCTCCTGGGCTCACGCCGTGGACCGATCGGAACGCCCGGCCAAAAGCCTCGGTTGAGCCGTAGCCGAAGCGCACCGCGATGCTCAGCAGGTCGCCGTCACCGAGTACGTCTGCGGCGGCCACTGCCATACGGCGGCGGCGGACGTACTCGGAGAGCGGCATACCCGCCAACGACGAGAACATCCGGCGGAGGTGGTACTCCGTTGTGCCGAGACTTCTCGATGCTTCGGTGACGTCCAGGTCGTCGGTGAGGTGTTCCTCCACGAGGTTGACGAGCTGGTTGAGCGCTGCAATCACGGTGTCCCCTTTCCCGATCAAGCATGGTCGCGCATCGGAGCATCCACCCGATTATCGCGAACCGATGCGGTCACCTGTCGCCTCGTGCGTCGGCGCACCCAGACGCCGGGCGCCTCAACTCACGGGCCGCTTCGTTATCTCACCATGCTGCTGCGGGGGAGCGGCAGGCGGCAAGCGGGTCACTCGGGACTATAGACCGCTGGTTCGGCGCCCGGCGTGACAAGGAGTAGAGACCAAACTCCGAGCAGAATCGCGATGCCGACTAGCACGGCGAGAATAATGAGCAGCGCGCGAAGGCCGGGGTCGAATTTCATTTCACGAGGCATGCACTCATCTGTCGAACAATCTATATATTGCTGAGCAATAGTTGAATCGTTATCGCGCTGGCCGCTCGACTACACCGTCGGCGTCGCCTCTGTGTCGGTACGGAATCTCCGTG
>Ga0247812_10001233_pt1 | contig 14556 bp, 13 predicted proteins | sample UWRJL149409B1_FD_178011 | JGI IMG/M metagenome (GOLD analysis project Ga0247812, IMG submission 178011) | Plant litter microbial communities from Arlington Agricultural Research Station in Wisconsin, United States - UWRJ-L149-409B-1 | ecosystem: Environmental > Terrestrial > Plant litter >...
CTGCACACCCTGCTCGGCACACACCGCGGCAACGTCCGCTTCGCCGTGGCACATCAGCTGCTGGATGATCTCCGCACGCAGCACATCGTCGGGGTCCAGCTGCAGTCCGCGCCATACCGGCATGTGGCCGACATCCACCGCGGCTTCCCACGAAGGCAGGTCGCGCGGATTCTGGCTGTAACTGGCACCGACGTTGCTGATCGCGCTCACCCCCAGCCCCAGCAGATCGGTATCGGCATGGGTGGTGTAGCCCATGAAGTTGCGATGCAGCTGCCCTGCCCGCTGCGCGCGTGACAGGTCCTCCTCGGGCAGCGCGAAATGGTCCATGCCGATGTATTGATACCCCGCCGCCATCAGCTGCTGCACCGCCAAGCCCAGCAGGGCGAGTTTCTGTTCCGGCGCGGGCAGCTGGGCTTCGTCGATCTGCCGCTGCGCCCGGAACACGTGCGGCAGGTGCGCGTAGCCGTAAACCGCCAACCGGTCCGGACGCAGGGCCAGCACCTGCTGCAGCGTATGCCCGAATCCCTGCAGGGTCTGGCCCGGCAATCCGTAAATCAGATCCACATTGACCGAGCGCATGCCGTAATCGCGGCAGGCCTGCAGGATGTCGAGCGTCTGCCCGACCCCCTGCACGCGATTTATCGCCACCTGCACGGCCGGATCGAAATCCTGGATTCCCAGGCTGGCCCGGGTGAACCCCAGCTCGGCCAACAGGGCCACATCGTCTCGGTCGATGAAACGCGGATCCAGCTCGATCGAAAAATCACGCGCCGGCGAGGAACTGAAGCTGAAACGACGCCGCAGGCCGCTGACCAGCTCCACCAGTGCATCGCGGGTGAGAAAGTTCGGCGTGCCACCGCCCAGATGCAATTGAATCACTTCGCGCCGCGGATCGACATGCGACGCCAGCAGGTCGGCCTCGGCCAGCACGCGGGCCACATAGGCCTGGCCGCGACTGCGGTCGCGGGTGATTACCCGGTTGCAGCCACAGTAGAAACACGGACTGCTGCAGAACGGTACATGCACATACAGCGACAGCGCCTTGCCCGGTCCGTTGCTGGCAGCCAGCGCATCGGCCAGTTGCTGTTCGCCGAAGTCGTCGTGGAAGTGCGGCGCGGTCGGGTAAGAGGTATAGCGCGGGCCGGCCTTGTCATGCCGCTGCAGCACCTCGGCATCGAAGCACCAAGCCAGACCACCGTGCACGGGAGAGTACGTATCCATGGCGCAAGCATCCCGCCAACGGACACGCTGCGCTTTGACCCAGATCAAATCAGCTGACGATCGGCAGGCCAAGCGACGGTAAGCGCAGCATCCGATAGCGCTTCCAGAAGGTATCGGCGATACGCGCGGCGATATCGTCGGCAAGCCGCTGCATGTCTGGATTGCCGCACTCCGCCGAGGTCAGACGGAACAGCGCCAGCCAACGATCAAACAGATCGCGGTCCATGTCGTCGATCGCCATGTGCTTGGACATCGGCGACCCCTGGAAACGGCGGGTGCCGCGCAGCAGGGCCGACCAGAAATCCACGAGTTGGCGCAGATGCGTGGGCCAGTCGACGACATGCGCGGTGAACACCGGGCCAAGACGCGGCTCGTCGCGCACGCGGGCATAGAAGTCATGTACCAGACGGGTGACCTCCTCTTCCGTACACAGATCGGGCGAGGCGTCAGGCAGGGGCAGCGGGGCAGTGTCCATGGGATCCAGCAGGTGTCGAACCACGATTATCCCACCGCGCGCGCGTGCGCGCAGCGGGCGGACCCTGCAGCGCTTGATCCAGATCAATGCCTGCGCCGGGCGGGCTTCCTAGATTGAGCGCTCGCCGGCGCGCGATGCACCCGCAGCCCGTCGCCTCACTGCCTCCTGCCGGACTGACCCGCATGCCGCTGTCGCCTGTCCCTCATCGCCTGCCCTGCCGACAACGCGTCGAGCGGTGGGGGATGGTGCTGTGGCCCAGCTTCATTGCGGCGGGGCTGGCCAGTGGAGTGTTCTTCGCCTTCGTTGATCCGGTGCGCTTGTGTGCCATCAGCTTTCCTGACCACGTGATCAGCCGAGAACTGGGCTACACGCTGGGGTTCTTCTTGTTCTGGACGGTCACCGCCGCCTCCAGCGCCGTCACCGCGTACCTGCTGCGGCCGATGGATGCGGACGACGATGAGGTGCCGTTGGGGTGAACTGGCTGCTGCGCACGCCCTATCTGCGAACCGGACTGACGCTTGCGCTTCTGGCAGGCTTCTACGGGTTGCCGTGGCTGCAGTGGAACGGCCGACAAGCCCTGCTGCTGGATCTCGTGCAGCGCCGGTTTAACCTGTTCGGGCTCACCCTGTGGCCGGACGATGTGGGCCTGCTGTTGGGCCTGTTGGCGCTGTCGGCGGTGCTGCTGGCGCTGTTCACCCACCTGGCGGGGCGTCTTTGGTGCGGCCATGCCTGCCCGCAGACGTTGTGGAGCCAGTTGTTTGGCTGGGTGGAGCGTGGAACGCGGTGGGCACTTCACGGCGCGTCCGGTGAGCCGCTGCTGCGGCATGCGATCTGGGCCTGTCTGGCCTTGGCCACCGGCCTGACCGTCGTCGGCCTTTTCACGCCCTTCCACCCGTTGCTGATGCGGGCGGTGCAGTGCCGGTTGGGTGCCTGGGAAACGTTCTGGATCGTGTTTTACGCTGCCGCGACGTGGGGCAATGCTGGATTCCTGCGCCGTCATGTGTGCAGGGCGCTGTGCCCGTTTGCACGCATCCAGCCGCTACTGGCCGATGCGCACACGCCGCGCATGCTCTACCTGGCGCCGCGCGGCGAGCCCCGGGGTGCGCGCGATGCCAGGCTGGGCAGCGTGGCGGCGCGCGGCCGGGGGCTGCTCGATCCCACTACCGCGCAGGACTACGTGTTTCGCGCCGCGCACCCTGAACTTGCCGGGCCCATGCCGCTTTTCGCCGCTGACCGGCTGGGGGACTGCATCGACTGCCGCCTCTGCGTCAGTGCCTGCCCGGTCGGGCTGGACGTACGTGAGGGGCCACAGGCGGATTGTCTGGCGTGTGGCGCATGCCTGGTGGCCTGCAACAAAGTGCAGCACGCCACGATGGGCACCTCCGGGCTGATCCGTTACACGCGGCCCGACCACGGCCTGTCCCCGCCACGGAGGATGCTGCGACCGGTCACGCTGGTGCTGCTGGTCCCGCTCTGCGTGCTGGGGGCGTGGCGGGTGGCGCGCCTGTTCTCGGGCTGACTCAGCGCGCTGGCGACTCGGCAGGTGGCACAAGTTGCGCCTGCCGCACGATGCCAAGCTGCTCGATCAACAACGCCATTTCATTGGTGACCTGCGTGCGCTGGCCGCCTTGCGGCACCAGTCGCGCAAGCACCTGCTGATAGGTATTCCAGAACTCTGGACCGCATCCGTGCTTCTGGTAACTGTCTTCCAGTTCGTGGCGGACCTGGTCTGCCAGATCCTGCGTGCCGTAGTCCATGTACGACCCTCCAAGGAATAAATGCCCGGTTTCGACTTTCTCGCCCAGAAAGCCTGCTGATGCCGCCTATTGAATTAGTCATAAATTCGACTACACGTCAATGACAGGAAGAACACATCATCCACATTAACCTGAACGATTAACCCACTCACGTCAGTGCGCGTCGCGCAGCCGCCGACACCGCCCTCACCCCCTGCCGCTAAGGTTGGTGGAAACCGACACGTGAGAACAGCATGCAACTGACGACCGAGCAGCGCAGGATCCTTGAAGACATCCATGCCACGCGTAAGGTGTCCGCCGAAGACGCGACATGGGCGGTCAAGGCCGGCTTGGCCGTACAGGCCGAGGATGGCGACATCGACCTGAGCCAGGAAGGCCGGCAGCTGGTCGAGCCGATCGTCGGCTGACCCCTCGCCAGCCCCCGCGGGGGCGCCCACTGCGCAGGCTGACACACGGCGCCATGCCCCTTGCGACGCAGCGGGCTGGCGTCCTACGTAGTGACGGGGCGCAGCGGAAGAAGCGGATGGAGATCAAACCCGCCTGGGGCACTGTGTAGGCTGCACGTCGCGCTAAAGCCGCCGTCTGCAAGCAGGGCCCAGCGGCTTTAGTGCCTTCGTGCAGCCTTATCGCGCGCAGGGCGGGTGCGCGCCTGGCTCCCGGAGCGCTACATGCTCACCGCAGCAAACCTTTCGCAGGTCCTCATGTGTCCGCTGACGCTGGCGCAGCGTTGGGCAGACCCGTTGAACGTGGCCATGGACACCTTCGACATCACTACACCACGGCGCCAGGCCCACTTCCTGGCCCAACTGGGGCATGAAAGCCACAGCCTGCAGACGTTGCAGGAACTGCTGTCGTACAGCCCCAAACGCATCCGCGACGAATACGGCTGTCGCGTTGCCGAAGCGGAACACGCGTACTACGCGCGCAAGCCGGAGCGGCTGGCCAATCGCGTCCACGCGGATCGAGCTGGCAACGGCGACGAAGCCAGCGGCGACGGATATCGGTATCGCGGTCGCGGACCGTTACCGCTACGCGGGCGTGGCGACTATCGGCGCATCGGCGTGCTGATCGGCATGCCACTGGAAGATCAACCCGAGCTGATGGAGTCCCCGGAAGTGGCTGCGCTGGCGGCAGCGGCGTGGTGGCATGAGGCCGGACTCAACGTACTGGCCGACAAGGACGATCTGCTGTCGATAAGCCGACACGTCAACCTCGGCAACGCCGCCTGCAAAGCCACACCGCAGGCGCTGAGCGAACGCGGCGCCCGCACGCGCCGTGCGCTGCTGGCGCTGGGCACGATGCCGCGCGCAGATGGCTGGTAAAGATGCGCAATGGCATGTGACTAATGCCCGCACGCGCCGTGACCTGTTGGCACTGGCCACCATGCCGGGTGGTGATGGCTGGTAAAAACGCGCAATGGCGTGTGACCGATGCCCGCACGCGCCGTGACCTGTTGGCACTGGCCACGATGCCGGGCGGAAATGGCTGGTAAAAACGCGCAGTGGCATGTGACTGATACCCGGTAGAGCCGACTTTAGTCGGCTGCCGTTGCAGTTGCGGTTGCGGTTGCGGTTGCCGTTGCCGTTGCCGTTGCGGCTGCTACATGTGGGACGGCAGCGGACTGAAGTCCGCTCTACGAGACTGGTTTACCTCTATCTGCACCGACCTGCATGCCGACCGTACCGCCTGCCAACCCATTTGCGCGATTTTTGACAGCGGGCATTGCGGCCCGCAGGCAGCCTTCTGTTGCCTCAGTGGCGCCCCAACGACGTCAAGGATCACGCATGGCGAACTCAAAAACCGCTATCTCCGCTGTCGCATGCCTACTGCTCTGCCAAGGCACTTCTGCCGAAAATGCAGTGCCGCTCATGCTGCAATCGTTCGAGCTCATTTCAGAAACAGTATCGAGTAGCAAAGACACTCCAGGAAATCCGCCAACGTTGATTCGCCGGTATCAACTGGAAGAAGGAGATCTGGTGGAATTGGTTCACTCGGTAGCATCGGATGGGCATCTGCTTCTCAAAGCATCCGAGCAGTCAAAGGACATACTTGCCAAGATGGATCGTTACTGCTCGAGGCTCGGCGGGGAAGTAAACCTCACGAGCATCGCCAAGTTCACCCCTGAAACCCGCACACTGCTCTCTTGTGGAAAGAGTGGATAGAGCCACGAGACGTGGGCGCGGCAAGATTCACCACAGTCCCCACGACGCCCGCTGATCCAGCCGCCCGCAGGGTCCACGGATCGGGGCGCCCACCGCAGGGCTCATCGCACTTCCAACTGCTTTCCAGCCGATGCCTTGATCAATTCCCGGCCAGCAACCAGCAAGCCATCTACCAGGTGCTCTCCAAGCAGAAACGCGCTATCTCCATCGCAACGCGCTATATGCTCGGCATGGAGGATTTCCAAGGCCGCATCCAAAGCCTGCATCACGCGGATTGGCACGGCGACTTTACCGACGCGCTCCAGTTCGGCGGACGGGTCTACCTCCGGTGCAGGCAGCGACGGCACCAGCGTCAGGTGGGTCAGCCGCGTACTCGCCGGGTGCTCAGCGGCGTACTGCTGCAGTCGACGTTCCAGCGTCTCGATGAATTTCTGCGGCACGTCGTGGATCTGCTCGCCCAGCAGGGAGGCAAGACGCGCGGAGCTGAGGGGGTGATCGGGAGTCAACGGCAGGACCTCGCAGTGAGGCCACTTGCGCCGGGGCGCAAGGTGGCGGGCGATGCGGGTTGCCATACCGGGTGCTGAAAACTATTAACCGGCGGATCAGGGATCCCCCGCATCGCCTGCCATGAAACCGGTAGGCGATGCAGTGCATTCTCCGCCGTGCCCCGCAGGGCAGAACAGAGTCAACAGTTATCAGCACGATCAGGATGGCAATCCCGGCTGATGCCCCGTGGCACCAGCGGGATCATCGTGCGCAGCGGCAAGTACCCGCGTCCATGAGGAAAATTGCGAAGTTCCGCCCATGTGCGCCATGTATCCCGCGTAGCCATCAAAGCCATGAGATGGCGCGAAGCGCGGGGCCAGAGATGACGCCGCATTGGCCACCATCCATACGGCAATGGGCAGCATGCGACATGCAGCCAAGACCGCCGACCGAAGCACACGCCGAATTACAGACATAAAAAAAGCCCTGATCAAGATCAGGGCTTTAGTCTGGAGGCCTGGGTCGGAATTGAACCGGCGTACGCGGCTTTGCAGGCCGCTGCATAACCACTCTGCCACCAGGCCGGTGTACAGCAACCAAGGATGCGAGACCCTGGTAAGACGAAGTTCCGTGTTGGAACCTGTCGGGATTTGGAGCGGGAAACGAGACTCGAACTCGCGACCTCAACCTTGGCAAGGTTGCGCTCTACCAACTGAGCTATTCCCGCGTGAGGCCGACATGCTACCGGATGACCCGGAACCACACCAGCGTTTTTCACGCTTCAACACATCGTTTTTCCGTTGCAGGACGCTGCCTGGCAGCGCTGCCCCGCGCAGCCAGCGCGGGAGAAAAACAAAGCCCCTTCCGGGGCCCGGTAAAACTGGAGCGGGAAACGAGACTCGAACTCGCGACCTCAACCTTGGCAAGGTTGCGCTCTACCAACTGAGCTATTCCCGCGTTTTCTTCGACCTGCGCCGAAGAAGCGATATTGTGTCTAAAAACCTTCATCTCGTCAAGCCTGTTCATCTGCAATCGAACAGTCCGGATGCTGGTTTTCCAGCGCGGGATGCAGGCAAAAAAAAGAAGCCACGTGGGCTTCTTTTCGAAAACCTGGAGCGGGAAACGAGACTCGAACTCGCGACCTCAACCTTGGCAAGGTTGCGCTCTACCAACTGAGCTATTCCCGCTTGGGAGGCGGCATTCTACAGCAGCCAGCGCAGGAGTCAAGAAACGCGAAAACAAAAAAAGAGGCCTTTCGGCCTCTTTTCAGATTCTGGAGCGGGAAACGAGACTCGAACTCGCGACCTCAACCTTGGCAAGGTTGCGCTCTACCAACTGAGCTATTCCCGCTTGGGAGGCGGCATTTTACCTGTCTTCACATCCGTGTCAACAGGCCTTTCAGCCGCCTTTCTTCAATCGCGCCCGTTCGCGTGCCGCGCGTTCATCGGCGCGCAGGCTCGGCCAGGCGGCATGCAGATACTGCAGGCCCGAATACAGCGTCAGCATGGCGGCGATCGCCAGGGTCCAGTCGCCGATATGGAACACCGGCGGGCCCATCCAGATCGACTCGACCGGCGTGTTGGGGGCTACGGAATACAGCAGGCACAGCAAGGCCACCATCTGCGCGGTGGTCTTGACCTTGCCGATCATCGCCACGCGCACCTTCGCGCGCTGGCCCAGTTCCGCCATCCACTCGCGCAGCGCGGACACGGCGATTTCGCGGCCGACGATGACCGCCGCCCAGAAGGCCATCCACGGAGTCGGGTGCCCCTGCACGATCAGGAACAGCGCCACGGCCACCATCAGCTTGTCGGCCACCGGGTCCAGGAACGCGCCGAACGCCGATTCCAGCTTGTAGCGCCGCGCGATCCAGCCATCCAGCCAGTCGGTGATCGCTGCCAAGCCGAACAGGGCCGCCGAGGCGAAGTTCGTCCATGTATAGGGAAGATAGAACACCAGCACCAGCACCGGGATCATCAGGATCCGCAGCAGTGTCAGCCAGGTGGGGAGGGTCAACGTCATCAGTTCTCTCTACTCGCCCGCCGCATTCGGCTCGGGCAGTCCATGAAGGTTAGCGTAGATACGGGCAGCGAGGGCATCGTTGATGCCCTCGACCTTGGCTATTTCCGACTCGCCTGCCGCCTTCAGGCCGACCAGCCCGCCGAAATGCTTGAGCAGGCTGGCCCGCCGCCGTGGGCCGATGCCGGCGATATCTTCCAGTTTGCTGGTCATCCGCGCTTTCTGGCGGCGGCCGCGGTGACCGGTGATGGCGAAGCGGTGCGCCTCATCGCGCACCTGCTGGATGAACTGCAGGGCCGGCGAGGCCGCGCCCGGGCGCAGCTCGCGGCCGTCGGGCAGCACCAGCGCTTCGTGTCCGGCACGGCGTTCCGCCCCCTTGGCCACGCCCACCAGCAGCACGCCTTCCACGCCCAGGTCGGCCAGCGCTTCCTGCGCCTGGGTCAGCTGCCCGGCACCGCCGTCGATCAACAGCACATCCGGCAGCACGCCCTGCTCTTCCACCGCCCGGCGGAAGCGTCGATCGATGGCCTGGCGCATGGCCGCATAGTCATCCCCCGGCTCGATGCCGGTGATGTTGAAACGGCGATACTGCGCTTTCACCGGACCGGCGGCGTCGAACACCACGCACGATGCCACCGTGGCCTCGCCCATGGTGTGGCTGATATCGAAACATTCCACCCGCTTCACCGGCTCGGCCAGGCCCAGCATCTCGCGCACGGCCTCGCTGCGCGCGTGCTGCGAATCCCGGCTGTTGAGCTCGGTGGCCAAGGTCAGCTGCGCATTGCGGTTGGCCAGCTCCAGATACCCCGCGCGTTCGCCGCGGACGTTCCACTTCAATTGCACCTTGTGCTCGGCGGAGGCGGACAACGCCACCTCCAGCAGCGACGCATCGGGAATTTCGCGGTCCAGCAGGATCTCGCGCGGCGGCTGGAATTCCACGTAGTACTGCGACACGAACGCTCCCAGCACTTCGTCCGGACTGTCTTCGCCATTGGTGCGCGGGAAGAACGGCCGCGTGCCCATGTTGCGGCCATCACGGAACGCCAGCAGCATCACGCAGGCCTGCGCTCCGCGCGTGGCCACGGCCAGCACGTCCAGGTCGGCCGCGCGGCCATCGACATACTGCCGGGTCTGCATGCTGCGCAGCGATTTGACCAGGTCACGCAACCGCGCGGCCTGCTCGAACTCCAGCGACTCGCTGGCGGCCTGCATCTGTTCGCCCAGCTCGCGGGTCAGGTCATCACTCTTCCCTTCCAGGAACATGGACGCCCGGCGCACCGATTCGGCATAGTCCTCGGCCGGCACCAGCTCTACGCACGGCGCACTGCAGCGACCGATCTGATACTGCAGGCAGGGCCGCGAGCGGTTGCGGAACACGCTGTCTTCGCAACTGCGCAGCTTGAACAGCTTGTGCATCAGGTTCAGCGTTTCGCGCACGGCAGTAACGCCAGGATACGGGCCAAAGTAGCGGCCCGGCACCGCGCGCGGGCCGCGGTGCAGCGCAATGCGTGGCCACTGCTCGCGGGTCAGCAGGACGTGCGGATAGGTCTTGTCATCGCGCAGCGACACGTTGTAACGCGGCGACAGCGATTTGATCAGCTGGTTTTCCAGCAGCAGCGCTTCGCCTTCCGAGCGCGTGACCGTCACGTCCATCCTGACGATCTGCGACAGCATCGACATGATGCGTGCGTTCTTCGGGCTACCGTTGAAATAGCTGCCGACGCGGTTGCGCAGCGCGCGCGCCTTGCCCACGTACAGCAGCGCATCGTCGGCACCGTACATGCGGTAGACGCCGGGTGCGGTACTCAAGGCAGCGGCGAACGCCTTGCCATCAAAAGCGGGTTCTTCGTTCATTCGGTGATCGGCACTTCGCTCAGCACGCCACTGGCGGGGTCCAGCCGCAGTACGGCATGTGCATCGGTCTCGGCGATCCATACCGCGCCTGCGCCGGCTGCCAGCCCCGCCGGCCCATGCAGCCGCCGCGGCAGCGCCTGGGTAAGCAACTCGCCACCGCCCAGCCGCAGCGTGCGCAGCCGCCCGTTGCCGGTATCGGCGATCCACAGCAGCGGCGCATCCGGGCTCAGTGCGATGGCCTGCGGGAACTGCAGGCTGGCCTGCTCGCGCGGTCCGTCTTCGGCACCGTGGCTCCACATCCCCTGCCCCACCAGCGTCTGCACCAGGTCGCCGCGCAATTGCAGTGAGCGGATAGATGACCCCAGCGCATCGGCCACATACAGCGCCTGCTGCACTACCGCCAAAGCGGTGGGCTGGGCAAATGCGGCCACGTTGCCAGCGCCGTCGCGCTGATCGATGATCCCGCTCCCGGCGCGCCGCTGCAGGCGTCGCTGGCCGAGGTGATAGCTCCATATCCGGTTGTCACCGGCCATGGCGATGTGCAGCTCGTTGTCGGCGAGCGCCAGACCGATGGGGTGGTTGAGCTGCGCGGCCCGCGGATCGCTTACCGTGCCCTCCACCGGCTCGCCGCAGCGGCCGTTGCCGCAGAGCGTGTCGACCTGGCCGGTGATGATGTTGATCCGCCGCAGGGCATGATTGCCGGTATCGGCGACGTACAGGCATTCACGCTCCACCACCAAGGCCTGCGGGCGGTTGAACGCCGCCTCCTGCGCGCCGCCATCCATCAGGTCGGCGGTGCCCTGGCCGAACTGGCGCAGTACACGGCCGCCATGGCTGCATTCGAGGATGCGGTGGTGTCCCGTGTCGGCGATGTACAGCCGCTCGGTGGTCACCGCCAGGCCGGTGGGAAAGCACAGCGGCACGCGGGGCTCTGGATTCAGCTCACGCAGCGGCGCGATATCGGCGGCCTGCGCGCCGGCACACAGCTCGTTCAGGCTGCGATCCAGCTCGCCGGGCTGCCCCAGTCCGACCAGTCGGCCACTCTCGCGGCCATACACATCCATCATCACCATCGTCGGCCATGCGGTCACACCGAACCGGCGCCAGCCATCCCAATCGCTGTCGAGCAGTGCGATCGAGCTCAGCCCCTGCCGCCGCAGCAGCTTCAGCGATGCTGCCTGGTCCCGTTCGAAATCAAAGCGCGGCACCTGCAACACCAGCACCTGCAGGCGGCCTGGGTTGCGCGACTGCCAGTTGGCCACTTCGGCCAGACGCTGCGCGCACCACACCGAGGCCGCGTTGACGAACAGCAGCGCCAGCGGTCGGCCACGCAGTTCGCTCAAGGTGGCCGGCGCAGCATTCAGCCACGTGGCGAATTCGGGGAGATCCTGGACGGGTTGGGCATTCATGCGCTGATTATGCCGGAGACCGTGTCATGCAATCGTTGTGCCCCCAGACCCTGCCGGCCAAGCCTCACGCTTGGCCGGTGGCCAGCAGCGCTTCGGCCCGCGCCAGGTCTTCGGGCGTATCGATGCCCGGCGGGAACGGGGCCGGTGACAACGCCACGCTGATCGGAAAACCCGCCTCCAGCACGCGCAGCTGCTCCAGATTCTCGACCTGCTCCAGCATGCCCGGCGGCATCGCCGCGAACTGCTGCAGGAAGCGGGCGCGGTAGCCGTAGATGCCGATATGACGCAGCCAGCGGTGACCGTCCGGCAGCACCTCGCGGCTGCGCGCAAAGCCATCGCGGTGCCAGGCGATCGGCGCGCGGCTGAAGTACATCGCCTCGTTGCGCACGTTGCGTACCAGCTTGACCACGTTGGGGTCGAACAGGGTTTCGGCGTCTTCCACAAGGGTCGCCAGGGTAGACATCGGTGCCTGGCCGTCGCCCAGCGCCTCGGCCACGGCGCGGATGCCGGCTGCCGGCGCGAAGGGCTCATCGCCCTGCAGGTTGACCACCACCGTGTCATCGGCCCAGCCTGCGATCCGCGCGCACTCGGCCAGCCGGTCGGTGCCCGATGCATGCGCGGCGTCAGTCATGGCCACGTTGACGTCGGCCAGCCCGCCCAGCGCATCGGCGATGCGCGTGTCATCGGTGGCGACCCAGACTTCGCGGGCACCGGCCAGCAGCGCGCGTCGCGCCACGTGCAGCACCAGGGGCTCGCCACCCAGCAGCCGCAGCGGCTTGCCGGGCAGGCGCGATGCCGCGTAGCGGGCGGGAATGGCGACGACGAAGTCAGTCATGGGAGCAGTCCTTTCAGGCAGTTCATGCGGCACATCAGCCGGCACGCAGTTTCTCGAGGCGATCGGTCAATGCCACCCAGAAGGCAGCAGGCAGGTCGGCCTGCAGCGGCACCGCGAAATGCCAGTCGTTGGCGAACGCGCGGCACTTCACCGCGTCTTTTTCGGTCATCAGGATCGGCAGCTCACTGCCGAAGCGCAGATCAGCGGCCTGGTAGGCGTGATGATCGGCGAAGGCATGCGGCACTACACCGATGCGCGCGGCACGCAGCATGTCGAAGAAGCGCTGCGGATTGGCGATGCCGGCCACCGCATGTACGCGCTGTCCGGCGAAATGAGAAAGTGCACGCAGGCGCCCCCCCACCAACGGCTGGGCGCTGTCGATGCGCAGGCTCATGGCCCATTGGCCGAAACCGCAGGCACTGTCCGCTGCTTCACCGCTGCTTGAGCCGAGATTGACGACGCGGAAATCGCATTCCGACGCGCGGGCCACCGGCTCGCGCAAGGGGCCGGCAGGCAGCAGTCGGCCGTTGCCATAGCGACGCTGGGCGTCGATGACTTCGATCTCGATGTCGCGCGCCAAGCGGTAATGCTGCAGGCCGTCATCGCAGACGATGACATCGCAGCCGGCATCCACCAGGGCTTTGCCGGCAGCCACACGATCACGGTCCACGCGGACCGGCGCGCCGGTTTTCCAGGCGATCAGCACCGGTTCGTCACCGCCCAGATCGGTGGGCGTATCGGCGTCCACCCAGCGCGCGGTCTCGGCCGCGTCGCGGCCATAGCCACGACTCGCCACGCCCGGCTTCCATCCCGCATCGCGCAGGCGCTGTACCAGCGCGATGGTCAGGGGCGTCTTGCCGGTGCCACCGGCGGTGATGTTGCCCACCACGATCACCGGCACCGGCAGGCTGTGCTGCTTCAGCCAGCCGCGCCGGAACAGACGTCGACGCAGCCCGGTCACCGCCGCATACAGGGGGCTGAGCAGGCGCATGCCGAACGGAATCGTCGAGCCGTCGTACCAGTAAACCGGTGTCTGCGTACCTTTGCCGGACATCAGGCCTGCCTTTCGCGGAACTGCATCTTGTACAGGTGCTCGTACAGGCCACCCATCGCCAGCAGTTCGACGTGGGTACCGCGTTCGACGATGCGTCCCTGGTCCATCACCAGCACCTGGTCGGCGTGCTCGATGGTGGACAGGCGGTGCGCGATCACCAGCGTGGTGCGGTCCGGCATCAGGCGCTGCAGGGCGTCCTGCACCAGCCGCTCGGATTCGTTGTCCAGTGCCGCAGTGGCCTCGTCCAGGATCAGGATCGGCGCATCACGCAGGATCGCGCGGGCGATCGCCAAGCGCTGGCGCTGGCCACCCGACAGCAGTGCACCGTTTTCACCCACCGGCGTCTGCAGCTGCTGCGGCAGGCGGGCGATGAACTCCCAGGCGTTGGCTGCCTCGGCGGCACTACGTATCTGTTCTTCGCTGGCATCCATGCCGTAGGCGATGTTGGCCCCAATGGTGTCATCGAACAGCATCACCTTCTGCCCCACCATCGCCACCTGCCGACGCAGGTCGGCCAGCGGATAGTCGTCCAGCGATACGCCATCCAGCATGATGCGTCCGCCACTGGGCTCGTAGAAGCGCGGCACCAGGCGGATCAGGCTGGTCTTGCCACTGCCCGAGCGGCCGACCACGGCGGTCACCGTACCGGGCGCCGCGACGAAGCTGATGTCGTCCAGCGCCGTGCCGGCATCTTCGCGATAACGCAGCATCACGTGCTCGAACGCCAGCTCGCCGCGCGCTCGGCCGATGCGCTGGTTGCCCTTGTCACGCTCCACCGGCATATCGAGGATGGAGAACAGACGTTCGGCAGCGGCTACGCCGCGCGAAATCGACGTCTGCACGCTGGTCAAGCGCCGCAGCGACGGAATGATGGCCATCATCGAGGTCATCAGCCCCATGAACTGGCCGGCATTGAGCTTGCCCACCAGCGCTTCGCGCGTGGCGACCCATACGATCACCGCCAGCGCCAGCGCCGCCAGGAACTGCACGGTGCTGGAGGCGAACGCGCGCGTGGTCTCCACTTTCATGTTCAAGCCGAGCATGCGGTTGGCCAGCCGCGCATAGCGGCTGATCTCCAGCTGCTGCGTGCCATGCACCTTCACTTCCTGCTGTGCGGCCAGGGACTGTTCGGCCGTGGCCGCCATGGTGCCCATGCCATCCTGGATGCCGCGACTGATGCGCCGGTAGCGCTTGCCCACGAAGGACACGATGACCCCGATCAGTGGCACCACCACCAGCATCGCCACGGTCACCTTGACACTCATCTGCAGCATCACCACCAGC